>Ga0302320_10007507_pt1 | contig 24011 bp, 16 predicted proteins | sample Bog_T0_3_FD_202130 | JGI IMG/M metagenome (GOLD analysis project Ga0302320, IMG submission 202130) | Peat permafrost microbial communities from Stordalen Mire near Abisko, Sweden - Bog_T0_3 | ecosystem: Environmental > Terrestrial > Soil > Wetlands > Peat | place: Sweden: Abisko, Stordalen Mire...
TAATCGTGTGCGGGTCCACAGCGCGCTCGGCTACCAATCACCTGTGGAATTTGAACAACATTTAGGGTATAAAAACAACTGACGAACCTGTGTCCATTTTTTCGGGGGAAGTACAAAGTGCCGCTCCAACGTCCTTAGCAAAACCTCAACCTGCCGGTCGAGGTTGCCTTGGCTATCCGCCTTGGCTGCGCCGATTAAACTCCAAAATTCACTTTCGTTCATCTTAATTTTCCGTGTTGTGTTTGAACATGATTTCGCGACCAATTTCAGGCCTAAACTTCCGTCTGGCTGAAATCAACCCGAACGGGTTCCGGCAAACATTTTAACGCCCAATATATATCTTCGGGGCAAAAACCCGTCGAATCGTTGTCGTTTATGGACGGCAAATTCGGCCTTTCGCTCCTGCTGCGCAAATTTGATTAATTCATGGGCCAGGACCGATTTTCGCCTCGAAATATGGGAGTTGTTGTCCATTTTTAATAGGTCAGTTCAAATTCTTCCATGTCGATGAAAACAACTCAGCCTTTCGTTTTCATCGCCGCGAACCATTCGGGTGCCGGGCCGAAAAGCGTGGCGATTTCCGCAACAAATGTTTCTTCCAGAACCTGCGCCACATACGCCGTATTTTTCACGAGTTCAGACAGGTGCTCGTTGATGGGATAATCCGAGCCGTGCGGCGGTAGTTTGATCGCGAGGTTGAATCGGGCAAATGGCGTGCCCACGCTGATCAAAGAACTAAACTGACCTCCGATTGGCGAGGCGTCCACGTTGAGGTCCAGAACGTAATTCTGCGCAGTGGCCTTCATCAGTGAATAGGAGCCTTGGCCAGACAAGTTGCTTTGGTAGCGGTAACCCAAGCGCCCGAATTCTTGTTTGAGCAGGTCTTTGATGCTTGGGATTTCCGCATCGCGCCGCATGATAAGTGGAACCCCGAACGGCTGGCCACGCTGAATGGATGGCAGCGGGCATGGCAAGTTGGCATCCGGGCGACCGGCAAATGGATTTTCCCTGTATCGTTTCGCAATTTGCTGACCTTGCGCAATCAACGACTGGATTCTTGGCTGGTCTTCCGCCGCGGGCGAGACCGAAATCTCCGAGTGATATGTTTTTCCAATCGCCGTCAGAAAGTTTTGGGTGGCGGCTGGTAATTTGGGGGGTGCCGCACCCTTTGGTGGCGGCAGCGAAATTTAAGCGCTCAGGCTCTGCCGGCGTTTGGCCGATCCCCAATGCGAGCGAAAATGGATGCCCGGCGAGGTTATTACCCGCAAGTGCGGCCGTTCGTCAAAGGCGGTGGGGGGCAACCCGGCGATATTCAACACCTCACTGCCACCAAAAAATATGTCCACATCCCAGATGGGGAATCGCCTGGGAACGCCATGAAGAATCGCGGATAAAATGGCGGGATCAACGGGATCGCGGGAACCGGCTTTTATGGTCGACGGCTCGGCAACGCGCTCATGCAACTTGGCGTCGGCATTGGCAAGAAAAACCACCCGGTCTTGATCCCAAACCTGTTGAAACGAACCCTGGAATCGCTCCAATTCAGGAAAGCACTTTAACACCTTCGCAATGCAGCTTTGTTTTCGCAATTTTTCAGAACTGTCCTGCAGGCAAAACTGGATGTGGCCGACCGGGTAGCCGGTGGTTCCCCAAACTTTCAAAAGGGTATCAAAAATGACCCCGTCAGTAGTTTTCTTCGGTAAACGAAAATGTAAGACTTGGAGAATTCGCATGGGTCTAACCCGATATTAGTTTTGGGATCACATGGGTTAGAAATTTATTGGTGAGGTCAGCCGCCGCCTCTTCCATGATTTGCCTCGGCGGCACATCGTAGGACTTGGCATACCAATCCTGTTTACGCCGCCGCAACACGGCCAGTCCGGGAAGGCCTTTTTCTTTCCAGAAAAGGTTCGACTCCGCTGCTTCGTCGCGTAGTCGCCAGCACACATCCTGCCCGCAAATAAAAAACCCGATGCGATAAGCGCCGGGTTTGCGGCTGGGGATATCTTCGGAAAACCGGAGAATCTTAATGGGCTCATTTTGATTGCTGGAATCAGTAATAAAAATGTCACAAGTGAGGGCGCCCGCCCATTTGTCGCTAAATTCAATAAACGCATGGAACCGGGAGAGATTGTCCGGTGCAAAGCGCGTCCAGGAAAACGTGGCCTCCGGATTGGTATAAAATGCCGGTGAAGACAGCCCTGGCTGCCATTCCGGCAACTTCGCCGCCCACATCAGCGTGAGGATGCCAATAAATGGTTTGCGATATTTGGACATAGTCAGCAATCGTTGCCAAACAGCGAAAAACGTGCCACGCCAGTCCAGCAAGACCCATCGCGAAAGCCGGGTGGCGGCGGCATTAACCAAATTAAGCCCGTGAGTTGGAGTGCCGGCTGGATTGGTGCCAATGCAGCCAAAACCAAGCCCGCGCAAGTGTCACCAACTCCGCACTATTGAAAATGGTTGATTATAGATCACTTTCCTTCAACATGTTATATATATTTTCACCCATGCGATTTGTAAGGTTGAAAAAATCTGACCTAAGCCAGTATGGTAGCGTTTTGTTCCCCCCAACCCCTGCTAAAGCTGCGGAATATTCAAGAATTTGAATAATGCGGTGAGCTCAAAGCTGGACCTCTTTTTAAGCGGCAACGTCTCCTACCCGCTGAATTTGGTCAAAAAGAAGGCGTGTGAGCCTAAATCAGACGTCGCAGCGCGATGTCTCCCTCCCTTACTTTGCAAACCAAACTTTCCCGCAATATTTGCGTCCACCCTCTTCTTCCATCAGCGCGGTTGACATGGCGGTTTTATTTTCAGAGATTCACCAAGCTGATTCCTTTACCGACATGAGCCATCAACCCATTTCCACCGATTCATTGCTTCAGGAAAACCGGACTTTCCCGCCCTTGCCCGAAGTCAAACAGCGCGCGTTGATCAATGCGGAAGAGTTTGAGTCCCTCTACGCGCAATCGTTGCGCGACCCGGAAGCGTTCTGGCTACAGCAAGCCAATGGCCTGGAATGGTTTAAAAAGCCAACTGTCGCATGCAAATTCACCTGGGATACGGCGGCGCGAAAAATCGAGCACACTTTCTTTGAAGACGGACAGCTGAACCTCACCACCAACTGCCTCGACCGCCATGTCAAAACTTCGTTGCGCGATAAGGTGGCCATTATCTGGCAGGGGGAGGCCGAGGATGAAGTAAAGAAGATCACTTACGGCGAGTTGCACGCCGACGTGTGCAAATGTGCCAACGTATTAAAATCCCTGGGCATCAAAAAAGGCGATCGGGTGGCGATCTACATGCCGATGATCCCCGAAGCCGCCGTGGCCATGCTGGCATGCGCGCGCATCGGCGCGATTCATTCCGTGGTGTTTGGCGGGTTCAGCGCGGACTCGCTTGCGGACCGCATCAACGACTCAGCCTGCCGACTCCTCATCACGGCCAATGTCTCCCTCCGCGGCGGCAAGGCGATTCCGCTCAAGGAAATTGCCGACGCGGCCTTACAGAAAACAATGAGCATCGAGCAAGTGCTGGTCATCAAGCGCAACGAGAGCCCTTGTGGCTGGGTCGCCGGCCGCGACCTCTGGTATCACGAGTTGATGACCAAGGCTGCCCCCGATTGTCCTCCGGAGAAGATGAACGCCGAGGACTTCCTGTTCATCCTTTATACCTCGGGTTCGACCGGAAAACCGAAAGGCGTCGTGCATAGTACCGCCGGTTATCTGCTCTGGAGCGCCCTGACCCATAAATACGTTTTTGATATTCATCCCGGCGACGTCTATTTCTGCACGGCGGACATCGGTTGGGTGACTGGCCACAGCTACGTGGTTTACGGGCCGCTGTGCAATGGCAGCACGAGTGTCATGTTCGAAGGCATTCCGACCTGGCCGGATGCCGGAAGATTCTGGCGCATCGTGGACAAGTTCAAAGTCACTTCCTTTTACACCGCACCGACAGCGATCCGTTCGCTGATTCGGATGGGTACCGAATGGCCGGAGAAACACGATTTAAGTTCGTTGCGGGTGCTTGGCTCTGTTGGCGAACCGATCAATCCCGAGGCCTGGATGTGGTATCACAACGTCATCGGCAAAGGCCGATGCCCGATCTCCGACACTTGGTGGCAAACCGAAACTGGCGGTCATTTGATCAGCCCTGTTCCCGGGGTGCATACCTTGAAACCCGGATCCGCCAACCGGCCGTTCTTCGGTGTCGAACCGGTGGTGCTGCGCGACGACGCCAGCGAATGCCTGCCGAATGAGGGCGGCAAGTTATGCATCAAAAAACCCTGGCCCGGCATCATGCGCACCACGTGGGGTGACCACGACCGGTTCATCAACACCTACTTTTCCACCTACCAGAACATGTATTTCACCGGCGATGGCTGCCGCGTGGATGAGGATGGCGATTACTGGCTGCTTGGCCGCGTGGATGACGTGGTCAACGTCTCCGGCCACCGTATCGGCACCGCGGAAGTCGAAAGCGCGCTCGTAAGCCATGCGAAAGTCGCCGAGGCAGCCGTGGCACCCATGCCGCACGAAATCAAGGGCCAAGCGCTGTATGCCTTCGTGACCCTCAAGGACGGCATCAACGAGAGCGAGGAATTAAAGAAAGAACTCATCCAGCATGTCCGCCGGGAAATCGGGGCGATTGCCGTGCCGGATAAAATTCAATTTGCTCCCGGCCTGCCCAAGACTCGTTCTGGCAAAATCATGCGCCGGGTGCTGCGAAAAATCGCCGAAGACCAGACCGACCAGATTGGCGATATTTCCACACTTTCCGATCCGCTAGTCGTAGAGGCACTGGTCAAAGGGAAACAGTGAGCTTGCACAATTTCAGGGAATGCTTAGATTGAATGACAATGAATTTTGCATTGGCAATTTTGGTATTTGTCCTGTTCGGACTGGCGATCGGCGGGGGGATCCTGCTGATGATCGCCGGCAAACCGTTGCTGTTCATTCTGGCAGTGCTGGTGTTTTTTGGCGTATTCGCCAAATATGGCTGCGCCTCCCAATAGCTTCCTGATTTCGAATTATTTCATTGGCCCGTTACTGCTGCAGGGACCCGATATTGTCCGGCCATTAAACCAATGATTTGTGGCCAGCTTCCGCAATTGACGTTCTTCGTTCCGGCCGCGATGCCGGTGGCATAAGCGGCGGCGGGCGAAGTCCCCTGTACCACATAAGCCTGATTGCCCTGAAAAACGAAACTTGTACCGGGCAGGGCCATTTCCACAAAACTACCGTAATCGGCATAGGATGCCAGTTGACCCGGCGCCCCCAAGGCAGTCACCGCATTCACGCCGGGCAAGGCCGCAGGATAGGTCGGGCTGGCCACCGGCGTGTTTCCGGCCGAGGCAAAAATCACGATGCCTTGCGCTTGTGCCTGCTGAATGATATCAGCCAGAACCGAGCTATTATCGGAACTGCCCAGACTCATGTTGAGTACGGTCGCCCCGTTGTCTACCGCCGCCTGGACGCCGAGCGCGACATCCCAACTGGTGGTGCTATCGCCCGATTCATAAACATTCACGGGCAGGATTTTGACGGCGCTGTGGCCGCCGGAAGTCTGGGAGACGGCATTCAAAATCGTTTCTGCCATGGCGGTGCCGTGAGTAATGGTCCCAGTGACCGGGGTGGTGTTGCCAACGACCGAAACAGGTGTCTCCAGAAATTGGTCAAGACCGTTGCCCAAGGGCTGTACCTGGGTATCGATCAGTCCCACCACGGGATCGCAAGGGTTATTGGGAGTTGAGGCATCAAGCGTCAACTGAGGTGGTGACACCGGGGCACTCGCCACTGCTTCAGGAGTGGGCGGCGGATCAAAAAGGTTATTATAACTAACCGACTGCACGTCGGAGTTGTTTTGCAATTGCGCGAGAGCGGCATCCGTCGAGGCGGCATCACCAAATTCCAGGAGATAGGTATGCAGCTTGTCATTGCGCCCGATGATTTTGGCGCCGAGCGACTTGGCGAGCGCATCAATGTCTGCGCCGGGCTTGAGTTTGACCATGAGTTGATTGGACACATGACGGTGCTTCACGACCGGGGGCACCACGACCTTTTGCGTGGCGGCTCGGATGGTAGTCATGAAAACATAGAGAAAATCCGGACCATTCGTCTGCGGAACAAGGGCGAAATTCAAATCACCCAGCAGTTTTTTCAGGGCATCCCCTGGAGGCAGGCTGTTGAATTTGACGTCAGCCAGACGGTCGGAACCGGGTTCCACCAGAACATGCCAGCCGGTCTGATGCGCAATGTCTTCGAGCAGGGGCCAAAGGGCTTCACCACGGAGATCGGCACTGACCAGATCGTTATTACTGTCGGCTGCTTTTTGCCAGCTTAGCGTGTTGGTTGCCGAAGCGAATAGTTGTGTCTGCGCCCAGACAGAAAAACTCAACGTGAGTAGCAGCAAGTATTTGGAGCAGCGCATATAACAATCAACCAATCAGCACTTTGATGGTGCGGCCCGGGTGGACGTTCAGCAATTTATTTCTTTAAGACCTTTTTGACCCAATCCTGCTGGTCGAGATACCAGCGAATGGTCTCGCGGATGCCTTGCTCAAACTTGTGCGCCGGGGTCCAGCCGAGTTCACGCTGGATTTTGGAGGCATCGATCGCGTAGCGGCGGTCATGGCCGGCGCGGTCTTTCACGTAAGTGATCAGCTTTCGGGAATCACCACCCGCCTGCGGAGCAAATTCGTCAATCGTATCGCAGATGAGCTGGACGATATGAATATTGGCCCATTCGTTATGGCCGCCGATATTGTAAGTCTCTCCCAATTGTCCGCGGTTAAGCACGGTCCAGAGGGCTTCGGCATGGTCACGCACATATAGCCAGTCCCGGACATTCATGCCGTCGCCGTAGACCGGAATGGATTTTCGCGTCAGGACGCTCTGGATGACAACGGGAATCAGCTTTTCCGGAAATTGAAACGGACCGTAATTATTGGAGCAATTGGTGATGACTGTTGGCAAGCCGTACGTGTGATGATAGGCGCGGACGAGCATATCGCTGGACGCTTTGCTCGCCGAGTAAGGTGAATTCGGGGCGTACGGGGTGGTCTCGGTAAAATATCCGGTCGCACCGAGCGAACCATAAACCTCGTCGGTTGAAACGTGATGGAATTTTTTGTTGGCGAGATTGGTTCCCCAACAGCCTCGACAGCCCTCCAAAAGATGGAAGGTCCCGGTGATGTTGGTGGCAATAAAATCCCCGGGTCCCGTGATGGAACGGTCCACATGAGACTCTGCCGCCAGATGCATTACATTGGTAATGGCGTGCCGCTCGACCACCTTTAATGTGGCCGCCTTGTCGCGCAAATCCACTTTCTCAAATACGTATTTAGGATGTCCCGAAACAGTCTCCAGATTTGCCAAATGCCCCGCGTAGGTCAGGCAGTCAAGATTGACAAGCTTAGTGACGCGCGGATCGCCGATGACATGCTGGATCAGATTCGATCCGATGAATCCCGCGCCGCCGGTGATGAGCAAATTCATGATTTGATGCAATTCAGACTATCTTTTTTCGGGCTGCCACTTTTTCAAGGAATCTTCCAGCGCTTCCGCCACGGGGCGGATCTTGACGCCAGCCGCCAGCAGTTTGGTCACATCCATGACGCAATTGGACCGCGGCGTTTTGGCCGCCACGCGGTAAAATTCCTCGTCACTGGCCCAAAACTCGAATTTCTTCGACGGCTTGAGATGTTTTTCGATTTCTTCCACCACGTGCCGCGTCGTCACAAATCCCGGATTGGTCACGTTGTAAATCCCGAAGGGCGCACGCAACACCCAGGTATCCAGGCACGCTTTAACAAAATCTTCCCGATGCGAAATTGAATTCACGTTGTCGTAGACTTTCGCGTATCGCTGCACCTTGCTCAGATAATTGCGCGGGTTGTCGAATTCATCAAACGGGATCCGCAGCCGCCAGATGTAGCTCTGCCCAATCCCCTGCATCGCCTCCTCCCCGAGCGCCTTGGTTCCGCTGTAAAAGCTGCAAGGTTGGTCACGAAAGGAAAAATTCGGCGTGTCTGTCTCCGAAAAACCGTGGATGGCCGAAGGCTGTTCTTCGACCAGACGATGCAGTTCCGGCCGGGTCAGATCCTTTTCGTTGCGCAGTTCGCCGTTCGCCGAGATTTTGGCTCCCGAGAAGATGCAGCCGCTGGAGACGTGGCCCCACGGGATCCCCGCCGCCGCGCACGCATGCGCAATGGTTTGGGGCAGCAATGAGTTGCCGGCGAGCGTCCCCGCCTTGTCCAGTTCGCAAGCGTCGACGTTTGGCTTGCCGGTGTAACCCGCCGCATTGACCAAGAACGAGGGCCTGTTTGCCCGCAAATACTCAACCAACCGATCAAACCGGGTGTAATCCACCTGCTGACGCGACAGCGTGACAAACGGGGTCTTGCGCCGCTTGAGTTCCACCACAAACGCCCCGCCGATATAGCCCGACGCTCCAAGGATCAGAATCATAATTATTTTTGCAACCGCCGCGCCTCCGCCACCACTTCCGTTTCCAAATAAGCCCGATACTCGCAGTTGGGGATGGCGCTGATGATTTTTTCCAGCTGCGTCAATGTGACGAAGTTCTGCCGGAACGCCGCCTCTTCCGGGCAGCCGATCTTGATTCCGGCCCGTTTCTCGATCGTCTGCACATAGGCGCTGGCATCGTGCAGGCTGCTGCTAGTCCCGGCATCCAGCCAGGCAAACCCGCGGTTGAGCCGCTGCACCCGCAGCGCGCCGCGCCGCAAATATTCCACGTTCACCGCCGTGATCTCCAGTTCCCCGCGCGCCGAGGGCTTCAAATTCTTCGTAATTTGCACAACTTCATTATCGTAAATATACAGCCCAGGCACCGCGTAATTGCTCTTGGGTTGCTTCGGTTTCTCCTCGATGGAAACCGCCTTGCCCACGGCATCAAATTCCACCACCCCGTAGCGCTCGGGATCGTTGACGTGGTAACCGAAGATCGTCGCGCCGCCCTTAAACTCCGCAAAGGCGCGTTGGAAGGTGTCGCCGGCGTAAAAGATATTGTCCCCCAGAATGAGCGTGACCGCCTCCAGACCGATGAAACTCTCGGCGATCAGAAATGCCTGGGCGATGCCTTCGGGCCGCGCCTGCTCCCGATATTCAATGGTGAGGCCGAAACGCGAGCCATCGCCGAGCAGTTGCTGGAAGCGCGGCAGATCATGCGGCGTGGAGATGAGGCAAAGCTCCCGCACTCCTCCCTCGATCAGGGTGGTAAGCGGATAATAAACCATCGGCTTATCATAAACCGGCTGCAGCTGTTTGCTTGCCACCAGCGTCAGCGGATACAACCGGGAGCCGGCGCCCCCGGCCAGAATAATGCCTTTCATGAACACACAAATTAAAAGTTCGGAGCTGATTTCTCCATCAAAAAAGCCGCGTTTTTTAGACGCGGCTTGAAGTTAGCCAGCTTATCAGCGGCGAAAGTGCAGTAATCCAAACAGCACTCTCAGCCGGTTACGGCATTCTCAGAGGCGGTTTTCTGGTTAAAAACCAGCTTTTCCTTGTTGCTGGTGACGCGAATCGGCTCGCCGGGCTGCAAGTTGCCACGCAAAAGCTCCTCTGCAAGAGAATCTTCCAGAAATCGCTCTACCGCGCGGCGCATCGGACGGGCGCCGTATTGCGGATCATAGCCTTTTTCGACCAGGAAATCCTTGGCTGTTTCGTCCAGCTCCAGCTGGAGGTTCTTGGCGCGCAGCCGTTCAATCACCTTTTCCACTTCCAGATTCAAAATCTGGATGAGATCGGGTTTGGTGAACGAACGGAACACGATCAAATCGTCAAGCCGGTTCAAGAATTCCGGACGGAAGGTCTTCTTGGCTTCTTCCAGAACCCGTTCCCGTGCCTTTTCATAGCTGGCTTCGTCCGAAATGGGTGAAAAACCCAAGGTCGACTGCTTGCGAATCGTGTCCGACCCTACATTAGAGGTCATCAGGATGATGGTGTTGCGGAAATTCACCACGCGGCCTTGGCCGTCGGTGAGTTTGCCTTCTTCCAGGATCTGCAACAGGGCGTTCCAGATTTCCGGATGGGCTTTTTCAACTTCATCAAACAAGACCACCGAGTACGGATTGCGGCGGACTTTCTCGGTCAACTGGCCGCCTTCCTCGAATCCGACATAGCCGGGAGGTGCGCCAAAGAGACGGGAAACGTTGTGCCGCTCGCCGTATTCGCTCATGTCCAAATGAATCAGAGACTTGCTGTCACCGAACATTTGTTCCGCCAGCGTCTTGGCCAGCAGCGTTTTGCCGACACCGGTCGGGCCAAGCAGCAGGAAACAGCCGATCGGCCGTTTCGGGTCCTTCAAATCCGCGCGGGAACGCCGCAATGCCTTGCACAGGGCGGAGACCGCCTCATGCTGTCCAACCACGACTTTTTCCATGGCGGTTTCGACCGTCAAAAGCCGCGCCATTTCGTCCTGGCCCATGCGCTTCAAGGGCACGCCAGTCCACTTGGAAACAACGTGTAAAATGTCTTCTTCATCCACCACGATCCGTTTTTCCTCGCGACGGGTGCGCCATTCCTTGAGCACTGTTTCCAGTTTCTCCTTGGCCTGTTTTTCCTTGTCGCGCATCTGGGCGGCGCCTTCAAAATCCTGGTTCTTGATGGCCTTCTCTTTTTTGCCCTTGATGTCCTCGATATCGGCTTCCATCGCCTTGACCTCGGGCGGCCGGGTCATGGTGCTGATGCGGGCGCGGCTACCAGCCTCGTCCAGAACGTCAATCGCCTTATCCGGCAGGAAACGGTCCGTGATGTAACGATCGGAGAGCTTCACTGAACTCTCGACAGCCTTGTCCGTGAACTCAGCCTTGTGATGCTCTTCGTATTTGTGGCGCAGGCCCTTCAAAATTTCGATGGCATCTTCGATGGAAGGCGCTTCCACCTTCACGGCCTGGAAACGGCGTTCCAAAGCGGCGTCCTTTTCGATATACTTGCGATATTCGTTCAGGGTAGTGGCGCCGACACATTGCATTTCACCGCGCGACAGCGCGGGCTTGATGATGTTGCTGGCATCCATGGTCCCCTCGGCGGAACCAGCACCGACGATCGTGTGCAATTCGTCAATGAAGAGGATGACATTTTTCGCCCGGCGAATCTCGTCCATCACCGCCTTGATACGTTCCTCAAATTGGCCGCGATACTTGGTGCCGGCCACCATCAGGGCCAGATCAAGCGTCACCACGCGCTTGTTCAACAAAATTTCCGGGACATTGCCTTTGGCAATTTCCTGGGCCAAACCTTCAACAATGGCGGTCTTGCCGACGCCGGCTTCACCCAGTAGCACCGGATTGTTTTTCGTCCGGCGGCAGAGAATCTGGATAACACGCTCAATCTCGTTCTTGCGGCCGATCACCGGATCCATATCGCCTTTGCGGGCGATTTCAGTCAGATCGCGACCAAACGCCTTCAGAGCCGGAGTTTTGACTTCACCTTTCTTTTCGGCGCCGACCGGTGTTTTCTTTTCCTCGGGATCGCCCGGAATGGAGGATTCCTCGCTGGCAAAATTAGGATCCAACTCTTTCAAAATTTCCTGGCGGGTCTGCTCGATGTCCACATCCAGATTGCGCAGGACCTTGGCAGCCACGCCGTCCCCCTCGCGGAGAAGACCCAGCAAAATATGCTCGGTACCCACGTAGGTATGGTTAAGGTTCTTGGCTTCCTTGGAGGCGAGCGCGAGGACCTTTTTCACCCGCGGAGTATAGGGAATGTTGCCGATCATTTTCTGGTCCGGACCAGTCCCGACCTGCTTCTCCACTTCCATGCGCACGGTCTCAAGATCCAATCCCATTTTCTGCAATACGTTCACGGCCACGCCCTGTCCCAATTTGATCAGTCCGAGCAATAAATGCTCCGTGCCGAGGAAATTATGGTTAAACCGATCAGCTTCCTTACGCGCGAGCGCCAACACCTGCTGCGCACGCGGTGTGAAGTTGCTCATGGATTCGTCGCTCATATAATTAATAATGCTATGACTTGAAGGTTTTGTCTACTGCCACACGAATAATTGATGCGTTTTCCGTGCCAAAACAAGCTTTCACCCTCATTTTTGGGACAGGCCGACAAAAGAACAGCCACTCGATTAAGCCGACACAGCCCGCAATTTACCTGATTTCTCGAGGATTTTAAACCGCCAGTTGGCTATCAAGGTTTTGCCGGGGTGGCCCGCCCGTTGAAGAACCTTCATACCACAAAACCTCCGGCAAACTTGAATAGACAGACTACTGTCTCAATTTCCAACCTCCAGAGCCCCAAAGGTCAATTGGCAGAGGCGGGTGGCTTGGGTTTTATGACTGGCCGGCTTACGTCTTTTAAGCGCTCGCGGACCATGTCGGCACGCAACAGGTCGCGTTCCTCAGCGGAGAGTTTGTCAGAAAGCTGCTTTTGCAAATGCGCCGGCTGGGTCGTGAGAAAAAGCTCATCCACCAGTGCCCGGTCCGCACCCGGAAACAAGCCCAAATCCACGCCCAAACGCATGAGAGAAAGCAGGTTCATCGTTTCCTTGGAGGAAATACTATGGGCGTTGGCAAGAATGCCGTAGGCGCGGCCGATATGGTTGAAAACCACTTTTGGTTTCTTTTCCAGCAAAGTTTGCCGGGCATTTTCTTCATGTTCGATGATCTGCGAAAGCACTTTTTCGAGCCGCTCAACGATCATGTTCTCACTTTCGCCCAGCGTCATTTGATTCGATACCTGGAAAACATTCCCCAGCGCTTCCGTTCCCTCCCCGTACAGGCCGCGCACGGCCAGCCCGAGTTTGTTCACCGATTGAATGATGGGATTGATCTGTTCGCCCAGGACCAGCCCGGGCAGATGCAGCATGGCGCTGACGCGAATGCCGGTGCCAAGATTCGTCGGGCACGCCGTTAAATAACCGAGTTCGTTGTCGAAGGCGTAATTGATTTTCTTCTCCAGCTCGGAGTCGAAGGCGTCGATCGCGGTCCAAGCCTGGCGCAACTGCAACCCGGGTCGCAATGCCTGCATTCGCAGGTGATCCTCCTCATTGATCATCACCGAAAACGTTTCCGTCCGGTTGACCACCAGACCGCTGCCCACATTTTTGGCCGCATGCTCGCGGCTGATCAAGTGACGCTCCACGAGAATCTGTTTATCGAGGGCGGTCAGATTATCCATCGCGCCGTAGAAGGCATCTTCCATGTCCGGCAGTGCACTTACGGCCGGCTGGATGATTTCCAGCACCTTCACCCGCTCGGGCTTTTTGGCCCAGCCGGGAAACGCGGCGTCACGGATATTGCGGGCCAGGCGCACCCGGCTCGACATCACGATGCGGTCGTGCGGACCGTGCCGGCGGGTTGATTCCGCCGGCGAACATAGGAATTTATGGATGTCACTCATGGTTTAGCTGACCGCAAAGAGTTGCCATCAAGTTCATCGGGGCGCGTTCTTCGCGGCCACCGGGCGTTCCGGTATTTGCTTGATCTCGTCGCGCAACCGCGCCGCCAGTTCGAAATCTTCCGACTCAATCGCCTTGGCCAGTTTCTTTTGGAGTAATTTCAAGCGATCAGAAATCTCACGCGAGGCCCGCAAGGACTCGGGTGATTTACCCGCATGCCGGGTGCCTTTGTGCATGGTCTTGAGGAGGCCGGATAAACCTTCGGCGAAAGTTTTGTAGCATTCCGGACAGCCCAGACGGCCGGATTTCTTGAAATCTGCCTGGGTGAAGCCGCAGCGCGGACATTTGACCTCCGTACCCCCAACGGCATGTTCCAATTCTTGCGCCGCCCCCAAGCCCAACATGATGTCCGCCATCGCGAAACCGGAAGGATCATTAACCCCCTTGAGCTTGGCGCAATCATCGCACAAATCCAGCTTTTGCATCTTGTCCCCTACGATCTGGGTCAAATGCACTGACGCCGGCTTTTCCTTACAAATAGAGCACTGCATAAAATGGTTATTGCACCGTCCCGGCTGGCACCTGAAGTTTGAACGCTGATATTTAGACGTTCCCAAGCCCAAGCCGTCCGCTTCTGATTCACCATCCCACAAATCCGGTCACTTGTAAATCGGCTCGCCGGTGCATTGCACCAGCGCGTGGTAATCGCCGATCAATTTGGCCGCGTGCGGACCCGGTTTGCCGGAGCCGATCACCCGGCCGTCAATTTTGATCACCGGCATGATTTCCGCGCCCGTGCCGGTCAGAAAACACTCGTCGGCGTTGAACAGATCATAGCGGGTCAGGTTCGGTTCGGAGACTTTCATCCCGTTTTGGGTAGCCAATTCCATCACCGTGCCCCGCGTGATGCCGTAAAGAGCGCCAGCCGAAAGCGGCGGCGTAAAGAGCTCACCGTTCTTGATAATAAAGAGGTTATCAGCCGTGCATTCTGCCACAAAGCCATCCGAGTTAAGCATCACCGCTTCCTCGACGCCGGCATTGTTCGCCTCGATTTTTGCCAGAATATTGTTCAGGTAATTCAGGGACTTGATGGCCGGATTGAGCGCGCTGTGCAAATTACGGACCGTCGGCACCGTGACGATTTCCATGCCCCGGGCATACAATTCCGCCGGATAAACCTGGATTTTGCCGGCAATGATGATCACGGTCGGTTGCTTGCAACTGCGGGGGTTCAATCCCAGATTGCCGACCCCGCGGGTCACCACCAAACGAATATAAGCGTCCCGCAATTTGTTGGCCCGGATGGTCGCCACAGTGGCTTTTATCAGCTCTTCCCGCGACATCGGAATTTCCAGCAGGATCGCTTTCGCGGAATAAAAAAGCCGGTCGATGTGCTCTTTCAGCCGGAAAACCCGACCGTTGTACGCGCGAATACCCTCGAACACGCCGTCCCCGTAAAGCAGGCCGTGATCGAACACTGAGATCTTTGCGTTGCTTTCGTTCAGCAACTTGCCATCAATGAAAATTTTCATGCCAGAAACGATCAAAATAGTTTAAAATGAGGAACAAGGCAAACGTGAATTGAATTTTTGCGTGACAATCGCCGGCCGTCAGGTAGTTTGTCAGGCCTTTTGCGACCCTATGGTCTAGCGGTTAGGACACCTCCCTTTCACGGAGGTAGCCCGGGTTCGATTCCCGGTAGGGTCGCCAATTCTAACTTTAGCAAATAAAATCAATGCTGCCGTTGGTTTTCGACATCCCAAAACCGCCTGCGCCAAAGCCTGGTGCTAAAGCGTGCATCGCATTCAGCAAAGAATGGCGCTGGTAATGTTACGGCAAAAACATCACTACAACCGTGAACCGGGGCCCTTATATTATGATCACTACGAATTCATGAAACGGCTTTAATCGTCGTGGGCGGTTTGGCGTTCTGTGGCCGCGCCTATAACAAAAACAATCCATCGCGGACAAGGTCTTCCCGAAATATCCCCCCGATTCCGTTTTGGTTTGCCGACCTCGTCCTTCATCCAATTGCTGGATTTCCCGTATATTTTTTAGCGAAAAATACGCGGTGAAAGGCCCACGGTCGGTTTAAATCCTTCGATTTATTGTTGCGTTATTGTCCTGGTAATACCCGATAAAACTTTTGAGGTCCTGTATGGACGTCAACGCTGTAGTCGCTCCAAATTTCAACTGGTGAAGCGAGCGTGAGGTTGGTCAGCGTATTCCACGAATTGGTATCGCCCAAATCGGTGGAGGCTTGAATGTTGTAATTGTAGCCCACTGTTCCTTGAACAATAATGCCAGCAAACAAGCCAAGCGACACATTGGCCGGATTCACAACCACCTGTTCCGGGGTGTTGGTGATGCTACCGTATTTGCTGCTTACCACCACAGAATACAAACCGGCATTGGTAAATTGTATGCCGGAAAGAAGGTAGTTGGAACCTGTCGCACCAGCCATCGCCACCCCATTGAAATACCATTGATAGGACAGATCGCTACTGCCCCACGCTTTCAAGCCAAGCATGTTCGTCTGTCCCCAGATGCAGATAGCGCCGCTAAATGGACTCGCGATATATGGCGCCAAGTATAGCTGGGCCACAGAACTCGTTACGGATCCGTAATAATTGGAGATAATAACGCTGTATTCGCCAATGTTGTCAGGGGCTGCTTGCGGGATTATGACCGTGCTGCTTGTTTTGGCTGTTAATCCGCCCGGATTGGCAGTAAGCAAATTCGACTGGTTAAAAAGCCATTCATAATTAAACGGGGGCACACCAGACACTGTAACGCTGAAACCTGACGATTCGTTGGCGTTTGCGACAACATCTTGTGGTTGGCTTTGTATGGTCGGAGCCGCGTTAGTTAGACCAATTACAATGATAGGAATTTGACGACTGCAGGGAGATGCGAAGGTCGAACCCCAGCCAGTTGTTCCGGCATTAATATAAGCCACGAGGTTGGGGCCTCCCCCTATTTCATTATCGCATGGGCCATAGGTTACCGCGTTGCCCTCAAAATAGATATTCTCCAGACTGGTCGAGCCTGCAAATGTGGCGTAGCCAACATCGGTCACACCGCTTCCTATAACAACATTTGTTAACGCCCCACAGTCTGCAAATGTGTACGCACCGAGACTACCGGAAAATGTGCTAGGGATGACAACACTGGTAAGCCCTGAAGATTCAAATGCATAATCCCCAAACGAAGCCAGATTGCTTGAAATATTTAAGCTCGTCAAATTTGCGCAGCCTTCAAAGCAATACTCAGATAAGGCTGTGCTTCCTCCAAAAGTTATACTTGCGAGTTCACTTTCGGCGAAAGCATAATCTCCAATGGAAGTTACGGTGCCAGGAATATTTATGCTCGTAAGCCCGCTTCCGGCGAAAGAATGATCTCCAATTGAGGTTACCGTGTCAGGCAGATTTAAGCATTGAAAATTGCAACCTTGAAATGCACTATCGCCGACATTTGTAACGCCGTTGGGAATTGTGACGTTTGTTAAGGCTGAGCAACCCATAAAACAAGCTGGCGGGATGCTCCTAACATCGTTTGGAATTTCAAAATACTCCAACCCGGAGCCACCAAAGGCATTTATGCCCACGGACTGAATCGTGCTTGGTAATGCCAAGGACGCTACCGGGGTACCTTGGAAAGCACCAAATCCAATGGCCGTTACGGTTAATCCGCCAATGCTGCTTGGCACGCTGACAATCTGATTGGTGCCAATGTACTGACTAATCGTGAGCGTTCCGTCTGCGTTTGTTGTCAGATTGAACTGACTAGTCTGGCCCTTGGCGATTTTGAGCTGAAAAATCAAGCAAGCGCATGAAAGCAGCAAAAAGAAGGTGTTTTTGGAAGACATTTTTCAATCCTTTGATTCACATGTGCGGCACAACATTCAGGAAATCAGCACTTTAGTACCATTTAACAGCGAGAAAGTCAAACAAAAATGTCATTCGCCGGCAGTGGAAAAGCCAGAGTATAAAGAACTAACCGTAATTTCGCCCCCCGATACCACTTTCGTTTGCTGACCCAGCAACCATGTTTCTTTAGCGCGCAGGATATTTTGGAAGCGCCATACGCTACAAATCATCAAGCAAGGGCTGGTATTGTTATAGTACCGAGGCCATTTCCAACCTCTTGGGGTCGTAAAGAGTGTGCATCGGGTGGCTGCGGCGTTCGATTGACGCCAGCACTGCCATTGCCACGGCGGGTGCCTGCGCAAATCCCCCCGTATTATGACCACCGGTGATGACGAATGAGCCGTCCCGATCGGTCCCTATGCTTTCGAAGATCCCGAGGCCGGTAGCAGTCCAGGGACGCACACAAGCCGTCCAGCTCTCCGGATTGATTGCATTATAGGCATCGTCCCCCAATGGGACTTTTGGGAATATATTCCTGGAAGTTTCTACGACTGCCCGACCAAGACCCATAACATCTGTATAGGGGCGAGATTCATGCTCAAAGCCGATATATCCGTGCCCGGAGCTGAGGTGGATCACGGGGCCTCCACCCTGGTCGACGCCAGGCACAACGTTGGCTCCCTCTGCGGCTCCGTCCGAAGCAAAACCGGACCGGCTGACCTTAAGGGGACGATCAAGAGAAGTCGTCGTGTTGGGGATGGTCAGCCAGAGTCCGATTACGGGCGCGACCGCATTAGCGCATGAAAAACCTGCCAATAAAGCTTGTGAGTAGGCTCCCAACGAGATCACGTAGTGGTCCGCTTCAATAGTCTGCAAACCGGCCTTCAACCTGTTCACCAGCCCATTATTTTCGCGCTCTATCCCATCAATTTTGACCTGCCAATGAAACTCGACACCTTTGTAGGAAAGATAGGCGATCAGACAATCGACAAGCTGATGAATATTGACTGAGAAACCCGTCACTTCCAAGGCACCCGCAATGGCATTGGCTGCCAAGGCATCCCGAAGGGCGGGCAATTCTCGAGCGATTTCGTCCAAACTCAAAATGCGCTTAAGGGCGCCAATCGCCGTCTCAGTTATTTGGGCACGCGCAAATTTCTCTCTGGTCGCATAAAGCCGATAAAGGCCTGGCTTGAAACCCGACTTTTGAAAAAGTCCGGGATGAGCGGCAATCATTTCCAGCCAAAGCGGTTCGGATTCTCGATTAAATGAGATGATATCCTGATTGAACCGGGTGGCAAGGACCCGTGTCACGGCCTCAAATCGTTCATTCCATTTGGAATCGCGGTCCGTCAGGCTTGAGGGTGGAACTGCAAGAAAGCCACCCTCTGCAATCGTGCGTTTGAAGGGACTGGGGACGTCACCTTCATAATGACGGCTGTTTACAAAATGATGTCTGGCTTCGTTGAGCGAGAAAACCCGGGCATCGCCTCCTCCGGCTGAACATCCGAGAAAACGCCTGTTGGGCCTGGTCGCAGGATCGGGGGCCCGGTCAAATATCCTCACCGAATATCCATTATTGATCAGATAATAGGCAGTGATAAGGTTAACAATACCGCTGCCGGCCAAAACAACATTCTTCCCGATTGAACCGTTTTGTGAGCGAGGTTCTCTTCTAACAATCATTTGCCGCAGTCATGGAGCCGCTCCGAAAATTGACGAATTCCCTCTCAAGCTCAGCAGCTGACTGCGTAGCCAGATTGCCATGGCATGCATATTATTTGCAATGTCGTTTTTCCGAAGCAAACTGAACTCATGCATGCAAATGCAAAGATGGTTTGAATTAATAATAATTACCAGGTTGGGAATCTGATCATCGAAATATGCGCTCACGCCATTTTTCGCCGTCTGGCCGCAGCCGGCGACCGACAATTGAAACGAAGATTGTTGCCCTTGGGCGAAGTTCCCTTTTTCTGTGGCCATTTCGGGCCACATTGTTTCGGCGGCCATATTTGCTAGGATGTCAGCAATGCATCCCCGAAAAACATTGCGGTTCAAATTGATCGCTTAAAATGTGCAAACTCCTTGAATCTAATGCGCCGAAGACTGCGCTCAGTGTTTTATGAACCCGGCCGACCGTCTGAATTTCCAATCTTTCAGGTCCGAAGGAACCCGCCGGTTTATTTTTCTTTGAAACCGTCCCAGCAGAATAAAATGAACAACATAAAGATCGCACTTAACTCCGCCAATCTAAACATCGACAAGTTGCTCACCCTCCTGCTGCTGCTCGGACTATCTTTTCAGCTCCCGGTCCGGGCCATCGACTCGTCAGAGCAGGCGGATTTGCTTGATTATATCAACATCCTTCAGGGGACGGATTCCTCGCCTCAATTATCTCATGGCAATACGCTTCCGCTGGTGGGAATGCCGTGGGGGATGGTTGATTGGTCCATCGAAAATGACACAGGAAGCTGGTTCTTCCATCCCAACGGCCGGATTGACGGATTTCGCGCCACGCATCAGCCCAGTCCTTGGATCAGCGATTACGGCCAGTTCGTGTTGCTGCCGCAGACCGGCGATTTGCGAATGGATACCCAAGCCAGGATGACGGATTATGATACCAACAGTGCCATTCTGCGACCCGACTACGAAAAGTTGGATCTTCAGAATGGTCAGATTACAGCCGAATTGACCGGCTCGGAAAGATGTGGCGTTTTCCGAGTCACGTACCATCAGGGACAGTCGGGAAGGTTGATCGTCAATGCCGCCGGGGCAGCGGGAATTAACATTTCCGGCCGCACCATTCGCGGGCTGAGCCGGGCCAACAACGGCGGGGTCGCTGGTGATTTTGCCAATTATTTCGTCATTCAACTGGACCGCGACCTCGACCTGAGCAACACGTTTGTTGGCAATCCAACCGCCCACAACGTCTCCGCAAAAGGTGACAGTCTGGCCGCCGACGTCGAATTTAAGACCTCACCCGGTGAGCCAGTGGAATTCCGGGTTGGAGCCTCACTGATTAGCTGGGCGCAGGCAGAACAAAATTTGCGCTCGGAAACCGATGGAGGCTTTGAAGCAGTCCGGGCACGGATTAGGAAAACCTGGAATTTCAACTTAAGCCGGCTTGAGATTGAGGCCAGCGAGGACCAGAAGAGCACGTTTTACTCCTGTCTCTACCGTGCGCAGATGTTTCCGCATCGGCTGTACGAGTTGGACGCAACCGGAAAACCGCTCCATTATAGTCCATATGACGGCCTGACACATGCCGGCGTGCTCTATGGCGATATTGGCATATGGGATGCCTTCCGGACGACGTTTCCCTTGATTACGATTCTGTATCCTTCACAACTCAACGAAATTCTCCAGGGATTTGTGAACGCCTCTACGGAGGGTGGAACACTGCCGGAATGGCCCAGCCCGGGCTATCGCGATTGCATGATCGGTCAACACTGCGCTGCAATTTTTGCGGATGCCGTCGTCAAGGGTAATACTGGTTTTGACGTGACCAAGGCATACGAATCGCTGAGGAAAAGCGCCTTCCAACCGCCAACGCACGGCGAATTGGTCAGAAGCGGTCTGGCGGATTATCTCAAGCTGGGGTTCATCCCGGATGGTGGGAGCAAATATGCCGTCTCTGCGAGCCTGGACTATGCTTACGATGATTGGTGCATCGCCCAAATTGCCAAGGAACAGAACCATCCAGACGTCTATAAGACTCTAATGGCACGGGCCCAAAATTATCGGCTGTTGTGGGATCCAAACGTTGGCTTTATGCACGCCAAAAATGCCGGGGGTCAATGGATTGAGCCCTTTGACCAGTTTGCGTGGGGAGGCCCGTATGCAGAAGGTGGCCCGTGGCAATGCAGCTGGTTTGTCCCACATGACACAGCCGGGCTGGCGAGTCTCGCTGGCGGCCGGGAAAAGCTCGCGGCCAGGATGGATGAAATGCTAGGACTGCCGCCAGTTTACCACACGGGTGGTTACGGTCAGGTGATTCACGAAATGCGTGAAATGGGCATTGCAAAATTTGGGCAATATGATCAGGGCAACCAGCCTGGCTTTGACGGACTTTATCTATTTGCCGCGGTCGGTCAGCCCTGGCAGACGGAATATTGGACCCGCCGGGTTTGCGACGAATTGTTTAATTCCAGTGCCACGGGATTCCCGGGCGATGAAGACAACGGTTCAATGGCAAGCTGGTACATCCTCAGTTCGATCGGCCTTTATCCGCTTTGTCCCGGCACCCCGGCCTATATTTTTACCAGTCCATTGTTTCCTAAAATTGTCGTTCATTTACCGCAAGACAGGACCTTTGTCATCAGTGCTTCCTCCAATTCCGGAAAGAATGTCTATGTTCAAAAGCGGAAGTTGAATGGCAATGAAGATAGCCGGACTTGGATCACCCACGCTGACATCATTCAAGGGGGAAACTTGCAGTTAGACATGGGACCGGACGCGAATACTCAGGCAATCCAAGCGGAGGATCTGCCATATTCAGCGTCGCCCTAACAGACCGTTTGCCAATGTTAAACCGCAACAATTAAAGCTGAATTAGTTCTCAAATTGCGGTTTTCGCAGCCTGCGGACCAACATGAGCACGACCAGCAATCCTGCCAGGATGCCAACGGTGGCGGGCTTATGAGCGATGACCCACTTTTGAATCCTCAGGAGAGGTGGATCAGGGTTGGTCAAATCAGCTAAACGATCGGTGCACTGGCCGATGATCCGATACAATTGATTAATCTCCACCATTTCGTCCTCGGTCAGTTTCATTTTGGGCAGAAACCGGTCGGTGTAAAAATACTTGGTCATCGGGTTGAATTCCAAATCGCTGCTCAAAAACACTTCACCCGGATTATCGGGTGAAGTGACATATTTATGCCCGTCATACACCAACTGCTGGGTGGTGCGCACATCCACATGATCGAAGTCCGGGGTGACAGCCCCGGGATGAAACCAGCCACCCGCATAATTGCCCAAATCCACCATATCCGCAGTGTATTTCAGGTGGGTGATGGGCTGATTGACGATGTCCTGAACCTTGAAAATCGCGTCGTTTTTTTGGGCCTTCAGGGCCGCAATCTCGTCATCCGTGGAGGTCGCCACGGCCGGGAAAGTCCCAAACAGAATCACCGGCAACACCATGCAAATCAAATTGATCCGAAAGGCTAGTTTTAAACCTGTAGAACGAATGTCAATCATTGACAAGAGAATGAATAGCCGTCACCACAAGTCAAAAGGAAATTTACCCTCCCGAAGGATAGCTTGCTGCAAGGGGAGTCGAGGGAGTTTTCGGATCGTCATCCCTGAATTCTGGTTAGCGGTTCTGAATTCCTGCATTGCTGCTCGCCAGACCCTCCCTGAATCAAACACAGGTCTCGAGTTCCATCTGTCCATGCCGAGTTGAGCAGGCAAACGGTGAGCGATAGAATCGGGACGGACCACCCACGGTCGTGAGTTACAAGCCATTCTCTTTGGTCTGGACAAACTTGGTTAAGAAAGCTTCGCCCCGATCCACAAAGTTCTCGCTATCAGGGTTCAAAACTATGAAATATTTTCTGGTGGTTTCCTTCTTTGCCAACCTGAAACTCTATGAGTAACTGGATGCCAAGGGATTCCTGCATGTCATTCGCTTGCAAGGCAATAGCAAGCTTTTGCTAGTCCTGGCGCCACTTCCGGCCTAATCGACGATTCAACCAGCGAAGCTGCCGACGGTCTGGCATGCACGTTTTGCATCGGGCCAAGGAAGCGGGAAACCACATATTACCAAGGAATTACATCCATTGTCCTACTCTCTATCCCTAGCTAGAATGCCCCGAGATAAAAACCCAGTCGGCCTTCAGCTTAAAAACAAGTTGCTTGACATAACTTCTCCGAATTAATACCATTAAAAAGCAGTTTTTAATCAGGCGGAAGGTTAAGCTATTAGCGTCCGCAATGTTGTTCCGGAATTGCAATCTCCGAGGGGTTCACCCGTCAGAAGTGCAGTGTTCTGGAGATAGGATTCTCTAAAAGCCACTAAAAATCAAAGGAAACCAGATGAAAACCAATCACTCACTAATGCTGTTCAAAACCCCATTTATTACTTTGTTGCTTATAATACTTGCCGTGAACCGAATTGCGCATTCGGCGGTCATTAATTGGACGAATACGCTGGGCGGCAATTGGAGCGTGGCGGCCAACTGGAACCCCAACCAGGTACCCGGTTCCAGCGACACCGCAAACATTACCACCAGCGGTAGTTATGCCGTCACCCTCGATGTCAGCGCAAATGTGAACAGCCTTGTCATCGGCGGGGCAGGTTCCGGCGTGCAAGTCCTCCACGGCAGCGGATTTATTCTGACAGCCACCAATGGGGTGGTCAATAGCGGCGGCATTCTCTCACTAACGAACTCCACCTTTTACGGTTCCCTGACAGTTGCTAGCTCAGGTGTTTTGAGCGTGAGCGGTGAGAACTTGGATGCGCAGTTGACGGTGGAGAACGGGGGTCAATTTTTGCTGACGGGTTTTTCTTCCTATCTCGGAGGGGGAAGCCAAAACAACACCAACTATTGGCTCTGGGTCCAGAGCGGCGGCCTGCTTAATGCCGCCTCCAGCGTCACCCTGAATTTGTATGCTACCATGACCAACGCCGGCCTCCTCAACTTCACTAACGAGGGCGTTAACATTTATAACAATGGAACCACCAGTTATAACGGCGGGCTGCTCAACCAGTCCGGCGGGGTGCTCAACCTCATCAGCACCGCCGGCATTTCCGGCGCCTAC
>Ga0302320_10007509_pt1 | contig 24006 bp, 18 predicted proteins | sample Bog_T0_3_FD_202130 | JGI IMG/M metagenome (GOLD analysis project Ga0302320, IMG submission 202130) | Peat permafrost microbial communities from Stordalen Mire near Abisko, Sweden - Bog_T0_3 | ecosystem: Environmental > Terrestrial > Soil > Wetlands > Peat | place: Sweden: Abisko, Stordalen Mire...
CCTTCACCCCAGAACAACCGCTCGGCGTTCTTCCGGGTGAACCAGGGCATGGCCTCTTCGCTGACGCCGCATGCGGGGAGTTCTCGGCGGATCCGGTCGAACGTCAACAGCGGGTAGTCCGACGCGTAGAGCATTTTGAATCGGCCTCTGTTGGAGTTGGCATACGCGACGAGCTCGGGTGGATAGCGGCTCGGGGGATAGGCCGAGATCATGTGGTACAGGTTGGGCCACGTCCGCAGAAGCTGCAGCAAGAGCCCCGTCCAGGGGGCTCCACCGTGCGCACTCACGATCACCAGCTCCGGGAAGAACGCACAGACCTTGTCGAGGTGCTTTGGATTCTGGACGATCCCCCGCCGCTGGACGAGCGGCATGCCGACCGTCACGGTCACCGGGATGCCCAGTTCGACGGCTTTCGCATAGAGCGGGAAATACGACCGATGACTGGCCCGCTTTTGGTCCCGGTACGGCACAATCCGCAGTGCCCGAGCCCCGTCGTTGCGCACCATGGACTCCAGATGGCGCACCGCCTGCATGCCCTGTTCCGCATTGACGCGCACGCTCAGGGCAAAGCGATCGGGGTGCTGCTGCACGGCGTCGAGTGTCCACCGGTACCCCGCGGCCTGATCACCTCCGGCCGACTCGGGCGGAGGCGCGAGGAGCACACGCGCAATGCGAAAACGGTCCATGTCGTCCAGCAGGTGGGCCAGATCCTGCGATCCGGTTCTGGCGTCGCCATAGGTCTCGTCGGTCAGGCTCCAACTCAGTCCCAAGTGCGGGGGGTTGGCGTTGACGTAGGGATCGACGATCCAGGTCATCGGTTCAGCCACAGCTCAGCCCTGCCCTCCGGCCCGATGCGTCAGGCAGTCATGTCGGCCAGCTCTGCGCGGGCACTCCGGTGCCGCCGCCCGAACTGGAACGCACGCCGAACCACCCCGGAGGTCTAGCGAGCGGCGTGCTGGAGCTCCTGATCCACCTGGCTCCAGATGCGGCGCAACATCGCCAGCAGCTCCTTGTGCCCGGACTTGATCCCGACCAGCCGGTCCAGAATCAGCTTTGAGGTGATCCCGTCCAGCAGCGTCACGATGGCGGACGCCGGATAGAGATCGGAATCGACTCCGTGCTGCTCGAGCATTTCGCCCACCTGTCGCTCGTGCAGCTTTCTCGTCATCGTCGACGTCCTGACGTACTGCTTGCGGATTTTGGGGCGGTTGGCGGCCAGGGTCAGGTTCTCCAGCCAGACCTTTCCCCAGCCACGCTCGAAGTCCGACGTGATCATCGCGTGCATTTCCTCGAACCAGCCGTCCATGAACGACCCTTCGGAGTTCTCGTAGATGGCCTGTGACCGCTCCTTCACCTGGACTGACACCCGCTCCAGGACGGCCAGCAGCAACTCTTCGATCGTCCCGAAGTGGTAGTGGACCAAAGCCTGGTTCACGCCGGCCTTCTCGGCCACCCTCCGGGTCGTGATGGCCGCCATACCCTCGGAAACAAGGAGCTGCTCCGCCGCGTCGAGCAATGCTTTGCGCGTTGTGTCTCCAGCCTCGGACATGGGTCGACTCCTCCGTCACCTCGGTGCCTCGTCTGCACCGGGAACAACGAGGGAGCCTACCCGGGAGGACGCGAAGGCCCTGAAGGGCGCCCTTGCACAAAACCAAGCGAGCGCGGCCATCGGCACCTGCGTGCTGGAGCGGCGTGACTGTTAGGTTCGAGGTACCAGAGGTGTGTCCATCCTGAAGCACCGAGTGAGGTGGGCGTTGCGCAGAGTTCCGATACTCGACGACACGAACCGTGGATTCTGGACCGCAGGCCGCCACGACGTGTTGCGCCTCCACCGGTGCCCTTCCTGCGGGTTCTGGGTCTACCCGCCCCGGCCCATCTGCCCGAAGTGCTGGCAACGGGACCTCCCATGGGAGGCGACGAGCGGACGGGCCACGCTCTTCAGCTTCACCGTCAACCGCAAGCCGTGGAACCCCGAGGTGGACGTGCCCTACGTAATCGGGATCGTCGAGCTGGCGGAGCAGCCCGGGTTGACCATGACGACGAACATTGTCAACTGTTCGCTGGAAGAGCTGTGCATCGGGATGCCCCTGCGCGTGATCTTCGAGCAGCAGGACGGACACTTCATCCCGCTCTTCGAACCTGACAGATTTGGGCATACGCCCTAAACTAGACGCTTCGAGCCGAGCCGGCTCGAGGGGACAGCATGGAGAACCCGAGAGACACGAGGGAGCACCTGTGACGAAGAGCTGGGATTTCGGCCTCTACATCGATGGAGCCTGGACCGCGGGGGAGGCCGGTGGATCCATTGACGTCATCAACCCGGCCGACGAAACGGTCATCGGCCGTGTACCCGAAGCCACGGTGAAGGATGCCGTCCGCGCCATTGAGGCCGCACGCAAAGCCTTCGACGAGGGGCCGTGGCCCTACACAAAGCCTGCCGAGAGGGCAGCTGCCCTGGTGCGCATGGCGGAGTATCTCGAGGCCCATGCAGCCGAGCTGCGCGAATTGATCGTGGCCGAAACGGGCTCGGTCGGCTACCTGACCGACTACGTGCAGGCCGGCGGCTCCATCGGGATGTTCCGCGCCAACGCGACCCAGATTGAGCACGTCTTGGAGTGGGTCGAAGCGGGTGCCCCGACAGCCGGTCCCAACGGGATGAGTGGCTCGGCCCTCTTCCGCGAGCCGGTCGGGGTGGTCGGCGCCATCACGCCCTTCAACTTTCCCTTCATGCTCAACGTCGTCAAGGTCGCACCGGCCTTGGCCGCGGGGTGCACGGTCGTCCTCAAGCCCCACCCGTGGACGCCCCTCGACGCCTTCCTCATCGTCCAGGCGGCCGAGGCGGCGGGGATCCCGCCCGGCGTCTTCAACGTCATCACCGGACACGGGGAGGTCGGTGACGAGCTCACGTCCAATCCGATGGTCGACATGATCGCGTTCACGGGCAGCACGGCGACGGGGCGGCGGATTATCGCCAACGGGGCCTCCACCGTGAAGCGCTACCAGCTGGAACTCGGCGGCAAGAGTGCCCAGGTGCTGCTCGACGACGTGTCCGAGGACTACGCCCGCTCGGTCGGGTTCGGCTCGACGCTCACCCACTGTGGGCAGGGGTGCATCCTCGCCACCCGGTTGCTTCTGCCCGAGCACCTGCTCGACGCCTACAAGGAGGGGGTCGCGGCTGCCGCGCCCGGCGTGACCATCGGTGACCCCCTTGACCCGTCGACCACTCTCGGACCGTTGATCCGAGAGCAACAGCGGGAACGGGTCGAGGGCTACGTGGCCTCGGGGCTCGAGCAGGGAGCCGAGCTCGTCACCGGCGGCAAACGCCCGGACCACTGTTCGAAGGGCTTTTACTACGAGCCGACGGTCTTTATCGGCCGCAACGACATGCGGATCGCCCAGGAAGAGATCTTCGGGCCGGTCTTCACGGTCGTGCCCTACTCGGGCACGGACGAAGATGCGGTCCGGTTGGCCAACGACTCCATCTACGGCCTGGGCGGTGGCGTCGAGTCCGCCTCGACGGCGCGGTCCTTCAACGTGGCCCGCCGGATCAGGGCAGGCACGGTGATGGCCCAAGGTGTGGGCGTCTCAGCGGGAGTGAGCGCAGGGCCCGGGGACGGACAAGGGCCCGGTTGGGGCGAGACCATGGCCGGCATCGGTCAGAGCGGGGCCTTCGGTGGCTTCAAGCAGAGTGGCATCGGCCGGGAGTGGGGCCACCACGGACTCGAGGAGTTCACCGAGATCAAAGCCATCCACTGGAGCTGACCGGGGCCTGCTCTCCGGGTGCCTTCGTTCGCAGGCCGGCTGCCAGCCGGGTGCACTGTCAGCCGGGCGTGCTCAGCTGGGGAGTGCCGCCACCGGTGGACCAGAGCGCTCGGGCATCCCGTAGCTCCTGGGCGTGACGTCGACGTCCACCGCTTCGGCCCGCAGGGCGCCGACCGTGCAGTCTTCCCTCTTGCGGTACGCCAGCGGGTCGAAGTTGTAGAACCGGCACGCGTTCTCCCACGTGATCATGTGGATCTCGTCGTCGGGGACCTGGGCCGCCTGGAATGACTTCCAGGCCGCCTCGGGCGCCTGGGGCCAGGTGCAGTCGGAGTGCGGATAGTCACACTCCCAGGCGATGTTCTCGACGCCGATGTCGTGACGGAGCCGCAGGCCGGTGTAGTCGTCGATGAAGCACGTCAGCACCCGGCTCTTGAACACCTGACTCGGGAGCTGGTCACCGAAGTCCTGTCCGGTCCATTGATGATGGCGCTGATAGGTGTAGTCGGCGCGCTCCAGCCAGTACGGGATCCAGCCGATGCCGCCCTCGGCCAGCGAGAACTTCACGTCGGGGAACTTGCGCAACACGGGCGACCACAACAGCTCGGCGGCGAAGACGCCGGTGTTGAACGGCATGGTGTGGATCATGGTGTCGAAGGGCGAACGCGGCATGAACTCCGGTGAGCTCCCGAAATGGAAGACCATGACCGTGCCCGTGTCCTGGCAGGCCTGCCAGGCCGGGTCCCACTCGTCGCCGTGATGGTCGGGCAACCCGAAGCGGTGCGTGTCCGAGTGGAACGAGACCGCGTGGCAGCCCTTGTCGGCCATGCGCCGGATTTCGTCCGCCATCCACTGCGGCCCGAGGATGAAGCCCGACAGGGACAGCGGGATGAAGCGCCCCGGGTAGGCACCGCACCACTCCTCGACGTGCCAATCGTTGTAGGCGCGGATCATGCACGCCGCCAGCTCGCGATCCCCGCTCTGGAGGAAGTACTGGCCACCCAGACCGGGCCACGACGAGAAGCACATTGAGCCGAGCATGCCGTTGGCATTCATGTCGCGCACGCGTTCGTGCACGTCCCACGTCCCCTTGCGTACTTCCTCGAAGTTCCCGGGGTCGTTGCCCCACTCCTCGGGGACGCGGCCGGCGACGGCGTTGAGACCGAAGCTGGACACCTCGTGGCCCTCGACGAGCCAGGCATCGGTGCCGTTGTCGCGGTGGATGACCCTCGGGACCCGGTCCTGGTACTTGGCCGGAAAGCGGTCGGCGAAGTACTCACTCATTGACGGTGGCTCGACCAGATGGTCGTCCACACTCACCATGATCATGTCCTCGAGTTGCACGTACGACCTCCCCGGCTGACAGCAGCAGACCGGCCGGCACCGGCCCGCGGCAAGATTTTAGCACCCGCCCAAGTTTTGCACCACGGGGTTGCGGCGCCCGTCAGCTGGACGCAGGCCAGCTCGCCTCGAAGGGCACCGGTCCGTGCGCGGCAGACCGCAGGGCGGAGCGCAAGACGTTCTTCTGAATCTTCCCCGAGGCCGTGCGCGGGAAGTCGTCGACGAAGCGCAGCTCCTCGGGCCATTTCTGGCGCGCCAGCCCTCCCGTCTGCAGGTGCACTTGGAGCGTGTCGAGGTCGAAAGGCGATGCACCCGGTGCCAGCCGGAGAATGGCGGTCCCGTGCTCGCCGTAGCGGGCGTCGGGCGCCGCGACCACGGCCACCTCGGCGACACCAGCCATCTGGGCCAGGACGTCCTCCACCTCGGCCGACGACACGTTCTCGCCGCCTCGGATGATGATGTCCTTCTTGCGGTCCGTGATCGTCAGGTAGCCGTCGGCGTCGACCATGCCGATGTCGCCGGTGTCGTACCAGCCGTCCGCATCAATGGCGTCGGCGGTCAGCACGGGATCGGCATAGCCGGCAAAGAGCTCGGGCCCCCGTGAATGGATCTCTCCTGGCTGGCCGGTCGAAACGGGGCGGCCGTCGACGTCGAGCAGCCGGATCTCCGAGCCGGCGATGACCCGACCGTCCGTGTGGATCCGCTTCTCGAGCGGATCCGAATGCAGCGACGCCGTGGTGGACGGGTGCTCGGTCGAGCCGTAGGCCCGGATGAGCGAAATCCCCAGGCCCGTCGCACGCTCGACGACCGCACTCGGGACCGGAGCACCGCCCATCGTCAGACGGTCCATGTAGGGCAGGTGCGTCGACGGGTCGAAATCCGGGTGGTCGAGCAGGCTCAGCAGGAAGTACGGCGGGCCGCCACCGGTGGAGACGCCGTCCTCGGCCATCGCGTGGAGCACGGCGCGTGGATCCCAGACATCTATCAGGTCGAGCGCGCTCGCCGCGAAGAGCGGCCGCAGGACCGAGGCCAGGCCCATCACGTGCCCGACGGGCGACGCCGTCAGCGAAGCGGTCGGCCGCACGGCCGGAGCGGGCGACTCGTCCTCCTGCAGGAAGGTCGCCCACGTGCGCTGATCGGCCAGGTACGTGCGGTGCGTGTGGATGACACCCTTGGGTGCCGCCGTCGTCCCCGACGTGTACCCGATGAGGGCCGGGCTGTCGGGGTCGACGGCGACCGGGGCGACCGGTAGATCGGGATCCGCGGCAACGGCATCCGACCACGACAGCACGTGCGGACCGACCTTCGGCAACGGCCTTCCGTCCGTGGAGACCACGACGACCGTCTGGAGGTCGGGCAAGCCCGAGACCGACGCTTCGAGATTGGCCAGGTAGTCCTGCCGTCCGAACCGGTCGGCCGTGATGAAGAAACTGGCCCGGCTCTCGCGCAGGATGTGCCCGACCTCCTTCGGACCGTAAATGTGCACAATGGGCACCACCACGACGCCGAGTGGGAACAACCCATAGAAACACGCGACGGCCTCAGCCCAGTTGGGCAACTGGAAGGCGACGACGTCGCCGGCGACGACACCATGGCGTCGCACGGTCGCAGCCAGGCGTCGCCCGAGGTCCGCGACGTCACCGATGGTGCCCCGAAAGGGTCGCGTCCGGGACCGCACACGGCACGGCACGTCGGACGACCGCAGCACACCGTGAAAGGCGATGTCGGCCAGCGTCTCGTCGTTCCACCAGCCCATGTCGGTGTAGTGCCGTACCAGGTCGGGCGAGGGATACCGCAGGCTCCAGGCGCGGCTTGCGGTGCCGGTGCTCATGCCGTCACCCGGGGCCTCGGGTCATCGGGCCTCGAACCGCGGTTCGCTGCGATCACGAGCGGCGCGGACCCCCTCGGTCAGGTCCCAGGTCAACTCGAGCGACCCCTGCAATTCGGTTTCGTGCGCGGTGGCGGCCCGGAAGCGCTCGAGCAAGCCGGCGCGCATGGTCTGACGGATGGCGCGTACGGCCAATGGGGCGCTGGCGGCGATGTCGGCCGCCAGCGCGTGCGCCTCCGTGCGGAGAGACTCGAGGGGGACGAGGCGGTCGCACAGGCCCATGGCCAGGGCTTCTTCACCTTTGAAGCGCCGGCCCGTGTAGAGCAAGTCGAGGGCTCGTTGCTGTCCCACGATCGCCGGGAGCGTGATCGACAGACCGAGAATGTGGTGATAGCCGAGGCGGGCGAAGTTGGCGGCGAACCGCGACTCGGGACAGCCGACCCGGAAATCCGCCAGGCAGGCCAGTCCGAACCCGGCTCCGATGGCCGCACCCTGAATGGCGGCCACGACCGGCACCCCGGCACCGACCAGCCGCGCGGCTTGCACGTCCATTTCGTCGGGACCGTCCGCGGGCTCCGGATCCGGACCCTCCCCGGCGTGCCTCCCGATGTTCGCGCCGGCACAGAAGTGCTTCCCCTCGGCACAGAGCAGGATGGCGCGGCAGTCCGGGGCGTCGCTGAGCTCCTCGTAGGCGTCGGCCAGCGACCGGATGACGTCCACCTCGAAGAAGTTCTCGGGCGGCTGATGCATCTCGACGGTCGCGACGAATCGCTCGTCCATCGTCACGGTCACGTCGCCAAAGCGTTCCACGTCTGACCTCCGGCAGGTTCGACCTTGTCAGGTCGCACCGCAACCTAAGCGGCTCGCTCGACGCAAGCAAGCGACTCGCGTCGACGCATGGTGTCAGGAGGACGCGGATGTCACAATGCCCTTCGAGCGAGGAGTGCGAGAGCCCATGGAAGAACTCGAAGATCGCGTTGCGCTGGTCACGGGTGCGGGCAGCGGCATCGGACGTGCCGTCGCGTGCGAGCTTGCCCGGGCCGGCGCCCTGGTGGTCGTCAGCGACCTGTCCCCGGAGGGGAGCGCGGAGACGGCGCGCCAGATCGCAGATGCCGGCGGCACGTCGGTCGTCCGGCTGCTGGACGTCACCAAGGAATCCGACGTCACCGAGACGGTGGGTGAGCTCACGACGTCGGTGGGACCACCGTCGGTGCTGGTCAACTGCGCCGGCGTGTCCTCCATGGCCCGCTTCCTCAATCTGACCGAGGAGGACTGGGACCGCACCATGGACGTCAACGCCAAAGGTGTGTTCCTCGTCACCCGTGAGGTCGCACGGTCCATGGTGACCCGGCGTGAGGGTTGCGTGGTCTCCATCGCGTCGGCCGCCGCCAAGGAGGGGACCCCGCTCCTGGCCCACTATTCCGCCTCGAAATGGGCTGTTGTCGGCCTCACGCAGAGCGTGGCCCGGGAGGTCGCGCCCTTCGGGGTGCGGGTCAACGCCGTCTGCCCGGGCTGCGTCCGGACACCGATGCAGGACCGCGAGGTCGTCTGGGAAGGCCACCTGCGCGGCATGGAACCCGAGCAGGTACGCCAGAGCTACATCGACCACACACCCCTCGGACGGCTGTGCGAGCCGCAGGACGTGGCGGACGTGGTCACGTTCCTCTGCTCGGACAAGGCGCGCTTCATGACCGGCCAGGCGATCAACGTCACCGGCGGATTGGTGTTGCATTGAGCCCTCTACGTATTCATTGCCGCGACGCCGGACGAAGAACATCCTCATCGCTAACATCGTCCGCGTGTTGATCAGGACCGAAGACCAACAGCTCTTCGAGGAGACGACTCGGCGGTTCTTGGCAGCCGAGTGTCCTCTGGACGCATGGCGGGAACTGGCCGGCCGCGATGAGGACTACGACCGGGCGTACTGGCAACGGGGGGCCGAGCTCGGATGGACGTCGTTGGTGGTGCCGACCGAACGCGGCGGCGGCAGCATCAGCGACCAGGGTGTCGCTGATTTGGCTTTGGTGGCCTACCAGTTCGGCTCGCATGCCGCACCGGGCCCACTCCTCGGGAGCAACATTGTCGCTGCCGCGCTCGGGCGGTGGGGCAGCAATGACCACGACGGCGCGCTGCAGGGCTTGCTCGAGGGCCGGGAGAGTGGGGCCTGGGCCCTGACGGAGGAGTCCCCTGCCGTCCCACTGGGACACGTCGAGATGCAAGCCACGGCGACGGCCGATGGCTTCGTGCTCCAGGGCGTGAAGTCGCCGGTCGAGGGGGGCGCGGCTGCCGCGTCCATTCTGGTGACAGCCCGATCCGGAGCGGGACTCATGCAGTTCCTGGTCCCGAGCGGTGCAGAGGGCCTGCGCGCGTCGCCCCTGCACAGCCTCGACATGACGAAACGATTCGCCCGTTTGGAGTTCGACGGCGTACGTGTCCCCCGCCAGGCGCTGGTCGGTGAGGAAGGGCAGGCCGCTGCGGCCATCTCTTGGTTGTTCGACCTGGCCGTTGCCCTGCAGGTGGCCGAAATGTGCGGCGCCATGCAATGGGCCTTCGACGCCACGCTGGACTGGGCGATCAACCGCTACTCGTTCGGCCGGCCCCTGGCCTCCTACCAGGAGGTCAAGCACCGGTTCGCCGACATGAAGCTGTGGCTCGAGGCGAGCACCGCCATCGCCGCCGCCGCCGTTGATGCGGTCGATCGCGATCTGCCGAACCGGTCGGAACTGGTGAGCGCGGCCAAGTTCTACGCCGGACGCTACGGACCCGAACTGGTACAGGACTGCGTGCAGCTGCACGGCGGTATCGGCCTCACCTTCGACCATCACCTGCACCTGTTCCTCCGCCGGGTCGCGGCGAACGCAGCGCTGTTCGGAACGGCCGGCGACCATGCCACGCGCTTGACGGACCTCTTCGAAGCCGCGTGATGGTCGAGGCCGGAACGGAGACCGTGGAGCAGTTCGCTCGCCGGGCCCGCTCCTGGCTGGCCGAGCACATGCCGCGCGCGGCCGACGGCATCGGTGGCTTCCAGGCGGTCCACGGGACCGACGAGGACGAGCTGGCCCAGATTCAGCACAGCCGTGAGTTACAGCGCCTGCTCTTCGATGGCGGTTTCGCCGGGATCTGCGTCCCCCGCGCCTACGGCGGCCAGGGCCTGACCCCGGCGCACCAACTTGCGTTCAACGAGGAGATCAGGGGTTACGAGCATCCGGCGCAGACGCAGGTGCCCACGCTGACGCCCTGCATGGCGGTCATCCTCGAATTCGGCACCGAGGAGCAGAAGGCCCGTCACGTGCCGCCCATTCTGCGGGGCGAGACCACGTGGATGCAGTTCCTCTCCGAGCCCGGCGGGGGGTCGGATCTGGCCGGCGCACTCACCTCCGCAACGCGCGACGGCGAGGAGTGGGTTCTCAACGGGTCAAAGATCTGGACCACCGGCGCCTGGTGGGCGGACTGGGCGCTCTGCCTGGCCCGGACCAACTGGGATGTGCCGAAGCACCGGGGGCTGAGCGTGTTCATGCTGCCGATCCGCCAGCCCGGCGTCGAAGTCCACCGGATTGAGATGGTCAACGGGTCACGCGAGTTCTGCCAGGAATTCATCACCGACGCGCGCGTCCCGGACGACATGCGCATCGGCCCGGTGGACGAGGGATGGACGGTGGCGTTGCGCTGGATGTATCACGAGCGCACCATCGCCGCCGGCTCGCCGTACGTCACGGCGCCGGCCGGGCGCCCCGCCGTGGCGCTCGATTCGTCCGGCGGGCCACCGGCCCTCCTGCCCGAGCTCCGCCGGCAAGGCCGGGCCGACGACGCGCGGGTCCGCGAGCAGATCGGCGAGTCGCTGGCCCTCCGGCTCGTCGGCGACGCCCTCTCGAGCTCCGTCGCCGGGCAGATCCGGGCCGGTACGGCGAACGAGCACTGGGCCGCCATCATCCGCCTGTGGTACGGCGTGAGCGCGGTGCGTGACTCGACCATTGCCTTCGAGCTGTCGCGGGCCACCGCTGCCGCCTGGTCAGACGCCGAAAGTGCCTTGGGCGCCAACGGGACGCGGTACCTCATGCGGCAGGCGTCGTGCATCGCAGGAGGCACCACCGAAATGGCCCGCAACGCCATCAGCGAACGGGTCCTGGGGCTGCCGCGGGAACGTCGCCTGGACGTGAACGTCCCGTTTCGCGACGTGCCCCGGAGTGCCTCCTCGCGCTGACCCTCGCTTCGTTGCGGCACCCGCGCGTCTGACGAGCTCAGCGGAGCGGCCCGCTCATTCGGTCCAGCGGTAGTCCTCACCGGGTTCGTAAATGACCCCACGCGTCAGCAGGTCGTCGATCTCCTCGCTCGCGTAGCCGAGCCGCTCCATGATCGACCGCGAGTGCTCCCCCACCAGCGGTGGCGGTCCGTATGGACCGGTCGGCGATTCGGAGAAGTCGACCAGGGTGCCGAACTGGCGAACCTGCCCCAGGATCGGATGTGGATACTCGGCCACCAGGCCCAGGCGCTCGTTGTCGGCGTCGTGGAGGACGGAAGCGCCGTCGACGGTGTCCACGGACACCTCGGCCGCCACCCCGGCGGCAGCGAGGTCGTAGTACCAGGCCAGCGCGGTCCGCGTGCGAAAGCGCGGCATGAGTGCGGACGCAATGTCCGAGCGGGCGGCGACACGCTCGTCGAACGACTCGTACCGTTCGAGCTCGGGGACACCGACGAGGTGGCAGAGCGCGGACCACTGCCCGGGGCCCAACGCGGCCACCTGCAGCCAGCCGTCCTGGGTCTCGTAGAGGCGGCAGCAAGGTGAGACGCCCATCTGCTCGACGTCGAGGCCGGGCCGGGCGGGGCCGGGCTCGCCGTCGACGAGGAACACGTCGGACCCGAAGACGGCCGCGCCGTTGAAGAGCGACGTCCACAGGTCCTGACCCTCGCCCGTACGGCGCTGGTGGTACAGGGCGGCCAACACGCCCACGGCGGACACCATGGCATTGGCGGTGTCGGTCATCCCGAAGCGCAGGTACAGCGGTGGGTTACCGGCAGCGACAGGACCGGCCTCGAACTCGAGACCGCAGGCGGCCTGGTACAGCGGATCGAGCCCACCGAAGTCCGACAGCGGGCCCTCGGCACCGTAGGCGTAGGTGTTGCAGTGCACGAGGTCCGTGTTGCGAGCCTTGAGTGCCTCGTAGTCGATGCCGAGGCGCGCCGCCGTGCCCTTCGTCATGTTGTGATGGACCACGTCGGCAATCTCGGCCAGGCGCAGCACCACTTCGAGCCCCTCGGGCGCCTTGACGTCGACAGCCAGGTCGAGTTTGCCGCGCTGGCACCCGACGAAAGGCATGCCGGCCATGCGCATGCCGTCGCCGCGGACAGGTTCCACCTTGATGACCTCGGCGCCGAGGTCACCCAGCAACATGGCGCCGAAGGGCCCGGCGAGGTACTGACCCAGATCGAGCACGACGACGCCGCTCAGCGGTCCCATTGTCCGCCTCCTTGCGCTTCGCCGCCGGCGTGGACGACGCCCGCGCGCAGCAGGCGCTCGATCTCGTCGTCGTCATACCCCGCCTGCCTCAACACCTGGCGACTGTGGGCCCCGGGACGGGGTTGCCCGCCGCGGATCGCCCCCGGCGTCCGGACCAGAACCGCGGGGAGGCCGACCTGGGTGGTGGCCCCGAGCTCGGGGTCCTCGACGGCGGCCGCCAAACCGTTGGCCAGGAACTGCGGATGGGAGAACACGTCGGCCATCGTCGTCACCGCCTCGGCACCGAGCCCGGCGGCGTGGAATTGCGCGATGAGCTCGTCGCGGGACCGGGTGATGTAGGCGGCACGTAGTCGTTCGTCGTGCTGTGCCCGCAGCGCGGGGTCGCCATAGAGGGCACGCAGATCGACGGGCTCGATCCCGAGGATCTCCTCGGGGGTGCTCGTGGCGGTGATGCCGTTCATGGTGGCGGCGTGGATCCACTCGCCGCCGGCGCACTCGTAGAGCGAGCCCTGATGGATCCCCGGTGGATACGTCTTGGCCATCGTGGCGCGAACGCCGGCGGGCGGGCGTTCGTGCTCCTGCCAGATCTGCGTCGTGTACGCCAGCACGCCCTGATAGAGCGAGGTCTGCACGTGCTGGCCGCGCCCGGTCTCCTCGCGACGAATGAGCGCCGCCAGCACACCGGCGGCGAGGAGGAAGCACGCCGCCATGCTCGGCGCCGGGAAATGCAGGTACACGGGGCCAGGCCGCCAACCGGGCTGCTCGCTCTGCATTCCCGAATGGGCCTGGACCAGCGGATCCCAGCCCGGACGCCCGGCGTCGCGGTGCCCGGCCGGGTAGGCAGGGACCGAGCAGACCACCAGGCGCGGGAATTGCCTCGTCAACTCGGCGGGTGCCAGCCCGAGCCGCTCCATGGTGCCCGGGCTGAACGCCTCGACGACCACGTCCGCCTGTTCGCACAGGCGCAGGAACACCGAACGCCCGTCGCCGGTCTTGAGGTCGAGCATGAGCGAGCGCCGGCTGCGATTCCAGACGTGGTAGCCCGGCTGGGCGCGGAAGGGGTCTCCGCCGGGCGGTTCGATCTTGATGACGTCGGCTCCCAGCTCGGCGAGGAGCAGGACGCCGACGGGTCCGGCGATGCCCCAGCTCAGGTCGAGCACGCGGAGGCCGGTCAGCGGCCCGGACGACTCGGCCAATTCGGTTGGCTCGGCCTGCGCGGTCATGCTCCCTCTTCCGCGCCGTTGTCACGCTCCACGGGTGTCCTCCTCAGTGCGCTCGTGCGGGCCGGCCGGACCAGGTCCTCGAACCCGAGCTCATTGACCCTCCGCTCCGGCAAGACTACAGTCCGCCGCAGAATATTGGGCGTGTGCCTAATGGTGTTGGCGACCGCGACGGTAATTCTGCCACGGCGCTCACTACCATCCGGGTTGCTCAGAACAGGGGAGGGACCGTGCCAAAGCAGGTTGCACGAGTGCGGATCGCCATGGGTTTCTCGGTGCTCATCGCGTCGATCCTGGTGTGCGTCGGGCAGGTGGGGGTCGCCTCGGCGGCGGTACACGCCAGCCGGGCGAGCGCGACGACCGAACAGGGCGTCACACCGACGACCATCAAAATCGGGATCATCAGTGATCTCACGGGTTCGGCGTCGTCGTCCTTCGCCGATGCCCCGGCGGCGATGGAGGCGCGGTTCAAGGCCATCAACGCGGCCGGCGGTGTCGACGGGCGCAAGATCGTCTGGGTGGTCGACGACACGACATCTACGCCCGCGGGTGCCGAGACGGCGGCGAAAGACCTGGTGCAGAACAAGGGCGTCTTCGCCATCGCCGACCTGAGCAGCGCCTTCTACGGTGCCGCGCCGTACCTCGCCCAGGCGGGGATTCCGGTGACCGGCCTGGGCCTCGACGGACCCGAATGGTCCGAGCAACCCAACACGAACCTCTTTTCGACCACGGGCAACTCGTCCCAACACGGCCCGGCCTACGGGGACGGCGGTTTCTACAAGGCGATCGGCGCCCACAAGATCAGCTATGTCGAGTCCAACGTGTCGGCGGCGATCCTGCAGGGCGACAGCGTCTACCAGTCGATCAAGCGCGACGGGCTCCAAGCGTGCGACAAGACGATCGTCCCCATTGGGTCGGTGAACTTCACCGCCTTCGCCTTGAGCTTCAAGGCGGACGGCTGCGACACGGCCGAGTGCGCCTGCGTGCTCTCGTCCAGCCTCGCCATGGCCACCGCGCTGCACCAGGCCGGCCTGAACAAGGTCAAGATCATTTTCGCCGCCGGCCCGACCAACGACATCTACCAGAACGCGCAGGACGAGGCGGCGGCGGCCAATGCGTACTTCCCGGGCATCGTGTCGTCGCCCACCTTTACCAACGCGGCCAGCAAGGCCTACCTGGCCGAGCTCAAGAAGTACGACCCGAGCTACAAGGGCGGCATCCCCGACCTCGGCGAGGCCGACGGCTGGCCGGTGGCCAACCTGATGTACCTGGGGCTGCAGCAGGCGGGGAAGAACCCGACGCACAAGACCTTCATCACCAATCTGCGCAAGGTCAGCAACTGGACCGACAACGGCCTGGCCACCGGCCCGATCAGCTTCGTCCATTTCGGACAGGACCCTCCGACCCAGTGCTTCTCCTACGTCCAGTTCGTGAACGGGAAGTACGTACCGTTCCCCAAGAGCGGCAAATCGTTCTGCGGGTCGGTGCTGCCGGGCACGACGACGGGGTAGTCCGCCGCTGGCAACGCGGAGGCAGCAGCGAGGGCCGTCGCTGCGGGGCGCTCGGCCTCAGCAGGGTTCGCCGTCCCGGTCGAGGTAGTCCTCGGCGAGGATCCTCTCCCGCCCGAGGCGGTCGAACTCGTCGTCGCTGACGCCGAGAATCGACTTGTAGACGTAGTCGTTGTCCTCGCCGAGCACGGGCGACCCGCGCCGCCACACCTGTGGGACGCCCCGGTACGGCAGGCCCGGGTGCAGATGCACGCCGACGTCGAGGCTCGGGAGCGGTTGGCGCCACGCCCGGTCCACCAGCTGGGGGTCGGTGGCGAACATCTCGTCGTCGAGGACGGGCCCGGCGGCAACGCCGGCACGCTGGAGCGCATGGAAGGCGTCGAGCACCGGGCGCTCGGCAGCCCACTCGGCCAGGAGGGCGTCGAGCTCCTCGTGATGGGCGTGCCGTGTGTCTAGGTCGGCGTAGCGCGGGTCCGACGCCAGCTCCGGCCGTCCGATGGCGACCGCCAGGGCACGCCAGGCCGCGTCGTCTCGGACCGACACGGCGATCCACCGCTCCTCGCCCTGACAGCGGTAGAGGCCCTGCGGAGCCCGCCACGGGTCGCGGTTGCCCCAGCGCCGCGGCTCCACGCCGAGCTGGCAATCGACGAGGACGTCGCCGAGATGGTTGAGGATGTTCTCGCTCTGGTCGAACTCGACGAACTGCCCGCGCCCGGTGCCGCTGCGGTAGCGCAGCGCAGCCAGGGTGGCGAAGGCGGCGCCCGGGCCCGAGGCGGCGTCCATGTACGTCGTGCCCGGACTGGTGACGAGCTCCGAGTCGAGGTGGCCGCAGAGCCACAGCATGCCGGTGAGCCCGTCGAACTGCGCGCCGAAGCCCGTGTAACCGGCCCAGTCCCCGGTGAGGCCTGTGGCCGGCATGCGCACGATGACGAGCTCGGGATGCTGCGCTTGTAGCTCGCTGGCGTGCAGGCCGAGACGCGCCAGCCCGCCAGCCTTGAAGTTGTCGATCAACACGTCCGACTTGCCGATCAGCTGGCGCAACAGGTCGCGGCCCTCGGGGCGGCGGGTGTCGATGGTGCACGACAGCTTGTTGCGGGCCAGCGAGTTGTTCATGGCATGGCGGTTCCACGGACGGTCGGGCCGCTCGGGCACCCCCGGGGCGTAGAGGGAGCCGAAGAACCCGGGGTTGGAGAGCGTGGGCCGGGCCTCGTACCCCTTCGTGGTCGGCGGCAGGACCCAGGGATTCTCGACCCGGATGACCTCGGCCCCGAGGTCCGCCAGCAGCATGGTGGCGTAGGGGCCCGCCCACACCGTGGTCAGGTCGACGATGCGGATGCCGTCGAGGGGAGGGCCGCCGGCTCCGGTGCCGACCGGCACCCTGGCCGGCACCCCCGTTCCAGCCCGCGGGGGCTCGTCGTCGTGGTCGTCGCTCCGACGCAGTCCCGGCGCCAGCCGGCGCAGCGACCAGCCCCCCTCGCCGAAGCGGCAGGGCGCGCCCGGCAGGTCGAGCGCGCTCCCACCCGGGTCGTCGGTGTGCACCCAGAAGCCACGCTGGCGCAGGTGATCGGCGTGGAGCACCTCTGCCGGCGTGTTCACACCGGCCAGTGGCCAACCGCCCCGCTGGGCCTCCGCCGTCGCCTCGGCCCGCGTTCTCGAGAGCAGCCACGGGTAGAGGGCGGCGTCCATCACCTCTTTGGTCTCGCCGCGCTCGTATGCATCCGGCCGGGCAAAGGCTTCGCGCAGGGCGTCGTTGTCGAGGACATCGAGCAGTTCGCCCAGTTGCTGCGGCGTCGACATCATGGACACGAACCCGTCCGCGCAGGGGTGCACCCCGCCGGGGATCAGCGTCTCGCGGGCGGCATCCACCAGACTCGGCCCCGGCACACCCCCTCGATACTCGTAGCCCAGCAACGTCGACGCCCGCGCCGGCAGCGTGGCCAGCGCCTCGACCGCGGCGCAGTCGACGAAGGAACCAAGTCCAGTCGACTCGGCGGACACGACGGCTGCCAGTGCCCCGAGGGCAGCCATGTTGCCGACGAGACACAGCCCGAGGCTCCCGGGCAACCGGACCGGGCCGTCGTCGCTCTTCGGTTGCACGAAGGAATCGGCGACGGCCTGGACGACGAAGTCTGCCCAGTCGTAGTCGGCGTAGGGTCCTGTCGCCCCGAACCCGCTGATACTCACGACCGAGAGACCCGGCCAGCGCGCGTGGACGTCGTCCCACACGAGCCCCCAGCTGCGCAGCCTGCCGCGGCCGGTCTCCTCGACGACGAGGTGGGCCCCACCGAGCAGGTCGTCCAGCGCGTCGTCCCCGCCGGTTGCAACGTCGGGCACCACACTGTGCTTGTTCGTGTTCAGGTGGACGAAGGCCCCGCCCCGGAACGAGCCGTCCGCATCGCGGGCGGCACTCGGCCGACGGCGCAACGCATCGCCGTCGGCCCGCTCGACCTTGACCACGTGCGCGCCGAGGTCGGCGAAGAGCTTTCCGCAATAGCTGCCCGCAATCCCATCGGCCAACTCGACCACGTTGATGCCGCTCAGCGCGTGCCGCACGGTGTCGCTCCTTCCGGCCCCCGCACGCGCCTTCCGCGTGACCGGCCGCTCGGTGTTCAGGATGCCACGGCGGCTCGCCCGACGCGGCAATGCCCCTGGTCAAGCGGGCCAGCATCGTTATTTGGGCATTTGCCCAGCGAAGCTCGATTTTCGTTGATAGCCTCTGGCGCAGTGGGTCGAATGCCGGCCGATCCTTTGCGCCGAGGGAGTTCCATGACTGACGAATACATGTCCGATGCGTTCATCTACATGCGCGAGCGGCACCTGCCCTACCCGGTGTTCGACGCCGACAACCACATGTACGAGAACACCGATGCGCTGACAAAGTTCATCCCGCCCGAGTTCGAAGGGATCATCAAGTACGTCGAGGTCGGCAACCGCACCAAGGTCGCCTTCAAGGACAAGATCAGCGACTTCATCCCCAACCCGACCTTTGCCCGGGTGGCGCCCCCCGGAGGGTCGGAGGCCGACCCGCAGCACCGACGCGGCATCCCCTCGGTCGACGCCTTCTTCGATCCCGAGCCGCGGCTCGCCCTGATGAGGGACATGGGAATCGACCGCTCCATGATCTGGCCGACGCTGGCCACGGGCGTCGAGGAGAGGCTGTCGGACGATCCCGACGCCATTCAGGTCGTCCTGCGTGCCTTCAACCGCTGGATGCTGGAGCACTGGTCCTACAACTACGCCGACGCCATGTACCCGACCCCCATGATCAGTCTCTCGGTGCTCGACGACGCCCTCAAGGAACTCGAGTTCGTCGTGGAGCACGGCGCCAAGTCGTTCCTCCTACACACCGCGCCGGTGCCGACGTGGAGAGGGCGACGCTCGTTCGCCCTGCCTGAATTCGACCCGTTCTGGTCGGCGGTCCAAGAGGCCGACATCCTGGTCGGCATGCACCAGACCGACTCGGGGTACCAGCGCTACACGAACGAGTGGGAGGGGTTCGGCGGCAGCGAGTTCCGCCCCTTCGACAAGGGCATCCCCGGCCTCAACGGGTCCCCCGGCTTCTTGTCCCTGGCCACACCGCGGTCCCCGATCCGCGACGGCATCGCCTCCATCATCGGCCACGGCGTGGCGACGCGCTTCCCGAAGCTGCGCTTCGCGCCCGTCGAATTCGGGACCGAGTGGGTCCGCCCGCTGATCCAACACATGCAGGCCGTCTACGAGACGTCGCCCGAGTACTTCGACGAAGACCCGTACATGATCTTCAAGCGCAACATTTTCGTCCACGCATTCGACGAGACGGACCCGGCCGGTCTGGCCGAGCTGATCGGCGTCGACAACGTGATGTTCGGCTCCGACTTCCCCCACATGGAGGGCCTCGCCGACCCGTTGAGCTACTCGGAGCTGGTGGAGCAGACCATGTCCCCCGAGGACACCGCCAAGGTGATGGGGGGCAACCTCGCCCGCATTCTGAAGGTCTGAACTGAGGCCGGACTCATGCAGGGCGGACCGGCGGTGGCGGCCCCGTCTCCGGCCATGGCCACCGTCACCGCGGTGACGCCGCCGACTGGGCCCGGCGGCTCGGCGGCGCTAGGACGTGGGCCAGACCAGCTGGAGGTTCTCCACCATGCGCAGCCCGGGCGGGTACTCGAGCTCGAGCCCCGGCTGCAGCTCGTACTCGGGAATGCGGCGGTGCCACTCGCGCAGGGCGATCCGGAGCTCCCGGCGGGCCAGGTGCGACCCCAGGCAGCGGTGCACCCCGCCGCCGAAGGCCAGATGTCGGTTGACCTCCCGGTCGAACCGCACCTCGGCCGCGTCGTCGAACTCGGCGGGGTCGACGTTGGCCGCACCGATGCAGACGAAGACGAGGCTTCCCGCCGGCACGGGACACCCGCTCACCTCGCTGTCGGCGGTGGCAAGGCGCGCCGTGCCGGCGACCGGCGTCTCCCACCGCAACATCTCCTCCACTGCTTTGGGGATCACGGCGGGATCGTCCACGATCTGGCGACGTGGGGACGGGTTCTGGGCCAGGAAGGCGAACATGCAGGTGAGCGAATCGGTCACGGTGTCCAGTCCGGCGATGAGAAACAGGAAACAGATGTCCAGGATCTCTTCGCGGCTGAGCTTCTGCCCGTCGACCTCGGCGCCGAGGAACCCGGTCAGGATGTCCGCTTCGGGACTGCGCTGGCGCTGGTCGAGGATGTCGTTGAAGTACGCGTAGATCTCCGTCCCGGTCTCCTGGCGGATGCGCATCTGCTCGTCGGGTGGCAGGCCCCCGCCGCCGGGGCGCATGATGCCGTCCTTCAACCGCAGCAACGTCTCGAGCTCGTCCCAGGGCAGGCCCATCAACCCGAGAAAGACGGCCGAGGGGAACAACACCGCCAGCTCCTCGGTGAAGTTGCACGAGCCTCGGTCGATGAAGGCGTCGATGAAGTGGTTCATCCGGGCGGCGACGTCGTCCTCGATCTCGTCCATCTTCTTCGGCGCGAAGAGCGGGTCGAGGATGCGCCGGTACTTCTTGTGCTCGGGAGGATCGACGCTCAGCGGAATCAGCGGCCGCACGTTCCCGAGCTCGACCAGACCCCGCGAGGTGTAGGTGGCGGGATCACGGAGCACGGCGTCGACCGCCGCCCGGCTCGCCACGACGGTGAATCCATCGGCCGGCGTCACGACGCCACCCGCCGCGATCAACTCGGCGTAGCGGGGCTGCGGTTCGGCCAGGTCGAACAGGCCTTCCATCCCCTCCTCGACCCCACTGAACCCTCGCGAGTCCGACCCGTCAGTTTCGGTTTCCGGCGCCTGCGCCATCGCGCTCCCTCCCTCGGGCGGGACCACCGACGGGCCGGTCTCCCGGTGTCGGTTCCCCACGTTGCCGCGTCTCGTCGAACTGCCCCGCGGTCATCCTCGTTGTATTACAGCACGGGTCGAACTGCCTCGGCCCGATCGGTGCCACCCATGGCGTCAATCGACACGATCCGAAAGGAGTCCGCATGAAGGAGCTCGAAGGTCGCGTGGCGATCATCACCGGTGCCGGTCGCGGGATCGGCCGCGCCCACGCGCTGCTGTTCGCCGCCGAGGGAGCGAAGGTCGTGGTCAACGACTTGGGTGGCGACACCGACGGCACGGGAGCCGATTCGTCGCCGGCCCAGCAGGTGGTGGAGGAGATCACGGCGGCCGGGGGAACCGCGGTGGCCAACTTCGACGACGTCTCGGACTGGGACGGCGCCAAGCACATGATCGACGAAGCCGTCGATGCTTTCGGCGACGTGCACGTGCTCGTCAACAACGCCGGCATTCTGCGCGATCGCATGCTCGTCAACATGTCAGTCGACGAATGGGACGCCGTGATCCGGGTGCACCTGCGCGGTCACTTCTGCCCGACCCGCTGGGCGGCCGCCTATTGGCGCGAGGAATCGAAGGCGGGGCGGGAGGCCAAACGTGCCGTCATCAACACGTCGTCCGCGTCCGGCCTCTTCGGCAACCCGGGTCAGACCAACTACGGCGCCGCCAAAATCGGCATCGCCACCTTCACGATGATCGCGGACTCCGAGCTGAGCCGCTACGGGGTGCGGGTCAACGCGATCGCGCCGGCGGCGGTCACCCGCCTGACCAGCGGCCTGACCCCGGTAGAGCCCGAGGGGGTGGGCGAGGAAGCGTGGTCGCCGATCGGACCCGAGAACGTGGCACCGTTCGTGGCGTACCTCGGCACGGAGGACTGCCCGATTCATGGGCGGATCTTCCTGGTGGCCGGCGGGGCCGTCCGCCTGTTCCAGCCCTTTTCCGTCATCGACGCCATCGAGAAGGAGGGGCTCTGGTCCGTCGCCGAGCTCAAGGACGAGGCGGCCCGCTTCGCCGATGTGCCGTTCATCATCAACAATCCCTACGAAGGCCAGATGGGCTGACACGACCCCGGGCCGTTCGCACGAGCAAGAACCCCGATCTTCACAACGAGCGGGCCAGCACGTCTTCGACGGTCTCGCCCGCCGCCTGCGCCGCCGCCTGCATCTTCTCGTAGCGCTCCGGGCTCATCAGGTCGAGCAACGTCATTTGCGGCGCCCCACCGAGGAGCCGTATGAACGTGGCCTGACGCGCCGCCCGCTCGACCATCCGAGCGACGTGGAACGCTTCCTCGAACGAGCAACCGCAACAGACGGCCCCGTGCGACGGCAGCAACGCAGCTTTGGAGCGCGGGCCGAGTGCTTCGACGGCCTGGCGCGCCACCTCGGGGGTGGCCACCCCACCCGACGGGGCGCACCTGATCGGCCCGAGGCCGGCAATCAAGTAGGTCTCCGACGTGTAGGTCGGGATGTCACATCGCAGGGCGGAGAAGATCTGCGACCACTCACCGTGGCTGTGCACGATGGCGTGCACATCGGGTCGAGCGTCGTAGATGCCGAGGTGCGTCTCCAGCTCGACCGTCGGCTCCATGTCGTTCGCCATCACGATGGCACCGTGGCGGTCGACCACCACGATGTCGTGGTCCTCAATGTCGCTCCAGTTGGCGATGGGCCGCTCCGGGTGTGGCCTCGGCAAAATGTAGACGTACCCCGTGTCGGGATCGCGCAGGCTGGTGTCGCCGGCATCGAGCCCGGACGTGAGCTCCAGTTTCCAGAACGTCGTCGCCGAGCGGGCGACCTCTGCGATGAGGTCGGGCCTGACGGCGCTGTGCTCCTCTGTGTCCGACATGGGTCTCATCGCTCCCGACTACCCGACGGGGTCCGGTGCCCGGACCTGATCCTTCACCGCCGGCACGACCGGGGGCGCCGTGCGCCAGTCGTCGAGCCCGTCCTCGGGCAGTCCTACCGGGTACTCGTTCTCGTGGACCTCGGCCCAGTGCGCATGGTTCAGTTCGTGCAGGGTGAAGCAGGACTGCAGCGCGTTGTAGAAGCCCATGTTGTCCACCGTCTGGTTGACCGACTCCTTGATAAGGAGCGAGGTCATGGTGGGAAGCTGGGCAATGCGGCGGGCGAATTCGAGCGTTCGGTCGTTGAGTTCGCCGGCCGGAAAGACCTTCGAGACCATGCCTAACCGGTGAGCCTCGTCGGCCGTGACCGAGTCGCCCGTCAACATCAGCTCCTTGGCCTTGCGAGGCCCGAATTCCCAGGGGTGGGCGAAGTACTCGACCCCACACATCCCGAGCCGAGTCCCCACTACATCGGCGAACGCGGCGTCATCTGCCGCCACAATCAGGTCACAGGCCCACATGAGCATGAGGCCGGCGGCGAACACGGTCCCGTGCACCTGGGCAATGGTGATCTTCCGGAGATTCCTCCACCGGAGCGTGTTCTGGAAGAAGTAGTGCCACTCCCCCAACATCCTCCCTTCGGCTCCCGCCCTGGTCCCTCCATTGCCGAGGAAGGTCGGGTGCAGGTCTGGGCCGGGTGTCCGCTCGGCCAAGGATTCCGATGACCCCATGTCGTGCCCGGAGGAGAACATGGATCCGGCACCACTCAGAATGACGACACGCACCTCGTCGTCGGCCTCCGCCGCCATGAAGGCGTCATGGAGCTCCACCAGAAGGCCCCTGTGCTGGGCGTTCCGGGATTTCGGGCGGTTCAGGATGATGCGGGCGATCCTCCCGTCATCGGTCGTCTCGTACTTGATGAACTTGTAGTCGGCCACGGACACGCCCTCCCTTTCGGCTCCTGGGGGCGATTGTAGGGCAGCAACCTGGGCGGGCGCCCAAATTTCACCGATCAGGCCTGATGGGCGCCCCGCGCCGACCCGCCCAGCGCTCGCTGACCTGCCGTCGGATCCGAGACGTGGGCCGGGCCACCTCGCGGTGACTTCCGGTCTCGGCCTCGGATTACTAGTGCTCGGAGTCGATCTGGCGGGTCCGCCTCCCGGTACAGGTCGAGCAGTGACGGCATCAAGGGTACGGGTGGACTCGGCCTTCTGATCCGTAGCGCCTATTTGGGTAAATGACGAGAGGTGACGACCGTCGTCCAGAGGTGCCAGTTATGGTCTCTGAGCTGGGCTAATGGCTTCACCTGAGTGGCCAGCATATGACATGCAGTGACAGCTATTTCCGGCTTTACATAGCTCTATGGTTCTCAAATCGGTTCTCAAAAACGCCACTTTCACCTGCTGATGGGGATTGGGTTGGCGTGCACGGATGCGAGTTCCATAACCGAGGTCCTCGGCTGTTATTTACGGTACCGCCCGTCGCGGCACGCGCTGACCCCACAGGAATCTTCAAGGGCTGAACCCAAGGTCGGACTCTCGTCCCCTCCGTCACTACCTTGTGTCGTGGTGATGGAGCCAGAACTGGACCAGTTGATCCGCAGGACCGCCTTCACCCACCTGCGCGATCTCGTCGAACGCTACGGGGAGCTCATCCCCTACTCGGCCCTGGCCAAAGGCTTCGCCTTCAGAGGGAGAACCGTCCACCTCGTCTCC
>Ga0302320_10007510_pt1 | contig 23999 bp, 20 predicted proteins | sample Bog_T0_3_FD_202130 | JGI IMG/M metagenome (GOLD analysis project Ga0302320, IMG submission 202130) | Peat permafrost microbial communities from Stordalen Mire near Abisko, Sweden - Bog_T0_3 | ecosystem: Environmental > Terrestrial > Soil > Wetlands > Peat | place: Sweden: Abisko, Stordalen Mire...
ATTCCATTGAAGTCTGTCCTTTGAGAGAAATATCCGGGCAGCCGTCTACTGCGTTTTGGGCGGCGGAGGTGGGGACATGCGCGCTCCAACCGCGATGGCGGGAGGGGGGTCTCGCTGGCCGCCGGAGCGGAGGAAAGCCGCTCTTAACATGAAAATCTGTGCAAATCCAGATTTACGGAGAAAATGGCGCCGTAGGTTCGGAGGGTGTTAATTCCCACATTGTGAGAAAACTGGGTGTGCTCCTGGGAGATCGGCGGATTTGGCTGCGATTCAGGTTTGGTCCCAAAAGGAGTCCCGGAGGGGCTGAAGCCCGCTTCCTTTTTCTTGACGCTGCGGCCCGGCTGAAGCCGTGCCCTAATTAGAAGGCCGCGAGAATATCTATTCGCGGAGCTTTTGCGCCTGGGCGGCCAGATCGAAGTCCTTCGGGGTGAGGCCGCCGGCATCGTGGGTGGTGAGCGCCAGACGCACGCGGTTATAGCGGATGTCGATGTCTGGGTGGTGGGCGGCCTGTTCGGCCAGCTCGCCGACCTGGTTGACGAAGCGCAGAGATGCGACGAAATCCTTGAATTGAAAGGTTTTGATGAGTTCGCCGGCTTCGATTTGCCAGCCAGCGAGGCTGGCCAGGCGGGATTGAGCTTCTTGAGGGGATAACGGGGGCATGGGTTCGACCTCTCCTACATTATGATGTGCTTGCCGTCCCGCTGCCGAGGGCGTCGAAGATGAGGGACCCGGGATCTTACGCCCCCAGGCTCATGCCTGGGGCGCGCGTCTGTCGCCCGCTGAAGCGGGCTGCGAGGCGAAGACTGGGGTTCGTTCCCCCCAGGCTTACGCCTGGGGCTAGCGTCTGTCGCCCGCTAAAGCGGGCTGCAAGGCGAAAAATGGGGTTCGTTCCCCCCCAGGCTTACGCCTGGGGCTAGCGTCTTTCGCCCGCTAAAGCGGGCTGCAAGGCGAAAAATGGGGTTCGTTCCCCCCCAGGCTTACGCCTGGGGCTAGCGTCTGTCGCCCGCTAAAGCGGGCTGCGAGGCGAAGACTGGGGTTCGTTCCCCCAGGCTTACGCCTGGGGCTAGCGTCTGTCGCCCGCTGAAGCGGGCTTGTCAGGCAGGATTTTCGCAGCAGGGAGCTAGGCGCCGGCGGCTTTGGCCATGTCGAAGGTGGAAACGCGCTTGTTCTGGCCGCTGATCTCGGAGCGCAGCTCCTGCCAGAGCTCGTTGGGAATCTTCAAAAAGACTTCGACGACGGCGGGATCGAACTGGGTTCCCGAGCAGCGCAGGATCTCTTTGCGCGCGAAGTCGAAGTCGCTGGCCTGGCGATAGGGGCGGTCGCTGGTGATGGCGTCAAGGGCGTCGGCGATGGCGAAGATGCGGGCGCCGACGGGAATCTCGCGGCCGCGCAAGCCGTTGGGATAGCCGGTGCCGTCGAAATGCTCCTGATGGCAAAAGACGATCTCCGCTGCGCCGGCAAGGAAGGGAATCTTGCGCAGCATTTGATAGCCGCGCGCACAGTGTTCGCGCATGAGCTCGCGTTCGTGCGGGTCAAGCTGGCCGGGTTTGCGCAGAATTTCGTCGGGGATGGCCATTTTGCCGACGTCGTGCAGGAAGGCGCCGCGGGCAATGATCTTCATTTCATCAGGAGGAATGCCCATGGCGCGGGCCAGGGCGATGGCATAAGCCGTAACACGCTTGGAGTGGCCTTCGGTTTCAGAATCCTTGAGGTCGAGGGCGTCGCCGAGGGCCTCGAGGGTGACGTCGTAGGAGTGTTCGAGGTCCTCCATGGCGTGGCGCAGCATCTCGGTGCGGGCGCGGACCATTTCCTCGAGGCTCTGGTGATAGTTCTCGGTCTCCTCAAGGGCGCGGCGGTGGTTGAGCGCCCGCGCCACGGTGCCGAGCAGTTGCTCCGGCTCGAAGGGCTTGAGGAGATAGTCGTAGGCGCCGCGGCGCATGGAGTCGATGGCCACACTGATGTCGTGCACGGCCGTGACCATGACGACGGGAAGGCTGGGCTGAAGAGCGTGAATGCGCTCGAGCAGGGCGATGCCGTTGACGTCCTGCATCACGACGTCGGTGAGCACCAGGTTGAAGGTGTTGAGCTCGAGAGCTTCGAGGGCTTCGCGACCACCGCTGGCCAGTTCGATGTCGAATCCCTGGCGCTCGAGCGCGGCAGCGATCATGGTCCGCACAGGGGCTTCGTCATCGACCACGAGAATCCGCACGGGCTTGCGCGCTTGCAGATTTGCGCTGAAAGGGGCCGCGAGGTCCGGCGTCTTCGCAACTGCGAGCTTTGGTCCCGAACGCCTGCCCTCATCCTTTTGGCGCATTTTTTACCCCTGGTTCGACTGGTTCAGCCCCACCGTTTCTGCCCGGCTGCGATTCACTGTGCTGTTACTGAACAAAAGGCCTGCTGTAATCGTTATCAACAGAAGGCGCCCTTCGCGGTCTCCTTACGTTTACGCGCTGCACGTACCGCGTGTTCCATGGAATGCTGAACCGGAAAGAAGATGCCGACACAGATGCGCAGCCCGCAAGGAGTCCTGACTTGAGAAAATTTCCGCGACTGGCCCGAAGGTTGGCATGTTGCCACGATCTAAAGGACGCCCGTATACTGCCGTGCACGCCAGGGGAGTGGCATGCCGGGTCTTTTTTGCTTACCAGAGGGTACCATCTTCGTAACCCGTTCTCAATGACTCGAACGTAACATGCAGAGACGGGTATCTACGGTGTCACTTCCATTCGTGAGGAAGAGCGCCGGCGGGCTGATGCTGGGTAATTTCCGCGTAAGTAATGGCAACATCGGTGCTTAAGTCTTTGGGAATCCAGTTGCTGTCGCGCGCGGGGAGAACAGGGACAATCTGGGCGGGGGTTTTGCCGGCTTCCACCTGCATTTTCACTGTGGCGAAGAGATCCTGAAGAAATGCCTGCTGGCCCAGGAGAATCTCCGGACCGCCTGCGTCCCCGTGGCCGGGCAGAACATGGGCAGGCTGGAAGGCGAGGGCAGCAGCGAGAACGCGCGGCCAGTTTTCGATGTTCGCGTCCCAAAGTTTGTTGCGGGGACCGTTCACGGCGGCGTCGCCGGTGCAGAGGATGCGCTCTTTGGGGAGCCAGACAAAGCCGTCGCCGCGGGTGTGCGCCCAGCCGAGAAAGTAGAAGCGGACCTCGCGCGTCGCGTCTTTGAGGATGAAGGGGCTCTGGCGGAAGAGGAGCTGGGGGCGGGGAGCATCGGTGAGGTGGAGGGAGCGGACGTCGTCGCGCTCGGCGGCGGTCGAGCGCCAGCGTTGGGGTTCGTAGCGATCCATTTCGTCGGCAACGCCCTGGTAGGCGAAGGTGGTGGCGCCGGCCTCGGTCCACACGATGTTGCCGTAGGCGTGATCGCGATGCGCGTGGGTGTCGAAGACGAAACGCACCGGTTTGGGCGAGAGCTGGTGAATTTCTGCGACGAGTTCGCGGGCGCGGCCGGGATAATTGGCGTCGACCACGATGAGGTAGTCGCGCATCTCGATGACGATGTTGTTGCAGTAGCCTTTGGAGGCGTCGCCGGGGAGGAACCAGACGCCGTCGGCGATTTTTTGCGCGTTGAGCCGGCCGGGCTGTGCCGGGGCGGGGGTGGCGAGGAAAAGCGCAAAAAGGACGTAGAGAAGTTTCGCACTGGACGGTCGCGGTTTCCCACCCATTCGCAAAAGGCGCGAATGGATGGGGCACGGAAGGGTGCAGAAGAACGCAGCGATCACGATTTCTTCGGTGGCTGCTTGGCGCGGCGCTTGGCGGCCCAGCCTTCGATGTTGGCCTGCTTGCCGCGGGCGACGGCGAGCGCGTCGGCGGGGACATCCTTGGTGATGCAGGAGCCAGCGCCGACATACGCGCCATCGCCGATGGTGACGGGCGCGACGAGGGTGGAATCGCTGCCGATGAATGCGTTCTTGCCGATGATGGTCTTGTTCTTGTTGACGCCGTCGTAGTTGCAGGTGATGGTGCCAGCGCCGATGTTGGTGCCTTCGCCGATCTCCGCGTCGCCGAGATAGGTGAGATGGCTGGCCTTGGCGCCTTTGCCGAGCTTCGCTTTCTTGGTTTCGACGAAGTTGCCGACGTGCGCGTTCTCGCCGATCTCGCTGCCGGGGCGGAGGTGCGCGAAGGGGCCGATCTGCGCGCCATCGGCGATGGTGGAATCCTCAAGCACCGAGCTCTGGCGGATTAGAACGCCGTTGCCGAGGGTGCAGTTTTCGATGACGGAAAAAGAACGAATGCGGCAGCCGGTGCCGACGCGGGTGCGGCCCAGCAACTGGACAAAGGGCTCGATGATTGTGTCCGCGCCGACCTCGACTTCGGGATCGATCACGCAGGTTTCCGGGCGGTTGATCGTGACTCCGGCGTCTAGTAATTGTTCGGTCTTCATCGCACCTTTTCTTGCGGTGTGGGTCTGGAGACCCGCACGACAGCCGGTCTGGAGACCGGCGCTACATTTATTGGTCCGCGCCGGGGGCTCCGTGTGGACCGGGGGCGCCGGGGATCGTGATGTCGACGACCTGGGGCGCGCCCATGCCGAGCTCGTCGACGGGCGGCTTGATCTCGGTGCTGTTTCCGACCACGAGCACGGCCAGTTTCTCAGGATGAATGTACTTTTTGGCGGCCGCGGTTACGTCGTCGAGCGTAACTTTCTCAAGGGCGGCGCGATAGGTCTCGAGATAATCGGCCGGATAGCCGTAGAACTCCAGCTTTTCGCGCTCGGCCAGGATCTTGTCGCGTGTGTCGTAGCGGAAGAGAAACGAATTAAGAATGTTGTCCTTGGCGCGCTGCAACTCATCCTGGGTAAACGGCTTTGTGTTAAGCCCGGCAATTTCGGCGATGGCCGCCTTGGTTGCATCCACGGTGGAAACGCTTTTGGTGAGCACTTCAACACGGAACGCTCCGGGATGGTCATAGGGCAGTTCGAATCCGCCGCCCACCGCGTAGGCCAGAGCCAACTGCGTGCGCACCTTTTGAAAGAGCCGGCTGCCAAAACCGCCGCTGAGAATTTCGTCCATGATGACGATGGCAGGCACGTCGGGGTTATGGCGATCGATGCCGAGGGCAACGATCTGCACGTTGGATTGATTCACGTCTTCCTTGTCGATGAAGTATGCGCCGGGCTTGGGGCCGGCGAACTCATCGTGCCGCAGCGGCTCGGGAGTGACGGGCGCCAGGCCCTCGAAGACCGCGCGCACCTTGGCTTCCATGGCGGCGGCATCGAAGTCGCCGCTAATACCGACGATGAGCTTGCCTTTGAGAGTGCGATCGTGCCAGGCCTGAAGATCGGCAAGAGTGATTTTGGAGATGGTGGCGAGTTCAGGCTGACGCGTGTAGGGACTGTTGACGCCATAGACGAGCTTGGCGGCTTCGCGCTCGGCAATTCCGTCTTCGTCGTCGTTGCGGCGCACAATACCCGTGGCCTCCTGCTGCTGCGCCAACTGGAGCTTTTCCGCACTGAATTTGGGATGGAGCAAGAGGTCCATGGCCAGCGAAAATACCTGGTCGGAATCGCCCTTGAGCGAATCCCAGGAGAGAAAGGTCGAGTCCTCGTCGCCTCCGGTTTCAATGTGCGCGGCCCTGGCTTCGAGCAGGTCATCCATGGCGTCGCCGTCCATCTTTTCCGATCCACTGGTGCGCCACGCCTGGCGGTAAATGCCGATGAGTCCGGCCTTCGTGGGATCGAGGTCGCGCGTGCCGCCGGGAATGAGCACCGCGCCGGAGATGAACGGCAGCTCGTGGTCTTCCTGAAGGAAGATCACGATGCCGTTTTTGAGCTCGATGCGTTTGGGCTGCTGGGGATGGAATTCGTGCAGCGTGGGGACGGGGATTTTTTCCCAGGGGTTGGATTGCTGGGCGGGGAGCGGCGAAAGCGCAAACAGGAGCAGCGCGAATGCAGCAAACCGGCAGGCTCGTGCTATCCCCGGTCCCCAAATGCGAGGGGCCGGGGGCACCCGCGTGGCGAGAGCGAAGAACGCTACAAATTCGGCGGGCTGCGCGCCACGAACCACGAACCCCCGATCACTGGTCCCTGTTTTCTTGTTCACTTGCTCCCTTGTTCCCTTGTTCCCTGTGTTAGTCATTGCGCGCCTCCATTGTTCTTTGCGTCCGCGGGCTTTTTTTCGTCCGGCGGCGGCTCGGTATCGATTTCGGCGCTGGTGCGGTTGGAATCTACAAACACTTTGTTGGCTACGCGGCGGATGTCGGCTTTGGTGACCTTGTCGACTTCGTCAAGCTCGAGGAAGAGCTGACGCCAATCGCCGTAGCGGGTCTGGTACTCGGCCAGCGAGGTGGCGAGTCCCTGGTTATCGGCCAGGCCGCGCAGCAGATCGGCGCGGGTGCGGGTCTTGTACATCGCGAGCTCCGCATCGGTGACGTCAGTGTTTTTGAGCCTGGCAATCTCTTTCCGTATGGCGTCGCGCATCTCGGCCGGCGTGTGGCCGGGGAGGGGGACGGCATAAAACGCGAAGAGGCTCGGATATTTTTCTCCGGGAAAGGGGCTGAAGCCCTCGGCCTCGGCGGCGATCTGCTGCTGCTCGACCAGGCTGCGATAGAGGCGCGAGACGCGGCCGTCGGACATGATGTCGCTGATGGCGTCATAGACGGCGTCATCAGGATCGCGATAACTGGGGCGGTGGTAGCCCTCAATATAGAAGGGCTGCGTCTGCTCGCGAATGACGACGGACTTCTCAGCAAACTGCCGCGGCTCGACGGTGGTCATTTCTTGCGGCCTGGGGCCGCCGGGAACGCGGCTGAAATATTTTTCCAGCAGCGGCATCGCGGTTTTGGCGTCCACATCGCCCACGATGGCGATCACGACGTCGCCGCCGACGTAATACTTTTTGTGGAACTCCATGGCCTCAGTGGCGTTGATCTGGCTGACTTCGCTGGGCCAGCCAATGGAGCTGCGGCCGTAGTTGTGGGCCACGTAGGCCGTGGCCAGGAACTGCTCAACCAGCCGCCCGATGGGATCGGAGTCGGTGCGCATGCGGCGCTCTTCCATGACCACGTCGCGTTCCTTGTAGAACTCGCGGGGCACAGCATCGGCCAGGCGGCTCGACTCCATCCACGCCCAAAGCTCCAGGCGGTTTTCCGGCATCGACCAGAAGTACTGCGTGTCGTCAAGGCCGGTTTCGGCGTTCAAGCCGTCCGCGCCGTTGGCTTCGGCAACCTGAGTGAACTGGTTGGGGATGACGTATTTCTCGGCCGCGGCCTGGGCGTCGAGAAAGGCCTGGTGTAGCGCCTTCAGCTTTTCCTCGCTGCGGCCGATGGGCTTCAGATACTCGGCCTCGTAAGCGTTGTTGGCCGCTTCCACTTTTTCGAGAGCGACTTTTTCCTGAGCGTAATCGGTGGTTCCGATCTGGGTGGTTCCTTTGAAGGCCAGGTGCTCGAACATGTGCGCGAGGCCGCTCTCGCCGGATGGGTCGTTGACGTCGCCTGCATCGATGAAGGTTGTGTAACTGAAAACCGGCGCCCCATGCCGCTCGCATAGGATGAGCGTGAGCCCGTTGGGGAGCACCTTGACGGTGGTGCGCTGCTCAAAACTCTTCAGATCCTGGGCATGGGCGGCGCTTAATACGGCAAGAACGAACGCCGCACCCAGAAAACCGGCCCAAAAATGGGCAAAAATCTTCGACTGCATCCAACCTCCTCGAACGAACGACAGCGATTTACGCGCAGTCGCTCTCTTCCAAGCTATTGTGCGCGGGCGGGCAGGGTCAAACGGAAAGCGTGCGGGCCGGCCGAACGAAAAACGGTCAATGAGGGCGGGAAAATCATCAAACTATATAATCGGAGGCATGGCGGCGAGCGCGGAAAACAGGGAGCAAGGAAGCGCAGCGGATGCAGGCGCGCATGACGCGGCGGCAAAGCTGAGCAGGCTCGAAGCGCGGCTCCGCGAACTGGGTAGCGTGATGGTGGCCTACTCGGGCGGCGTGGACTCGGCATTTCTGGCGGCCACGGCGCATCGCGTGCTGGGCTCGGCGATGCTGGCAGTGCTGGCCGATTCTGCATCTCTCGCGCGGCGCGACATGGAACAGGCAGTCGCGTTTGCGCAATCGCTGGCGATGCCGCTTGAGGTGATTGCGACCGAAGAACTGGACCAGCCGGAATACGCGCGCAACGACGCCAACCGCTGCTTCCATTGCAAGGACGTTCTTTTCCTGGCTTTGGAAGAGCTGGGTGCCAGGATGGGGTTTGCGCACATCGCTTACGGGATGAATGCCGACGACACGCGGGACTACCGTCCGGGGCAGCGCGCGGCGGAGGAGCACGCGGTGCTGGCGCCGTTGGCTGATGCGGACCTGACGAAATTGGAAGTACGCGCGTTGGCAAAGGCGGCCGGCTACCCGGTGTGGGATCGTCCGGCGGCGCCGTGCCTTTCGTCGCGCGTGGAATATGGGCGCACGGTGACGCGCGAGGTGCTTGAACAAGTGGAGCGCGGCGAGGAGAGCCTGCGGCAATTGGGATTTCGCGAACTGCGCGTGCGGCACCATGGTGAACTGGCGCGCGTGGAGATTGCGCGCGATGAACTGCCGCGAGCGCTGACCATGGAGATGATGGATGCGATCACGGCGGCATTGAAGCAGGCGGGGTTCAAGTACGTGACGCTGGATTGCTCCGGTTTTCGGTCGGGGTCGATGAATGCGGTGCTGCCGGTTGAGGTGCTGATGCGCAAAGGCGCGTAAAACCACCCTTACCGCAAAGGCCACGGGTTTACCAGCATCGGTTCAAGACTCCAAAGAGGGTGGACAAGACTCATGAGTTATTACGTCGCTCGCAACGGTCAGCAATACGGGCCCTACACCGCAGAAGCTGTCAGGAGTTACGTCGCTGCCGGGTCGCTTTCTGCGTTCGACAAGATTCGTGAAGAGTCCAGCCAGGCCTGGACGACCATCGGACAGTTGTTCCAGGTTGCTGCGGCCCCCCCGATGATCCAGCCTCCCGCTTCACGATCCACGCTGGAGCGATGGATCGCTCTGCTTGTACGCTACTGGGCCGTCAACATGACGATCGCCTTCCTGTCAGCGGGCTACTGGCCGGGCTTCGGTTACAGCAAGGACGAGAAGGATGAGATGGCCCGCATCAGCCAAAAATGTTCCCTAGCGCAGTTTGTGTTTTGGGTATTTGTCGTCGCACTCATCGCCCTGCCGCTCATAGGCGCCCCCCTGGTGCCTTTAATCTACCTCCCGGCTGGCCCCGCAACCGCCCCAATCTTTCTCCTATTGTTGGGGATGGCCCTGGTGGTCTGTTTCACGGTTGCGATCCCTGTGGCCATGCTGTTTTCGTCAGCACTTATGGGCAAAATCTATTCAATTCCGGACTCTGAACTGCCCGATCGTTCGACCACCGCGCGATTGTTTCATAAGTTGTGGTTCCAACTCACCAGGATGTCGATCGTGATGGTGGCTATTCTCGTTCCGGCGTGGATTTTCATCCCCGACAATTCGAAGGTCATGGTGACCCTCAACCTCGTAGTTCCGTTCCTGGCGCCCGCGGTGTCGGTCTCTGTCGCTGCCTACTTAATTTCCGCCCGCCTCAGGCGAAGCGTCTAACCGGTCCGTCCATCGCGCCAAGCCCTGGCAGCAATAGAGGCTCCGCTCTTCCTTATGTCATAAGGGACCTTCACTCCCCACGCCCCCGACAATTTAGAATCACAAGGCAATGCGAATTGGCTATTTGGAGTGCTTTTCCGGCATCAGCGGCGACATGCTGCTGGGCGCGCTGGTGGACGCGGGCGTGCCTTTCGATGTGCTTGCGGGCACGGCGGCGGCGCTCGGTGTGGGCGCGCGGCTCGAGATGCACAAAGTGGACCGCGGAGGGCTGGCGGGGATCAAGGTCGATGTAGTTACAGAAGAGCAGGGAACAGAAGAGCAGGGAGCAAGGGAGCGAGGGAGCGAGGGAGCAGAACCTGAGCACCCTCACTCACACTCGCACTCACACCCAGCTTCCCACTCGCACTCGCACGAATCCCACGATCACGAGCACCATTCGCATGCAGTGGAACCGGCGCATTCCAGCCACGAGCATGCGCATCGATCGTTGTCGACGATTCTTGCGATCATTCAGGCTGCGCCGCTGAAGGAGACGGTGAAGCTGCGGGCTTCGCGCGCGTTCCAGTTGCTGGGCGAGGCGGAGGCGGCGATTCACTCCATTCCGATTGAGAAGGTGCATTTTCACGAAGTGGGCGCGGTGGACACGATTATCGATATCGTGTGCGCGGCGGCGGGATGCGAGGCGCTGCATGTGGACGGATGGATGGCTTCGCCGTTGAATGTGGGCAGCGGGACGGTGAAATGCCAGCACGGCACCCTGCCTGTGCCCGCGCCGGCCACTTTGTCACTGCTGGGCGATGCGCCGGTGTACGCGGCCGGGCCGCCCATGGAGCGGGTGACGCCGACGGGCGCGGCGCTGCTGCGCATGCTGGATGTTCAGTATGGGCCGCTGCCGGCGATGCGCGTTTCGGCGCGCGGCTACGGAGCCGGAGGGCGCGACACGCCCGGCGAGCCGAACCTGCTGCGGCTGCTGGTGGGCGAGGCGGACGATGCGACGGCGGGAGCGGAGCCGATCGCGGTGATCGAGGCGGTGATTGACGACTCCACGCCGCAGTTGCTGGCCTATGTGAGCGAGTTACTGCTGGAGGCGGGCGCGTGGGACGTGTACCGCGCGGCGGTGCAGATGAAGAAAGGCCGCACGGGGGTGCAGATGACGGTGCTGTCGAGCGAGGAGAAATTGCCGGCGCTGCGCGATCTGCTGCTGCGCGAGACGACGACGATTGGATTGCGCTGGCGGCTGGAAAACAAGATGGCGCTGGAGCGCGAGTTTGCCGAAGTCGACACAGAATGGGGCAAGGTGCGGATCAAGGTGGCGCGGTGGCCCTCGGGCGAAGTGGCCAACGCATCGCCGGAGTACGAGGTGTGCCGCAATCTGGCGCGCACGCACAAAGTTCCGTTGAAACAGGTGATGCAGGAGGCGATGAGGGCCTGGGCCGAGCGGCCGAAGGAGCTTTAGGGCGGAAGGATTTCCCTCAGGGGCTAAAGCCCCGTCGCTTTGCTTCGTTTTTCGGCACGACTAAAGTCGTGCCCTTTCAAAGCGCCAAACTTTCTGGGTGTATTGAAGAGGAACGGTAATGGATCGCACGCAAATTGAAACGCTGTTGAACGAGGTTCATGCCGGATCGACCAGCGTGACGGATGCGCTGGAGCGGTTGCGCAATTTGCCTTTTGAAGATTTGGGATTCGCCAAGGTGGATCATCACCGCGCGCTGCGCACCGGCATGCCGGAGGTGATTTTTGCCGAGAGCAAGACGCCGGCGCAGGTGGCGGCAATTTTTGCGCGCATGGCGAAGGCTGGGGGCAACGTGCTGGCCACGCGGGCGTCGCGCGAGGTTTATGCGGCGGTAAGAGCGACGGAGCCGCGGGCGGAATTCCACGAAGCGGCGCGCGCCATTACGCTCAAGCAGGCCGACGCGCCTGCGGGCAAGGGGATTGTGGGCGTGGTATGCGCCGGGACGAGCGACCTGCCGGTGGCCGAAGAAGCAGTAGTTACGGCGCGGCTGATGGGCAACACCGTGGAGCTGGTGGCCGACGTGGGCGTGGCCGGCATTCATCGGCTGCTGGCGCAGCAGCATACGTTGCAATCGGCGCGCGTGCTGATTGTGTGCGCGGGCATGGAAGGCGCATTGCCCACCGTGGTCGGCGGCCTGGTGAGCGCGCCGGTGATCGCGGTTCCCACCAGCGTGGGTTACGGCGCGTCGCTGGGCGGGATCGCGGCGCTGCTGGGCATGTTGAACACCTGTGCGCCCAACGTCTCCGTGGTCAATATTGATAACGGATTCGGCGCGGCGTGTATCGCGTCGCTGATCAATCACCTATAAATGGACGGGCTCGGCGACCGCTTCGAACAATTTTGAGGGTCAGGTTTGAGGGCCAGGCTAGAGGGCCCGTTCACGCTACGCCTATTGCTGCACTACCAGATCGTCTGCCAGTTTGAAGCGCACGATCGACTCCGCCGGTATGTCGAGATCGCGGTTGCCCGTCAATCCCGCGGTAGCGGTTCCGGCGCCACCACCCACGAGGCCGCCTACCAACAGGCCTACTCCGCCGCTGGCCACTCCACCCACCAGCATTCCCAGCCCTGCTCCTCCGCCGATCAAGGCCGCCGAACGCCTTCCCTTGCCTTTCTTGCTTTCGGCAAGGTCCCGCGTCGTCAGCGGATACTGCGTTCCATTCAGCGTCAGCGAATCCAGCCGCAACTCGAGCAGCGATCTGCCCTTGAAGTGTCCGCGGCGATGCGCTACATCTACCACGCCACCCACCAAGGTACCCTTCGGCAGCAGCACGCTATTGTCGAAGGCCAGCACCGGTTCCACCAACTCGCCGGTAAACGCGTCTCCCGCGCGGCTGGTTTTTACGCTGATGCGCTGATCGACCCGGATGGTCAGCACCGTGGCCGCGGGGATGGTCACGCTGACCGGCTGCGGCACCGCGGAAACCGCCGGTTCCGAAAATGCTGGAACGGGCGCCCCGGCAGCGGGAGGTGTCTGCGTCGTCGTTATCGCTTCGTTCGTCTGCCCGGCCGCCGGCGGCTGCACAACTGTCGTGGTCGTAGTCCCATTCTTGTCTACTGAGACTATCTGCTGCGCCTGCCCGGTCTTGACCGCCTGTGCCTTGGCCTGATCCAGCGCCTTTTCCTGCGTGGATTCGCATCCCGAAAGGACGGCTGCTACCAGCACCAAAAGCAGAACGGGCATGCGCCCCGTGCGAACCACTAAACCTGAATTGAACACGATCGACCCTCTTTCGCAGTGCTCTTCGCCAGCACAGACCTAACTCAGAGCCTGCACTTAGCGGCCGGGGAAGTCTGTATAAACTTGCACTCTTTAAGATGAGAAGGCTTCCGGCGAGGCTGCCTCAAGGGAAGAGGTTTTGGGTGCCGCGCACGCCTCCCTGCACTTTCCCGCGGAAAGAGGGCATCGCCCTTTGCGTTAGTCGCGTGCGCGCGTGATCCTGATCACTGTTCGATTCCCCTTGAGCCTTGATGATGGCTACCAAGCCCTAAAACCTACGCGCGGCGTGCGGAGGAGTGCGTGACCGGTCCCCGATTGCAGAAATTGCGCAGGACTTCGCAGATCTTCTTTCTGCTGCTGTTCCTCATGCTGCTGGTGTTTACCGCGCTGCGCGCCATGCCGGGCACGACCAGCGACATCCACCTGCGCGGGCCGGTGCGCTTGTTCTTCGAGTGGGACCCGCTGGTGGCTCTGACGAATGCTATCGCGAGCCACGCACTCTATCGCGGCCTGTTGTGGAGCCTGATCATCCTGGCGCCGACGATATTTTTCGGCCGTTTTTTCTGCGGCTGGATTTGCCCCATGGGCACGTTGCAGCACTTTGTGGGCGACATGCCGTCGGAGTCGAAGCGCGGCAAGCAGCGCATTGAATCCAATCGCTACAAGCGGTGGCAGACCATCAAATATGTGGTGCTGATTGCGGGCTTGGTAGCCGCGGCCTCCGGGTCGATGGTGATTGGGTGGCTCGATCCGTTCAGTTTGCTGGTGCGGTCGATCGGATTGTCATTGTTGCCGGCGTTCAACTACGTGGTGCGCGCGGCCCTGACGCCGATGGAGCACAGCCACATTGCCGCGATCAAGGCCACGGGCGGGTTGATTCACGCGGTGCTGGGCTCAGTGGTGTTGGAATTCCGGCAGGCGCATTTTACGCAGGGAATTTTTCTGGGCGTTTTATTTCTCGTGATTCTCGCGATGAGTTTGCGCATCACGCGGTTCTGGTGCCGCTCGATTTGTCCGCTGGGAGCGCTGCTGGGCGCGGTGTCGCGGTGGTCGGTGCTGGGGCTCGACAAAGATCCGGCTGCGTGCAACAACTGTAACCGCTGCCTGCTGCATTGCCAGGGCGGCGACGATCCCATCGGCAGCTCGCCATGGCGGAAGTCGGAGTGCCTGATGTGCATGAACTGCGTGGGCAGTTGCCCTGATCATGCGCTCACGTTCCGCTTCTTCCGTCCGAAATCCACCTCCAATGAAGTGGCTTCGCCCAACCTGGGACGGCGGCGCGCAATCACAGGTCTGGTGGCGGGCGCGGCGGCGGTGCCCTTGCTGCGCGCCAACACGGGCCTGGGCAAGAGCCGCAACGAGCACCTGCTGCGTCCGCCCGGCGCGCTCGATGAGCCGGAGTTTCTCTCGCGTTGCATCCGCTGCGGGGAATGCATGAAGGTGTGCCCCAACAACGCGCTGCAACCCACGCTGGTCGAGGCGGGTATCGAAGGACTGTGGACGCCGACGCTGGTGCCGCGCATCGGCTACTGCGAGCCGAGTTGCGTGCTGTGCTCGGAGGTTTGCCCGACTGGCGCGATCTGGCAGATTACGCCGAAGGAAAAAGGCTGGGTGGTGGGCGTGGGCGCGGCGCAGAATCAGCCCATCCGATTAGGCACGGCATTTTACGACCGCGGGCGCTGCTTGCCATGGGCCATGGCCACCGATTGCATTGTGTGCGAGGAGTGGTGCCCGGTGTCGCCCAAGGCGATTTATGTGGAAGAGGCCGAGGTGGTGGACTCGGCCGGCAAGACGAAGACGCTGAAGCAGCCGCGCGTGGATCCCAGCCGTTGCGTGGGATGCGGGGCGTGTGAATTCGCCTGCCCGCTTCAGGAACATCCGGCCGTGTATGTGACAAGCATTGGCGAAAGCCGCTCCCCCAGCAGTCAGATTCTGCTAACCCGCAAATAAAGGAGAACAATCAAAGCATGTTTGGGCCAGAAAGATTGAAGTCAGGAATAGCGGTGATTGCGATTGCGGCATTGGCCGTGAGCGTGGGATGCAAGAAGAAAGCTGTCGATCCGCTTCCGCCATCGGGAGCAGTGGCGGGATGGGAGAAATCGGGCGACACGCGCGTTTATGAGGCCAAGGATCTTTGGCAGTACATCGACGGCGACGCCGAGCAGTACATCGCGGCCGGCGTGGTTTCTACTTCGACATCCGACTACAAATACCAGAAGCAGTTGGACGCAGTGGTGGACGTTTACACTATGGGTGATTCCGCGGGCGCGCGGAAAATTCTGGAGTCGGGAAATTCGAGCGGCGCCAAGAGCGCGCAAGTGGGTGACGCGGGGCTCGAGTACGAGCAGAGCGTGATCTTCCGCAAGGGCCCGTACCTGGTGCGCATTGTGGCCTATGACGCCACGCCCGGCACCGCTCAGGCGCTGCTGGCGCTGGCGCACGGCGTGGAAGCAAGGCTCTGATGTCGATGGGAGGGGCCGATGGCGCATTGTCCGATGAAATTCCGTATGGTGCGCGGCAAGCTGACTGCGCATGCGCCGCGCATTCTCGACATCGGCTGCGGGAACGGCTCGCCCACGGTGACCAAGCGCTGGTTTCCCAGTTGCCACTACGCGGGCGCGGACATCCAGCGCTACAAGATGAGCGATGCGGACATGGCGGCGATGGACGAGTTCTATCAGCTCGGCGCGGATGGGTCGGGCTACGACGCGATTCCCGATGCGAGCTACGACTTTGTGATTCTGAATCACGTGGTGGAGCACATGCGGGAGCCCAAGCCGGTGGTGGCGACGCTGTGCGCCAAGCTCAAGCCGGGCGGATATATATGGATTGCGTTTCCTTCGTTGCGCAGCTTGTCGCTGCCGCATTCGGTAGACGAGACGCTGCAGTTCTCGGACGATCCTACGCATGTTTATCTGCCGGATGTGCGCGAGATGGCCAATATTCTGCTGGCGAACGGAGTGGCAGTGCTCGATGCGGGACGTTCGCGCGAAGGGTTTTTTACAGCGGTTGGCGACGTGGTGAAGCTTTGCAAGCGGTGCGTGATGCGATTGTTTACGGGGAAGTTTTCCGGACGCGGGATGTGGTATGTGCTGGGCTTTGAGGATCACGTGTTTGGACAGCGACGGATGAACGAACGCAGTTAGGGAAGATCGGGGATTGTTCCCCGGTCCCCAAATGCGAGGGACCGGGGGCACCCTCAACGCTCGTGAGAACGAAGGCTAGGGGGAAGATGAAGAGTCGCAGGGAATTTTTGAAAGAGGCTGCTACGGGAGTTGTGCTGCTGGGTTCGTCGGCGGCCGCGGAGAAACTGGCATTCGCCGGAATGCTGGAACAGCGCGTTGCTGCGGGCAAATCGAAAGTGGTGATCGCGCGCGATGCGTCGTTGCACGGCACGGGAGCGCAACCCGACGAGCAGCGCGTGCTGAATCTGCTGGACAAGGCGATGGTTGCCTACACCGGACGACAGAAACCGATTGAAGCGTGGAAGAGCATTATTCCCGCCGATATTCTTGCCGGCAAAACTATCGGACTGAAGGTGAACGGCCTGGGCGGGCGCGGGATTTCTACGCATGCGGCGCTGACGCTGGCGATTGCCGAGCGCTTGCAGCAGGCGGGCGTGCGCGCGGGAAACATCCTCGTTTGGGATCGCGGTGCGCGCGATCTCCAAGCCTGCGGGATGACGGTGAATACGGATGCAAGCCGCGTGCGCTGCTTCGGCAGCGACGTGGCGGGTTTCGAAGATGAGGAGATCGCCTGCGGCGCGGCGCGGCTGCGTCTATCGAAGATTCTTAGCCGCGAGTGCGCGATGGTGATCAATCTGCCGATTCTCAAGGATCATGAGATGGCGGGCATTACATTCTCAATGAAAAACATGTACGGGGTGGTCGACAAGCCGTTCGTACTGCATGGCAACAAATGCAATCCCGGCGTGGCCGATCTCAACGCGATTCCGACCGTGCGCGACAAAGTCTGGTTCACCATCGGCGATGCTATTTCGTCGGTATACGATGGCGGGCCAGGGTTCCATCCCGAGCGGCTGTGGTATCCGAACGCGCTGGTGGTGGGCGAGGATCGCGTAGCGCTGGATCACACGGCGTGGCAGATGATCGAGCGCCAGCGCGCTGCGGCGGGAGTGCAATCTCTCGAAGCTGTAGGCCGGAGGCCAGATTACATTGCGACAGCGGCGGACGCGGCGCACCGGCTGGGGACAAATGATCCGGGGCGTATACGCCTTGTGGAAGTGTGAAGAAGGGAACGGCATGGCAGATGAAAGGGGCGAAATCGTGAAGCTGGATGCAGGCGCGAAGACGCGTGCGCCGATGACGCGGCGCGAAGCCATGCTGGAACTGCTGCGCGTGGGTGGCGTGGCGGCGGGCGCGGCGGCCCTGGGCGTAGGGCTGAGCGAGCGCAGCAGCCGGCCTGTGCCGGAGCAGGCTGCGCAGGCGCGGCGCGATCATCGCGTGGCCGCCGATGCCGCGTGGCCGCAGATGACGGTGGTTCAAGGCGGCGAGCCGCGGGCGCTGGCCGCGCAGGCGATAGCAAATCTTGGCGGCATGGGCCGGTTCATCAGCAAGCAGGACGTGGTGGTGCTGAAGCCGAACATTGCCTGGGACCGCACGCCGGAGCAGGCGGCGAATACCAATCCCGATCTGGTGGCGGAGGTGGTCCGGCAGTGCTGGCAAGCGGGCGCCAGGCGCGTGATCGTGACCGACGTGAGCTGCGGTGAGCCGCAGCGGTGCTTTCATCGCTCGGGGATCCAGGCTGCGGCGCGAGCCGAGGGGGCAGAGGTGATTTTGCCCGATCCCGATCGCTTTCGCGAAGTCGACCTGGGCGGCGTGGTGCTGAAAAGCTGGCCGGTGTTCACGCCGTTTCTCGATGCGGACAAGGTAATCAACCTGCCCATCGCGAAACATCATGTACTGACCGGGGCCACGCTGGGCATGAAGAACTGGTACGGGATTCTGGGCGGGGAACGCAACCGGCTGCACCAGCAGATTCACCAGAGCCTGGTGGATCTGGCGAACTTCATGCTGCCCACGCTCACCTTGATGGATTGCTACCGCGTGCTGCTGCGCAACGGGCCGACGGGGGGAAATCCCGAGGACGCGGCGCTGAAAAAGACGCTGGTGGCAGGCACCGATCCGGTGGCGATCGACGCGTATGTGGCCAAGGCGTACTGGAATCTGGACGCGGATAAGATGCCGTATCTAGCGATGGCGGCGGCGCGCGGTTTGGGGACCGTGGATTTTGCCGCGATCAATATAAAGGTGAGCCAACTGGGGTGAAGGTGAGCCAGTTGGCTTGAGAGCTGAAGGCCGCCGCAGCGTTTCGTCCTATTCAAAGCCAAATCCCACATGAAAACGCCTAAAGTGTGTTCGCGTCTCGCCTCGGAAAGAGCCTGGCGGCACAACTTCTTGGTTCTGAGCAGAGAATTGCCTTCGTAAATTCCTCCATCCAAACAGGAATGGCTTTACTTTGCGGGTGGGGAGTGATAATTTGCAGAGAATCCCCCTGGACCCCTTCTCAGGATTGGAGAATCACTATGTTTTGCCCTTCATGTGGCACCGAGTCCCTTCCGGACCAACATTTTTGCAAGAAATGCGGCACTACCTTGCAAGCAGCGGGTGACGCGCCAACCGTTCCAGCGGTCGCGGCGGCCCCAGCCCCGCAGGCCGTCCCGCCGCCGGCAGCAGCGCCGGTACAGTATGTGCCTCCGCCGCCGCCTCCGCCGCCGGTGCAATATGCGCCTCCGCCAACCCCCCCGGCGTATCAGCCGCCTCCGCCGATGCCACCAGCGTATCCGCCGCCTCCGCCTGGGTATGGATCGTTTCCACCGATGGCGCAGCCGGCCCCTAAAAGCTCGGGCTCTCGCAACATTGCGATTCTGGTGCTTCTGGCTGCATTGGGTGGCGGTTACTATTACTACACTCAGAGAAGCAGCACGGTGACCATCGGAACCAAGGACGAGGTAATCTACTCCGGTTTGTCCACGGAGGCCCAGGCCACGGCGCTGGGCAATGCGCTCAAGACGGACGGATACTTCCAGGATCTCGGTGTGTCGGTCCTGCTGCGCAAGCCAATCGGCGGCAGCACCATCATTTCGTATGTGGTGAAGGACGGCATCTGGGACAATGCGTCGATGGTGAGCGATTTTGAAGTCCTGACGCGGGACGTTGCCAAGGCTGTGGGCGGATTGCCCGTCGACATGCGCCTGGTGAATACCACGCAGGTGGTGGAGAAGGACGAGACGGTCAACGCGCAGGCAGACACGCAGACGGCCCCGCAGTCAGGCCCACAAACAGGCCCACAGACCGGGCCGCAGACGGGCCCCCAGACAGGACCGCAGACCGGAGGGGGTCCCACTGCCAAGGTGACGATTGGAACCAAGGACGAGGTGATCTACTCCGGATCGGCCACTGAGGCCCAGGCGACGGCGCTGGGCAATGCGCTCAAGTCCGACGGATATTTCCAGGACCGTGGCGTGACCGTGCTGTTGAACATCGGCGGCAACGGCACCACGCTTTCGTTTGTGGTCGGCGATGGGGTCTGGAACGAGGCCGGGACCATGGGACAGTTCGAGGAGGTCGGGCGAGAAGTGGCTGACTCGGTCGGCGGGCTACCCGTGACGGTGCAACTGATGGACACCCACGAGGATGTCGAAAAGACTGGGGTAGTGGGCGTGGTCCAACTGACCGGCGGCGACGCGGTGTATTACGAAGGCTACGCCACTCTCGCCATGGGCCAGGCGGTCGCCCAGAAGTTAAAGGAGATTGGATTCTTCACGGGCAAGGGCGCCAACGTTTTCGTGAAGAAGCACACCAACGGCACAACGCTGGCTTTTGTGGTGGTCGACGGCGCCTGGAACGATCCCAAAATGGTGAGCGGCTTCGAAACCATTACGAAAGCTATTGCCCCGTCGATCGGCGGTTTGCCGATTGACATGCGCATGATGAACACCTCGCTTGTGGTGGAGAAGGACGAAAAGCTCCAGTAGGTAAAGCAGGGGCCCGAAACAGCGAACCCAGGTCTCCAATCGGAGACCTGGGTACTCCCGCCGAAAACAAGTCTTACAATTTACGCTTGCGCCCGTCTTATGCTTGCGGTTGACTCGCAGCCGGTTCCCGACGGTTGTGCTGGTGCGAGCGGCGCTCGGCCTGCATCTTCTCGAACTGCTGCTTCTGCGTGTCGTTCAGGACCGACTCGATTTTGGTGTTGGAGTCCTGCATGAGGGCACGGAACTTGGCGTGACGATCCTGCTCGCTGAGCGAGGTGTCGGCGCGGAGCGTCTGCATCTGCTGAAAGCGATCGGCCAGAATGGGCTTGATCTGCGCTACCTGGTCGTCGCTCAAACCCAATCGCTTGCTCATGTGCGCGGCTTGCTGGTTGGGGTCGAAGTTGCGGTGGCCCTGCTGCGCCGGCGCGGCTTGCGGCGCGTTCGCAGAGGGAGCCTGATTGGTGGTGGGCGCCTGTGCAAGCACGAGCCCCGCGGAGAGAAGCGCGCCCAGAATCAGCGTGGCTTTTCCTGCATTGCGAAGAACGATCATATCTTGATTTCTCCTTGTGGCTCGGGTGTTGCTGACCGGCCGTTGCGTGTGTAGACACAGGCGTGGTGGGGGAGTTGCGTAAAGAATTGTCACGAATTGTAAGGGTGTGCAACGCGGCGCGGCGGGCTTGCAAATCTGTCGCCGGCAGCAGCTCTCATGACCTCATGACGGCAGATGATGCGCGAAGCAAGCGACTGTCCGGAACTGGCGTAACCCAGATCGCTGTTTGGCTAATGACTTAACTGTTTAGAATTGGGGCGCCTTCTTTGCGCGTGGGAAGCGGCAGCAGAAAGATCAGCCCGGAAGATCGGGCTGTCGGTCCGCAGGCCGTATGCAGCGACCTGCGGGCCGTGCTAACGCAAAGGAGGTGAGGGCATGGATGAGAAATCATCCTGGGTACGATTCGCCCTTACGATCGCCATTGACTGGCGATTTGTACTGGCAGTCGTTTTCCTCGTCCTCGCGCTACTGTTGAGGTAGCCAACTCCCGGCAGGGAATCCACCCCTGCTGGGACTATTTAAGTATATCGCGATTTTGGGTTGGCGATGCGCGAGTGTCGACGGGACGGATACCGTTTTGGCGTCGCACGGGGATTGAGCCCTCACGACGCGGAGTTCGGCGCGTTGAATCCAATTTGGGGCCTGTCCTTCGTCTCTCTGACGCCTAGCGTTAGCAGCGAGTAAAGCGGACACTCCGTGTAATGCAAGGGCGCTACAGCGCTGAAAGTCCAACGCCAGTCGTGTGCGGTCGCCCCTTCCTTTGCAAGGCTTCGATGGGCGTTGTCTTGGTCTGTTTCGTCCACATGGTAAGCGAGAGCGGATCCGAACCAACCAAAAGTGTCGAATGACACTTCGGGGCAGAAATTGGAGAACATCGACGGTTTTCCCGGCTGCCCACTGACCCGCGTTTCGTTCTCCGCTGTAACCGGCCAGAGGTCTGAGCGTTTCCATCTCTCAAGGAGACGCTGGTCTTCTTGCGCGTCTATGGGCGTTGCCGCACCATTTGCGCCCAAGAGAGACGTGCTCGCGTAATAGCGCGGGCAGCGATGCACCGATGCAAACGGGCAACGCCCGGGAACGCCCTTCGCGGCACTGATATCGGCGCACCACTTAGAATCCGGCTGAATAGCGGTCATAGGTATTTCCTCAACATTGAAAGGTTACTCGTGAAACCTTTTCGAGCGCTTCATCGGTCTATAGGCTTCTTGTTCAACTCCTGTAGAACTTGCTCCGCGTCCAAAAGAACGTAATTCCACCGGCGATTAGGGTCAGCCCGATGCCATAGAACACCCAGTCCGGGGCGTAATAATCGAGCTTATCCACGGTCAGAATGACACCTACGCCTGCGCCAATGGCGAAAAATGCCAAGAAGACCCTCATCCACTCTTTCATGACCGCTTCCTTTGCCACGCCAACTGTTTGCTTTAAAAGATCTCCGGCTATAAGCAGCTTGATAAACTCCGCGGCATACGCAAAGCCAATAGCCAGCAGCACAAGGAATACTGCGGATCCGAACCAGAACCAAATGCCAGCCGCGTGCGAAAGCGGCCACATCAACGATACCCCAGCAATTGCAGCGAGAGGAATCAGAACCCCCTTCGCCCACTCCCTCGCCACATTTTTCTTGATCGCTCCGAAGGCCTTCTTCTTGAGCTGCGATTCCTCCTCTGGGGCCGATAAACCCGCCCACTCGGCGACACGGTCCGTGTCCGGAGCGCAGGCCTTTTTTCTGACCGCCATATCATTGCCTTCCCGTCCGGGATCGGCGTTTATCCCACCTGGATTTGCAATGATTAAAGAATAGCTCAAAGCACGTTGGCGCGATGGTGCGTCCGTTCCAGAAGGGATAGACACGAAGGCCGTCCTCGCGGACGGCCTTCGTGTTTGGTGATGCAGTAGAGGAGGGTCTCTTGAGCGCTCAGTCGCCGGAGACCAGTTCGCTTTCCTGCTGATGGCGGTTGATGGGCGAGGCGGCGTTGTTCGAGGCGGGGCGGATGTCGCCGATTGAGACCATGCCGCCTTCGAGAGGCTTCTCGCCCAACACATGTTCGCGATAGAGCTTGGCCATCTTCGCGTTCTCGGCGTCCGTCTTCATCTTCTCGTCGCGGGCGCGAATTTTTTCTTCGCGGGCGTTCTTGGCGATGCCGAGGTTATCGAGAGTATGGTTGGCTTCGGCGTTCACGTGCTCCATGTTGAGCTTGAGTTCGTGGCCCACGTAGTTCATGCCGACTTTTTTGCCGCCGGCGAAAATCTCGTGGCGGCCGTGCTCTTCGTACCACTTGGTCAGTGTGGCCGTCATGTGCATCTTCTCGATGATGTTGCGCCAGCCCACGCCGGTGTTGTACGCGCAGAAGCTGATCTCGCCTTCCTGCGTGGCGTAGGGAATGATGCACTGCTCGGTGCGGCGGAAGTCGTAGTTGAACAGATCCTGGAACCACATGCCGGCGATGAAGAGGAAGTTCCAGCGATCCTGGCGGCGCTTCTGAATGTCTTCGAGAGTGCGGTCGCCCTTGACGCTGCCGTAGTTCTTGCCGGTGGCGTTGAAGGTCTTGTCCATCTTCTTCATCATGTCGCTGATCTTGAAGTGCGTGGGCGCCTGGAAGGGATCGTAATTGCGCAGGAGCGCCAGGCCGAAGCCGATGACGGAGAGCCACTTGCCGCGGGCCGCGTCGTTTACCTTGGCGAGATCCTTGGCCACCTGGTCCATGTGCAAGAACGCGGTGACGGGCGCGCACTCCTTGGTTTCCTTGTCGATCATCACAGCCATGCCGATGCCGCAGTTGGGATGGCATCCGCAGGAGAGCTGGCCCCACTCGGCGTTGGGCCCGTGCACGAGATCGGCCCAGTCAGAGAATGTGGACATGAAAGAAATCGGGAACCAGTCGCGCGAAGGCTCGCCGATGCCGACCTGCGACTTGACGTCGTGGGCCATGTGCGAGAGCGTGTAGCGCTGCGCCACGCGGCGCTCCTCGGTGATGTCTTCGTCGCGGCCGGTGAAGCTGACCGGCTGGAACGAGAGGAAGCTGATCTTCTTGGGATTATCGAGCGCGAACTCGATAATGCGGCCCACCTGCTCGTTGTTGATGCCGTTCACGATGGTGGTAACGGGCACGATTTCGACGCCGGCTTCGTGCAGATTGTTAATGGCCTGCAGCTTGACGTCGAAGAGATTGCCGACCTTGCGGTGCGAGTTGGCGGCGTTGCCGATGCCGTCGAATTGGAGATAGACGTAACGCAGACCAGCCTCGGCAGCGGCGCGGCAGAGCTCCTTCGATTTGGCGAATTCAATGCCGTTGGACGCGGCCTGTACGGAGTTGAAGCCAACCTTGCGCGAGTAGGCGACAGCGTCAAGGAAGTAGGGCGAGAGCGTAGGCTCGCCGCCGCTGAACTGCACGCTCATCTGCCGCTTGGGCTTCACGGTGATGGCGTTGTCGAGCATGGTCTTGATTTCTTCCCAGGTGAGCTCGTGTACGAAGCCGACTTGGTTGGCGTCCATGAAGCAGGGATCGCACATCATGTTGCAGCGGTTGGTGAGGTCGATGGTGAGCACCGAGCCGCGGCCGTGCGTGACGGTCGACGTGCCGTGATGGTGGAGGTTCTTGTCGCCCTCGCCGTGGGCGCGCATGTCGCGGCCCGGGAAGGTCTCTTCAAGGTGCTTGAAGAAGGCGGGAT
>Ga0302320_10007511_pt1 | contig 23999 bp, 19 predicted proteins | sample Bog_T0_3_FD_202130 | JGI IMG/M metagenome (GOLD analysis project Ga0302320, IMG submission 202130) | Peat permafrost microbial communities from Stordalen Mire near Abisko, Sweden - Bog_T0_3 | ecosystem: Environmental > Terrestrial > Soil > Wetlands > Peat | place: Sweden: Abisko, Stordalen Mire...
AATCGTCGCGATCATTTCGTTTACGGACAGAAGTAGCCAGCGTCAGCGACCAACATCGGCGGGACGTCTCTGTGGCGTCCCGCCGCATTCTCATCCCTTGCTGAATTTGTTTGCTCGCAAGACAATATAAGTCAGTTGTATTAAACTCGTTTTTGGAGTCCGGCGCGTTAAGCGCACGGAGATGAAAAATGATTCTGAGAAAACTTACTGCCGCAGCCGTGTTGACCGTGATGGTGTCAGCGCCTGTCACTCCTGCCTTCGCCGTTTCCAAGGAAATCATCCAGCTTCAAACGCAGGTTCAGGAGTTGTCGGATCGCATGCAACACATGCAGCAGTCCTTCGACGAGCGCATGGGAGTCATGCGCAACCTGGTGGAGCAGAGCACGGACAACGTCAACAAGCTTGCCGACTCCGTGCAGACCATGCAGAAAGGCCTGCAACAGCAGAACACTGATTCCGAGGCCAAGATCGACCAGATCTCCGGACAGATCCAGACACTCAACGATTCTGTCGATGAGCTCAAGGCCCGCCTCGCCAAGGCAAGCAAGCAGCTCGATGACATTCAGATGCAGCAGCAGAACATGTCTGCGCCCGCGCAGGCAGCTCCCGGCGCGATTCCTGGCGCACCACCTGCCGCCGCCACTCAGGCTCCGCCCGCAGACATTCTCTACAACAACGCGCTGCGCGACTACAACTCCGCCCGCTACGATCTGGCGCAGTCGCAGTTTCAGGATTACCTCAAGTACTATCCCTCCACGGACCTTGCGGGCAACGCGCAGTTCTACATTGCTGACATGGAGTACCGCGCTGGAAACTTTGAAGCCGCGGTCGCCGACTATGACAAGGTCATCGAGCAGTTCCCCGGCGGCAACAAGACGGCGGCGGCGCAGCTCAAAAAGGGATATTCACTTCTTGAACTCGGCCGCAAAGACGCCGGAGTGCGCGAGCTGAACGCCCTCGTCCAGCGTTATCCCCGCTCCCTTGAAGCTACCCAGGCGCGCGAGCGCCTCAAGAAGCTCGGAATCTCCAGCTCAGCGTCGTCCACGCACAAAACGCGCTGAGCGATCTTCCGGCGAATTTGGCCGCAACCATTGCCGTCTGAATCAATGGTGATTTTTCATAACTTATCCACTTTGCCAATAGTTGAGCGATCCGCTCAACTATTGCCTGCTTAGTTATATGGCCTCCTTCAACGATTCACCTATTCGTCAATCGTTGACCCGCTTTTGCACACTTTATTGTGCAATTCCTGCTGCTTTCGCCAGAGCTGCCAACTCCGCGGCCTTCAGCTTCATCTCACGCAATCAGAGTTATCACTATGGCGATTACCCACACACAGGAAGTCTCATTCATACAAGCGCTCTCCACGCTTACCCTGGCTCCCGAGCGAGCCGAGCAATTCTATCCCCAGCTCCGGCAGCTCAGCGATGCAGATTTTTCAGAACTGGTGTCACTCGCTGATTCCAATCATGTCGTGCTGCGCGCACTGCTGCCGCTGCGAACGATGGCCGAGCGCTTTGACGACGCCGTAACGGCTGCGCGTTGCCACTCCTGCATCGAGCAGGAGCGCCAACGGGTCACCAATGCCTTGCAGCATCTCTCTTTGATCACCGAAGCCCTGGAAGAAGCCCACTGCCCCACCACGGTGATGAAGTCGCTTGATCACTGGCCTGATCTCGGCAACGATCTCGATCTCTACACCACGGCCCCCGCTGAGCGGGTCTGCCAGGTGATGACCTCACGTTTCCGCGCCCACATTGAGACGCGAAGCTGGGGAGACCGACTGGCCAACAAGTGGAACTTCGCCATCGCTGGATTGCCGGAGGCCGTTGAAGTTCATGCCCAACGCCTCGGCCAGACCGGTGAGCACATTGCGATGGCCGAGCGCTTCGTCTCGCGGCGAGTGACCAAGTCAGTGCTCGGCATGGATTTCCTTGTGCCTGCACCTGAGGAGCGAATCATCGTGGCCACGCTCCAGCGCATGTATCGCCATTTTTATTTCCGCGTCTGTGACATGGTGAACATTGCCGCGCTGGTCGAATCAGGCGTAGTGAATTTCGACGAGCTCCATCGCTCCGCCACGATGGGTGGCATCTGGAAGGGCGTCTGCTCGCTGCTACGCATTGTCAGCGACTACGTGATGCAATATCGCGGCACGCCAGTGGCGCTGCCCCGTGAGGTTCTTGACGGCGCGCTCTTTGGTGGAGAGAAGGTGTACGTGAATGCAAAATTCATTCGCGTTCCCATTATGCCGCAGGGAACGCAGCTCTACGCCGCACAGGTCACCACCGCCGCGCTGCGCGGAGACGTTGCAGGAACCTTGCGCCTTTCCCTGCTTCCCTACCTGGCATCGGCGGCGGCCATCAGCTACAAACTTACGGGCAGCGACAAGGGAATCTGGTAGCGAAAAGCGTTGCGCAATTTCAGCGCAGCAGCGTGATGATCTCGGGACGAAGCTCGCCGTCCACGATCTCTATTTTTCCGACGGTGACCGGAAGTGAGAAGCGGCGCGGTCCCGCGCTGCCATGATTGAAAAACAGCACGCCGTTTTTCCATTCGATATTGGCTTTGTGAGAGTGTCCATAGATGACCGCCGCGAAGCCCGCCGCCTTCGGATTCAAATCCAGCTCGGCGATATTGTGCAGGACATACAGACTGCGTTCGGCGCACTCGGCGATTTCCGTGGCGTGCAGCCATTTCGCCCATCCGGCGGTATCGATGTTGCCGCGCACGGCCACCACCGGCGCAATCTGCCGCAGGTCGCGCAGAATTTCCCAGGCGCCTACATCGCCTGCGTGCAAAATCAACTCGCTGCCGCGAAGGGCGCGGCGCGCCTCAGGCCTCAGCACTCCATGCGTGTCACTGATCACGCCAATCTTCATGCGGGCATTTTACTGGATGGAGAATTCCCGCGCTCTTATTTGCCAGCGGAGAACAATGCGCGGCGAATCCTGAATCTCTCGACGGCCACCGGCATCTGACCAGATGCAGATTATGTATGACGCCATTTTGATTGTCTCCTTCGGTGGGCCGGAAAAGCCCGATGACGTGCTCCCATTTCTTGAGAACGTGTTGCGCGGCAAGCCGGTTCCGCGCGAGCGCCTGCTTGAGGTGGCCGAACACTACAAACAGTTCGGCGGCCGCAGTCCGATCAACGATCAGAACCGCGCATTGATCGCCGCCCTTGAAATCGAGTTGCGCACGCATGGCATCGAGCTTCCCATCTACTGGGGAAATCGCAACTGGCATCCCATGCTGGCGGACACGTTGCTACGGATGAAGGACGACGGCATTCGGCACGCTCTCGGCTTTTTCACTTCGGCGTACAGCTCTTACTCCGGATGCCGCCAGTACCGCGAAAACATTGCCGCCGCGCAAGAAACCGTGGGCGAGGGCGCGCCGCGGGTGGATAAGATTCGCGCCTTCTACAACCATCCCGGATACATTGAGACCGTCACCGCTCACTCTGCCGAAGCCCTGGCGAATGTGCCCGTCGAGCGGCGCGGCAGTGCGCGTCTGCTATTCACCGCGCACAGCATCCCCATGACGATGGCGACCAGTTCGCGCTACGTTGAGCAACTGCTGGAAGCCTCGCGCCTGGTGACCGAAGCGCTTGCGCACCCGAACCATCGGCTGGTGTACCAGAGCCGCAGCGGATCGCCCTCGCAGCCCTGGCTGGGGCCAGATATTCTGGAGGCCATCGACGACGAGCACGCTTGCGGCGCAAAAGATATTGTGGTGGTTCCAATCGGGTTCGTCTCTGACCACATGGAGATCATCTTCGATCTCGACACGCAGGCTCGCGAGCGTTGCCGCGAATTGGGAATCACTTATCAGCGAGGACACACCGCCGGAACCCATCCGCGCTTTGTAAGCATGATTCGCGAGCTGATCGTCGAGCGCATGACAGACTCAGCGGTGCGTCCTGCGCTGGGCTGCTACGGTCCGTGCCACGATGTTTGCGCCGCAGACTGCTGCCCTGCGCCGGTGATGCCCGCGAGCGTTCGGCGGGCGTAATATCGGCGGGCGCAAAGGCCGCAGCCAGCGTGGCCGAGATATCCCCGGTCGCGATATCATAAAAGGACGATGGCTTTCCCAATTAAAGTTTGCGTCGCGTGTGGAGAAGAGTTCGAACTGAAGCCGAACAAGCCCGGCTTCGCCAATCGCTGCCCGGAGTGCAGCGTCCCGGAAGAGAGCGGCGCTGGAAGCAAGCGCCGCATGGACGCCGACGAGCGCAAGTCAATGAGTGAGGCGAACGAGGCCCGCCGACAGGCGATGCGCAATCTGCTATATCGCAAAGATAGCTGACGGCTCATCCTTTAGAACGCAAGATTGATGATCCTCTTGTCGTTTTGAGCCTGGGTATCGGCCTGCAGCTTTGGCTCGATGGTAAGTTTCTCTTCGGCGGCAACCGACACTTCCTGCTTCCAATCCATAAACGCGGGCGACTTCAATTCAAGAATGTGCTTACCGGCCGGAAGGCGCAGGTCTGCAGGGGTGCGGGCGATCGCCCGATGATCGACATAGAGCATGGCTCCTTGAGGCACACTTGCAGCGTGCAGCATGGCTCCGTGTTCCAAGGCTCCCTGCTCCAGTGTCCGCCGATTGGAGCGCATCAATTCTTCCACGGTAGGCGATTGCGAAGCTTGCCCCGGCGCTGAACTTCCGGAGCTGGTGTTTGCATTTAATCCCGCAAGCCGGTTGTTGAGTACATTCACGATGTTGGCCGCCGAGTTTGCCGCCCCTGAAGTTCCAGCAGCGGAATTTGCGCCTAACGCGCCGTATTGGATCATCGTCTGACTCCAGGCGGCGGAACAGAAAATCACGACGAGGGAGGTGATCCATAACATCTTCCTGTTCATGTCTGTGAACCTCAGCGCTTTCTCGATATCCGAGTTCTGTGGCCTGTGCTGCTAGGCAGAGCTCGCAAGTAACGAGCTTAGATTCCACAACTCAGCCGGAGGCTTTCTCGATTTGCTGAAATTGGCGATGGTACATGAGCAGGCGACAGCCTCCGCGCGAAACTAATTCCTCGCCGTTTCCCGCTGTGACTCTGGAACTCTATATACTGCATGGAATCGGCGTCCGTGGCCGGCCAGCGCTTGCAGCGGCCATGACTCCTTCTGTAGTTGCGCTTCGGAGTTCTCGAATGTCAGCGCCCGGCGACTATGATCCAGACCGCACCATCATGCAGAAGCAGGGCGGTACCGGCTTTGCAAGCAGCAGTGCTTCGGGCAGTGCGGGCGGCGGAATGGCCCATGTATCCTTGCCTCCCGGCACGGTGCTGACTGGGCGTTACCAGATCATCGAGCTACTGGGCGAAGGAGGCATGGGAGCCGTTTACAAGGCGAACGACCTCCAACTGGACAGGATCATCGCGCTCAAAACGATTCGTCCTGAGCTGGCCGGCAGCACCGATATGCTGGCGCGCTTCAAACAGGAGTTGATCCTCGCCCGCCAGATCACGCACCGCAACGTGATCCGTATCTTCGATCTCGGCGAAGATGCCGGCACAAGATTCATCACCATGGAATTTGCCGACGGCGCGACCTTGCGTTCGGTGCTGAGCGAGCAAGGCAAACTCCAGCCCGCCGAGGCCGTTGAGATCACCCGGCAGATTTGCCTCGGCCTGGAAGCCGCGCATGCCGAGGGCGTGATTCATCGCGACCTGAAGCCGCAGAACATCATGCGCAGCCAGCAGGGACGCGTCGTCATCATGGATTTCGGCCTCGCGCGCACCCTGACCTCCTCCATGACCGAGACCGGCGCGCTAGTGGGCACCATGGAATACATGTCCCCTGAGCAGGCGCTCGGAAAAGAGATTGACGCGCGCTCGGATGTTTTTGCCATCGGTCTCATCTTCTACGAATTGCTTACCGGCAAGACTCCCTACCAGGCTGAGACCGCGATTGCCAGTTTGATCAAACGCTCGCAGGAACGTGCGATTCCCGCCAGCGAGATCGATGCCAGCGTTCCGCGCGACCTCAGCCGCATCGTCTCGAAATGTCTGGAGCGTGAGTGCCCGCAGCGTTATCAGAGCGCGAGAGAGATTCTCACAGACCTGGATGCCTGGGCCGCAGGCAAAGTGGTTGCGGCGAAACCTTCGCACCCCGTCGTAAGCCGGAAAAATATCTATGCGCTTGCGGCAGCCGTGTTGCTGCTCGTTGTCGTCGCAGGTATAGGATTGCTGCGCCACCGCACTTCGACTTCGACTGCGCAAACTTCCAAGTCGCAAGCACCTTCCACTCCGGCAATCTCGCTTGCCATCCTTCCCTTCCGCAACGCCACCGAAGACTCCAGCTTGAACTGGATCGGCAGCAGCGTAGCTGAAATGTTGACCACCGAAATCGGAGAATCGCAACACCTGCGCACCATCGCTCCGTACCGCATGCACCAGGTACTCTCCGACCTGCGCATCGCCCCAGACAACATTCTGGATCCGGCGATGCTTCACCGCATCTCGGAATTCAGCAACGCTGACACCGTGATCTGGGGCCAGTACGTGCGGCTGGGCGAGCAGGTGCGCTTTGATTTAACGCTGCAGGACATAAAAGCCGACCACCAGGTTTCGCTCAAGATAGACGCTGCGAACCAGAACGACATTCCCGCTGCGGTGCATCGCATCGCTGACGCCGTACGCGGCAATCTCTCCATTTCCAGCGACGTGCTCAAGGAGTTGCAGGCCAGTTCCTTCTCGCCGCGCTCCAATTCCCCCGCGGCTCTCCGCGCCTACAACCAAGGCGAAGAGTTTCTGCATAGCGGAAGAAATCTTGACGCATTGAAAGGCTTCCAGGAAGCGACCAAAGAAGACGGATCGTTTGCCCTGGCATTTTCCGGACTCGCGCAATCCTACGCACAGTTGGGATTCGATCATGAGGCGGATCAGGCATCGCGCAAGGCCGTTGAACTCAGCCGCCAGGCGCCGCTTGCGGAGAGGTATCTTATCGACGCGCAGCAGGACTTGATTCTGAAAGACAGCAGCAAGGCGCTTTCAGCCTATCAAAATCTGGCGATTACGCGCCCCAACAATCAAGACATTGAGTACGCGCTGGCCGGCCTCTACCTGGACCACGGTGAAATTGACAAGGCTCGCGAGCAGCTTGCGAAGATACTTCAGAACGATCCCAAGGATTTGCGCGCAATCTGGCGCATGGGTGTTGCTGAGATCATGGCCAACAATCCGCAGGCCGCGCTTGATCCGCTTACACGCGGTCTTACGCTTGCAGTACAACTTGATAATCAGGAGCAGAAGTCGCTGATGTTACAGGCCATCGGCATCTCTTATCGAATGCTCAACAAACTCGATGCGGCTTTGCGCAACTATCAGGACGCCATGGAGATCAATCGCCGTCTTGGACTCAAGCGCAACCTCGCCGCAAACCTGATTGAAATCGCGCAAGTCGATAACATGATGGGCAAGCCGGATGACGCCATGCGGAGTTACTCCGAAGCCTTGAAACTGCAGCGCGAGATTGGAATCAAGAAAGAGAGCGGAGACACTCTAATTGACATGGGTGTTCTGCTCGCCGACCGCGGCCAGTATGACAAGGCTTTGCAGGCTTACAAGGAAGCGTTGCAGATCCAGCGCGATGCGGGAGACGCCAAGTATGAGGCTCTATGCCTGAATAACATCGGCTTGGTTTTTCTCGCCAGGGGTAACACAGATGACGCACTGACTTACTTGCAACGCGCTCTGGAGTTACGCCGAAAGTTGAATCTTCCTGCCGACATTGCGGAAACCATGGGAAGCCTTGGCGAGGTGTACACCGCCCAGGGGCAATACGAACAGGCGCTCTCTTCCTTCATGGAGGCGCTCGGACTCTGGCGCAAGGCGGGCGATGTGCAGAACGCCGCCGCCGAGCATCATGAAATGGGATCAGTGTTCCTTTACCAGGGGCGAATGGGCGCGGCCATCGACGCGATGCAGGATTCAGTGAAGGGCCTGCGCGATGCCGGACAGCACAACCGCGACCTCGCAGAATTCATGGCTGATCTGGCCGATGCACTCGCTCAGGCCGGAAGAGGCAGCGAATCGGCGAAGTTACTCGACGAGGCAAGCGCACTCGCTCTCGAACTCAAGAACTCTGCCCTGGAGGCAACCGTGCTCAACGCCCAGGGTAACGTAAGCTTCTACGCCGGTGACCTGAAGGGTGCAAAGGCGTCGTACCAACAAGCCTTGCGTGCGGCATCGCAGGGCACGGAGAAAGATAAGATCGTGACCTCGAAGTTGAATCTCGCCAAGGTCGCCATTGCCGAGGGTCATGCTCAAATGGCGCTTCATGATCTGCCCGCGTTATCGCAGCAGGCGTCTGCCACCGGATTGAAGTATCTCGCGCTGCAAAGCTCCGTGTGCATGGCAGAGGCGCTGGTAGCCAGCAAGGATTACGCGCGCGCGAAGGATGAGTTGGAAAACATTCTCGGAACCAGCGAACGACTGGGCACTCGCCTGCCCACCGCAAGAATCAACTATTTGATCGCGAACTCGATGCGTGCTACCGGCAACTCCGAAGCCGCCGCGCGATACAACCATGCTCACTCTCTGCTCGATGAGTTGAAGAAAGAGCCCGGCTCTGAACATCTGTTGGAGCGCGCCGACCTCCGCAGCATCTATGACGACTCTGCGCGCTGGAGCCACTCCGACAACGCCGCCGCTGCACACCCCTAAAGAGCGCGGCAGTCTCCGCGCCTTTCTGCTACTCATTCTCTGCGCCTACTTGAACTGGAAGTTCGCCGCGTGCGTGGTCCCGTCGCTCAGTTGCAACGCCACCTGCCCGCAAGTGTTCTTCCACGCGGAGTTGGTCTTCCATGTATAGGTGTACACGCCCGAAGAGTAACTTAGGCTTCCGCTGGTTACTACTGGCGCGCCCGACGGCAGGGAGCCTCCAGGGCAAGCAACTGGCGTGAGAGTGGGCGACCCTGCGGCCAGTATTCTCAGTCCCGCGTTTCCGCCCAGGTTGAATTTCAGAGGAACTGTGCTTCCCGCCTGGACCGCGTTCCACGCGGTGTCGCTCACAGGTGTAAGGAATCCCGTGAAGTTATAGTTAACGTTGTAAGTCACTGACTCAGATGATCCACCGTTCCCAGCCAGATCCAGCACGTTTACCGTGAACGTATGTGGACCGATCGTGCTGGTATTGATTGCGGAACTCAGCGTGCCAGTGCTCGGCGTGGGAAGAACAAGCGACAAAGGGGTCGGCCCGCACAACACAACACCCGACGGAGTTACTCCAGCGCTCGCCGGATCGACGCAACTGTAACTCGCCTTTACCCCGCCCTGGTTCAATACGTACGGCCCCGCCGGGCTCAGGGTTGGGCCGGTGGCTACTTGCGGTTTCGTCAGGTCCACATTCATCGTCAGTGTTTTGAACGTCGCCCAGTTTCCCAAGTTACCGGGATTATTGGTGAAAACCAATTCCTCGGTTCCTGCGCAATCGGTCGCAAACCAGTGAAGCGTGTGCTTACCTTCCGCAAGGTTTACCGTGGCGCTCTCTGAGAGCGGCAGGGCTGATCCCGCCGTCGGCACACTGGGGCATGGAGTCGCGCTTGTCAGCGTAACGTCGCCGGGAATTGGCAACGACGTATCGGGATACGGTGCCCCACTGTCGATTCCATAGGTCACGCTGGCAATGGGTGCCGCGATGAATCCATTGTTGTTCGCCGGTGGCACTGTGGGCGGAAACGTGGTGAACTTCAAACTTACCGTGCCGCTGTTACTCCAGCCGAATATATTCGGCAAGAAGATCGGCACGGTAAATGGCAACGGAACGCCGGTTACTGCGATAAACGTCGAGTTCGTTGTGCTTCCGCCGCTTCCACTGCGGAAGTCGCCGAGGAATGAGGTAATCGGATTCTGCGGGCACATAAAGCCTGTCTCAGGCCCCACGAATGTGCAATTAGAAGGCGACCAGCTATCGCTTCCCATCAGGAAGCCGATTCCCGTCCCCGGAGGAAACGCGACTGCGGTCGGCGCGGCGTCGAAGGTGTGGAACATCTGTACGTTCTTGGCCGTGGATTGCGGACAGTTATCTCCCATTGGAGTAGAGCCATTCGGCCCACTATTCGTACACAAGATGGTTGAAGTTGTGCAGAGTGGATTACCCGAAGGATCCAGCTCTCCGGTCTCAGGTATGCATTTGGTCGTCGCAAATGACGTACCTGCCACATACGCGGGCCAGACAGCCGGCTCAATCCCATTGTTCGTCACCGTAGGAATCGTGTTGTCGACGATCGTCAACGTATTCGCTCCCACGGCTGCCGTGTAGCTGGATTGGAACTGGACTCGCTGCCCGGTTGCGCTGTCAAAGGGGAAGTTCTGCGCTAACTGGCTTGTGGATGGACTTAGAGCGGGGATAGGGTTCCCGAGCTGGCTGCCGCCCGGCGCAATGCCGGACTGCGTGCAATTGGTGATCAGGTAAATGGAAGAGTTGCCCAGTGACACTCCAGAGTCCATCAGTTGAAACTGTGCCTGCACCGTCCCCGACGGCCCAGGTGTCAGATTCGAACCGATGTTCGGCGCAGACACTCCGTATTGCGCTACAAACGTATCGGGGTCATCACCCGTCAGTCCCTGGTAGTTGCCTGCATATTGCGTATTGAAGCAATCGGTTCCACCTTCGGTTGCATCACCGCTGTAACCACCCTGGCAGATATCAACCTGCGTGTTGCCGTTCACTGACAATCCAATGAAGTTGTCAGCAAACAAGTTTGCGTACGTAACACTGGGAGATGTGCTGGTTGGCGTGGGTGAGGAGGAGACAATAGCCGTCGGCGATGCTGGACAGCTCAACTGAATCGTTGTGGTTCCGAATGGCGTCAGCGAGGTGTTCGTCGAAGATCTGGTATCGCCTGGGCCAAACAGTTGATAGCTGGTCTGTGCAACTACTTCCGTGGCCGCAAACATCGCCGCAATCAGCAGCGCAGCGGTACTAAGCTGTTTCATGTGAGCTCTCCTGACCATGGATAGTGTTTGCGGACGAACGTGCTCACATTCCTTTTGCAGTTTCGTGGAATGCATTGTGCATGGATGGACGGGCTACGCTGGCGGGTTGCACAACTCAACAGATTGTTTTTCCAGAACGCCATTACCAACCCATCTGCCGCATCCGCCGGAGGATGACCTCGCTGTAGTTGTTCATGCGCTCGGGACGCCGCTTCAACGGAGCCGGCAGAATCGCGGCAAGCCGTGCCGCCTGTTCACGGCCAATATTCCGGGCTGCGGTTCTGTCGTGATAACGGCACGCCGACTCTGCACCATAGACACCGGGGCCCCACTCGACCACGTTGAGGTAGAGCTCCAGAATTCGCCGTTTGCCAAGGACGAGCTCTGCTACCGGTACCAATGTGGCCTCTGCACCCTTGCGAAGGAAAGAGCGGCCCGTTCCGAAGAACAGGTTCTTGACGAGTTGCTGCGTAAGGGTTGAGCCTCCGCGCGTGCGTCCGCCTTCCATGTCCTCCTGGGCGGCGAGTTCAATCGCGTGCCAGTCGAAGCCATGATGCTGGTAGAAGCGCGTATCCTCCGCGGCAATTACGGAGTGCTGGAGATCCGGTGAGATCTGGCTGAGCGGAATGAACTTGTAGCGTTCGTGATACGGCGTGTGGTGAATCCAGGCCTGCATGCGGCGCTGCATATGCACTGCTGTGGTCGGAGGATCGATCCACCGGTCGGCCACAAGGGTCAGCGCAGCAAACGTCCAGAGAAGGACTCCGCCGATGATCAGCCATCGAACCCATGATCGCGGAAAGCCAGATCGCGCAAAACCCTTCCGGCGCGGGGTCTTGGGAGGTGTGTTTGGACTTGGAGTCACACTTCAGAATAGCAGCCTGCGCTGGTTGCCGCTAACGGCTATCCTCGTGCGCGCGACCGCATGAATGTGAGTATCCCGATTGACTTGAGAGCTGAAAAACCGATACCATCGCGTATTCAACCTCCATTCATATTCTCCGACCGGCTTGAGATGTGGCGGAGGGGATGCGACACAGCGGGCCACAACCTCCCGCCGGGAGTATCTATACCCTGAGAACGTGATTGGCTGGCATTCCTCGACAGGAGATCAAAGCAATGAAGACCGCGGGTGGTTCCTACTCCAAGCTGTCAATCGTCATCCTGACCCTGGTAGCGCTGGTCGCGCTCAGCAATCCGATGTATGCACAGGAAGCCCCGGCCATCACCGTGGGAGACGTCCGAGTCACCGGCGTGGCTGACGATTGGACGCATCATCGGCTTATCTTCTCCAATCCTGGCACGGAAGAAGAGGCGATACGGAACGGCACCCACGAGAAGTGGCTCAGGATCACAAAAGATCCGCGTTACATCATGCAGCAGTTGAGGCGAGGAAGCCCCGCGCAAGGCCCGGCCGCCGGAGCGGTGGCCGCCCGGCAATCCCGCGAGGCAGCAACCGCCGCAACGCAGCCGACTTTCACGCCAGTCCGCAGGATGCCAACGATTCCGACGGGAATAGAAAAAGACTGGGCTGAGACCGTGGGGGCTGGCACGACGCTTCGGGGGAACACCTACCCGGCAAAGTGGTCATTCGGCACAAGCACTGCGAGTTGCGCCAACGATTTCGTCATCTATCCCACGGGCGTGGCGGGAAGTTCGACGGCGGCCAGCATCATTGCCTACTACGAGCTTTATTCCGGTTGCACCGGCAGCCCTACAGTCGACTGGGCTTACAACACCGGCGGCACGGTCTCGCTCTCGCCCGTATTCTCCTCGAACGGCAATCAGGTGGCTTTCGTCCAAACGTCGAGTTCCGTTGCGAGTCTGGTTTTGCTGACGTTTGCCACGCCAGGTACGACCGGCCAGGGAACGCTCACCGCTCCTAAGGCTCCAACGAGCGAAATCACCGCAAATTATCCGGGTTGCAGTGCGCCCTGCATGACCTCGATTCCGTTCAGTGGCAGCAGCCCCAATGACACCTGGTCGAACCCGTTTTATGACTACACGAACGACGTGCTCTACGTTGGCGACAGCCTCGGCAAGCTTCACAAGTTTCAACCAGTCTTCAATGGAACGAGCACTACCCCTGCGGCTGAGGTGACGACCTCCTGGCCCGTCCAACTGAAAAACGCTGCCAACGACACCACCCAAACCACCGGACCTGTGTATGACTCGACGTCAGGGTATGTATTCGTTGGCACTGTTGGTGGTTACTTGTATTCCGTAGGGTCAGGGTACGCAGGGACAACGTCGGGCACGGTCCACGGCTACACAACACAGGTGGGGCCCAAGTGCTCCGGCATTAATGACGCACCGCTGGTTGATTCTGCCGCCGGGGATATTTACCTTTTTGTGCAAGATTTTCTCAACAGCAGCCATTATTACAATGCCGTCCTTGAATATCCTATCGCCACCTTCAGTGGCGGTTCCTTCGCTTATACCGCGGGCATCACAGCGGGTGAGGGAGACGACTACGGAGGCACTTGCGGCACCAATCGATATTTTTATGCGGGAGCCTTCGACAACACGTACTTCCAGTCAAGCGAACCCCCGACAGGATATCTTTACCTCGTGGGCGATACTTATGGCCCCTCATACTTGTACCAAGCCCCTATTACTGCCGGTGCCATTGGCGCGGGTACCGTGAGTGTTCAATTAACCACCGCCAACCCGAACGGGTACGGCTCCCCGGTTACCGAGTTCTACAACGCGACCTCCAACACGCCTTCAGCGGCCCATGCCACCGGCACGTTCTCAAGCACCGGCCCTACCGCAGGACAGACGATTTCCATCCAAAATAATTCAAATACGCTGACATTAACGGGAACTTCAGGAACGATCGGCACAGGCACGGTTACGGTAACAGGAACCGGCCCCAACAGTGGCGACATCCTTACCATAGGGAGTGTCACTTACCAATTCGAGAGCACGGGAGGAACGACGACTTGCACCGGCTACGCAACCGAGCCATGTGTGTGGTACGGGAGCACCGCTGACAACGCGGCCCAGGCTATATACGCAGCGATTACGAACAATAGTGCAAATTGTCCGACAGGCGTCACCGGAACCTGGACGAACACGTGCTTCTCGTATGGGAAGGCGAATTCCAGCGTCACGGCGGTGTATACGGGGAGCACCTCGGCGGTAGTGTCGTTGACGAACACGACCGGCAGTAGCCTTACTTTCTCAAGAACCAGCAGCGCCATCACACTGTCGCCGGCAACAGGGGGGATTCCCGCAACAACGGGCACCAACGGCTGCAGCAATGCGACCACCGGAACGTTTATCGTCAGCACCACACCGGCGACTGCGGCTGGGGACTTGAATGCTGCAATTAACGCCTGCGAAGCTTCCTATTCCGCCGTCGGAGTTACCTCAACTGTGGCTAGCGCAGTCGTCACGGTCACCGACACGACGACGGGGTCTGCTCCCACTCTTACGCTTGGGGGGACTGCGACCACCGGGCCTCCAAGTAACTTTGCCTGGAGCGCTGTGACACCGGGCTCCAACACTTCGCCAGAGGATCTAATTTTCTTCAGCGTATACGAGTCGAGTGTAACCGGATGCACCAACTCTGCTGGCAACGGCTGCGTCATAAGTTACAACGTCACTACGCCCTCGGCAATTGCGTTGGCCGGTGCTCCGCTGAACATAGCTGCCAACAGCACCACGCCGACCGCTCCTACTGGCGGGTTCATCATCGACAATTCAGTGGGATCAGGGACAGAGGCAGGGGCATCCCAGATCTACTTCTTGACCACGGACAGTGCCGCGACGACCTGCACCGGCACTGGCAGCCCCTCGGGTATTTGCGCCGTGCAGGCGTCACAGACTGCGCCATAAACCTCCGCTGCGTCAACCGTCAGCTCAATATCAAAGCTGACGGTTGACATCGCTGCGCCACCTTCGCGATTGCCGGCGGAGGAGCGGCTTGGATCTTTGCGCTTGATCACTACTGCGGGCTTGGTTTCCGCTTTGCGTTTATCGGGCGAGACCTTGAATTCACAATGCCGTGAAATTTGTCCACAACATGCCAGTTGCTGATTCCCGCACCACTGGCTCCGCGCATGCCGCATCCTCGTTCTTCACCTGATTCACCCGGCAGCTCACCTCATACCGCCGCATCAATGCCGGATCAATGGCTTCAGCAGGCCGCACACCGCGTCCGTCTTCTAAAAGCCGGGGTCAAGCCACAGGTCATAGGCTTCGGCGTCGGCCATGGTGAAGCAGAACGGGGTCTTCATCTTGCCGTCCTCCTTCCATTCATAAAACCCGTCCGCAGGAATCAGACAACGTCGCTTCTTGAGCGCCTCGCAGAACGACGACCTGGTGGCCGCAAGTCTCAGCTACAGCCAACCTCGGGTTCGGGCAATGCGGGCGGCGTCGATACGATTGGTGGCACCGAGTTTGGTGATGATCTCAGAGAGATAGTTGCGGACCGTGCCTTCTGAGAGGTGAAGTTCGGCAGCGATTTCGGTGGAAGAGCCGCCATCGCCGGCGCGCTTAAGGATCTGGCGCTCGCGGGCGGAAAGAGGATCTTCCTCGGCATTCCAAACTTCAGCGGCGAGCGCAGGATCGATGGCGCGGAGACCGGAGTGGACATGTCGAATAGCTTCCGCAAGTTCGCGCACCGGACGATCTTTGAGCAAATAGCCACGGGCTCCGGCGTCAAGCGCGCGGCGCAGGTAACCGGGACGCGCGAAAGTAGTGAGGATGATCACGTGAGATTTGGTCTCGGCGAGTTTGAGATCGGCTGCCAGTTCGAGGCCGGAACGTTCGGGCATTTCGATATCGGTAACGACCACATCCGGAGCATGCTCGCGGGCAAGACGGAGGGCCTCGCGGCCATTGCTGGCCTGGGCAATCACGAGGATGTCCGGCTCGAGGTCAAGAAGGGCAGCAAGGGCTCCGCGAAGCATGGTCTGATCTTCGGCGAGCAGAACGCGAATCGGCGTTGCCGACTTGGAAGGGATGCTCACGATGCTGCAACCTGACGGAGCGGGAGTTCGAGGATAAGGCGGGTTCCCCGTCCACGCTCTATGCCGAGTTCGAGTGAAAAGTGGCCGCCGAGTGATTCGATGCGCTCGCGCATGCCGCGCAGGCCATTGCCTTCACCGGCGTCGGCGTGCTGGCCGTTGTCTTCGATGATGAGGCGGCGATGTCCCGCTTCGACGGTGAAGCGGAGGCGGCATGTTGTGGCGCAGGCATGACGGACGACGTTGGTCACGGCTTCGCGGAGTGCAAGGGCGAGGGCAGTCTCTTCCTTCGGGCTGAGCGATGATGTGCTTCCGGGATTGTCTTCTACGAGCAGGGCGACGCCGGCAGAATCAAGCGTGAGGCGCGCGGCCTTGATCTCAGCGACCAGTCCACGGGAGCGGTAGCCGCCAATGGCTTCGCGGATCTCAGAGAGAGCGGAACGGGCGGTCACTTCCACGTCGGATATTTCGGCTGTGGCGCGGGCGGGGTCAATCCCGATGAGACGTCCGGCCAGCTCGGCCTTGAGTACGATGACGGAAAGAGTGTGGCCAAGGACGTCGTGAAGGTCTCGCGCAATACGTTCGCGCTCGGCAACCGCGGCCAGCGCAAGATTCTCTTCCAGCGCCGCGCGAAGCTTGGAGTCGGCACGCTTCTGTTCCGCAAAAAAGATGTTGCCGCCGCCGATGACAACGACTAGGAAGATCGCGATGAACGTGTTCGGCCAGCCGATATGGAAGGGGCCGCGCGGAGCGTACACGCTGAAGACAAGTCCCTCACCCAGGATGACAAGACACTCCAGCAGAAAGAGCCAGAGGACGCGCCGGACGGATTCGATACTGAAGGGAAGGAAGGCTGCCGCATAGACAAAGAATGTAGAAGCCCCTTGATTCCAGGGAAAGGTAGCAAGACCCAGAGCAAAGGTCGCGGCGATCATCCAGAAGCGGGCGGGATTGCCGTGGTCGAAGGAGTGGACGTAGCCATAGAAGATGGCCAGGAAAATCGCGAACACAACGAGGGTGCCGATCCAGAGGTAAAGGCTCGGCTCCAGGATGGGCGACAAGAACAGGAACCCGGTATAAGCGAGCCAGATCCAGGCCCAGTTGCGCGGGCGTGTATTCGAGATGGTGTCCTTGGGCATAGGCTCTCGCTAAGAAGTGTACGCCAGAAGCTAAGAGTTCTCCTCAAGACGACGAAGTCCCAGAGAGGCGATGCCAAGCATCGTCAGCGTGAATCCCACAAGACCGAGCCAGTGGCTATTCGTGGTGCCTGCGCTCGCATAGCCAAAGCTGCCGAGCATGAGTTGTCCCATTTGGCGATGCCAGGCGCAGAGCTGAACGGGAGGAACAGAGCCAACGCCATGCCCATGCAGGCAAACGGAAGGGCGCCAACGATCGTGAGGGCAATCATTCGGACATAATCGAGCAAGGACAAAGATACATGGCCGAATAGAACACCCAGCCCCGTGAGGATGCTCACGATGATCATGCCAAACGCGATCGCAGAGCAGCACTTGGCGAGCAGGTACGCGATGGGCGGCATGGGACTGGCGCGTTTGAGTTCAAGCCAACCGGCGGCCAACTCACTGGAGAGGCCAACGCCGATTCCGAAGAATGCCGCACCAACCAGGCCAAAGACCGCGTAACCGGCGAGCATATACTTGGCTACGGAAACGTTGCCGATCTGCTCACCGCGGTTCATCACCAGACCGAAGAAAACATAAAAAGCAACCGGGAAACCAATGACAGAGAGGGAGAAACTGCGCGTGCGTACAAGGCGCGTGAATTCGTAACGGGTTTCGCGGAGGAAGATGCGCAGATTACGGCCAAAGGCCACCGGTGGGTTGAACGGCGAGGGCTGCGGTGGACATGTTGGGCTCCTTTTTCACGTTTGAGCCGTCGGGAGAGGTTCCAAATTCCCTGCGGGATGAGAGACCTGACAACTTGACCTGCCGCACTACTCGCGGTCGGATGTGATGGCAAGAAACGCGTCTTCAAGGGCCGGGCTCTGGACTTCCAGCGAATGGAGGGTCTGGTCCAGGGCGAGCAGTTCACGGAGAGTGGATTCAGCTTGCGTGCTGACAATCGTTGTGAGGCCGCTGCCACTCTCGGCGCTGGTAACTCCGGAAATGGCAAGCAGGGCTGGCATGGCCAACGTGGTAGCACAGCGAATCGTCTTGAGGCTGCGCCGGTTGGAAGTGCCTGGGGCAATGGAACCCAGCGCCTTCACTTCGGCGGGTGTGCCTTCGCATACGACGCGGCCCTTGTTGATGACGATGATGCGGTGGGCGAGAGCGTCTGCCTCCTCAAGATAGTGGGTGGTGAGGAGGACTGTCTTTCCGCGGGCGGCGAGAGAGCGGATCTGAGCCCACATGCCGCGTCGGGCTTTGATGTCGAAGCCAACGGTCGGTTCGTCAAGGAAGATCAGATCCGGATCGCCAGCCAGCGCAAGCGCAAACAAAACGCGCTGCTTCTGGCCGCCGGAGAGCTGGCCAAACATGCGTTCTTCGATGCCTTCAAGACCAGCAGCCTGAATGATGCTGGCATAGGGCATGGGGTTGGGATAGTAGCCGCGGAAGAGTTCGATGTGCTCGCGAACGCGGAGCATTTCTGGAGCTTTGCCAACCTGCAGCATGACTCCGATGCGGAGGCGTGCGGCGGTGTTGCGGGGATCAGCTCCGAAGATGCGGACCGCGCCTGACGTGGGCGAACTCAATCCCATAAGGAGTTTGATGGCCGTAGACTTACCCGCTCCGTTCGGCCCCAGAAGCGCCACGACTTCTCCACGTCGGAGGGTGAGCGAGAGGTTGTCGAGAGCGAGGATGCCGTTGGAATATCGTTTCGTGACGGCAGTGAGCGAGGCAAATTCTATCGTGGAATCGCTGGCGGCCGGCGACATGGAAGCTTCGATACTCTTGAGCATCGCGTTCATGGCTCGCTCCTTGTGTGTTACTTGCTGACAGGAACGAGTATGAAGTTGGGCTCGCCGAGATTGTAGTGTGGTCCGTCAGCAAAGCGTCATGACATTTGTCATGCAGGAGAATCGGCGCTATCTGACACACCGGAAGGTATTTTCGAGTACGTGAGTGCCCAATGAGATCCAGAACGCTCGATCTCTTGCGTGATAGGATTCAGCGCTGGTATATCGACGGGAGAATTCTGACCATGAGTACTACTTGTCTTTGCGGAATTAAATATGGTGGCCAGGGAGGGAGTTGAACCCCCGACACGCGGATTTTCAGTCCGCTGCTCTACCAACTGAGCTACCTGGCCATCCTGAATGCACTGCGAGAAAGTGCTTACGGAAGGGGTTACAGAAGCAGCGCAAATCGCTTGCTGGAACGAAAATGATTATAGCAGTCCGCATTCACTTCGCAAACCCGTACTGTGGATAATCCAAACTCCATCTCGCCTCAGAACAGGTCGGCAAAGCGTCCGGCCATCATCACCGCCGCGCAGTGATTGGCGCCAAACCAGTATGCCAGTTCGCGATAGTCATCCACTTCAAAGAACGCCAGATCAGCGTCTTTGCCTGCCTCCACGCTTCCCTTTCGCGCTCCCAGTTCCAGCGCATGAGCGCCGTTGATCGTCGCCGCCGTCAGCGCCTCTTCTACCGTCATTCGCATCTGCGTACATGCCAGTGACAACACCATCGGCATGCTGATCGTTGGCGATGTTCCCGGATTGTAGTCCGTCGCCAAGGCCACCGCCGCTCCCGCATCAATCAACTTGCGAGCCGGAGGATACTTCTTCGTCGCCAGGAAATAATTCGCTCCCGGCAGCAGCGTTGCCACCGTCTCGCTCGCGGCCAAAGCCGAAATATCTGCCTTCTCCAGGCAGTCCAGGTGATCCAGTGACGCCGGATGATGCGCCAGCACCGCCGCCAATGGAGTATTGGTCAACTGCCCCACATGCACGCGAGTGCGTAGCCCATGCCGCGTCGCCTCACGCAGAATTCGCTCCGTCTGCGGGAGCGTAAATGCCCCTCGTTCGCAGAAAACGTCCACATACTGCGCCAGTTTCTGCCGCGCAACTTTCGGCAGAAGCTCCGCACACAGCAGCTCAACATACTTATCCGGCTCCTGCTTGAACTCCGGAGGGGGCACATGCGCGCCAAGAAAAGTTGACACCACGGTTCCCTGCCACTCGCCGGCCGCGCGACGAATTGCCTTCAGGCTCTTGAGCTCCGAAGCCGCGTCAAGCCCATAGCCAGATTTCGCCTCCAGCGTCGTCGTCCCCTGCGATTGCGCCTGCCGCAACGCCGCGGAAACGTGATCGGCCAGCACCGCCTCGCTCGCCTTGCGCACTCCATCAATGCTCGCGCGGATTCCGCCGCCTGCCGCAGCGATTTCCTCGTAGTCCGCGCCCGCCGCACGCTTTTCAAAATCTATCAGTCGCGGATTTACAAACACCGGATGCGTGTGCGAATCCACAAAGCCAGGAAGCACCACCTTGCCGCGGCAATCCAGCTCAATCATCTCGCCGCGATGCTCCTTCAACCACGGATGCCGCGTTACTTCGCGGCTCGTCCCTACCGCAACAATCTGTCCCCCGCTGATCAGCACCGACGCGTCCTTGATGACGCCGATCTCGCGCATCATCTTCCCGCGCCTCGCGCCCGCGACCGGCAGCGCAGCGTTACCCGACTCCCCTGCGCCCGCGTCACCACGCATGGTCACCAGTTGCGAGATGCGATGCAGCAGCACTCCCGGATCGCGCAGAACTTCCACTCGCGTGCTCTTCGTCATGTGCGCGCCTACTTGCCTTCCATCGGAATCTTCACGCCGGTCTTCTTCGCAAAGCTTTTCGCTTCGTCATACCCGGCGTCCACGTGCCTGATCACGCCCATCCCCGGATCATTCGTCAGCACGCGTTCAATGCGTTTTGCCATCTCGTCCGTGCCATCGGCCACCGTCACCTGCCCCGCGTGTTGCGAGTATCCAATGCCCACGCCGCCGCCGTTGTGAATCGAAACCCATGACGCACCGCTCGCCGTATTCACCAGCGCGTTCAGCAGCGGCCAGTCAGCCACCGCATCGCTGCCATCCTTCATCGATTCCGTCTCGCGGAACGGCGACGCCACCGAGCCGCAATCCAGATGATCGCGCCCAATCACAATCGGTCCCTTGATTTTTCCCTGCTTGACGAGATTGTTGATCGCCAGCCCGAACTCCGCCCGCTCGCCATACCCTAGCCAGCAGATTCGCGCAGGCAGTCCCTGAAAGCGAATCCGCTTCCGCGCCAGATCGATCCACCGCGCCAGCTTCCGATTTTCCGGGAACAGTTGCAGCACCAAATCGTCCGTCACCGCAATGTCTTTCGGATCTCCCGACAGCGCCACCCAGCGGAACGGCCCCTTGCCTTCGCAGAACAGCGGACGAATATACTCCGGCACAAATCCCGGAAAATCATATGCGTCCTTCACTCCCTGCTGAAACGCAAACGTGCGAATGTTGTTGCCGTAATCAAATGTCACGGCGCCCATCTTCTGCAGACGCAGCATGCCTTCCACGTGCTTCGCCATCGCCTCCAGCGAGCGCTGCTCATACGTCTTCGGATCGCGCGCCCTCAACTCCAGCGCAGCCTCCAACGTCATCCCATTCGGCACGTATCCATTCAGCGGATCGTGCGCCGAGGTCTGGTCCGTCAGAATATCGGGAACCACGCCGCGCTCGGCCAGCTCTGGAATCACGTCCGCGCAATTCCCCACCAGCCCGACCGAAATGTTCTCCTTCTTGCGCAACGCGTTCTTCAGAATCCGCAGCGCCTCGTCCAGCGAGTTCACCATGAAGTCGCAATACCCGCTCTTCAACCGCTTCTTGATGCGCTCGGGATCGACGTCAATTCCAAGGAATGCCGCGCCCGTCATCGTCGCCGCCAAAGGCTGCGCTCCGCCCATGCCGCCCATGCCGCCGCTCACAATCAGCTTGCCGCTCAGGTCGCCGCCAAAATGTCTGTCCGCCGCGGCCATAAAGGTCTCAAACGTTCCCTGGATGATCCCCTGCGAGCCGATGTAAATCCACGATCCCGCGGTCATCTGCCCATAGGCCATCAGCCCCGCGCGCTCCAGTTCGTTGAACTTTTCCCAGTTCGACCAGTGCCCCACCAGGTTGGAGTTGCACAGCAGCACCCGCGGAGCATACTCATGCGTGCGCAAAACTCCCACCGGCTTGCCGGACTGCACCAGCAGCGTCTCATCGTTCTCCAACGCCTTCAGCGAGCGCACAATCGCGTCATAGCACTCCCAATTCCTCGCCGCCCTCCCCGTGCCGCCATACACCACCAAATCGCGCGGACGCTCCGCCACCTCTTCATCCAGGTTGTTCATCAGCATGCGCAGCGCCGCCTCCTGCGCCCACCCCTTGCAGGAGAGTTCCAATCCGCGCGCTGCCTTGATCGGAGTATAAGTACGAACCGCCTGTTCCAATTCAATCGCCATAAGAGTGCCTCACGCGCTTTCATGTCGAAAGCGCAACAGAAAATCGTAGTTCGTATAGAGGGTGATTGGCAAACGGGGAGGTGAGTGTTAGAGCGAGCGCCCTTCCCTTTGCGGTCCTGCCTTGGTAATTAAGAACGCGCAAGAACCACGTCGGGATACAGGTCGCCACCATGTCCACGGTATTCGAACAGTCGCATCGAGTGATCCATCGCTCCCTCTAATAGCCTGCCTCGCGCCCGTGCCTGACAGCAAGCAGGACAACTTCTCTACCATCGTAATGGTAGAGAATAACGTAAGCTGAAGCGCCGAATTCAACGAGCCATTCACGGAACTCTGGCAGGAGACCTTCGATGGGGCGGCCTATTTCGGGATGCTTGCCGAGTTGCTTAATGCCTTCCCGAATGACTCGGATGGCGCGGCTGGCAGCATCGCGGCTGTTTGGAGCAAGAAAGTTGTAAAGACGCGCAACGTCCTCTAGCGCAGCCTCGGACCATCTCAGTCGTGGCATTTGGGCTGTTTGGCGTCCTTACCCGCCTCCAGCTTTGCCATCCAGGAATCGGCCTCTGTCACGGAAAGGTGCAATCCGGTCTCCTGGTAATGTGCCCAAGCGGCGAGCGCGTCTTTGCGCAGTTGTTCGCGCTTCTCTTCGCGCTCCACATACTGTTCCACGGCTTCACGCATCACCCAGTGAGGCGTCCGGCGATGTGTCTCCGCAAGGCGCTGCACACGTTCTTTCAGTTCGGGGTCGAGTTTCAGACTTGTCGTAGAACTGGTCATACTATACACTCCAAGGTGTTACCTCATAGCACTATAGCATACCGCAGCTTGATGCCCGCGTCATTCCACCCGCCCCACCACCCGCCACCCTCTCCAAGCGTACAATCTTCTCAGTTTGATTCAGGAGACACCATGACAAGTTCATATCCTCGCATTGCCATCGTCACGGGAGCCACCTCCGGCATCGGGGAGGCCACCGCACGCAAGTTCCTCACCTCCGGATTCGCCGTTGTCGGCAGCGGACGCACCGCCTCGAAGCTCACGTCGATGGAAAAGGAGTTGGGTGCGGCCTTTGCAGGCGTCGCCGGAGACGCCGCCGACGATGCAGTCGTCGATAGCCTGTTCACAACCGCCCAGCAGCGCTTTGGACGCGAGGCCGACCTCGTCGTCGTCAACGCAGGACGCGGACTCGGCGGCTCCGTCAAGGACTGCGATCGCGCCGACTTCGCCGACGTGCTCAAGGTCAACGTCATCGGAGCTCTCGCTCTCATGCAGAAAGCGGCGCAGCACCTCTCCGCCATGCAGAAGACGCGTTTTCCGCAGTCGGCTGCCGACATCATCGTCCTCGGCTCCGTCGTCGGATACCACGTCTCACCCTTCAGCGCCGTCTACGGCTCCACCAAGTTCGCCGTACACTCGCTGGCCGAAGGCTTGCGCCGTGAGATTGGACCGCTCGGCGTGCGCGTCACCCTCGTCGCCCCCGGAATCGTCGTCAGCGGCTTCCAGGATGTGGCCGGTTACAGTGACGAACTGGTCAAACAATTCCATGACAAGTTCGGTCCACTCCTCGTCGGCGAAGACATCGCGAATGCCATCCTCGGCGTTGTCGCCATGCCGCCGCACGTACACATCAGCGACATCGTCGTCCGCC
>Ga0302320_10007516_pt1 | contig 23989 bp, 16 predicted proteins | sample Bog_T0_3_FD_202130 | JGI IMG/M metagenome (GOLD analysis project Ga0302320, IMG submission 202130) | Peat permafrost microbial communities from Stordalen Mire near Abisko, Sweden - Bog_T0_3 | ecosystem: Environmental > Terrestrial > Soil > Wetlands > Peat | place: Sweden: Abisko, Stordalen Mire...
CTTCGACCCACTCTCCTCTGCCATCCAGTGTGCGCCAGGAGTGGGAAATCATCTGCAAACCATGGAGACGCCGAGGAGTGCGGACGGGAAATCCTCCGCGATCGTATCCCATCGGAATCTCGCCGCGTGGTGAGGCCAAAGCTGCTGCCGTCAGCCCGCGAGCAGATTCTTGAGCAAGCTTACGATGGCGCGGTCCAGGGCGAAGACGCCATGGTCGCGCCGGTAGCGAGCGGCCGCTTGTTCGACGGGTTTTGGCGGCGCAAGGTGGAATGTGGCGTAGCTGCGCTGCTCCTGGCCGGGGGCTGGCGGCTTTTGTGGTTGCCGGAGGCGGTCGGAGAGCAGAACTCCCTTCTGCGCTGCCGTATGGATACCGGAAAAGTCTTCCGTTTGGTTGCCCAGCAGCCAGAGCAGCCGGATCGCTTCCAAGGCGCGCGAACCGCTGGCAACTTTTCCATCCGGGCCCAGGGCAAAGACGCCGGGAATGGTCCAAATATCCTGCTCATACCGGACCCAGACGAGGCTGGCGCTGACATATTGGGCGTCGCGCAGGTAATGGATCTCGGCCGCGTTGACCAGGGTCTCCTGGGGCGCGCCGATCTTCTCGGCGAAATCATTCCAGGCGTCGGCGACATGCTGCTCGGGAATCAGGGCTCCGGGCTCGGCGGCGGATTCGTACTCGGCGCGGGCGATGCGTTCGCGGAGGGAGTGCGTGACCCACTTGGGTGGCAGCTCCTTGGAGAATTCGGCGGCGACCAGGTCGACGAGCTTGCGCGCGTCGTCGAGCGACTGGATGCGGCCGGCGAGGTCATTGATGGCGGTGGCGTGCGCGATCATGCGCTTCCGCTGCTCGGTGATCTGGCGGATGAATTCGGGACTGGGCTGCTGGAACCCTTTGTGGGTTGCTTGCGGCGTGTCTTGCGGCGGTTGCTGCGCGGAGAGGAAGCAGACGGGCAGAAGCGCAGCCGCGAAACGCCAGAGTTTCCTGTTCATGGCCGGGAGTCCTCCGATGAGAAGCGGGGCCCGAGGATGCTATGGGGGCATTGTAGCGCGGAGAAGCCGAGTGCGGGTGGGTCCTGTTCGGTGGAGTGGGACGGCTCGTGCTCGGGCTGACCCCAAAACCTACCAGTCCCGCCTCAACACTGCGTGCGCCCGGGCCCCAGACCGGCAGATGAATGCGCGATTGAGCGTTGCGAAAGCAGTAATTTCCGGATTGGCGGTGATTCTCCCGAGACCCAGATGGGAAAACTTGCCACAAGGCGACTTCAGGGTAGTAATCCTCCCTCCGCGAGTGATATGGCGATTTTGCGCTCACTGACGCCAGGAAAGATCGCAGGTCTGAAAGGCTGTTTCCCAGAACCTATTCTTCCCAAATAACATATGCGGCTCAGTTATAGAGACTTCCGGGTCGCCGAAAGCTGGTTTGGTGGTTAGCCCGTTTGCCGTCAACTTGCCCGCGCCTTTCATCTTGAACACGATAAAGGACGTTATCATTCAGGATCGGTAGTGTCATGTGTTTAGCACGCCTGTTCGCAGGGGGCAGTCCAACCGAAAAGCCGTAAAAATCCCGACAAGCAAATCGTAGAATAGACGGGATGGCTACCCTCGCCTCACTACTCGCGCCAGGTGTAATTGGCAACTACACCCACTTTGAAGCCACCGAAATCTTCGCTGTTGAAGATGGGACGAAGGCGGCTTTCAACATTTTTACGATACTCGTTGCCGAATACACACCTGGTCAACCGGCGCAGAAGACGCGATACCTTAATCAGGATAGGATCACGCTAAAATCCTTGCCAGGCTGGAAATACGGCATCGCACGGCATACTCGACCGATTGAGGATCTGGAGCCTCTCGTGGAGGCGATGCTGCGAACCGGCGAATGGTCTGCTTCTGGTGCTCCGCTCCGGGTCGGCAAACTCAACGTTGTTCCGCAACAATTCGTCCCCTCGGATGGCACGACATCTGCCGCCTGGAACAAAGTGCTGAAGAACAATTTCTGGAATGGCTCGCATGTTCTCGAATGGGCAGACACGGCAAAGAGCGGCCCACTAAAGCCATTTTTCGAGGATTCACGGCGGTTACAAGAGCTGTCGGCAAGCGTCCGGGATCTAGTCCCGATCACTCTGGCTGCGTTGTCTGACCGACTCGGGAGTCTCGTCATTCAGCTTCCCGTGAACGTCATCATGAGCCAGTTCCATAAAATACGCGCGAGCGGGGCTTTCACAGTCGATATTGCTTGGAACCCAACCGTTGTACCGAGGCCACTTCGGGCAACTTGTGAGCTGGAGTTCGATGGAACCGTTAGCGGTTATGCCGCTGCGGAGATCCAATCAGGACAAGTTACGTTGCCGGTCCAACCTGGTTTCGGCATGTATCGTGGCATCATTTGGGACGACCATCACCAGGTTCTCTTGGCAGCGACCGGCCCTGGCGCGTTCTTCGATTCTGTCGCTATCAACATGAACGCGCTCACTACCGAGCCGAGAGTTTTCTCCATAAAGGATGCGGAGGGCACAACACAGACTTTCACGGTCGGCCTGATTACGGGAAATACAACTGTCGTCGGCGATACGCGCGCCGACGAAACCGGCGGGCATACCCTAAAGCGAATGTACAAAGATCAGCTCGACCGGCTCGCAACGGAGCGCATCTTCATTCAGTACAAGCCTGCGCAGGGCGACCGCAATGCCGAACATGAAAAAGCGCTCGCTGATCTGCGGGCACTTATCGGCCAGTATGGGCGCGAAGGTGTTTGGCTATGGGACCCGTATCTTACCTCCCGCGATCTATGGGAAACCCTTTTTCATTGCTCTTATGCAAATTCTGATTTGCGTGCGCTCACGGGAGCACTGGAGCCCCCGTCTGAGAAGCCGCAGCGCACCCTAATCAAATGCATCATGGATTGGGTCAACCGAGGCCTAAGACGGCGAACGCCAGAACTGACGAAAAAACAAAAATGGATTGAGTATCAACGGAACGCGTTAAACGCAATCGACAGCAATTGGCTGGGCCTGCGCCTGGAATATCGCGTGAAACATGGCCCTGTCGGATTCGGGTTTCACGACCGTTTCTTGATATTTCCTCGTACAGGGGAGGATGCTTTGGCGTGGTCGCTTGGCACGTCTGTGAACGGAATCGGGATGGAGCACCATATCCTTCAGCGAGTCGATAACGGTCAACTCATCAGAGACGCGTTCCTGGAACTGTGGGAACAGCTCGATCAGCCGGAACACTTGATATGGAAGAGACCATGAGTACTTCCCTTGATCCCGTGACACGCGCACTTGTTCAATCGGACGCCGAGGGCGAGGAATTTGTACCTGCGGATCTGCTCGCGGTTTTGAGTGCTGATCCGAATCCCACCTCTGTCAGCCATGACGACATCGATCGTAGCAACGCGCATTTCGCGCCTATCGAAAGGGATTTCGGCTTTCTTCGTGTCCTTCGCGTGACGCGCCAGGCTCCTTCACCCGAGCAGCAAGAACGCTTAGTGGCACTCATGCGATGGCTGAGACGGCAGTTCTCGGACTGGAATTCCGCGTCGGATAATAAAGCTCACGTCCTTGCTGCGATGTTCCTGCTTACCTCGTACCTCGATCAAGGTGAGTATTTCTGGTCCTCGTTTGCGGGCAAGGCCACTGTGAACGCGGAGATCGTTGCCGTGTTGAGCAAACGGCTGGGAGGCTTGCAATTTACACCTGGACCAAGCGACCGAAGCCGTTCTCCCATCTCGGACAAGACCATTCTTGATAGATTCAATGCCGCCGACCGCGACGCGGACTGGGTAACGGTGGCTTCGGAATGGGCCAAGTTTGGCTTCCATCTGTTTCCCGATGCGTTTACCTCTCAATCCGCCTCCTACCTCCATAGGTTTGCGAAGGATGAGCTGATTCTGGCAATGGGCAGTCACAAACGGACAGGGCCTGTGATGCTGGTACTGCTGTCGCTACCCGTCGCCGAATGCTTTGAACTCGGCATTTCCAGCACCAATCCCTATGTGCGTTTTGGTTCGATTCTCCGCCTGTTTCAACAACAACGGAGAAGAAGCGAGCCTATAAGTCAACCCGAAGAAGCTTTGCTGACTCAACTATTGCTGAGTGTTGCGAGCGATGAATGCAAGTGGCGGCAATGGATGCTGTCCTTCAATCGGTACCCTTTACGCCATCCGCAAATACAGAATGCTCTGGGGCAGGCGCTTGCGCTTGCCCCAGATACGGCAATTGAGCCTTACATCTCGGCGATTCAACTCAGCACGGCCGCAGCGAACCGAGATGCGGTAGCTGCATGCCTACGCAGCTTTCGATCAGCCGCATCCTTAGAACGCCGCAAAATGCTCTGGAATCTCGCGCATGAGCTCTGGCAGAAATGGGAATTCGGCAGAGCGGAAAGAGAAGCCCAATACTTGTCGAAGATCGGCACTTGCGACCTGGATTACGCAATTGTCGGTTACGCCGTCGAGTGCATGAGCCCGCAACAACGCGAGGATAAATGTGCTGCGCTGGTGACAGAGCTGAATGCGATAAACGAAAAGTGGCACGCCTCGGAAGTCGATTTTCTCGGGGAGGCGAATGCCATCCTGACAGCGTTTCAGCCTTACGCATATGCTCGCCAGATGGCAGACGATGGCGACTGGCTCATAGCGAAAGACCGATACCTCTTCCCATTCGATCCCCGCACCGATCCATACAACGCCATGTATTTCAGCATTGGGCGCTGGTTGCCGCTTACCTGAATGTCCGCCTCCACCACCTAGCGACAGGCTCTTACCGGGAAAGGTTAATTTGTTGTCGTAGCTCCAACTTCCCAGAGGAATACATCGAAGGCGCGCTCCGTAAACCACGGCTCCTCGGCAAGTGCGAGCAATTCCTCATCCGTCAGCGGGCAAGCACGAGCGAAGATACGTCCGTGCGGAAGTCTCCGCACGGCGATTCGGATCGAGTCTTCCGCGCAAGCATATTCTGTTCGCCATGCCGTAGAGTATTCCGGATAATCGCTAAAGCGATGCCCAAAATGTTTCTTGAGCGCTTCGATAGCGCGCTTGTCGTATAGCTACCCTTAAAGTCGGCCAGTATCCAGCAATCGAGCCCGTTCAGGCTGTCAACTGTCGATTTCAGCCCATTGCGCTCATTCAGCGTGGTTTATTTGCCAAAAGCCGGGATTAGTATCGGCAAACGCCCTAGGGACCAGGAGCGGGATGAAGCCTGGATGGTCGCCGACTCGGAAGTTGCCACGCAGCCACCATGGTAAGTTCGGCAGAATTCGGACAACTCAGGCGGAACGTGGAGGATTGGGGAGAACTGTAATTTCAAGTTCAACAAAACAAACGTAATCCGCGGGAAGCACGATTCATGCGTCGGGGGCTGGCGGCGGTGGGGTACGCCTTATACTGAACGGAAGGAAAGCGGCATCGCAGCCGACCGGAAAGCACCCATGAAAGCGCCCGCCCAATCCGAAACGCACAGCCGAGCCCCGTTCGACGACTTGGGAACGCCGCCCCGGCGCATTGTTCTGACCGGCTTCATGGGCTCGGGCAAGAGTACGGTGGGGCCGCTGGTGGCCAGGCGGCTGGGCTGGAGCTTTCTGGATGCGGATGACGTGATCGAGGCCGAGGAGGGCGTGACCATCGCCGAAATCTTCGCCCGTCACGGCGAGGCGCACTTTCGCGACCAGGAGTTTGCGGCCATTTCGCGCCTGGCAACCCGCGATTCACTGGTTCTGGCGCTGGGCGGAGGAGCAATCGAACATGCCGCCACGCGCGAGCTACTGCTGAGAGCCCCCGGCATAATGCTGGTTCACCTTGAAGTGGAACTGGCGACGACCCTGGCCCGCTGCCGCGGCACGGAGCACATCCGGCCCATCCTGGCCGACCAGGCCAACCTGGAAAGCCGCTACCTGCGCCGGTTGCCGCTCTACCGGACGGCTCATGTTTCGATCCCCGTGGATGCGCTGACCCCGGACGAGGTGGTGGAGGCGATTCTGCGGGCGGCACGGCTGGGCTGACCCAGGAGTAGGACACCTCGGACGGTTGCAATCACGTGCAAACCGTGCTACACGTAAAGCACGTGATCAGGAGGGCCAGGAGAATGCCCGCACTCGACGAAAAACAGAACATCACCTTGCGACTCAGCCGCCAAACGATCCAGAAGGCGCGCGTTCTGGCCGCCAAACGATCCACGTCCATCAGCGGCCTGCTGACCATCCAAATTGAACAGTTGGCAGGCGAAGAAGACGATTACGAGCGCGCCAAGCGCGGAGCCTTGACCTTGATGGAGGAAGGATTCCATTTGGGCGGAACGCATACCATGGACCGGGAAGCACTCCATGAACGCTAAAGTCTTTATCGATACAAATGTCCTCGTCTATGCCTACGATCGCGACGCGGGAGATAAGCAGGAAGTCGCAAAGAGCATTTTGCGCGATCTCTGGGGTGCAGGCTCAGGGTCCTTGAGTATGCAGGTATTGCAGGAGTTCTACTCAACGGTGACCCGGAAGCTAGCCACCTCCGTGCCTAAAGATAAAGCTCGATTGGTTGTCGACCACTTTGCTTTCTGGTGCGTGGCCACAACCCCGGCGGAGATCAAACAGGCCTTTCTGATTGAGGACGCGGCCAGGATCGGCTTTTGGGATGCGCTGATTGTGGCCGCGGCGATCAGGAGCGGGGCTGAGAAGATTCTCTCCGAGGACTTGAACCCCGGACAGACGATCGCTGGAATTCGGATTGAGAATCCGTTCGTGAACCCATAGAGGCCAGGCCGCGCAAAGCGGGAGAACACTGCCAGTGCCCCGCCGCACATTCCCGCTTGCTATCATCGGAGCAGGCTCCCGTCGGCAACGCCAACCGACCCAACCCGCGAGGTCTTAGCACGTCCAGATGACACCCGCCTCCCAGGCCGCCGTTGCGGCGGAACTCACCGCGCACACCGAGGAAAGCGCCGCTCATAGCGCGGTCCACATTCATGCGCCCAGCGCCGGCGCGACGGCCACGCTGATTCACGACCTGCGCGAGTTGTTCAAGGTGAAGGTCGTGACCCTGGTGCTGGTGACCGGCTGGGGCGGGTTCTATCTGGGGTCGATGCAGTCCGGAATCTCGAGCGTGCAGCGCGGACTGCTGGACACGCTGCTGGGCATCGGGCTGGTGTCGGCGGGCGCCGGCGCGCTGAACGAGGCTCTGGAACGCAAGACAGACGCGCGCATGAGGCGCACCGCCGACCGGCCGATGGCCGCCGGGCGGTTTTCTCTGACGCAGGGAGTGCTGGCCGGACTGGGCGCGCTGGGGTTCGGGGCATGGTGGCTGCTGCTGCACACCAACCTGCTGACCGTGGCCCTGGCCCTGCTGACGGCTTTCGGCTATGTGGCGATTTACACCCCGCTGAAGCGGGTCACCACGATGGCCACGTTTATTGGCGCGTTTCCGGGCGCCATGGGCCCCATGCTGGGCTGGACAGCGGCCCGGGGGCGCATCGAGTGGCCGGCGGTGGCGCTGTTCGCGATTCTGTTTGTGTGGCAGTTTCCGCACTTCATGGCCATCGCATGGCTGTATCGCGAGGACTACGCCCGCGCCGGTATCCGCATGTTGCCGGTGGTGCAGCCCGACGGCTGGTCAACGGTGGTGGAAGCGCTGTTCTACGCCGTGCTGATGATTCCGGTGAGCCTTGCCCCGTGGTGGCTGGGGCTGGCCAGGTTGCCGTATGCCGTGCTGGCGCCCGCGCTGGGACTGGTTTACCTGGCCTATACCGTTCGCTTCAGCCGGATTCTGCGCGCCACCAACGAGGACGAGAGCCGCAAATTGGCGCGCGACCTGCTGAAAGTCAGCGTGCTCTACCTGCCGCTGCTGTTCACCACGCTGATGCTCTGCGCCATCCAAAGGCATTGAAGGAAGCCATGACGACCGCGACCTCTTACCCTTCGCACCGCTCCGGCACAGGGCCGGCCATTGCCGCGATTCTGGCCATCAGCGCGGCCGCCACGGGGTTTCTGCTGTGGCTGATCTACATTCATCCCGCGGCGGCTTCGAGCGCCCGCCTGGCCTTTTTGCCCGCGCTGAATGCGCTGCTGAACGGGCTCAGCGCCACCGCCCTGCTGATCGGCTACACCTTGATCCGCGCCCGCCGCGTGGCGGCCCACCGGGCCTCGATGATGACGGCTTTTGGCTTTTCAACGCTGTTTCTGGTCAGCTACATTCTGCACCACTACTTGCACGGGGACGTCTTCTACCCGGCCCACGCCGCCCTGCGCTCGGTGTACATTCCGCTGCTGATCAGCCACATTCTGCTGGCCGTGGCAGCCTTGCCGCTGGTGCTGGTCACGTTCTTCTTCTCGCTGACCGGGCGGATTCCCCAGCACCGCAAGGTGGCGCGCTGGACATTTCCGCTGTGGCTTTACGTGTCGGTTACCGGCGTGGTCACCTACGTGATGCTGCGGCTGGCGCAATGATGGGAGCGGCCATGCCCTCAAGCGGCGAAAAATCGAGCCCCAATCCGCCCCCTGACGGCACCCGTCAGCTTCTGCAATGGGGTGCGTGGATGCTGGGCGCGGGCCTGGTGGCCGTGGCGCTGCTGGAAGGTCTGCTGGGCGGATTTTCGCCCACCGGCGCCAGCACCAACACCGGCTGGTTCGCGCTGATTGTCGCCTTGATGTGCATCCCCTTCGGGAGTCTGCTGCTGGCGCTCGGGGTAGCCAAATGGCTGCGCAACCGCCGCCTCAAGCGCGAAATTGGGCACGGCAAGTTTGGATAAGACAATACGGGCACTGTGATTTGTTTGGCTGAAGCCCTGCCGGAGACGCATGACAAAGAGAGATGGTTGGGCCGTGGAGACCGCTCCCGGCCATTGGAGTGCGTCGAGCCTGGTGCTGGGCGCCGGCTTCGGCCTGACCGGCGCGGGAACGGTGATGCTGGGGGTGCTGCTGCCGGCGTTTTCGCAACGATGGGGGCTGCGCGACGATGCGGCCGGCTTCCTGTTCTTCCTGCAATTCCTGGGCTCCTCTCTGGGCGCCATCCTGACCGGGCTCAACCGCACGCGTTCGGTCCTGATCGGGTATGGGCTGCTGGTGGTGAGTGCGTGCGCCCTGGCCTTTGCCGGCCTGCAGGTGCTGTTTGCCGTCTTTTTTTTCTTCGGCATGGGGCTGGGCATGGCCATGACCGCGACCAGCCTGCTGTTTTCCGACCGTTACGGAGACAACCGGGCGGCCATCCTCGAACGGCTGAACTTCGGATGGTCCGCCGGCGCCACAGCCGCCCCCATCCTCTTCCTGCCGTTTCTTGAGACGGGCAGCCTGCGCCTGCTGTTTTTCTGCTTCCAGGGGCTGTTTCTGCTGCTCTTCGTTTGGGTGCTGCTGCGCGAGCGGCAGGCGGCGCCGCGCTCTTTGCCCGCAGTCGATGGGCCGCATGTGGAGAGCTCGGTTCGCGCCGGTTCCTTGCTGCCGCTGGTGGTGCTGGCCATGTGCGCTGTGGGAGTGGAAAGCTCGCTGAGCGGCTGGTTGACGACCTACTCGCATCGCGCCGACCCGCTGCACACCGGAACGGCAGCCCTGACCACTTCACTGTTCTGGTTGGGCATCATGGTCAGCCGGCTGGCCTTTTCCACGCCATTGCTGAAGATGATCGGCCGGAACAGATTGCTTGGCGCAACGCTGTGGGGCACCGCCGCGTCGGTGGCGCTGCTGATTGCCGCGCACGATCCCACGCTGATCCGGGTCGCAGGGGGGCTGGCCGGCGTGTGCATTGGCCCGCTCTATCCGCTGGTGCTTTCCTTCCTGCTGGAACGCACTCCGCGGGGATGGATTTTTGCCGTTGCGGGCATGGGCTCGGCGCTCTTCCCCTGGCTCACGGGTCTGCTCTCCGCGCACTACGGGTCGCTCCGCTATGGACTTATCGCACCTTGCGGCGCCGCTGTACTCATGGTTCTGCTGGCTTCGATCACCCTGCGATTGGCGAGTCGCCCGGCGCCGGCCAATCCCTTGCCGCTCTGACTCTCCATTGAGACCCCGCCCGAGCGCAGGAGCACGACAGGCGGAAGGGTTGGGCGCGTATTGCCTTAAGAATGAGCCGCGCAGAGTCATCCTGCCACCCGCGCCGAGCGATTGCCTTGCATCAAGACAAATCGAATGTTCAGGACCGATGGCAAGTCGAGCGGCGATTGCTTTCAAAGCTATTTTGCTGTTCAGGCTCGCCGCAGTGAGGCATGAAGCGACTGGACAAACGATTTTTCACTAGGGACAATTACATCTTCTTCTTGACAATGGTCTCTTGAGAAGTCGATAATCCACCTCCGTGAAGGAACTCGATTTTTCGAGATTTCCTTGAGAAAAACGATTGTCTTAAAGACGCACGCCCCGTGGACTTGCCGTGGACGGGACCTTCGACAGGCAAGCGTTGCCGGCCATCATCGCGCCGTAACAGCAGTGCGAACGGCGCACAGTTTCGTACGCAGTTCTTTCGTTGCCCAATCCCTTCGTGAGCGATCCGAATGCGGCGATTGGGCGGCACGCGGCAAGATGGGAAGGGTTCGATGGCTCTCCGAAGCAGGATACTGGCAATTGTCTTCACAATCATCTGTATCGCAAGTCTCAACACCGCGAGAAGCTGGGGAAGCACATCGCAGACAACTCCCGCGGCCGCTCAGCCCGGCGTTACTGCCGGCGGGGGGACCGGCAGCCCGGCTGCAGCCGGGACGAACGCCACCACAAAGACCGCCGTCACACCAACTTTCTCTCCCGCTGCGGGCACGTTCACGTCCAAGCAGTCGGTGACGATCTCCACCACGACCACCGGCGCGACGATTTACTACACCACCAACGGAACCACGCCGACGACCAGCTCGACCAAGTACACAGCGGCGATTTCGGTGAGCGCGACGGAGACCATCGAGGCCATCGCGGTAGCGACGGGCACCGCCAATAGCGCAGTGGCCACGGCCAAGTACACCATCACACCGGTGGCGGCGACGCCGACGTTCTCTCCGGCTGCGGGCACATTCACCGCAACGCAATCGGCAACCATTGCCGATGCGACGACCGGCGCAACGATTTACTACACGACCAACGGCACGACTCCGACGACCAGCTCGACCAAGTACACAGCGGCGATTTCGGTGAGCGCGACGGAGACGGTCGAAGCGATTGCGGTGGCGACGGGCACCGCCAATAGCGCAGTGGCCACGGCCAAGTACACCATCACGCCGATGGCGGCGACGCCGACGTTCTCTCCGGCTGCGGGCACATTCACCGCAACGCAATCGGTGACCATCGCCGATACCACGACTGGCGCGACAATTTACTACACGACGAACGGCACGACTCCGACGACCAGCTCGACCAAGTACACAGCGGCGATTTCGGTGAGCGCGACGGAGACCATCAAGGCGATTGCCGTGGCGACGGGCGCCACCAACAGCGCCGTAGCGACGGCCACATATACTCTGGCTGGGACAGGCCCCGCCGTATCGGTGGTGATTAGCACGAATAGCAGATCCGAGCTGATGACTGCGCAGCCGGCTGTGTACTTCAACACCAGCACGGCAGACGCGGGCACGAACAGCATCGTCGTCGATGCGGCGCAGCAATACCAGACGATGGACGGCTTTGGCGCGGCATTTACCGACTCCGCGGCCTATCTACTGTATAGCGTGGCCCAGCCAAGCAAACTGACGAGCATCATGAGCGATCTGTTCACCACCAGCGGCGGCGGGATCGGGCTCAGCTTCATGCGCATTCCGATGGGCGCAACCGACATTGCGCGCTCGGTCTATTCGTTCGACGACCAGGCGGCGGGAAAGACGGACCTCACGCTGGCGGACTTTTCGATTGACCACGACCAGGCCTACATTCTGCCCCTCATCAAGGAGGCCAGGACGCTCAACCCGGAGATGAAGCTGATGGCCACACCGTGGAGCCCTCCGGGATGGATGAAGGACAGCGGCACCATGCTGGGCGGAAACCTGCTGATGAGCGAGGCGAATGAGACGGCATTCGCAAACTATTTCGTCAAGTATATTCAGGCATACGAAGCAGCCGGAGTTCCCATCGACTACATCTCGCTCCAGAACGAGCCCTTGAACAACACCACCTCCTATCCCAGCATGTATATGTCGGAATCCACGGAGCTGGCGGTGTTACAGGGTTACGTTCTGCCCGCGCTGACGGCCGCCAATCTCTCCACAAAGGTCTTTGTCTACGATCACAACTGGGATACTCCGTCGTATCCGGAGTACGTGCTGCAAGCCCTGACAGCGCAGCAGTTGACCCACGTGGCGGGCACGGCCTGGCACGGGTATGCCGGCACGCCCGGCGCGCAGCAGACGGTCGAGAACCTGTTCCCGGCGCAGGGCACGTGGCAGACGGAACACTCCGGCGGCACCTGGGTCACGGATCAGTTCACGGCGGATTTTCTTGAGATCACGCAGGTGCTGCGCAACTCGGCCAAGGGCTATATCAAGTGGAGCCTTGCGTTGAACCAGAACATGGGCCCGAACCTTACGCAGAACGCCGGCCTGGGAGGATGCAATACCTGCACGCCGCTTGTGACGGTCAACGGCACGACGGGCACTGTCGCCAAGGACATTGAATTTTATACGCTGGGACACTACAGCAAGTACGTATTGCCGGGGGCGGTGCGCATTTACTCCAGCAATACGCCCGCCATCGCCACCACGGCGTTCCAGAACACGAACGGCACGACGGCGCTGGTTGCATTCAACATTTCCAGCTCGAGCCAGACGTTCCAGGTGCAATGGGGCGAGCAGGCATTTTGCTATACACTTCCCGCACTCTCCGCGGGCACGTTTACGTGGAGCGGAACGCAGTCCGGAACACCAAAGACCGCGGCCACCGCGCAGATCCAGGGCTCCAGTTACAGCAGCGAAAGCGGATTGGAAACGGAAGACACGGGCGACTCGAGCGGCATCTACGATCTCGGTTACATTACGGCAGGATCGTACGCAGCCTACAACCATGTCGACTTTGGCGCTTCAGTGAGCAAGGTGACGATTCGCACGGCAAGCGCCGGCAACGGAGGGACGGCCAAGCTTTATCTGGATGGCAAGACCGGGACGCCCATCGCCACAGTGACTTTGCCGGTGACCGGTGGATGGCAAACCTGGGAGGATGTGACAGCCGCTGTCTCTGACGCTTCCGGCGTGCACGACTTGTATGTTGTCTTCAGCGGCGGCGGAACGACCGACAGCATCTCGAACGTGAATTGGATTCAGTTCCAGTAGCGAGCGCCGCGACGCCGCGGCATGGTCGGTTTGGAAGAAAGCAACAATCAAGCATCACACAAAAAGGGACCGTTTGCGCGGTCCCTTTTTTGTTATCAGCTGAAGATGCCGCTCTAACTCCACTGAAGCGTAACAATGGAATTGCGGGGCAGCGCGAGGCGCAGGGACTTCCCATCAAAGCGGCAGTCGATCTCCCGTTCGTCTCCCTGGTTGGTGAGGACGAGAACATAGTCTCCATCCGGGTTGGCGAAGGCCACGTGCTCGATGCCCGGCAGAGTCGCTTTGCTGGAAATGACGCGCGCCCCGCGGCGCACCGCCTTCGAGTAGTGGGCAAAGGCCCAGTACTGGCCGCTGCGCGTGATCTTCTGCGTTTTGGAATCGAGGGTGACCACTCCGCCGCAGGCGAAGGGGCCAATATTGGGCTTGCCTTTTTCGTCGAGAACGAGATTCCAGGCGACGATGGTGCGCGCCCAGTTCTTGAGGATTCCGGCATAGGTTCCGGACCACTTTGTCCAGTCGGCCGTATAGTCCGGAGCGTCGATGAATGAGCCTCCCTCGGTCCAGTAGGCGCCCTTGGCGGGAAAGGCGTTGTGCACCCTGGTCATGGCGTCCGGCGTTCCCATGTAGCCGTGCCACGCCACGCCGTCCACATATTGAGCAACAGCCGGATCGCTGAGCTGATCCATGACGCGTCCCCATAAGTCGTAGTTATGGTCCAGCAGCCAGATCCTGGTATCGAGAGAAGCCTTGCGAAGGGCGGGCCCGAGATAGTCGCGAACGAAGCCAGCCTCGTACTCCTGTCCCCACAGGGCAGCGGGCATGGCGCCGTCCTGGTCGGCGTCCACCTCGTTCTGGGTGGTCACGGCCGCGACGCTTACGCCCTCGGACTTATACGCTTCGAGAAACTTGACAAAGTATTGGGCATAGGAAGCGAAGTACTTCTTGCGCATGGCGCCGCCGAGCAGCGAGCCGCTGGACTTCATCCATCCCGGTGGGCTCCACGGAGTCGAGATGACGAAGAGTTCAGGATTTTCCCTGAGCGCTTCGCGGAGCATGGGCAGAATGTATTGCCGGTCGTGGGCAATGGAGAATTGATTGAGTTCGGGATCGGGCGAGGTGGAGTCGTCGTAGCTGTAGGCGCTGCGGGAGTAGTCGCTGGAGCCCATGCAGGTGCGGCCGACGGAAAGACGGAGTCCGTCGGCGCCGACCAGTTCCTCCATCAAGTCGCGGCGTCCGGAGGGGTCCATGCGGCTGAGCAGGTAGCAGGAAGCGTCGGTGAAGGCTCCGCCAAAGCCGAGGATGCTCTGGAATTGCTGGGTGGGGTCGATCTCCACCGCAGAGGGAGAGGCGGTGGAGGCCGTCTGCCAGGGGTGAACGGCGAGTTGCTTGAATCTCTGCTCTCCGGCTGTGATCCAGGCGCGGAGCTTGGGGGAGGCGGGAGCGGCGAGAGCCCAGGAGGGCATCCCATTGGAGCAGGCCAGTGTGGCGGCGACGGTACCCGCCTGCCGCAGAAAAGCGCGTCGAGTGCTTGGCTTCATCAATCGAGTTCCCAGACTTTCGCCGCTGTCGATCCGCCATGGAGATGCGGCAAGGCCAGCGTTTTGTGAGAGTTGCGCAGACTTCAGGACGCGGAGCGCGAAGTTCTGAAGCGAGCGCTGTATGGCGCTGCCGCGAAGGGCGGCCCGCAACCACTGTATTTGCAAACAAACCGATTGTCTAGGATAAAAACGGAGAAATTACCTGCTTGACAACGATTGTCGCAAACTGTTCTAATCCACCCCGCATGTGAAATAAGCGTTGGCTTGTTCTTAAAACAAGCGATTGTCTTGAGTAGTGTGCAATTTTGCACTAACGGATCGCATGCGAGTCCGGCGGCGGCCCCGGGTTAGGCTTCACGGCGAATCGGCCTCAATGAAGCTTCCGGCCTGGGCTCGAGAGATGGAAAAGTTTCAGTGGCAAGCAATTCTGGAGGCAGTTGATGAGAAATACGATGCGATGGATTCTGCCCCTCCTTCTGATGTTTGTTTTTGGAAGCGGGGCATGTCTGGCACAAAGCACGAACGCGGGCGACATACGCGGCAGCGTGACCGACGCTTCGGGAGCGTTGATTCCCGGGGTCAAGGTCACGGTCCTGAATGTGGACACGGGCGTGGCGAACGAATACACCACCAACAATTCGGGTTTGTACGACACCAACTCGATCATTCCCGGCCACTACCAGATCACCTTCACGCGGGACGGCTTTGACGTTCTGGTGCGCGGACCGATCACGTTGGAGGTTGGTTTCACCACGGTCAACGGCCAGTTGAAGATCGGTTCGACCAACGAGCAGATCACGGTCACCAGCGATGTACCGCTGCTGACGACCGAAAATGGCGAGCAGACGACCGTTCTTGACGCCAAGTCAATGGACGAGCTGCCCCAGGTTACCCCGAACTGGGAGAGTTTCGTGATTCTGCTGCCCGGCGCCGCGGGAACATCGAGTTCCAGTCCCGGCCAGCAGGCAGCCATCAACGGCAACCTTCCCTACAGCAACGTTCTTTCCGATGGCGCTTCAACGACGCTCGGCCAGAGCATGAACGCCAACACCACCACATTTGAAGACGTTGCCGAGTTGCAGATCAACACCTCATCGTTCTCGGCGCAGTATGGAATTGGCGGCGTCATCTTCAACCAGGTCACCAAGAGCGGCACCAGTTCTTTCCATGGCACCGGGTATGACATCATTCAGAACGGCGCCTTCAATGCGGCTCCGTACACGGTCGGCGGCGGAGGCTTGCGTCCCAAGTTGCGTTACAACAACTTCGGCGGATCGCTGGGCGGTCCGGTTCTGAAGATGAAGAAGATGTTCTTCTACTTCAATTACGACCACATCATCAACAACGGATTCGCGGGCGGCCTGAATGAGTACACCGTTCCGACTCCCAAGATGATGACCGGCGACTTCAGCGAGATTGCCGGCACGACCACGCTCTACGATCCGACCACGCAGACCATCGCCTACGACGCCAATGGCAACCCCTACCCGGTTCGCCAACCCTATATGACCAACGGCGTGGCGAACGTAATTCCCACCAGCGAACTGGATTCGGTGGCCTCGAAGTTTATCCAGTGGTATCCGACGCCGACCAATCACATCGCGGGCGGAAACTTTCTCTGCGGAACGTCAACCACGCCTGTTTGCACCCGCTTCTCGGCGCACGGCGAACCGTACCACAACTTTGGTTCCGATCTTTCGTCTCCGAATCCGACCACGCGGTATTTCGGACGCCTGGATTACGACATTACGCCGAAGAACCGGCTGACGATGTCGGAAGTCGAAACCGACAATCCATCGATTGCGAACGGCAGCGGAGTGGAAGCCTGCCCGGTTGGCTGCGGCGGCTCGGACTATGAAAACAACAACTCGCAAATCACCGACGTGTGGACCATCAGCCCTCGCATGGTGAACGAAGCTCGCCTTGGCTACACCTATCAGTTCAGCCAGGCGGGAGATGAGAGTTTTGGCAAGGGCTTGCCCGCTCAGTTGGGATGGAAATTCGCCAAGAGAGACGACTTCCCCGACATCGATTTCGAGGACGGCGACTGGGACCCGGCCTGGATCAACAAGCAGGCCAACGGCGGCAATCTCTACAAGGAACATGTCTTCGATCCCTCGGATGTGGTGACGTTGATCGTCGGCAAGCACATCCTGCACTTTGGCGGCGAAGTGCTGATGTACCGGAACGACTCGTTCTTGTGGGGTCAAGGCCTGCAATCCGGCGCATTGGCGTTCGGAGGCAACTGCGGTTGCAACCACGACTACACCGCCCATTGGACGACAGATAGCTCGGGAGCCGCCAGTATTCCCCCTGAGAACGCCGGTGGCTGGGCGATGGCCGACTTCATGCTGGGCTATGCGTCTGGCTGGAGCGCGTCTGTCACTCCCGAGTTTGGCGCTCGTCTAAAGTCTCCGCAGCTCTTCGTTCAGGACGACTACAAAATCCGTCCGACCCTGACCGTGAACCTCGGCCTTCGCTACCAGATCAACCATGGCTGGAACGAAATCCGTGGAGATGAGGACACCTTTGACCCGACCGTCATGAATCCGGCAACAAACACTCTGGGCGCCATGTGGTTCGGGCAGACTCACGCCAACGGGCGCACCGCGATGGAAGCGAACAAATTCGATACGTTCCTTCCACGTGTTGGCTTCTCATGGCTGCTGGACCCCAAGACTACTTTGCGCGGCGGCTTCGGGCTTTATGCCTATAACTGGAGCGCGGATAACTACGGTAATGGCATCGGCGCGCCATTCGGCGGGTCGGGCAGCACCAACGACACCACAGGCGGTATTACGCCGATCACCCAGCTCGACGGCCCTGGGACGCTATTCGGGACCAGCACAAGCCTGCCCTTTGTGTCGGACAATACAGCCCCGGACGCATACAACGGCCAAAACGTGTCCTATACGGCTTATCACACTCCGGTCCCGAAGATCATGCAATGGAACCTGGCAGTTGAGCGCGAGGTAGCCCCGAACGTGGTGGTGGAACTCTCCTATGTAGCCAGCCACGCAAAGGATCTGGTATTTGGCGGTACTGGTGGAGTTGCACTGAACCAGATCCCGGAGAGCGAACTGCTGCCCACTCGCACCAATACCGCGGCCATTCCTTACCCGAACTATGCCATTGCTGGAAAGGGCGGTTCCATCACCGGATATACGAACAACGCCGTGGCGAATTACAACTCGCTTCAGGCGCAAATCACCAAGCGCTATCACTCCGGCTTCAGTTTCAACTTCAACTATGTCTGGTCGCACATGCTAGACTCCGGCGACTCTTCGGGTTGGGGCAGTCACGCGGGCCCGCTCAACTACCAGAATTCGTATAGCCCCGCTGCTAACTACGCCAGCTCCAACTTCGATATCCGCAACAGCTTCAAGGGCTACGCGGTTTACCAGTTGCCGTTCGGCAAGGGCAAGCCGTTCCTGAGCCACAGCGCCCTATTGGACGAAGCCGTTGGCGGCTGGCAGATCTCGGGTACGATGATTCTTTCAACCGGCAACCCATTCAGTCTGACTGCTACCGGCAACGACACCTATGCAAACGGCGGCGGAACCTATCCAAACTGGAGCGGCATCAGCCCCAAGGTGCAACACAAGAGCTACGTCACCTGGTATAACCCCGCCGCCTTCTCTCAGCCTGCCGATGGAACTTTTGGCAACGTTGGAAGGAACGCCCTGTACGGTCCCGGGATCAACGTTGTTGGTCTCGCGGCTCACAAGGAGTTCCAGTTGGTTCACGCGTGGGATCATGACGTGAAGATGCAGGTTCGCCTCGATTCAACCAACGCCTTCAACCATCCGAGCTTTGGTCAGCCCAGCGGTGTACTTGAAGGTTCCAAAGGCGTCAACACGTCGTATACCGCGACCCAGAACACCCCGGACCAGATCAACAGCGTGGTTGTGGGTGGACGCGATGTCCAGTTCACAGCCCGCATCACCTTCTAACTCAAAGCTATTTGAACCTGCCAGGAGAGGCGGCCTACGGGCCGTCTCTTCTGCTTTTGCGGAGCATATCTTTCGACCATCGATTAGAATGGTGAAAAGATGAGATTGAGACGGATAATAGGATGGATCGGGACCGGGCTTCTGTTGAGTTCCGGCTTATGTTTTGCGCAAGTTGCCGCGGACACGCAAGAGCAGATTGCCCGGCACAACCGCAAGATCCAGCAATACTTGCAGGAGGAGAAACCGGACCTCGCCATTCCCGAGTTCCAGGCCGTGGTCGCACTCGACCCGAACAATGCGGATGCCCGCGGAAACCTCGGCGTTCTGCTGTTTTTCAAGGGAGACTGCGTCCAGGCAGCGCCGCAGTTGCGCGCAGCGACGACACAGAAAGAAGGGTTGTGGCGAATCCAGGTTCTGCTCGGCATCTGCGAGCGGAGGCAAGGGGATTTGGCCAGCGCCCGCGCGGACTTCGAAGCCGCCTATCCGCATCTCGATGACCAGAAGGTTCGCGTCGAAGCCGGAATGGAACTGGTGGAAATCTACACCGGCACGGGCGATCTCGACAAAGCCGCGGCGATCATCGAACCCTTGCGCTCGAGTAATCCGACCAATGTCAGCGTCCTCTATGCGGCTTATCGAGTGTATTCGCAACTGGCCGGCGAGGCCATGCTGAGCCTCTCGATGGTGGATCCGGATTCGGCCCAGATGCATCGGGTGATGGCGCAGGAAGAAACGAGACAGGGGAATGCCGACGGGGCCATCGCGCAGTATCGCAAAGTGCTGGCCATCGATCCACATATGCCGGGCATTCATTTCGAGCTGGCCGAGTTACTGAATACTTCACGGGATATACAGGTTCAAAAAGAGGCGCTGGCGGAATACCGCGCGGCGCTGGCGGCCAATCCCAACGATGAGAAGACACTCTGCAAACTGGGCGAGATCGATGCCGGGAAGGGTAACATCTCTCAAGCGTATGCGGAGTACTCGAAAGCGGTTGAATTGGAGCCCGCGGATGCGGAAGCGAAACTGGGCCTTGCCGGGACGCTGCTGGAGATGAATCAACCGGAGAAGGCGCTGGCGCTGCTGGAACAGACCATTCAGTTGGAACCTACGAATGCGACCGCGCACTATCGCCTGGGCATGCTTTACCGCAAGAATGGGCGGCTGGAGGATGCCGAGCGCGAGGTTGAACTCTATAAGAAGTACAAGGAGATGAAGGAAAAGCTGAATGGCATTTACAAGGAAATGCAGATGCTGCCGAGCCAGATTCGCGCCGACCAGCCGGATCACAAATAGCTTTCGGGAGCGCCGCGCATCGGTCGCGAAGGAGCCGGGCGATATTCATGGGAAGGATCGTTGAGAGCAAAGTGAAATCGCGCCATCACTTATCGGATGCGGGCCGTCAGCAAGTGTCCATGTGGATGCTCTTCCCCGTCTTGCTGCTGTGCGCGGCCGTTCAGGCCGGGGCGCAGAAGCCGCCTGCCCCTGCCGAATCTCCGCTGATGAAGCAGTTCCGTCAAGCGCTCTCGGTCGCCGAACGTGGCGACGAACGTCAGGCGCTGGCGATGACCAAGAGCCTGCTCGAGCAGCATCCGGACTTCGCCCCCGCGCTCAAGCTGCAAGGGATGCTTCTGGAGGATACGGGCCAGAACGCGGCCGCCGCAGTCTCGTACCAAAAGGCTTTCAAGTTAGCGCCGAACGATGCGGATCTTCTGTTCAAGGTGGGAGTGTATCGGCTTCTCGCCGGAGAAACAGGCGAGGCGATCGCGCTCCTGCTGCATCATCTGCGCCTCGAGCCAAAGGACGGAGATGGCTTTTATTACCTGTCTCAAGCCTATCATTTGACCGGTCATGACGACCTGGCGTTGAAGGCTATACGGGAGTGCCTTCAATTCAAGCCTGACAATACATCCGTGTGGCAAAAGTACGGGGAGCTTCTGTGCAGCACGGGGGACAGCGAGACCGGCATTGTGTGGCTTTTGAAAGCCGAACAGGCTAACCCGAAACTCGATCGCATCGATCTCGATCTTGGCATTGCAAGCCTGAGCAATATGGATGTTCAGAATGCGGAGAAGTATTCAAAAGAGGCTACCCGGCTTCATCCGAACGACTTCGATGCGCTGGAGTTGCAGGCCTCGGTTGAGGTAAAGCTCGCCGAGTGGCAGGAAGCGAAAGCGGCCTATGAAGGGGCGCTGGCGCTGAAAGGCGGCGACCCGGACGCGCTGATCGGGCTCGGCCATTGCGAGCTGGAACTAAAGGACTATCGAAATGCGATCGACACGCTGAACCGCCTGCTCGAAATCGATCCGACCAAGATGCTGGCGCACTTTTACCTTTCCAGGGCTTATGCCGGAATGGGCAACGCCGCGGAGGCCCAGCATCAGGCCGACCTGCACCACAGGATGATGGAACAGATTTCCTTCGCTCCTTCGGCGCTGGGCTCGACGGAGGACAGGGCGGTATGGTTCGAGGCCAGGAAGCTGCTGGAAGAACGGCGCGAGGATGCCGCACTGAAGTTATTCAAGGACAGCGCCAAAGGCACATCCGCAACTCCAGGTCACCCCGCGTTTCTTGTGGGCGCGCTTTATTTGTATATGGGCAATGCGGCGAACGGCTTGCGGAATCTTCATCGCGCCCTGGAGATCGAGCCGAAGGTTAGAGGCGCGCACACTTACATGGGAATATTCGACTTGCAGCAGGGAAAGCTGGATGAAGCCGAGAAGGAGTTCACGGCCGAGATCTCAAACGATCCGAATTATCAAACCGCGGTGGCGGAGCTGGGAGTCGTGCGTTATCAACAGCAGCGATGGGCGGAAGCCGCGGACCAGTTGTCGAGGTCTCATACACGAACTCCCGCGTTGCTGCTGACGCTCTGCGACTCCTATTTCCATCTCGGCAAGGTGAAGGACGCCAACCTGACGGCTGAGATCGTGGCGGCGTACTCGAGGGACGACCAGGAGATGATGGAGAGTCTGATCGACTTGTTGAAGCGCAATGGGCAGGCGGAGCTTGCGCAGCGCCTGACAGGAGCCCAAAAGCCGTGAGCGGCGTCGCCTATGGCCGGTTCTCGGTTACGGTAAGAATCTGATCCGCCTTGATGTTGGTGAGAACCTGCTTCACGCCGCTCGGCCATGCCAGTTCTATCTTGTCAATTACCGCTGCGTCCCCGAGGCCGAAGTGAACCCGCTTGTCGCTCGATGAGTTATAGCCGACAGCGGTTGTGGCGTGATTGAACTGGCTGCCATGAGAAGTCGTAATTCTGACTTTTGTGCCGAGGCCGTCGCGGTTCGACTTTGTTCCGATCAGGTTGAGAATGATCCAGTGATTTTGCGGGCTGGAGCGATTGATGAGGATCTGGGGAGGGCCATTCAGGACCGCTGTCACAATATCGATTCGCCCGTCGTTGTTCAAGTCGCCGAAGGCTGCGCCGCGATGCGCGGCCGGAGCGGAGAAGTCCGTGCCCGAGGTCGCGCTCAGGTCTTCAAACGCAAGGTTTCCCCTGTTGCGAAACAGCCCATTGGAAAGGGCATAGGGGCGATGCGCAATCTGCATGGAGTTATCGGTAATTTCGGCATCGGCCGTGAAGATGTCCTTCAGGCCATCATTGTCGAAGTCGTAGATCCCCGTGCTCCAGGCGGTGAGGCGGCTGGTGATGCGGGTAAGTCCGGAGGCGCCTGAAATATCCTGGAATTGCCCGTCGCCCGCATTGTGATAGAGCTGGAAGCTGTCGCCAAACATCGCGGTATGAAATATGTCCGGCCTGCCGTCATTGTCGATGTCACGAAAGTCGGCGCCCATTCCGGCCACGGTTTTGCCGTTCTCGTTGTACTGAACCCCGGCCAGCATCGCGGCATCGGTGAAGGTTCCATCGCCGTTGTTATGGAGCAGGTAATTCTGAAAGGTGTCATTGGTGATGAAGATATCGGTGAATCCGTCGTCATCATAGTCGGCAAATGCCAGGCCCATGCCTTTGCCAATGTACTGCGACACGTGAGACTGCTCGGAGACATCGGTAAAAGTTCCATCTCCATTGTTGCGGTAGAGGATGTTGGGCGTTCCCTGAAACTCGTTGGGAGAGCAGTACGCCGGCACGCCTTCGGCGGGGCAACTCTTCGCAGTGCGGATGTTGTAGTCGAGATAGTTGACCACAAACAGATCGAGGAATCCGTCGTTGTTGTAGTCGAACCATCCGGCGGCGACGGACAGGGCTTTGCCCATCTTGGGGATGAATCCGCCGACGCCCGCCTTCCCCGTTACGTCGGTGAAAGTGCCATCCCCGTTATTGTGGAAGAGCTGATTGCGATTGACGCCGGTAATGTAGAGATCGACAAAGCCGTCGTTGTCATAGTCCCCGGCGGCCACTCCCATCGAGTAGCCGATGCCCTTGAGGCCCGCGCTCTCTGTAACATCGGTGAAGGTGCCGTCGCCGTTGTTGCGAAAGAGGCGATTCCAGTAGCTTGGGTCGCTCTTCTCAAGCGATGGAATGGCCGCCCCGTTGGTGAAGAAGATGTCCAGCAGGCCATCGTTGTTGTAGTCGAAAACCGCCACGCCGCCCATCATGGTTTCGATCGAGAAGTGCTGGGGGCTGACGCTGTTCCTGAGCGTGAATTTGACTTTCGACTTCTCGATGATGTTCTCGAACTGGATGGCCGATGGGGAGGACGGCACAGCGGCCGCGGGCTCTTTACCCCGTGGAGCGCGGGAGTTTCGCGCCGCCTCATTGGCAGCCGGCGCCCGCGCGGGAGTGACCGGTGGAGTTTGGGCCGCCCAGGCCGGAATGGCCCAGAGCAGGCAGAGAGCTAACTGGGTGGCGAAAGCGATTCCGGAGCCGGGGCCGCACGGATGCGCATCCGCCATGGAAGCAGCGGCCTGGCAGTTAGAACGGGTCAGAAGTTTCAGGCGATATGGCTTCATAAGGACATAAGTCAAAGGCTGTAAATCCGAGGACCATCGACAGATCGAGAGGGCCCCGGCGGCTTGCCCAGGGTTTGAAGGAATTTGCTGGCAGCGCCCGCACAAACACAGCCGTTGAACCATCATACAAGCTTTGGCGGGGGAGTTTGAACGGCCACGGCGCATGGAGTTTGGCGGCCCGCGTGGAACGCCTGTTGCGAGGCCGCGCATGGCATGGGAAAGATATGCGGGTGTTTTTCGAGTAGATAGGTATCTGCTTGACTCAGGTAGGCCCAACAGGTTGTGGTTTCGTCTTTTCCTTCGCATCGGGATGGATGATTTGATCCAGGGTAACGGGATCGACTGCGACGGCTTGCTGCGCGAGCCGGAA
>Ga0302320_10007518_pt1 | contig 23984 bp, 22 predicted proteins | sample Bog_T0_3_FD_202130 | JGI IMG/M metagenome (GOLD analysis project Ga0302320, IMG submission 202130) | Peat permafrost microbial communities from Stordalen Mire near Abisko, Sweden - Bog_T0_3 | ecosystem: Environmental > Terrestrial > Soil > Wetlands > Peat | place: Sweden: Abisko, Stordalen Mire...
GGCCGGAGGATATGCTGTTCGTCACCGGACCGACGACGTCGAGCTATGACGCGGTGCAGCGGATCACGCCGGCGGGCGAGGTGGACGTGTTCTACCGCGGGCTGGGACGGCCGCAGGGAATGGACTTAGACCAAAAGGGCAACCTGTACGTGGCCGGATCGCTGGGCGGGCGCAGGGGCATCGTGCGCATCACGCCGGAGCGCGAGGCGTCGCTCGTCTTAAGCGGGCCGAACATCGTGGGGCTGGCGTTCACGCCGGGCGCGAAGATGATCGTAGTGACGACCAGTTCAGCGTTCCGCGTGGCGGCCGGGATCGAAGGGCTGAAGCGCGTCTGAAGCGGAAATCGCAAGATCATGAACGCCGAGATCATCGCCGCCGGCAGTGAGCTGCTGACGCCGGCGCGCAGCGACACGAACTCATTGTGGCTGACGGCGCGGTTGAACGAACTGGGCGTCGAAGTCACGCAGAAAACGATTGTCGGCGACGACCGCGACCGGCTGGCGGCGGCGGTGCGCGGCGCGCTGGAGCGGGTGGAGATCGTGATTGTCACGGGCGGGCTGGGGCCGACCGAGGACGATGTCACGAGGGAAGCGGTGGCCCAGGCGCTCCAGCGGCGGCTGGTGTTTTCGGAGGAAATCCGCGGTTGGATCGAGCAGCGCTTCGCGCGCTTCGGCCGGCCGATGGCCGCGATCAACCGGCGGCAGGCGTTTCTGATCGAAGGCGCGGAGCAACTGGAGAATCCGAACGGCACGGCGCCGGGGCAGTGGATCGAGGACGGCGGGAAGTTGATTCTGCTGCTGCCCGGACCGCCGAACGAGATGCAGCCGATGTTCGAGAACTTCGGCCTGGCGCGACTGCGGGAGCGAGTGCCGCCGCAGAGCATTCGCACGCGTTTCTACCGCGTGGCCGGCATGGGCGAGTCGGATCTGGACCAGCTGATCGCGCCGCTGTACAAGCCGTACGCGAACCCGGTGACGACGATTCTAGCGGCGGCCGGGGACATCCAGATCCACTTACGGGCGCGCGCGGCGACGAATGAGCAGGCCGAAGCGCTGGCGGCCGAGTTGGGTGCGAAAATCGAGGCCGCGCTGGGCGAGCGTATTTATTCGAACGACGGGTCGCCGCTCGAAAAGGTCGTCGGCGAGCGGTTGAAAAGCCGCGGCGAGACGGTGGCGGTGGCGGAGAGTTGCACGGCGGGGTTGCTGGGCGCGCGGATCACCGAAGCGGCGGGCGCGTCGGCGTGGTTCGTGGGCGGATTTCAGGTTTACGAGACCGCGATGAAGACGCGGTTGCTAGGCATTGACCCAGGGCTGATCGAAGCGCAGGGCGTGGTGAGCGAAGCCGTGGCGCGGGCGCTGGCGGAAAGCGCGCGCGAGCGGACGGGCGCCACGTGGGCGCTGGCGGTGACGGGCGCGGCGGGGCCGGACTCGGCGGGTGCAGCGGCGCCGGGGACGGTGTGGATCGGCGTGGCGAGCGCGGGCGGGGCGGAAGCGAAGATGTTCCGCTTCCCGGGCGGCCGCGGGCGCGTGCGCATGTTCGCGGTGCAGAGTGCGCTGAACGTGCTGCGGCTGAAGTTGAGCGGGGGCACGGTCTGAGTGTGCGATGTCGTGCTGGTCTCGCGAAACCGCTTGCTTGGGTCACGGCTTGGTTTCGATTGTGCAACCGCACGGCAATCGCGCCTTGACGGTCGCGGCTCGGTAACGTTGTCGCGGCTCGCTACAGCGCAAAGACCGCTCCTTGTAGTCGCGGCTCGGGAACACGGCGTGAACAACACGAAAAATCCGCTTACGGTCGCGGCTCAGTAACAACGGTCGCGGTTCAGTAACAATGTTCGCGGTTCAGAAACGAGCGGCGCGTTGGACGGCGCGGTAGCGGTGGCTTCGGGACAGGCCGCTAGGAGCGGGTGAGGCGGCGCAGCGAGAAGATGGCGTGGGAGAGGGTGGAGGACTCGAGGCGGCGCCAGTCGTCGGAGATGTGGATCAGTTTGCCGCTGATGTGATTGGAACGGCTGGAGACCAGAAACAAAGCGAGCTGAATTTGTTTATCGGGGGCGGTGCCACCGGTGGTGCGCACCTGGAGCGCTTCAGCGCGGTCGTGGTCAGAGACGCCGGGGGCGCGCAGAATCTCGTCGGTCAGGCTGGTGTAGGCTGGGCCGGGGTTAAAACAATTGACCTGAATGTTGTCCTCGCGCACCTCTTCGGCCAACGATTCGGCCAGGCGCACCAGCGCGGCCTTGCTGGCGGCGTAGGCGGAGAAGAAGGGCCGGCCGATCTCGGCGCCGGTGTCGGCCAGCAGCAGCAGTTTGCCGGAGCGCAGCTCGCGCATTCCCGGCAAGACGGCGCGGCAGGCGTGAAAGGCGCCCAGGAGATTCGTATCCACGGCTTCGCGCCAGGCGGCGGGGCTGGCCTGGGCGAGGGCGCCGATGGGCCCGAGCACGCCGGCGGCGCAGACCAGCACCTGTGGGGGGCCGAAACGGACGGTCATGCGCTGCACCGCGGCGAGCACCTGTTCATAATCGCGCACGTCGGCGCGCAGGCTCATACTGATGCCGCCGCTATGTTCAATCTCGAGTTGGGCCAGGTCGAGTTGGGCTTGCGTGCGGGCGAGAAGCCCGACGCGGGCTCCGGCCTGGGCGAAGCCGAGCGCGAGGCGCTTGCCTATGCCTCGGCCGGCGCCCGTGATGAGGACGCATTTATCTTTTAGATCCCGGACAGGCACGTCATGCACGAAGCGACCCTGCTCAGGATGACAACGAGGAGGGAACCGTGTCAACCAAGCGAGGGGCGCGGGACGGGCCACATAGGACCGCGTGCGCAACTTGTCACGGGCCGAGCTCTGGCGCGCCCTGAGCGCCAGATTCGCGATTCGCGCTGATTTTGAGGCTCACTGGAGCAGGCCGGCCGGTTTGTCAGGAATGGCGTGCTGGCGCGCTTTCAGCGCCAGGTCCGCGCGCTGGAGCACCGATTTGGCGTCTCACACGACCGCGTTGGGCAGTTTCTTCTTGGACGAGCGCTTGCGCTCCTTCAGCGCCAGGTCCGCTCGCTGGAGCACCAATTCGGCGCTTTCGCCGAGTTTCCATTCGGAGAGTCCGACCGAGGCCTGTACGTGGATCTGCGAAGTCCTACCCGCGCTCAAGTCATAGCTGGCGCATAACTGCTGGTTCAGATGGCGGGCCAGGTTCATGCCGGCGGGCAGGTCGCCATCGAGGAGCACGATGAATTCGTCGCCGCCCCAGCGGGCCGCGACGGCGGCGGGGTCGAGCGCGGCCTGGATGCGGGCGGCGATCTGGCGCAGCAGTTCATCGCCGGCCAGATAGCCGTAGCGGTCGTTGACCGATTTGAAGCGGTCGATGTCGAGCAGAATCAGGCAGCGGAGAGTAGGGCGTCCTTCGAATTCGTGGAACAGTTCCTCGAGCGCGCGGCGGTTGATCATTCCGGTCAGGACGTCGCGGCGGGCCTCATCGCGGGCGCTATTGAGACCGGCGCTGAGGGCGACCACCTGCTGGCGGAACTGATCCGCCACGGTCAGGCTGTGGCGCTGCGTTTCATCGGCCAGGCGGGAGAGTTCGATGGACTGGTGGCGCACCAGGATGCGCAACAGCGCCACATTGTCGGACGCACAAGCGACTTTCAGACGCGCGGCGACGCCGCGCATGGCCGCCTCCTGCTGCGTGCCGGTGTTGAGGATCATTTGGATGGAGGTATTGAGCGCGTCGAGCACATCGCGCAGATCGCTCGCCGAACAACCGTTCTGGCGCAACCGCTGGCCATAGGAGCGCAACTGCTGCTCGATGGCGCGGCCGACCGACTCGAGCACGGGCAGGCTGTCGGCCGGAGAGAGGCCGGGGCGGGTGAGGGCGTTGCGCTGGGGCGCGAAATCGACGCCCGGGACTTTGAATTTTTTCGCTGCCGGGCGGCAGACGTGTTCCTCAAAATAACGCAGGGTCTCAGCATAGGCGGCGAGCGAGCGCCGCAGTAGTGAGTCGATCTGATCCCAGGCATCGAGACTTGCCTTGAGCGAGACCATTGCGTCCAACACAAATACTCCTGACGTCTGTATCGACCGGAATGGGACTTAACTTGAGCGCTGTTGGCGGGAATCTGGTGGTCGCGGACGAGGGCGCGAGTGGTCGGCGGCGCATGGGTAGCGCGGGGACACACCTACGGCGCCCTCGGGAGAAGGCTGGGTGGTGGTGCTCGGAGACGAGTGGGCCTCGATGTCCCCCGCGCGTGAGGCGTCTTGTGTGTCCGATCGGTAAGGGAAAGCGCGGGAAAGTGCCGGGCTAGGCTATACTGAGGCTGGGTTGGCGAGAGTGATCGCCGGGCGTTGAAAACTGCCAGTGCGGGAGGAAGATGAGCAAGGAAGATTGCATTGAGATGACCGGGACGGTGGTGGAGAAGTTCCCCAGCGGTCTGTTCAGCGTCCAATTGGACCAGGAGCGCACGGTGCTGGCCCACCTGGCCGGGAAGTTGCGCCGGAACCGGATCCGGGTGCTGGCCGGAGACCGGGTCACGATCGAGATGTCGCCCTACGACCTCACCAAAGGGCGCATCACTTATCGACACAAGTAGCCGGGAGCCGCGCGGCGGGAGTCTCACGCTCGAGCCGCAAAGCGAGTGCGTGCCGGCGCGCGCGGAGCCCCGCAAACGGCGCGGGCGCGGTGGGCGATGACACGGGTTGGGCTGCATTTGAGCGAGCCACGCCGGAGCGGCTCGACTGCCCACCTAATCCACTCATTCTAAAACGATTAAACTAGATTAACGAAGCCGCCGCGGAGCCTGTGGCGAGACTGGTGCGCGGGGAGAAGACTTGCGCGCGGCCCTATAATCCAGGCGAGGTAATTCACCATGGCCCTGGAACCACTGCCATCGATCCGCCCGCTGCGCGCGGCGCGCGAAGCGGCGTTCGTGCCGGACCTGAGCAGCGCATTGAAGAAAGCCATCCTGGGCCAGGAGGAGGCGCTGGAAACGATTTTGCCCTACGTCGAGATGTTCGAGGCGGGACTCGCGCCGGAGGGCCGCCCGGGGGGCGTGTTCCTGCTGCTGGGCCCGACCGGAACGGGCAAAACGCGGACGGTGGAAGTACTGGCGAAGGCGTTGCACGGCAGCGAACGGCAGGTGCTGAGAGTCGACTGCGGCGAGTTCCAGATGGAACACGAGGTGGCGAAGCTGATCGGCGCGCCGCCGGGCTACCTGGGGCATCGCGAGACGCATCCGATGTTGTCGCAACAGAAGCTGAACGCGGTGGCCAGCGAGCGCTCGCCGCTGAGTCTGGTGCTGTTCGACGAAATCGAGAAAGCGGCGCCTTCGTTCGCGCGGATCCTGCTGGGGGTGCTGGACCGGGCGCGGCTGAAGCTGGGCGACAACACGGAGGTGAACTTCGAGAGCAGCCTGATCTTCCTCACTTCGAACCTGGGCACGCGCGGCATGATGGACGAACTGGGGGGCGGATTCGGCTTTGCGGGGGATGGGAAGAAGCCGCCGAAGGAGCGGCAGACGAAGCTGAGCCGGATCGCGATGAACGAGGTGCGGCGCCGGTTCTCGCCGGAGTTCGTGAACCGGATCGACGAGATCGTGACCTACCGGCCGCTGAGCCATGGCGCGCTGGAGGGGATTCTGGATCTGCAACTGGGGCTGATCCGCGCGCACATCCGGGCGCGGCTGGGAGCGGCGGGCTTCGACCTGGAGGTATCCGCGCGGGCACGGAAGTTTCTGCTGGCGGAAGGCACCAGCCTGGAGTACGGCGCGCGCGAATTGAAACGCGTGATCCACCGCCGGCTGATGCAGCCGCTGGGGAGGCTGATCATCGGCAACGAGATTCCGTCGGGCGGCGTGGTGCGGGTGGATCTGGACTCTCGGCGCGCGACGCTGGAGTTCACGGCGCTGAGGAAGGCGGCGTGATGGCGATCGGGATCAACGCCGGGAGCCGGAGAGGCGGGCGAGGTCGATGAACTCGTTGAGGGCGACGATGAAGTTGAGGAAGCCCAGGCCGCTGAGGGCGCCGCGAAATTGATGGCTGAGCAGGAACGGGCGCCACTCCGGCCGCAGAAACAGCAGCCAGTTATGTTCGTAGAGATCGAGCCACGGCGCGAGCACGAGCAGCACGCCGAGTTCAATGCAGAACAACGCGAACACGACGGGCCCGGCGTAGTGATACCAGCGCAGAGGCGGCAGCGGCGCGTTGACAGGCGGCTGGACGCTATTTAGTAGCTGAGCCGGTGCGTTTTCTGGCGGCTGCGCATTTTGGGATAACGGGACGTTCTTGGCTGGCGGCAGCGGCTGGGGCGGGGGCGTTCCGTTGCCATTCATAGAGCCGCCTGAGCGAGCGCCTGCCAGGCCTGGGCCACGGGGGCGTAGGAGCGGCGGTGCTGGGCCGAGGGCCCGAGCAGAAGCAGCGCCTGGCGGTGTTCCGCGGTCGGGTAGCCTTTATGACGCGCGAGTCCGTAACCGGGGCATTGGCGGTCCCACTCGACGAGGCAGGCGTCGCGGCTGGTTTTGGCCAGGATGGAGGCGGCGGCGATGGAACGCACCTGGGCGTCGCCCTTGATAATGCCGCGCTGGGGGCCGGGCCAGTCGATGGTGAGAGCGTCGATGAGCAGGTAATCGGGGGCGGGATGCAGGCCCGCGACGGCGCGCCGCATGGCCAGCCGGGAAGCCTGGTAGATGTTGATACGGTCGATCTCGGCGGCGTCGGCAACGCCAATCGCCCAGGCCACGGCGGTGGCTTGAATCTGGGCCGCCAATTGGGCGCGGCGCGCCGGCGCGAGCACTTTCGAATCTGCCAAACCTTGCACTGGACGGCGCGGATCGAGAATCACCGCGGCGGCGTAGACCGGCCCGAACAGCGAGCCGCGGCCGGCTTCGTCGAGGCCGGCAATGAGCGTGAATCCCTCGCTCCGGGCGGCTTCTTCAAACTGATCGGTGCAGCGCATGTGCGGCAAAGTGCGGGCCCACTCAAGTCTTATCCTGAAACGGCATTGTGATGGGCGGCCAGGCGCGGAGGACGAGGGAGATAACTCCCCGCGTGCGGCGAGGCGACCACCGGGCGGCGGTTTCCGATAGCGTGTTCGGCCTCCTCGGCAACGCGGTTTTCCCCATGCGGGCCGCTCCCGGGAACGGGATCGCGCGCACTCCCCTATTCGCGAGCGCGCTCGCGCAGACGGGCCGATTTGCCTTTGAGGCCGCGCAGGTAGTAGAGCTTGGAGCGGCGGGCGCGGCCGGTGCGCACGATGTCGATATGGTCGATCACCGGGGCGTGCAGCGGGAAGATGCGCTCGACGCCGGTGCCGAAGCTGGTCTTGCGGACGGTAATGGTCTCGCCCATGCCGGTGTTGTTGCGGCAGATTGCGACGCCCTCGAAGGCCTGCAGGCGTTCCTTGTCGCCTTCCCTGATCTTCACGTGGACGCGGATGGTATCGCCGATCCGGAACTCCGGAAGGTCCACTCGCTTGTTCTTATTCAGGATCTTCTGCAGATAGGGGTTGATCATGGCTTGACTCCGTTTCTTTCAAATCCAACTCTCCGGCAGCGCGATCCGCGGCCGCGGTGGCCAGCAGATCCGGTCTCAGCCGGCTCATTTTCCCGAGCGCCGCCTGCAGACGCCACTTGCGGATCTCCTCGTGGTGACCGCTGAGCAGCACCTCCGGCACGCTCCAACTGCGAAACACGGCGGGCCGCGTGTAGTGGGGACAATCCAGAACCCGGTCGCCCGCGGCACCGCAATCGCTGAACGATTCGTGCAGCGCGGAGTCCTGGTTGCCGAGCACGCCCGGAATGAGCCGGGCGACGGCATCCACCACCACGGCGGCGCCCAATTCTCCGCCGCTCAAAACGTAATTGCCGATCGAGAGCTCCTCGTCGGCCAGATGCTCGCCGACCCGCTCATCCACGCCTTCATAGCGGCCGCAGATCAGGAGCACCTCTTCTAACTCTAGCAGCCGCCGGGCCGTCCGCTGATCGAACAGCGGGCCATGCGCCGACATCAGGACCACCCGCTGCCGCGCCGGATCGCGCTGGGGCAGGATGGTTTCGACCGCTTCGAACAGCGGCTGCGGCTTCAGAACCATGCCTTCCCCGCCCCCGAACGGCCGGTCGTCCACGGTTTTGTGGAAATCCGACGTCCAGTCGCGCAGGTTGTGGATTTTGATCTCCACCAGGCCTGCCGCCACGCCCCGGGCCACCACACCGTGATCCAACGGTCCGCGGAAAAACTCCGGGAAAATCGTGAGCAGGTGAAACTTCATTCCTGCTCCGCCGCGATTGGGCCGGCCGGACTCATATCATCCTGACCGGTTTCCGCCAACCCGCTTCCAACCAAATCTTCGGCCGCCGGCCGGTCCGGGACCGGCGATTCCTTCGCTTTGCCGCCAGCCGAAGCCGGAGCGGCGTTCAATTCCAACAGCCCCTCGGGCGGGTCGATGCGGATCCGCCGCGCCGCCAGGTCCACCTCGATGCAGATGGCCCGCACGTAGGGCACGAGCGCCGGCGGGCCGCCGTGGCGTGGAGTTATCTCCAAGGTCACAGCGGGACCTGCGAAATCCTGCCAACCCGTCACGCGGCCGACTTCCCGTCCGGTTCGAACCTCTTCCACCCGGCAGCCGACCAGGTCGGATAACCAGATCTCCCCGTCCGGCGCGGGCGGCCGGGCTGCACGGTTCAGAAAAACCGTGCCATTCACCAGCGGCCGGCCCGCTTCGGCCGTCTCGATGCCCTCAAACCGCAAAGCCAATCGCCCCGAGTACAGACGCGCTTCGGCGATTTTCAGATCGGCCGCCGCTTCATCGGGCGGCGAGCCGAACCAGTTTCCACCGGCCAGCCGGATTCGGATCGCGGGCAGCGCGGTGTACCATTCCGGGAGCTGCGATCCGACGGCGAAGATTTCGCCGTGCAGACCGCGCATGCGGCCCAGGCTGGCGATTTCGAGCCACGAGCCGGTATCCACGTCCCGCACTGAGATCTCTCCGCGCCGCCTGCGTGCGGCCTATTCCACGATCTCGAGCGAGAAGCGGCGATTCAGCTTGGTGCCCACGGCGAGTAGCAGCGTGCGGATGGACCGCGCCGTGCGTCCCTGCTTGCCGATCACCTTGCCGATGTCCTCGGGGGCGACCTTGAGCTCGTAGACCGTCGCCTGCTCACCCTTCAGCTCGCGGACCGCGACGCTGTCGGGGGCATCCACGAGAGCCCGGGCGATCTCCTCGATCAGTTCCTTCATCTCGGCCATCTGCAGCACCTCCCTCGCCTGCGCCCGATTCGTCTAGGCCCGACCGCCCGGACCGCGCGTGCCGGCGCGGCCGCCGGCGATGCGCGCCCAGAGTCGAGGCTCAGGCCACGGGCTGCGCGACCACCGCGGGAAACTTCTTCAGCAACTTCGAAACCGTGGCCGACTTGCGGGCGCCCTGCTTGTTCCAGTGCTCGATCCGCTCGTAGTTCAGGTCGGCGACGGCCGGTTCGGAGCACGGGTTATAGTGCCCAACGACTTCCAATGCGCGGCTATCGCGCGCGCGTTCCTTATCGATCACCACCACACGGTAGGTCGGCTTTTTCTTGGCGCCGAATCGCGCCAGTCTGATCATCAGCATCTTCTTTATTCTCTGCTCACTCAGCGTTTGAAATATCCGCAAACCGCAATCCGGCTCAGCGCCCCAAAAGGCTACCGAGGTCGCCCGGAAACGGCATCTTAAACTTGCCCATCTTCCTGCCCAGCAACCCGCCGGACATCGACTTCATCATTCTACGGGCCTGGCCGTATTGTTTCAGCAGGTTGTTCACTTCATTGACCGACGTCCCGCTGCCGCGGGCGATGCGACGACGGCGCGCGCCATTGATAATCATGTGGTTGGCGCGTTCCTTGGGCGTCATCGAATCGATGATGGCGACCGTACGGGAGATCTCCTTCGGATCCACCTTGGCGTTTTTCAGCTCTTTCAGCGCGCCCAGGCCCGGCACCATGCCCAGCAGCGACTCGAGCGGTCCAAGCTTGCTGATCTGCTTCAACTGATCGCGGAAATCGGCCAGCGTGAAGTCGTCCTCAAGCAGCTTGCGCTGCATCTGTTCGGCCTGCTTGGTGTCGACGGCCTGCTCCACCTTTTCGATGAGACTGAGCATGTCGCCCATGCCCAGGATGCGCGAGGCCACGCGATCGGGATGGAAGGGCTCGAAGGCGTCGACCTTCTCACCGGTTCCGACGAACTTGAGCGGCTGGCCGGTGATATGGCGGATGGAGAGCGCCGCGCCGCCGCGGGCATCGCCGTCCATTTTGGTGAGGATCACGCCGGTGATCCCCAGCCGCTTATGAAACTCTTCGGCGCTCTTGACCGCATCCTGGCCGGTCATGGCGTCGGCGACGAACAACAACTCGGTGGGATTCAGGGCCGCTTTCAACTGTTCCAGTTCGACCATCAGATCGTCGTCGATGTGCAGCCGGCCGGCGGTGTCGATGAGCACCACGTCGCGGCCGGTCAGTTCGGCCTCGCGGCGTGCGCCTTTGGCCAGGTCCAAGGGACTTTGACCGGCCTCGCCGACCCAATTCGGCACGGCAGCGACGCGGGCCACGACGGCCAGTTGCTCGCGCGCGGCGGGACGGTATACGTCGACGGAGACCACCATCGGCCGGTGGCCGTTCTGCGAGAGGTAGCGCGCCAGTTTGCCGGTGGATGTGGTCTTGCCCGAACCTTGCAGCCCGACGATCAGCATGACCGTGGGCGGCGTGTTGGAGGTCCGGATGCGGCTGGTGTGCTGGCCCAGCACGTTGATCAGTTCGTCGCGGACGATTTTGACGACCTGCTGCGAGGGGTTGAAGGCGTTGAGCACCTCCTGCCCCATGGCCTTCTGCTTCACACCCTCGATAAACGCTTTCACGACCTTGAAATGGACGTCCGCCTCGAGGAGCGCGACGCGGATCTCCTTGAGGGCGGCCTCCATGTTCTCGGCCGTCAATTTGCCTTCGCCGCGCAGGTTCTTGAACACCCGCTGCAGCTTATCGCTCAATGAATCAAACATTTGAGTGAGGGTGCGAGTCCAACCTTCCCCAAGGACTGCTGGAGGGACACACGACTGCTAGGGCAGCATGAATAAGTATAGCAGGGTGGAACGGAGACTCAGGCGGAACGGGCGCCGGGACCTGAAGCACGGGCGCGCCCCAGGTCGAACAAACCAGCACGTTCGTCCATCCCAGGGGCAGGGACAAGTATGAACCTCCGGTGGAGCGCCCAACCCTTAGGCAGCCCCACCGGAGGTTCCCGCTCCGATGGAAGAACGCCGCAAGCGGCGTCCAAGAACTAGGCCCGGCGCCGCCTGCCCAGCAGCCCAAGGCCCAGAAGTCCCGTGCCGAAGAGAGCGTAAGTGGCCGGCTCCGGCATTTCCGACGAGAGCACGATGAACTCCTGCGAGGCACCGAGGCCCTTAGAGTTCAACGTCGAGTCAGGAGTGAGGAAGGCGACCTGTGAGTAATTGAATGTGCCGGCTGCCACGACGTTTGCGGCGGCGGCGACGATGCCCGCGATCTCGGAGTCGGACGCGAGAGCGTATTGCCCGGTATACAGGCCGCTATTGCTGAAGAGCCACCAGACTGCCACGTTGCCCTGAGCCGAATTCGTGCCGCCAGGAGTTCCATCCGCCACAATGCCGTTGCCGGTGGCGCCCTCATAGAAAATGATCGCCGCTTCCTCGTAGGCCTTCAATGCCTGGGCGGGGGTAGCGAATTCCGAATACCACTTCAGTGAGGTCAGGCTCGTGGAGATGTAGTTTTCGTTGGCATACCAGGTGAGCGGCGCATTCACGTCCGTTTGTGCGTCGTCGCACATCGCGGGCACGCCATTGACGAAATACGGGAAGGCATAGACGTCCAAGGTGCCGCCGCTGGCCAGAGGCAGATTGACCGTGGCTCCGCCGGGTCCGGTGTAGGTGACCAGGATGGCGCCCGCCGATGCGGGCAGGGAGAAGAGGAGGCAGCCGAGGATAGCGACCGCAGGGATTCCGAGCAGTTTTTTCATATGTATTGTTGCACCCGTCCGATTCCATGATGGGAGATGGGATCAGCTTGCCGGAATGGGCCAAATGGCTTGGTACTAAACGGCTTACATGAGCCAGAGCGTGCGCGGAAGTCGAAACATCGCCATTCGTCCAGGCTGATTAGGACCAATGATATTCGCGGAGCGGCTTCGGGTGCGCGAAGGTATAGAACCCAGCGCATTTTTCGTTCTAGTACAAAACCAGGCGAGAATTCCGCAATCCGCGCGGGCAGCCGCCGTCTGGCGGGTGGGAATCACTCCTCCCTGGCCTGGTGCAGGCGGACATCCGGTCAGCAGCCCGGACTATTTCTGAGGCATCCTGGAGGGGGAAAGAGAACTGCAGATCATGCTGAATTTTACTTATCAGAATCCGACCAAAATCCTTTTCGGCAAGGGCCAGATTGCAAACATCGCGGCTGAGATTCCGGCGGATGCGAGAGTGCTGCTGACCTATGGCGGCGGCAGCATCCACCGCAACGGCGTGTACGAGCAGACCCGGCAGGCGCTGGCCGGGCGCACGGTGGTCGAGTTCAGCGGCATAGAGCCGAACCCTGAGTACAAGACGCTGCTGCGGGCGGTGGAGCTGGGGCGGGCGGAGAAAGTGGACCTGCTGCTGGCGGTGGGCGGAGGCTCGGTGGCCGACGGGACGAAGTTCATCGGAGCGGCGATTCCTTTCGCAGGCGAACCGTGGGCGATCCTCGACCAACACGCGCCGGTGACCGCGACCGTGCCCCTGGCGGTGATTCAGACGCTGCCCGCGACGGGGTCGGAGTCGAATTCGTTTGCGGTGATCAGCCGCGCGGAGACGGGCCAGAAGCTGGCCTTCTCGTCGTCGTTCGGCTACCCACGCTTCGCCGTGCTCGATCCGGAGACCACCTTTTCTCTACCGCCGCGGCAGGTCGCTAACGGCGTCGTGGACGCGTTCGTGCACACCCTGGAGCAGTATCTGACCTACCCGGTGAACGCGCCACTGCAAGACCGGTTCGCCGAATCGATTCTGCAAACGCTGATCGAGGTCGGACCGCGGACGCTGGCTGCGCCGGCCGACTATGACCTGCGGGCGAGCTTCGTGTGGTGCGCGACCATGGCGCTGAACGGCCTGATCGGCGTGGGCGTGCCGCAGGATTGGGCGACCCACATGATCGGCCACGAACTGACGGCGCTGTATGGCATCGATCACGCGCGGACGCTGGCCGCGGTGATCCCGCACCTGCTGCGGGTGCAGAGCGGCCCGAAGGCCGACAAACTGGCGCAGTACGCGGCGCGGGTGTGGGGCATTGGGGAAGGCTCGCGGGAACAGCGAATCGAGGCGGGCATCCAGGCCATGGAGCGCTTCTTCGAATCGCTGGGCGTACCGACGCGGCTCAAGGCCTACGCGCAGGTGCAGCCCGACGCGCCGGCCGCGGTCGCGCGGAGGCTGGAAAAGAACGGCATGGCGCGGCTGGGCGAGCGCCAGGACGTGACGCCGGAGCGGGTGGAGAGAATTCTGGAGCTGAGTCTGGCCGGCTGAGGCGCCGCGCAGATCAGGCGGGCGCGCCGCAAATAACTGGCTGAGTCTGCCGGCCAGTGAGGCAACGGCATCCACCCCAGCCGCAGCCGGCGGGAATCAGACGATCAGCATGCAGTCGCCGTAGCTGAAGAAGCGGTACTTTTCCGCGGACGCGTGACGGTATGCATCCAGAATCAGTTCCGTTCCGGCGAAGGCGCAGACCAGCATCAGCAGGCTCGACTTGGGCAGATGGAAGTTGGTCAGCAGGACATCGGTGGCCTGGAACTCGAAGCCCGGGTAGATGAACAGATCCGTCTCTCCGGAACCGGCGCGCAGGCCGTCGTCGCGGACGGCGGTTTCCAGCGTGCGGACGCTGGTGGTGCCGACGGCCACGCGGCGCTTAGCGTGGGCCAGGATCTCAGCGGCCGCCGCGGGAATCTCCCAGGTTTCCTGATGCAAGTGGTTCTGTTCGACGGTTTCGTCGATCAACGGCTGGAAGGTGCCCAGCCCGACGTTCAGCGCCACGCGCGCAAACTCGGCGCCCGCGTCCTGGCAGGCCTGCATCACCTCGGGGGTAAAATGCAGACCGGCGGTGGGAGCGGCCACCGACCCCGGCTTGTCGGCATAAACCGTCTGATACCGGTCGCGGTCGGCCGGCACATCGGGCCGGTGGATATACGGCGGCAGCGGGACGTGGCCGATGCGCAGCAGCAGCTCGTCCAGGTCGCCCGTGCATTCCAGGCGGACCCGGCGTTCCCCGCGGACGCCGGTCTCGAGGATCTCGGCGCTCAAACCAGGCGCAATTTCAACATGGGCTCCAGAGTGCAGGTGGCGGCCCGGCCGGACCAGCGCGCTCCAGTAACGCCGCTCGGCATCGAGCGGACGGACCAGAAAAATCTCGACCTCGCGCGCGTAGCCCGGCTTGCGGCCGAACAGGCGCGAGGAGAAAACTTTGGAATCGTTAATCACCACGGCGTCGCCGGGGCGAAGGAAAGAGGGCAGATCGCGGAACAGGCGATCCGACCAGGTTTTCGAAGCGCGGTCGATCACCAGCATGCGCGAGGCAGCGCGATCGGCCAAGGGTTCCTGAGCGACCAGGTCGCCCGGCAGGTCATAATCAAAATCAGAGAGCTTCATTACCCCGTCTCTCGAACATTTATTAATCTAATGATCTATTAATCATGGTCTACAATGACGACTAACTGCATACTCGGACTGGAAACCTCGTGCGATGAAACCGCTGCAGCGATCGTCTCGGCGGACAAAGTTATCCTCTCCAGTGCCGTTTCTTCACAAATTGATACGCACGCCAAATATGGCGGCGTCGTTCCGGAGCTCGCTTCCCGCGAACACCTGCGGGCGATTATCCCGGTCGTGCGCGAAGCGCTGGTTCAAGCCGGTGTCGGATGGAAGTCGGTTTGCGCCGTGGCTGCTACCGTCGGCCCGGGCTTAGTCGGCTCACTCCTGGTCGGTCTGACCTATGCGAAGTCTATAAGCATTGTACGTGGTATTCCACTGATTGGGGTAAACCATATCGAAGGGCACATTAAGGCGGTGATCGTGGAGGCCGAGTTCGCGGGCGCCGGACTGGGCTATCCGGTGGTGGCCTTGGTGGCCAGCGGCGGCCATACGCACCTTTTTGAGATGCCCGGGCCGGGCCGCTACCGGCTGATGGGGAAAACGCGGGACGACGCAGCGGGCGAGGCCTACGACAAAGTGGCGAAACTGCTGGGCTTCGGATACCCGGGCGGCCCGGTGCTGGACTCTCTGGCACCGTTCGGAGAGCCGGAAGGACTGCGGCTGACGATGGCCAAGATGAAGGGCAACGCGCTCGATTTCAGCTTCAGCGGGGTGAAGACGGCGATGCTCAGGTGGGTGCAGTCGAAGGAACTCGAAGGCGAAATCGTGGCCCGGCGGGCGCTGGTGAAACTGCATCCGCGTCCTAGTGTGGAGCAATGGCTGAGCGTCACGCCGCAGACGACATTGGACGCGATCGCCTCGTTCCAGCAGTTGGTCATCAACGAGTTGTTGAAACGGCTGGGAGAGGCGGCGAGAGAGACGTGCGCGGTAGCCGCCGTGATCGCCGGCGGGGTGGCTTGCAACGCCGGATTGCGCCGCGCGGCGACGGTGTCGCGGGTGGGCTGCCCGGTATGGTTCACGACGCCGGGTCTATCGACGGACAATGCGGCGATGATCGCCGCCGCGGCGTGGCCCAAGTTTGAGCGCGGCGAGTGGGACGACCTGGGGCTGCGGGCCCAGGCCAATCTGAAGCTGGCCTGACCAAGGCAGATTGCGCGCGGGAGCGGCGTCAGGCTGTACAGCGCGGGAGGACATCGCAGGCAGTTTCAGGTCGGGCCAGGGCGACGGAGCAAGACAGTAAGTGGTTACATGCCTGTTCGGTTGAGGCTCGGACGCGCTGGTCGGCATGGGCAATTCCGGGTCCGGCCGCGGACAAGCCGCTACGGTGTAGCGGGGGTGCTCTAATTGGCTGTTTATAATCAATAACTTGCAGACGAGGGCCGCTACTAGTAGCGGGTTTGTCAATTTTCAGCAGCCGTCGCCGGGGCCGTTGGATGGTCCGCAATCGCGCCGCCGGCATTGAAATCGATTACCGGTCGGAACGACTTTGACTAGTTGATTAGTGAGTGCTTGCGTCGATTAGAAAGGTGCTCAACCGGACAGGCATGAAGGGGTTACTGATTTTTGTCCGTATATCATGGATTCTTAAGTGTTTATTGGCGTAAGAATAGTAACCGCTTACGGTTCCCCGGTTTGGAACGCGGGCCGCTGGACAACTTGACGCAGGTCCGCCGAACTCCGGAAGACGGGTTCAGTGCATGCGAAGCCGACCTGGCGAGTGGGCCCGCGAGAGCCTGGCCGCGACATAACTCGCGGGGCAGGCGGGTGCCGCGGACAACATTCGTCGCGGGCCCGCGAGGCTGGTGCCTGACGCGATGTAATCTAGGAAGTGTCGGACGAGTTATGAGGAGAGTGCGCATCCTTGGAATAGCGCTGCGCGCCACGGGCATCGCGTTGCTGGCCACCGCCACGCTCGACGCGGCGGTGAAGACGGTGCACGTGGTGGATCGCAGCGACGTGCTGGACGGCCGCTCGTTCGGCAAGTCGGGTCCGTATGAGAAGATCGAGGCCCGCGCCTGGTTCACGCTCGATCCAAAGCTGCCGGCGAACCGACTGATCCGCGATCTGGACCTGGCGGTGACGAACGAGTCGGGCCAGGTGGAGTTCAGCGCCGATGTCTACGTTCTGAAGCCGCGCGACCCGGCGCGGGGCAATGGGATGGTGCTCGTAGAAGTGCCCAACCGCGGCGGGAAGTCGCTGCTGAGCCGGTTCTGCTACGGCCGGAGCATGCTGGAGCCCGCGAAGGACGAAGATTTCGGCGACAAGTGGCTGTTGGAAGAAGGCTACACGCTGGTCTGGATCGGGTGGCAGTGGGACGTGCCGAACCGGCCCGGCTTATTGCGCCTGGAGCCGGCCGGATTGCGGAAAGACGTCCTGACGCCGGGCCTGGTGCGGTCGGAGTACATCCCCGAGCGGGCGACGCCGCGCATGCCGCTGGGCGACCGGGGCCATCGGCCGATCGCGGTTGGCAAAGCGCTGCGGCTGCTGGTCCGGGACAGCGCCGAATCGCAGCCGGTGGAGATCCCCGCCGACAAGTGGAAACTGGCCGAAAACGGGGCGGAAGTGGACCTGGCCGAGGGCTTTCAGCCGGGACGCCTGTACGAGTTCGTCTATGAGGGCGCGGCGCCGGTGGTGACGGGTCTGGGGCTGGCCGCGGTGCGCGATTTCGCCACCTATTTGAAGCACGGCGGGGGCGACGACGTGGCCCTGCTGGGGGAGCAGAACCGGTACCTGAAGCACTCGATCGGCTTCGGCATTTCCCAGAGCGGGCGGTTCCTGAGGCAGTTTCTGTACGAGGGCTTCAACGCCGACGAACAGGGACGCAAGGTTTTCGACGGCGTGTGGGCCGACGTGGCCGGGGCGGGCCGTGGCAGTTTCAACTACCGCTACGCGCAGGCCTCGCGCGATGGGAACCCATGGAACAACGTTTTCTACCCGACCGATGTGTTCCCATTCGGCGGCCTGCCGGAAAAAGATCCGGTCACGGGCAAGGAAGACGGACTGCTGGCGCGCGCGCTGGCGGCAGGAGTCGCGCCGAAGCTGTTCCTGACCAACACGTCGTATGAATACTGGGGCCGCGCGGCGGCGCTGATTCATGTGCAGCCGGACGGCCGCGCCGACTCGACACTGGCGCCGGAGACGCGCGTCTACTTCTTCGCCGGGGCGCAACACTTCCCGCGCAGTCTGCCGTTTTCGAAGACGGCGGAGCGCTACGAAAGCAATCCGACGGACCAGCGGCCGTTTCAGCGGGCGCTGCTGCATGGATTGGAACTGTGGGTGAGGGATAACATCATGCCGCCGCCGTCGGTGCTGCCGCGGCTGATCAAGGGCGAACTGGCGTTGCCCAGCGAAGTGCGGTTCCCGCACATTGCGGGAGTGAGTTTGCCCAAGCACCCGCGCCTGGCGCGGCGGCTCGATTACGGCGCGGAATTTCCGTCTCAAGGCTACGCCACCAAGGAACCGCCCGCGGTGCTGGGCGCGTTTCCGCTGCTGGTGCCGCAGAGCGACGCCGATGGGAACGACCTGGGTGGAGTGCGGCTGCCCGAGGTGGCCGTCCCGCTGGGTACCTTCACCGGGTGGAACTTCCGCGCGCCGCCGACCGGGGCGCCGGAACAGATGGCCTCCTTTGTCGGTTCGTTTTTCCCATTTCCGAAGACGAAAGCGGAGCGCGACCGCACGCACGACAGCCGCGCATCGATCGAAGAGCGGTATCAGGATCGCGCCGATTACCTGCGGCGCGCCGCCGCGGTGGTGGATTCTCTGATTGCCGAGAGATTCCTGCTGGAGCGCGACCGCGCGTATGCGCTGGAGCGCTGCGGATTGCTCTGGGACGCCCTGCTACACTGAGCTTCGTATGGCCACACCTCCCCAGATGGAGCCCCCGAAACTGCCGATCGAGGGCGTTAAGAACCTGATTACGATCGGCTCCGGCAAAGGCGGCGTGGGCAAGACCACAATCGCCGTGAACCTGGCGATTGCACTGGCGCGACTGGGCCACAAGACCGGACTGCTGGACGCCGACGTCTACGGGCCGAACGTGCCGCTGATGATGGGCATCCGCGACACGCCCTACGCCGTGGAGGGGCGCATCGTCCCGCTGGAGCAGTACGGCGTGAAGCTGATGTCGATGGGTTTCGTCAATCCCGGTGACAAGCCGCTGATCTGGCGCGGGCCGATGCTGCACAGCGTGATGCAGCAGTTCGTGCGGCAGGTGGATTGGGGCGAGTTGGACTACCTGCTGATCGACCTTCCTCCAGGCACCGGTGACGTGGCGCTGAGCCTGATTCAGACCGCGCCGATCACGGGCGCGGTGGTGGTGACCACGCCCTCCGAAGTGGCGCTGGAAGACGCCCGCAAGGCCGTGCTGATGTTCCAGCAGGTGAAGGTCGAGCTACTCGGAATCGTTGAAAACATGAGCTATCTGGTGATTCCCGAGAGTGGCCAGAAGCTGGACATTTTCGGGCAGGGCGGCGGAGAGCGAACAGCGGAAGCGATGGGCGTGCCATTCCTGGGCAGCCTGCCACTGGACCCGCGAGTGCGCATTGGCGGTGATACGGGAAGGCCGGTGGCGCTGCTCGGGCCGGACGATGCTAAAGCCAGTGGTTTCTATGAAATTGCCCAGCGGGTGGTGGAACGCTGCGGTGCCGGCGGCATCAGGCGCGCCCCGAAAATGACCATTGAAGACTGAGAGAAGCGGAGTGGTATTCGCCGCGCCAGGAAGCAGATCCAATTCGAGTAATCGAATAAACATATTTTATAGTAAATCGTTCTTGCATTTGCTAGGATTCCATATTAGGCTATTAGTGATGAGGGACGCGCACAGCACAGCCAACCGGCCTCTGCGAGGCGTGGAACTCATATCGATTTCGGCCATTCTTGCCGTACCGGGCATCATTATTGCGGGGTTACACCTTAATCCCGCCTGAGTAGGCCGAAACCAGAATCGAAAAGAAACCGGGGCCACCAGGCGGGAACAAACCGCCGGGTGGCCCTTTTCCGTTTAGATCTGGATTGAGTTTTGTGGGTGGAGTCGACCCGATGGACGATTGCAACGAAGAAGGAGAACTGGCTGCGATGTCGAACCTGATGAGCGGGGCGCGGATTCTGCTGGAGTGCCTGGCGCGCGAGAACGTGGAGGTGATCTTCGGCTACCCGGGCGGGGTGACGCTGCCGCTCTATGACGCGCTGTACGAGCACCCGATCCGGCACGTGCTGGTGCGGCACGAGGAGAACGCGAGTTTTGCGGCATCGGGGTATGCGCGGGCTTCGGGGCGGGTTGGGGTGTGCTGCGCGACTTCGGGCCCCGGAGCGACGAACCTGACGACGGGGCTGGTGGACGCGATGATGGACTCGATTCCGGTGGTGGCGATCACGGGTCAGGTCACCAGCAAGATGATCGGCAGCGACGCGTTTCAGGAAGCCGACACGTTCGGCATCATGCGACCGGCGACGAAGCACAATTACCTGGTGCGGGACGTGAACGACGTGGCGCGGGTGGTGCACGAGGCGTTCTACATCGCCTCAACGGGCCGGCCTGGGCCGGTGCTCGTGGACATCACGAAGGACGCGCTGCAAGGCCAGGCGCACTACACGCCGGTGCACGAGATCCACCTGCCGGGCTATAAGGTGGTCACCGATGGCCACGCGGGGCAGATCCGGCGGGCGGCGCAAATGATGTGGGAAGCGCAGCGGCCGATGGTGTACGCGGGCGGCGGGATCATCCATTCGGGCGCGCACGACGAACTGCGCGAACTGGTGGAACTGATCGATTGTCCGGCGGTGTGCACGCTGATGGGGCTGGGCGGGCTGCCGGGCTCGCACCCGAATTTCGTGTCGCTGCCGGGGATGCACGGCAGCTACGCCGCGAACATGGGGCTGACGGAGTGCGACCTGATCATCGCGCTGGGAGTGCGCTTCGACGACCGCGTCACGGGGCGGCTGTCGGCCTTCGCGCCACACGCGAAGGTGATCCACGTGGACATCGACCCAGCCGAGATCGGCAAGAACCGGGCCGCGGACCTGCCGATCGTGGGCGACCTGAAGCGGGTAATCGCCAAGCTAATTAAGATTCTGAAGGAACTGCAGCCGCAGGCGGCGGAGCAGAGCGCAGCAGCGCGGCAGGAGTGGTGGCGGAGGGTGCACGGCTGGCAGGAGGAGCATCCGCTGGAGCCGGTCTTCGGCACGGACGAAATCAAGCCGCAGCAACTGATGTATGAGATCAACCGGATCAGCGACGGCAAGGCGATCGTCAGCTCCGACGTGGGGCAGCACCAGATGTGGGCGGCGCAGTTCATCCGATTCGACGCTCCGCGGTTGTGGATCAACTCGGGCGGCCTGGGCTCGATGGGCTTCGGGCTGCCGGGGGCGGTCGGCGCGCAGATGGCAAATCCGGAGGCCACGGTTTTCGCGATCGCCGGCGACGGAGGATTCCAGATGTCGGTGCCGGAGCTGGCGACACTGGTCAACTATGGTCTGCCGGTGAAGGTGATCGTGATGAACAACGGATACCTGGGCATGGTGCGGCAGTGGCAGGAATTGTTCTACAACAACCGGCTGTGCGCGGTGGAGCTGAGCGCGTTTCCCAACGTGGAACTGCTGGCGGCGGCGTATGGGATGAAGGGGCGCATCGTGCGCACCCCGGCGGAGCTCAGAAGCGCGCTGCAGGAAGCGATGGATGAGCCGGGCCCGTACCTGATGGACGTGCGGGTGAGCCAATACGAAAACGTCTACCCGATGGTGCCGGCGGGCGCGGCGATCAATGAGATGGTGTTGGCGCCGCCGCAGCCGGTGCCGGTTGGGAAGCAGTGAGCCCGGGGCACGAAAGGAGAAAAGAAGCATGCTGATGACGATTTCGCTGCTCATGGAAAACAAGGCGGGCGCGATGATGCGGGTAACGGGGCTGCTGACGCAACGGGGCTACAACATCGAGTCGCTGACGGTGGCGCGGACGCTGGACCCGACGCTGTCGCGGATGACGATCGGAGTGGACGTGGACCCGAAACTGCGGGCGCAGGTGATCAAGCAGATGAACAAGCTGATCAACGTACTGCAAGCCACCGACCTGACGGAGACGCCGGCGGTGATGCGGGAACTGGTGCTGCTGCGGGTGCGCTCCGCCATGGAACACAGAACTGCAATTCTGAAAGAAGCCGAAATATTCGGCGCACGCGTGGTGGATTCGAGCGTCGAGGGCTTCGCGCTCGAGGTCACGGGCGAGTCGGAGAAGCTGGATGAGTTCGTCTCCGTGATGGAGAGCTATGGCGAGATTGACGTGACGCGGTCGGGGACCGTGGCGGTCTCGCTGGAACAGAAGAAACTGAGGCTGTCGCCGCCGGTATCGAGGACCGTCGTGCCGGCGGAGCCAGTAAGCGCCGAAGGGCGCTAGACGCCAATCAAAATCAAGAGGAAAACAATTTCATGTCACGACGTTTTTATGAGAAGGACGGATCGCTGGCCCATCTGGAAGGCAAGACGGTGGCCATCATCGGCTACGGGAGCCAGGGGCACGCCCACGCGCTGAACCTGCGGGACTCCGGCGTGAATGTGGTGGTGGGGCTCCAGCCGGGGAGCAAGAGCTGGGCCAAGGCGGAAGCCGCGGGGCTGAAGGTGCTCACCACCGCGGAGGCCGCCCAGGCCGCCGATATGATCATGATTCTGGCGCCGGATCACGTGCAGGCAGACGTGTACGCGAAAGATATCGAACCGCACCTGAAGCCGGGCAAGACGCTGATGTTCGCGCACGGTTTCAGCATTCACTTCGGCACGATCAAGCCGCCGGCAGGCATCGACGTGTCGATGGTTGCCCCGAAGGCTCCCGGCCATCGCGTCCGCGAGGTGTTCACCGAAGGTTCGGGCACGCCGGCGCTGGTCGCCATTCACCAGGACGCTTCCGGCAAGGCGCTCGAAAACGCGCTGGCCTACGCGCTGGCCCTCGGCACACTGCGCGCCGGCGTAATCGAGACAACGTTTAAGGAGGAGACGGAGACCGACCTGTTCGGCGAGCAGGTGGTGCTCTGCGGCGGCGTCAGCGCGTTGATCAAAGCGGCATTCGACACGCTGGTGGAGGCCGGTTACGCGCCGGAGATGGCCTACTTCGAATGCCAGCACGAGCTGAAACTAATCGTCGACCTGATCTATGAGGGCGGCTTGAATTACATGCGCTACTCGGTCTCCGACACGGCCGAATACGGCGATTATACGCGCGGGCCGCGCATCATCAACGCCCAGACGCGCCAGGAGATGAAGAAGATCCTGGGCGAGATTCAGAGCGGAGATTTCGCGCGTGCCTGGATCGCCGAGAACAAGAGCGGCCGGCATAATTTCCTGGCGATGCGCGAGGGAGCGCGCACCTCGCAACTCGAAACGGTCGGCAAGGGACTGCGCGAGATGATGCCGTTCCTCAAGAAGAAGAAGGAAGAGGGCGTGCCGCAGGATACGCCGGCGAACTGAGCGAGAGTGTTTCCGCGAGGACGGAAGCAAAGTCACAGAGAAACGGGGCCGACCCGCGGCCCCGGCGGCAGGAAGGATTCCAAGCAGCGAAACCATGAGGATCTGGACGTTCGACACGACTTTGCGCGACGGAACGCAGGGCGAAGCCATCAGCTTTTCGGTGGATGACAAGATGCTGATCGCGCAGAAGCTCGACGATCTGGGCATCGACTACATCGAAGGCGGCTGGCCGATGTCGAACCCGAAGGACAAGGAGTTCTTCGAGCGGGCGAAAGAATTGAAGCTGCGGCACGCGAGGCTGTGCGCGTTCGGAGCGACGCGGTTCGCCAAGAACGCGGTGGAGCAGGACGCGAATGTGCGCGCGTTGATCGAGGCGGAAACGCCGGCGGTTTCGATTTTCGGAAAGACCTGGGACCTGCACGTGAAGCGCGTGCTGGGCATCAGCGAAGAAGAAAACCTGCAAATCATTTCCGACACGGTACGTTTTTTGAAGCGGCACGGGCGCGAGGTGATCTACGATGCCGAGCACCTGTTTGACGGCTACAACGCCAATCCGGATTATGCGCTAAGGACGCTCGAAGCGGCCAAAAAAGCGGGCGCCGACGTGCTGACGTTGTGCGACACCAACGGCGGGACGGTGACGGCGCGGGTGGCCGAGATCGTGGCCGAGGTGCGACGGCGCTTCGACGGTCCGATCGGCATCCACGCGCACAACGATTGCGACCTGGCAGTGGCGAATTCGATCGCCGCCGTGGAGAGCGGAGCGACGCACGTGCAGGGGACGATGAACGGCTATGGCGAGCGCTGCGGAAACGCAAACCTGACGTCGCTTATCGCCATTCTGGAGACCAAACTGGGCCACACGACGATCGGGGCGGAGAAACTGGCGAGCCTGACCGG
>Ga0302320_10007519_pt1 | contig 23981 bp, 14 predicted proteins | sample Bog_T0_3_FD_202130 | JGI IMG/M metagenome (GOLD analysis project Ga0302320, IMG submission 202130) | Peat permafrost microbial communities from Stordalen Mire near Abisko, Sweden - Bog_T0_3 | ecosystem: Environmental > Terrestrial > Soil > Wetlands > Peat | place: Sweden: Abisko, Stordalen Mire...
CCGAAAGCTCATATAACTCGCTCAGAACGTCCGTTGGCGGCCCGGCGACTGCAAAGTATTCTATGTCGCGCCGCGATCCGCCCGAAAATTCAACCAGTTCATCGCGTGTATCGAAGACGCCTCCGACAGTGTCGAAAAGAACGCCGAATCGCGTCGTGAAGAAAAGTGGCGCTGCCCCATCACCTTGCGCTCCGGAATCGATTTCGGCACCGCCATTGCGCAGCAGGCCAGCCGAAGAGTCCCAGATGTTGAGTCCCCTCATTCCGTAAAGGTTTTCGCCGGGACGATGAATAAGATCCGCCAATCCATCGCTCGCTTGGTTCAAAAGATCTTGTTGACTAAACAACAGCCGACCATCTGGACTGTTGACCGTCAGCCGGATAGGTTCCTGTTTTGACAGGGACGCGAGCAGCGCGCTGGATTGGAGAATGATGTAATCACCTGTCGCCCGCGTGACGATTCCGCTCGGGCGTGCCGGGTGAAAGGAAGGATCCATCACTTCGGTGCGGGAATCGGACTGGTTGTCTGGAAGAATGTGAACCCGCAGAGTACGAGCGTTAAGCAACTCCACTTCGATGATTCCCGAAGGGCATGCGATCCGAACTGCATTTTCCGCAGAATCCAAAAGCGTGCAGGTCGCAGGCTTCGATTGCGCCGACAAGGAAACGCTTCCAAGCGCTGCTGCGCCCACTATCACCTTCCACATGAACTGCCGCATATTTGCTCCAAGCCGAATCCAGATTGAGTCGCCCATCCAGCGCCAAGAATTAACTCCGGCAAGTAATATTCGATCGCGGCGAACATACAGTGGCACTATACTAAGCGAAAAGTCAAAACACGCACCGCTAGTGATCACCGAGCCATGGCGTGGATCTTCCGCACTGCAACCGGATGCTAGTCCATCTGCGATTTGACATGGTCATGACGCGATTTGCGTACGTCCGTTGGCCAGTACTCCACACCCGCACGATTCTCGTATCACTAACTCTGTGGGAAGCACTATCTGCGAAACCTTCGAAGGACTGCTTTGATTTATTCGGTCAAGCAGAATAGAAGCTGCTCTTCGTCCTAGTTCAATCACCGGTTGTCTCACTACAGTAATTGTGGGATGCATAAGAGTAGCGGCGTCGAAATCATCGAAGGAGAACAAGGCCATTTGATCGGGAACCAGGATCGATCGCTTCTGCAATTCGCGCAACACCGCTACTGCCAATACGTCGCTGGTCGCAAAAATTGCAGTTGGAGGAGTTGAAGAATTGAGCGCGAAGCTTAATTGGTCGGAAAGACTCCCGCTTATCGATCCGACCTGCAGGACGCGAACAGGCAGCTTAGCACGGCGCATCGCCTGAGAATAACCGATCACACGCTGGGACTTCGTGAAGATCTTTTCGTCGTCGGCAATGCACAAAATTTGCTGGTGTCCGTGTTCAATCAAATGCTCAGTGGCACGAATCGATGCGGAGCGATTGTCCACGACGAGTGCATCTGCTTCAAGATTCTCTAGTGGCCGATCCACCGAGACAATGGGAATATCGTTCTTTTGGGCGGCGGCAAAATGGTCGTTCTGCGATCCACTTGGGATTACCAACATGCCGGCGACACGTCGATGAACCATGATTTCTGCCTCCTTTCGCTCAACATCCTCACGATGAAAGGAGGCTGCCATTAGTGTCATGTAGCCCGCATTCCACGCGGTTTCATGGATAGCATTGGCGCACGTCGCAAAAAACGGATCTGCTAGATCGGGAACGATGAGTCCCAGAATATGGGCTCGATGGCCTTTAAGAATGCGCGCAGCTTCGTTTGGTTCGTAACCTATACGTGCGATTGCTGCACGAACTTTGCGTTCAGTGGATGCCGAGACCTGTCGTGTTCCGTTAACAACCCGGGACACCGACATCACACCAACTCCAGCTACCTTTGCGACATCGGAAAGGGTTGGCATCTTTCTCGCTTTCGAAACTGCGGATCAATCCTCGTGAATCGTTTTCATTACTCACCGAATCGACCGCTCAGGTGATCAGGATATCATTCTCCATATCCCCGTGCAACCCGCTTCCCGAAAGTGTTGGCCGGTTTCCAGAGTTGCGCGAACGATAGATCTAGTACCTAGGAAAGATTCGAAGTGCCTCTTGACAGTTTCGATTGAATTGGAGTTAAATCTAGACGGTGTTGGATAAGGATATCCATTCTCGAAAGGTGAGCGGCCCAGTTGACGATTGTTTTCTCATCAGTGTCAAACAGTTTAGCCAACGGAACCCCACGAGCGACTTCGGAAACATGAGCCTAGTCAAACACATCCGTTCCGGGCCGAGACATCGTCAATAGGGAAACAATGAAGGTTGAATTTTACGACATCTTCAAGGCCGACTATATCGGCGCGCCCAACACCGAAATCAGAAGTGGATCTTGGGTTTCCGCTCCGGTCATCCCAGCGAGCCGAAATCGCATGGGGTAGCTCGCCGGCCGCTTAGTGACCGGACTGCCGTCGCGGGTACCCATCGATTTTAAGGTTGAAATACGAAGCGGTGCGGGATCTGTTCATATCGTTCGGAGAGTTCAGTGACTAAGTTTGACACAGGCAATATGGGAAGTGAGAAGGTCTACGCTGCGGTTGACATTGGTGGCACGAAAACCGCGGTAGTACTTTCTTCTCAGCCACCAAACATCCTGGAGCGGAACGAATTCCCGACGCTACCAATAGATGGACCGGACCCTGCCCTAAAACAAATCATTGACAGTTTGTGGAGACAGCTTTCCTCTCGCCAGTTAGTTCCGAGTGCCCTGCAAGCGATTGGCGTGAGTTGCGGTGGTCCGTTGGATCCAGTTGCGGGCATAATTCAGGCACCTCCGAATCTGTCGACTTGGCGAGATGTTGGGATCAAGTCGATCCTCGAAAAGGAGTTCGGAGTCCAATGCCTGGTGGAGAACGATGCCAATGCGGGAGCGCTTGCCGAGTTTTGGTTCGGAGCCGGTCAAGGGGTCAACAGCATTGTGTTTCTCACAATGGGAACTGGTCTTGGTGCGGGATTAATTTTGGACGGGCGCCTATACCGTGGAGCCTCAAATTTGGCGGGCGAGATCGGACATATCCGGCTCACCTCGAATGGGCCATGTGCATACGGAAAGGTCGGCTCGGCTGAAGGTTGGGCCAGCGGCGCAGGGATGGCTGAGTCAGGAAGAGCGGCTGTTCGGTTAGCACTAAGGCAAGGCGAAGCCACGTTACTTGGCGGCTTTGACCTTGATTCACTTACCGCGCAAGATGTGTGGGAAACGGCACTAACCGGCGACGCGGTTGCGCAACGCGTTGTGCAAATCACTGGGGAGCGGCTGGGAGAAGTCGCTGCGCTACTCGTCGACCTGTTAAATCCAGACTGCATCGTGGTCGGCGGCCTCGCGGTCTACATGGGCGACGCTTTGCTCGGGCCGGCTCGCAGAGTGATGGGGCGGGAAGCACTGCGCGGCGCGGCCGAGGTCTGCCAGATTGTGCCCGCAGCGCTAGGGAGAAAGATCGGCGACGTAGCTGCCTTGTGCGTCGCTTTGAACTTGGGAAACGGACTCAACACGCGAAAGCTTCAAGGATCACTCACACAATGACCACAGTTTCGCAGCAATCGCCGTTTGGAAAGGCGTTAGGAGAAGCTACGCAGTTGCTGGAGTCACTGCGATCGCTCGAGCCTCAACTAGAACAAACGGCCGAGTCGTGCATTCAATGCTTGGAGCAGGGTCATAAAATCCTGGTCTGCGGCAACGGAGGAAGCGCCAGCGAGGCGCAGCACTTTGTTGGGGAGCTGATGGGACGATATATCGGAAACCGCCAGTCTCTTGCCGCAGTCGCACTCAACGCCGATTCAACTACCCTAAGCTGCATCGCGAACGACTATTGCTTCGAGGAGGTGTTCTCAAGGCAGGTGCGGGGGCTGGGGCGAACCGGCGACGTTCTCGTCGTATTTTCAACGAGCGGGAACTCTTCCAACATCATTCGTGCCCTGGAGTCCGCGCGCACTTCGAAGATAAAATCGTTCGCATTTCTGGGAGGAAAGGGAGGGCTGGCGGCGCCACTAGCAGATTGTTCGCTAATTGTTCAACATGCTCAAACAGCGCGGATACAGGAGGGACATCAGTTTCTTATGCACGCACTGATGGACTACATCGAATCAAAGCAGACTCACGAGCAGTAAAAAGGAACAGTGATGGGCCTGAAAGTTTCTCCCTTCCGAAGCGCGTTGGTTGCTGCCATGGGAGGCCTACTATTTGGATTTGATACCGCGGTCATTTCCGGTGTTACTCACGGCCTCACGGTCGCATTTCACCTTTCGCCCGCCCGTCTGGGAGTAACTGTTTCCAGCGCGCTGTTGGGCACAATCATCGGCGCATTAATAGCCGTTTACCCCGCCGATCACTTGGGCCGGAAGCGATCGCTGTTTGTTCTTGCGTGTCTTTATCTGATATCCGCTCTGGGCTGCGCTCTAGCCTGGAACTGGGATGCCCTCGTGCTTTTTAGAGTTTTGGGCGGTTTAGGCATTGGCGGGTCATCCGTCCTCGGGCCCATGTACATTGCGGAGATCGCTCCGCCAAAGAGCCGCGGCCGACTAGTGGGTCTCTTTCAATTCAACATTTGCAGCGGCATTCTCATCGCTTATCTTTCGAACTATCTCATCACACTCGGCTCGTTGGGTGATGCAGAGTGGCGCTGGAAACTCGGCGTGAGCGCTATTCCCGCGCTGATCTTTGGCGCGCTTGCGCTGACAATCCCCGAAAGTCCTCGTTGGCTGATGGGCAGGGGACGCGAGTCGGAGGCTCTGGCTATCCTGCAAGTCATTGGTCACGACGAATATGAAGACCTGATTCGGCAACGGGCTTGCTCCCGTGACTCGACCGAAAACAAGCCTCGAAATGCACTATTTTCAAAAAAGTATAGACGGCCGATTTTTCTTGCCATCTCTATCGGAATGTTTAACCAGCTCTCAGGAGTCAACGCCATTCTGTATTACATCAATGACATTTTCGCGAGGGCGGGCTTTAACGCGATTTCCAGCAATCAGCAAGCTGTCGCAGTAGGAGCGACTAACTTCCTTTTTACTCTGGTTGCCATGTCAGTGATTGACAAATTTGGGAGGAAGCCCCTGCTCCTCATCGGGGCAGCCGGGACTTCTGTCTGCCTTGCCGGGACGGCGAGCATTCTTCTCTTTCACGTTCACCAGGCGTTGCTTGTTTGGCTTTTGGTTGGCTTCATTGGATTTTTTTCCTTTTCGCAAGGGGCGGTCATTTGGGTTTACCTGAGCGAGGTATTTCCGAACGATGTTCGCGCGAAGGGAGCAAGCCTGGGGAGTCTGACGCATTGGTCTATGAACGCGATCGTGTCAGGCGTATTTCCGATTGTAGCGGCCGGTTCCGGGGGCAAACCATTTGTATTCTTCTCGGCAATGACGGTGTTGCAGTTCTTTGTGGTTCTCATCTGCTACCCCGAAACAAAAGGTGTGGCTCTCGAGGACATGCAAACGAAACTGGCGGTTGTATCAGAACATTGAGGGCAGCATCAGAAAGCGGGATTCTGAGGCAGACCCGACTGAGGATTGCGGGATTGCATCGAGACATGGAGGATTCAGCGTGGAAAGGCATAGAGAAGATCTTACGCGGAGAGGTTTCTTAGTTAAGGCCGCGGCAACCGCCGGGATAATGGCGACAGGGGCCGCCTTTGGCCAAGACCGAGGAAGCAAAGATAGCAGCAAGGGTAAGGTGCTCCATATCATCGGCCATTCTCATATCGATGCCGCATGGCTTTGGCCGTGGCGGGATGGAGCCGATTCTGTTTTGGATACGTTTCGCAGTGCTTTGAACCGAATGAACGAGACGCCGGGATTCTGTTACAGCCATTCATCGTCAGCGCACTACCGGTGGACCGAGCGGGCTGATCCCGTCATGTTTGACGAAATCAAGGAACGCATCCGCCAGAAGCGCTGGGAGGTGACGGGTGGTTGGCCCGTCGAACCAGACTGCAATATTCCGTCCACCGAAAGTTTTGTTCGGCAGTCGCTTTACGGGAAGGAATATTGTCAGCGCGCCCTTGGTGTCAACGTAAAGATTGGGATGAATCCCGACTCTTTCGGACATGCTGCAGGCTTGCCTACGATCCTGAAAAGCGCTGATTTTGACTATTACGTGTTCATGCGTCCCCAGGAAAATGAGATGGATTTGCCTCTCTTGTTCTGGTGGGAGGGGCCAGACGGCTCTCGCGTTCTAACTCTGAGGATCTGGCGGGGCTACGATACCTGGGGCGAAACCACAGAGATGATCCAGGGCGCAGCCACCCATCTGTTCGCGCCCGGCTCTAATCATGGAGCTATCTTCCTCGGTGTGGGGGATCACGGCGGTGCGGTCACCAAGGAACAAATCCAGAAGGTGCTCGAACTGCAGGGCAGCCCAGGGCTGCCAGAATTGCGTTGGAGCACCCTGAGCAGTTTCTTTGAAGACGTAGAACGATCTCAGGCATTTGCGCATCTGCCGGTCATAAAAGGCGAGCTCGAGCATCATGCCCGAGGTTGCTATTCGGCTTATGGAGAAGGCAAATACCTTAACAGGCGAGCGGAGCGGTCGCTCGGAGAAGCTGAGGTCATTTCAGTAGCCACCGGCTTAGCAGTAAATCATCCTTATCCCGGTGAGAATTTTGCCGATTCTTGGTGGAAGGTTGCATTCTGCCAATTTCACGATCTTCTAGCCGGAACTGCTCTTTACAGCGACTATATCGAACTGCGCGATAGCCTAGGATACGCCTGCGAAATTGCTCAGACGTCGAAGATAGAGGCGCTCGAAGCAATGGCTATGCAGGTTGATTTAAGTCGCATCAGGGAAAACGCCCTCTTCTTGTTTAATCCGCTTCCGTGGCCCCGGAAAGTTCAAGCCGAGGTGATTACACAGGCCCAGGTCCATTCGGCCGATCTGCCGCCTATGCACCTGGAGTCCAATGATGGCCAGCGTTATTGCATGCAGTGGCGCCCATCTCCAAGCATGACAAATTTCTTTCCGCAGTTGTCGGCCTGGGTAGATCTTCCGGCGTGCGGGTATAAAGTATTGGAGTTATGTCATGGCGAGGCACCGGCTACTGAGCGATATTCAAGTTCATTCCGAATATCCAGTTCAGGATTCGGCATCGCATCCCTAAAAGCTCAAGATGGCGCTGAACTTCTGTCTGGTCCGGTTGGTCTGGTCGTAATCAGCGACACGAGTGATACGTGGGGACACGATGTCGTTCGTTATCGCGAGGAAATGGGCCGCCCGATGTTCGTCTCTTCCCGACTAATAGAAGATGGGTCCGTTGTGCGCGTTACCCGTCATCGGGCTCGTTGGATGAATTCCGATATCATGCTCAACATTACTGAGTTCGCCGGATCGGAAATGGTCGAGTTGCACTTTATCGTCGATTGGCGCGAACGGGAACAGATACTGAAATTGGAGATTCCAACTGTACTTGCGCAACCGACGATATATGCCAAGGTGCCCGGTGCAGTGCTTGAGCGCCGCACCAACGGGGATGAGGAGCCATACCAAGACTGGGTCGCAATTCAAGGCTTGATCGGCGGCCGCGACTATACCGTTGGCATCATGAATGATTCCACCTATAGCTACGATTGCCTCGACGGTCTTTTCCGCACGGTGCTTATCCGGTCTGCACCCTTTGCCCGCCACAATCCTAATCAGGTGCCGCGCGATGATGACCATGCCTGGCAGGATCAAGGGCGCCAGGAGAGGACCTTCTGGCTTATCGGTGGCCAAGGAAAATACCCCCAGTTGACACTCGACCGCCGTTCCGAGGAGGCACAGACGCCTGCGGAGCACGTTATGGATTCGGCTCATGCTGGGAAATTGCCCAGGGAACAGTCCTTTCTCGAAGTAATGCCAGGGAATGTTCAACTTCTCGCGCTCAAGCACGCCGAGCCCGGCAACGAAGGCGTGATTATTCGGTTGCAAGAGCGTTCTGGACTGCCGACGCAAGCTTCTCTCAAAAGCGCTCAACTGGGACTGGAGCGAGTGATATCGCTTCGTCCTTGGGAGCTGAAAACCATTCTTATTACGCACAAGACGGGCGGTAAGACAGAACTCCGCGAATTATCTTCAATCGAGACCTAAGTCGCCGGACTTGGATGCCTATTGATGTTGCGGATATCATTCTCCAGATACTAGCACCCTTGCATCCTGGACGCACCGGACTGTGAGTCAGAACCTTCGCCGGGATGATGCCCTGGGTGAAAAGTGCAGCTTAACTGCTGCATAAATCGTTTGAACTCAAAAAAGGTCGTCTATGCACTTGACATTTGTAATCGAATGCGGCTTAATTCAAGGTGTCGAGTGGATAAGGATATCCAAGACCCAGTGCATTAGCTTATGCCTTAGGAATAAGCGGCTGGCCGGCCACAATGCTTTCTTGAGTGCAGAATGAGGACCTAATGCCGACAGTACTGCAACGGCCGCGAATCGTATGGCGGCAGCTGAGCCAGTAAGAAGATCGCATAGTTCAGCTCCCTGGATATTGGATCAGGTTGGACCGATTGCGGAAGGAAAAGTTCATGACGCTATATGGTCGAGTCACGGGTAGTTCACCCACCACGACGATTCTTTCACTTATGAGGAGGCGGCAAATGAAAACACATCGAATGCTACAACCGTGCATTTACCTGACGCTTATCTTGGTTCTGGCACCTCTATGGGTATTCGCTCAAGTGTCAGGGTCATCACTAAACGGCGTGGTCACGGATACGACGGGTGCAATAATTCCCGATGCTCAAGTCACAACACAAAATGTCGAGACAGGGCTCATTCAAGTTGTGAAAAGCAACAATACCGGTCTCTATTCGGTCACACCACTACCTCCGGGAAACTACCGCATTACGGTCGAGCACCCGGGCTTCGATAAACAGATTGAAATAGTGGTTCTAACTGTAGATCAGCAGGCTACGATAAACTTCCAAATGCAGGTGGGTAGCGCAACCCAGACTGTGACCGTCAATGCAGAACACGTCCTGTTGAATTCCACTACATCTGAAATCAGCTCGGTTATCGATCAGAACACCATCGATTCATTACCCCTCAACGGGCGCGATCCTTCAAGTTTGATTCTCCTCTCTCCGGGGACAATGAATATGGCCCCTACGGCCGCGTGGAGTACGCAACCTTCCGACTCATTTACGAACCAGGGTGCCGTTTCGGCGGGTGGTGGACAGGAGGGCAGCACTTATGCTCTGCTCGACGGTTCGCCCAACATGGACTACTGGCTAAACCAAACAGCGCCGTTTCCCAATGCTGACGCGACCGAGGAATTTCGCGCGATTACAGCAAATTTTGGAGCGGAGTATGGGTTTTCACCAAACGCCGTTATCTCGGTGCAGACTAAATCGGGGACGAACGCCTTCCATGGAGGACTGTTTGATTTTCTAAGAAACGGGGACCTGAACGCATCCAACTGGTTTAGTGGTGTGGTTGATCTGCTCAAACGTAATCAGTTCGGCGGATTTGTTGGCGGGCCAATCATTAAAAATAGGCTCTTCTTCTTTGCAAACTATCAGGGAACCAGAGCCAGTACTGCTTCCGGGACGATCACCGATTTTACGCCAACCGCGGCGATGCTTCAGGGCGACTTCAGCGCCGTACCGATTACACTCGGAGCGCCATTTGCCACTGTGAATGGAATGCCAAATCAAGTTGATCCGTCCCTGCTGAGCACTGCTGCGATCAATATCGCGAAGGCAGTTCTTCCCTTGGGACAAGTCCCGGCAACAGGAGAGGTCACTTTCAGTGGTCCCGTCGTAAAAACAAAATACGACGAGAATACCGACCGGCTGGACTTTACAATTTCCCAACGCCAACGTGTATTCGTCCGTAGTTTTATGCAACAGTTCACAACCGGCGCTGGAACCATCCCAGGAAATGTGCTTGCAACCCAGAATGAAAGTGACGTCAACACTCACGGCCAATTTTACAATGAGGTTTTAGGCTATACATGGCTTCCAAACTCGACGCTTGCCAATGTGCTGACTGCAGCTTGGGTTCGAATGGGCGTCAATAATGGGAGCCAACTCTATGACGGTACCGGAGCTCCTTTTTGCTTCTCAAAGTTCATAAACGTTACTGAAGGCGAATGCTACATAAACAATTTCACCGTCAACGGTGGCTGGTCCGGTGTGTTCGCTGAGCCCAACGGAAACAATAGGACGACGTGGTGGCTATCAGATGCGCTAACCAAAACAGTGCGGAACCATACCATCTCAGTCGGTTTTCTATATAACCACCAAAGAGATTATGTGACGACGGGTTACGCCGCCGAGCCCCAGATTCAATTCTTTGGAAACCAAACCGGTATGGGCTTGGCAGATTATGTGCTGGGAGATGTGGGATCCTTCACGCAGGGGGCTTTCGAGGACTCTCCGCTGGAAGGCTGGCAGATAGCAGCCTACGGACAAGACCAATGGAAAGTGAGACCGAACTTGACCCTGACGGCGGGATTGAGGTGGGAGCCGTATCCCGCTCCGAAGTCGCTGTTCGGGGGGTCCGCTTATGTTCCTGGAGAGCAGAGTACTATATACCCCAATGCGCCCAAGGGGTTAGTGTTCCCCGGAGATAAAGGAGTAACCGCATCCCTTATTCCGTCAGGTTATAAGTATTTTCAACCCAGGATTGGTGTATCATGGCTGCCTTTTGGACCTAGGACTGTGCTTCGCGCAGGTTTCGGCTTATACGTGCAGACTCTCCCGGTTGCACTATGGGCGGAAGCACCCGGCGTCGTCCCATTTAGTCCCATATATTCACTATTTGGAGCACCGGGATCTCCCGTCCCTTTTCAGAATCCGTGGTCGGTATTCGGGGCTACTGGGGGCCAGAATCCCTTTCCATCGCCCTCATCTTTCACCCAAAACCCGAAGCTTCCTGCAAGCCAGGCTACCTTCTTATTGCCTGTCACCGACTATGACTCATTTACCAGAAACTTTTCATTGCCGGTAACTCAAAGCTGGACATTGTCGGTTGAGCAACAGTTGACGAGAACTCTTGCATTACATGTTGCTTACGTTGGAAATGAGTCCTATCATCAAACGGTCAATGTGGATGCGAATCCTGGCATCTTTACCAATGGGGGAGCTAGGATAAATCCGAATTTTTCGGCCTTCTTCCAGAATACAAGCTGGGGGACTGGATCTTACAACGCTCTCCAAGCTCAACTCGAGAACCAGCGCTGGCACGGACTACAATTCCAGTCAAGCTTCACCTGGTCTAAGGTTTTGGATTTGCAGTCGAACGATGACGCATCCTTTAGTGGCTATGGCCTTTCGAATCCATTCGATATTCGGCGGAATCGTGGCATAGCGGCTATGAATATTCCACTTGTATCTGTGACCAATGTCGTGTATCAAATCCCGTCATTCGGACTGAAGAACACCTTGGCAAAGGAAATCGTCGGTGGTTGGGCGATCGGCGGTATATGGACATTGATGTCAGGATATCCGTTTGGTATCGTCGGCGGAGATGGAAATAATAACTCTGAAGCTCAACAATACGGTGACCGGGGCAATCTCGTCCCTGGACAGAGGTGGAACGTGCACCAGGGCAATAAGTCGCAATGGCTAACGCACTACTTCAACCCTGCCGCATTTACCGTAAATCCTCCAGGGACATTCGGCGACACTAGCGTGAATTTTCTCAAGGGTCCTGGCATGAACACTGCCGACCTTTCTCTCTCGAAGAGCTGGAGCTTGTTCAGCGCAGAAAGATCGCTTCAATTTCGCGCAGAGATGTTCAACGCCTTTAATCATCCCAATTTTGGACTTCCAGATAACGATCCGTCATCTAGCAATGCTGGCCAAATTACAGGTATCGGCGCGATTTCTCCGCGGGTCGTCCAATTAGCGTTGAAGTTGACCTTCTGAGCGAGAGGATATTGTGGGGCTCCGTATCGAACATGCCGGTTGTCTGCAACTGCAATGAAGGCGGTCATTGGCTATGCCCAGGCCGCCTTCGGACTTGCGGGGAGCGGAGTGTTAACCACGATGTCGCCAAAGAGATTCTAGGGTGAGTTCGAGTCACAAGTGCGTCCAAAGCTCTTAGTTGTGAGGAGGTGTTTGGTGGGAGTACTCGGCAGGTGCGGACACGGCGCTCTGATGCTGGTCGTGATTTTATCCATGCCCATTGTGATCGTGGGACAGTCCGATCGCGTCATAGTGTTAGATAAAGGTTGGCAGCTGGCATCGGCGAGCACTCTTTCTGCTTCAGGAGACGTAATTTCCGAGCCCGAATACGAAACTACAAACTGGCACACCATCCGACGGATGCCCGCTACAGTCTTGGAAGCCCTCCAGGAAGACGGAACATATCCCAATCTATATTTCGGAATGAATCTCCTCGAGGGAGTACCGCAGGATCTGTGGAAACAGAGTTGGTGGTACCGTACTAGCTTTAAGTTGCCTACGTCAGGCACCGCGTACTGGATTGATCTTCCCGGCATTAACTACCGTGCACAGGTTTGGCTAAACGGAAAGTTGGTCGCCGGTGATAGCCAGATCGTTGGAATGTATGTTGATCACTACATGAATGTGAGCAAGTTTGTTGCTCCCGGGAAAGTGAATGTGCTCGCAATAAAAATCACTCCCGAGCAAAAGATAGAAAACGTCAACGGAATTGAACTCGGAGACAGCTACCATGACCTGATTAATTGGGAATATCTTGGTTATCGAGGGTCTCTGAAAATTGGCGACCTACCTACTAGTGGCCTGACAGGCACGTATTCGGGAAAAGGGACAGACTCAGCTGACAGATCGGTTGATATCGCCGTAACCGTTACAAGCGCCTCAACTAAAGAGATAACGTTGCTAGCGAGGGTCACGGCCGCTGGAGTGCCGCTCACTGACGGCACAGTGACCTTCATGCAGGGTGGAATTCCCATCGGCACGGGAGCGGTGAACGCTAGTGGGGTAGCGACGCTCACCACTACAAATAAATTACCTAACGCCTCTGGGATATCTTTTGTTCCGGATAGAAATGCGGGGATCTGGAAGCCGGTCTCAATCTACACGACTGGACCGGTGGAACTCTCTAATACATGTGTTGACACCGAACTTCCACTCCCCTTGACGAGCAGCGCGAAGCTGACCGTTTATGCGAACGTTCTGAACGCCACCTCCGCCAACATAAAGGGACTTCTGGAGGGAACGATTACCCGCTTCGGTAAGCCCGCGATTCACATTTCGCAATCCGTTAACTTATCGCCTGGCGAAAAGCGAGAAATCAGTTTCGCTCCAAACAACTACCCGCAGCTTACTGTCAACAACCCAGACCTTTGGTGGCCTTATACTCTCGGCGACCCTGCATTGTATGGCATCCGTCTGAAGTTTGTGATAGATGGCGTGACTTCGGATTCGGAGTCGATACGCTTCGGAATCCGTAAGGTAACACAAATGCGGGACAATGACCTCGCGTTCCCAGATGTAGGCAAAGGCGGCAATTTCTATCTTCAGGTGAATGGACGCGATTTTCCGATTCGGGGTGCTTACTATACTCCAGACTTGCTCCTTCGCCATGATGAGAAGCGCGAAGCGGATATTATCCGCTACGCAAAGGATCTGAGAGTAAACATGCTACGTTGGGAGGGAAAGATTCCCGACAAGCACATTATTGAATTGGCAGATGAAGCTGGGATGCCAGTCATGCTCGGTTGGATGTGTTGCGCTCAGTGGGAGAAATGGGACCAGTGGAATGATGAAGACTGGCGAATCGCACCCGAGAGCTTACGTTCACAAATCCTTATGCTGCGTTCCCATCCAGCTGCGTTCATATGGGCCAATGGCAGCGACGGTCTCCCGCCGGAGCCGCTCCGCGATTCATATCACCAGATATTAAGTGATCTGCATTGGCAGAATGCGATTGTCGATACGGTTTCTTCGTTTGCAAGGGATGCAAACGGAAATCGCCTTTGGGACGGAATTGAGATGCAGGGCCCCTATAGCTGGCGTCCGCCGTCCTATTGGTTCTCTGGACTTTACCCCGCTACGCGTGGGGCTAGCGCAGAAGAAGGAGATAATGAAAATATTCCTCCGTTCGAAAGTCTAAAGAAGTTCATTCCTACCGATAAGCTTTGGCCGATTAATCAATTCTGGTCATTTCATGCTGACTCGTATGATGGACCGAATCAGTTGTTGAGTACGCAGCTTGCTTTGGACAAACGATATGGTGCATCTAGCAGCGCAGAGGAATTAGCGCGGAAGGCGCAGCTTGGACTTTATGAAGACGTCCGCGCTCAGTTCGAGGATTTTGCCGCAAATGGTTGGGCGAATCACAAGATGACAATTTACTTTATGCTCGACGCGCCATGGCCATCATTTATCGGGCATTTGTTTGATTACTACTTAAAACCCGGCGGGGCATACTACGGAGCGAAGAAAGGCCTACAACCTCTCTCCGTGGTCTTTGATTACTATGCTACAGGTGATCATGAGCACGCGAAGATCCGTGTTGTCAATCAGACACTAAGCGATCAGACCGATTTGCGCGTTCGCGTTCGCGTTTATGATTTATCAGGCAAAGTGAGGTACGATAAGCAAGCGACTCACATTAATGTCCAGCCGCAAGGCACTTCCTTGGCTATAACTCTGCCGCTAATACCCAACCTGACATCTACGTACTTCATCCGATGTGAATTGTTCAATGCTTCGGGAGCCCGAGTCGTCGAAAATGCATATTGGCAATCTACTCGGCTGGATGATCTAGGCAGTGCATCAAATGAGAATGGCTTTTCGTTGAGTCAAGCTAGTTGGGCCGACTTTACGGCTCTGAATAAGATGCCCAAGGCGCAGTTGCAGATCTCGGCGAAGTTTCTTAGATCTACCGAGAAGCAAGAGGTGGTCATCAGTTTACATAACCCCTCTCTTCAGATTGCTTTTTTTGAACGGGCATCGATAACGGATGGCAAAGAAGGAGATGAAATCCTCCCTATCATATATAGCGATAATTATGTAACAGTATTCCCTGGGGAAACCGCTCACATCATGAGCACGTATAGGTCGTCTAGGACTGTCAAGAGCGATCCGTGGCTAAGCGTAGAAGGTTACAACACAGAGCGGGAGGCAACACAAATTCGGTAACCTCCGATGCTTCGGAGCGTCTCGCAGACGAATTTCATCGCCGACTACTCGAGCAGAATCGGCAGGCGCCGAGACGCGATGGTCAGAGATAGAAGAGGCGGTTGCTAAAGTTCGGAGGAGCATGAATCAAGCAAAAACGGAGCTTTCGAGGTCGTCAAATCAAGACGCCTCCCTTTATTGGGCGGAGGTTCTTGTAGAACGTGCTGTGACTGTGAAGCGTGGAGCGAAGATGTCAAGATTCTCACTTATCTGGCGGCCATGCCGGACCGGACCTTTCAGCAGGTGAAGCAAGCATGCGGAAAAATGGCAATGGGAACACGGTAAAGGCAGACGAGATTGAGTATCAGGGGTGGAAGAAAGTAATCAGACTCTGCAATGGCACGGTGCAGCTCTTGATTGTGACTGAGGTAGGGCCCCGGATTCTGTTCTTCGGCTTTCAGGGAGAACGAAATGAGTTTTACGAGAATCCCGAGCACGCTGGGATGTCCGGAGGTGGGGATTACTGTGTCTATGGAGGACACAGGCTCTGGGTATCGCCGGAAGTGGAGAGCACCTACTATCCCGATAATGGCCCCGTGTCTGTTCACATGGACAAGGATGTCTTCTCATTTACGGCACCGCCCGAATCCCATCCGGAAACAGACTTACAGAAAGAGATTGAACTTAAGCTTGCTGCAAACGGGACACATGTTTCCGTAACTCATCGAATTCGCAACGTTGGAAAGAAAGCAGCCGAAATCGCCCCGTGGGCACTTTCCGTAATGGCCGGGGGCGGAAAGGCTATTTTACCTCTTCCGCCTAGAGCTGCCCCTACAAGGAGCAGACTTCTGCCTGAGGGGGTTTTCGCGTTGTGGTCTTGGACCGACCTAGCAGATCCCCGTTGGAAGTTCAGTACGAACTACGTTCAACTGAAGCAAGACAGCGATCCTAGGTCGACATTCAAAGAGCAAATGGGAGGGATTTATAACCCATTTGGCTGGGGAGCCTATTTTCGGGAGAGCCACTTATTCATAAAGAAGGCAAGAGTATTCAATGGAGCGAGGTACCCTGACTTCGGCTGCAATTTTGAGTTATATACGGATCCAAGCTCGTTGGAAATTGAGACGCTTGGGCCGCTTCAAATCCTAGCACCTGAACAAACGGCAGAGCACAGGGAAGACTGGTGGCTTTTCCGTGATTTGCCTGCTGGCGAAGATGACAAGTGGATTGGTGACGTCATTCTGAAGATGGTTGAATCGACCGGAGCGGATGCCCAGGTCTAGAGGCGGTACCTCCGGTTGACCTGTCGGATACCCTGATCCTGAAACGTACTTTGCGGGCGTAATAGTGAACGGTGAAATGAAAAAAGTCGGGATCATCGGCGAAATACTTGTTGAGATCATGGCGGTAGATCTCGGCGAAGGTTTTCGCGAGCCGATTGCGCTGCTCGGACCGTTCCCTAGTGGAGCCCCGGCCATCTTCATCGATCAGATGGCTCGTTTTGGCCACCCCTGCGGCATTGTTGGCTGCGTAGGCGATGACGATTTTGGGTGGCTGAACATCGATAGGCTGCGAGTAGACGGAGTGGACATTTCGGCGATCAACATTCACCCTCGGGCAGTGACCGGTAGCGCTTTCGTCCGGTATCGCCACGACGGCAGTCGCGATTTTGTCTTCAATATTCGCGACAGCGCGGCCGGAAAAACCAAATTGACCAAAGTAGGGCGACAAATGATCTCGGCGTGTGGCCATCTACACGTGATGGGTTCAGCCCTCTGTGCCCCTGGTCTTGCAGAGGCGGTCGAAGAGGCGCTAACTATCGTCAAGGCAAACGGTGGCAGCATCTCCTTTGATCCAAATCTGCGCAAGGAAATTCTCTCAGTCAGAAGCGTAACCGAACGCCTAGCCCACGTGCTGGAGGCGACCGATGTCTTTCTACCAAGTGGCGACGAACTTTTTCTTCTGACGGAAGCCAAGGACGAAGTCGGCGCTGTGCTCGAACTGTTTGAGCGGGGCATCCAAGTGGTAGTGGTGAAAAGAGGGGCCGAAGGAGCCATATGGTATGACAAGGAACGCACTCTGCCCGTCCCCGCTTTCAACGTGACTCAAATAGATCCGACGGGGGCGGGGGACTGCTTCGGAGCCGTACTAGTTGCGTGTTGGCTACAGGGGATGTCTCCAAACCAGGCGCTGCGCAGGGCCAATGCAGCTGGTGCAAGGGCCGTGATGGTAAAGGGACCGATGGAAGGTGCTGCTTTCCGAGCCGACCTTGAGACCTGGATGGCGATGCAAGAATGAGTACTGTGCTCGCAGAAATAGCAAATTTTCAAAACATGACGGGCAGTCCGACGCAATGTGCGAAGCCGTAGGGGAAACCGTCTAAGAACGACGACATCGATGCTTGAAGCGCGCTCTGAGGCCGGAGCCCACCCCTCTTGCCAATCAGGACCGACGACCAACTCGATAGAAGTCGCTGCAACGGTGCGCGACCGGTGGGTTATGCGCCAAACGGCAGCGGGTAACGTCATCCGCGGAATGCTCCGAGAGTGCGGCCCCGGGATCCGCCAAACATGCTCGCAATTTGTTTGACAGGTCTGAAAAGGTCCTGTTAAGCTCTTTCGGAGAACGATATCCAACGATGACTGAACCATCCGAGGCGAAACTATTCAGAGGTATGTGGAGGAAACTCAAAATGGGAAAGCTGAAGTATGCCGTGCACGCTTATGCGTGGACCTCCAGCTGGAGCAATCAGACACTCGATCTGATCAATCGGGCTAAACACTTAGGCTTCGACGTGATCGAAATTCCGCTGATGGAATTGGAATTGGTTGATCCTGTAGCCATCCGCAATCGCGCGGCTGAAGTCGGCATCGCCCTGTGCACCTCAACTGCCTGCTCGATTGCGAACGATCCGACGGGCGATGACCAAGATACTCGTGACCGTGGCATAAAGTACCTAAAAGGCTGTATCAAAGCGACAGCAGACATGGGGGCAACTGTATTCACCGGCGTAACGTATTCGGCTATGGGCCGTCGGATTGCGGAGATACCTGGTGAAGAATATTGGGAGCGCGCTGCGAATGCTCTAAAACAAGCGGCCCGCTTCGCTCGTGATCACGACGTCGTTGTCGGGATCGAGCCCATCAACCGCTATGAGAACTTCCTCATCAATACGTGCGAGCAGGGGCTAAGACTTCGGGAGATGATTGATGAACCGAATGTCGCCCTGCATCTGGATGCGTACCACATGAATATCGAGGAAGCCAACTTTTATGAACCAACGCGGAAAGGTGCACCTTTTTTGTGCCACTACCACATGAGTGAAAGCCATCGCGGTACACCGGGAACGGGTCAGGTTGACTGGGAAGAGATCTATAGTGCGCTGGCCAGCGTTGGCTATACGGGCCTGGTAGGTATGGAATCCTTTTGCGAGTGCTCCGGGGCAATGGCAGCGGCTACCTGTATCTGGCGTAAAATGGCGCACTCAAGTGACGAACTTCTCACACAAGGCCTGTCGTTCTTGAAGAGTATTGAAGCCAAGCACTATGCCAGTCCTGTGCGCAATGACACGAGGACGCACTCAATGGTAACCGGCGAGTCCAAGGTTACCTTGAAACAGTAGCCCCGGATACGGGCGGTATTGCAAGCAGCAGCGCCTTATCAGCCCTGTTTCGAGCGGAGTACTGAATCGAGAAAAGAGGAGCCGTGATTGACATACCGAAAAGCGAGTTTGAAGAACGCGTCCGCAAGGTTCAGGACGCGATGGAGAACGAGCAGTTGGATGGGCTTTTTGTCTTTGGTGACGAATACCGGAGAGAGAACCTTCGCTACCTGAGCAATTTTTGGCCTATCTTCGAGCGCGGAGCCTGTTGCATTGGTAGGAAGGGAGAGCCGATCCTCGCAGGAGCTCCTGAAGGTGCCATGTACGCACGGGAAATGTGTCCATGGAAGGACATCCGGAATATTAAGGAGTTCTCCTGCGTTTCGGTGCCCGAGGAAATCAACTATCCGTTCGCGACATTCTCCAGTTTGAAAGAAACCCTGGCAGATACCCTGAACGGCGGCAGAAGACTCGGTGTTGTCGGGAAGTGGGACATGCCTGGTCCGATCTTTGATCGCGTATGTGGAGCACTCCCCAACGTCGAAGTTATTGAAGCCGATTCTATCTTGCGTGATTTACGACTCATCAAGAGCGAGAACGAAATCGCATGTCTGCGGGAGGCTGGTCGGTTGGCGTGCTTAGGATATGAGAAATTGGTGGCTGCCGCCGTTCCGGGCAGTACGGAATTGCAGGCAGCGGGTATTGCTGAAGGCGCCGCGCGCTCTGGAGGAGCCGAAAACATCCCGTTCATTGTATTCGGAAGCGGAAGCCGCACAAATACCATCATTGGCCGCCCAACCAATAAAGTCATTCGCGATGGCGATATGCTGATGGCGGGTATAGCCGTGCAATACCAGGGCTATATCGCCACTGCCGAATACCCCTTTGTCGCTGGAAATGCTAACAATGAGCAGAAGAAATTTCTTTCTACGTTATTTCAGGCCACCAATGTCCAACTGAAGTATTTGCGCGCCGGCGCAATTTCAGGCGAGATGGTTCGTGCGGTCAAAGCCGTATTTGAGGCCCATGGGTACAAGAAATACGACCTATATCCGCCTATGCACGGTATCGGACTGGCTGAAGCAGAATCACCTTATCCTGACGAGGATGCCACTTATCCGTTTCGTGCCGGAATGTGCGTCAACTCCGATGTCAGTCTATTTGGGCACCCGTGTGGATCCAATCGAATTGAGGAGGGGTTTGTGATTCGTGAAGACGGTTGCGAGTCGCTCACTCCGTTGATCCGAGAGGTGTGCGCCGCTGCCGTTTAGCGCTTCGGCCTCAATGAGGGCGCACTTTGCAGGTCGCGGGCGTAGCAGACTAGTTTGTCAGGTAGATGCGGAATTGCCAGGTAGATGCCACCTACTATAGGGCCGTGTTCTGGCTCGAGAAGAAGAAACTATCCGTCGATGCCAGCAGTGCTTCTTTTTCACAGCGTCTAACTCAATTTACTTGAGCTTAGCGCGCGTTCGTTAAGACGGATCCCCTATGCCGGCGTTCCCTAACATTGACCGCTGTTATGGAGAAATCGAGTGTCTAATACATTGCAAGAGCTAGCTAAGGCACGGGCTCGGGGATTCCCAAAGGGAATCTACTCCGTATGCTCTGCGCATCCTTGGGTGCTTGAAGCAGCCATTGACCAAGCGTTTGAAGATGAGTCGTATCTCCTGATTGAGGCGACCTCCAACCAGGTGAACCACCTTGGAGGTTACACGGGCATGGTGCCCGCGGACTTTGTGCGGCTCGTTGCCGGCATTGCCGCAAAGAAGGGGTTTAACAAGTCACGTTTGATTCTCGGGGGAGATCATCTGGGACCGAATCCATGGCAGGATCAACCTGCTGCGGAGGCGTTGCGCGAGGCCGAATTGATGGTCGAAGCCTTCGTGCGGGCGGGTTTTCAAAAGATCCACCTCGATGCCAGCATGGCTTGTGCAGACGATCATGGCCCACTTGCGGGCGAAGAAATCGCTCGGCGTGCCGCTGCACTTTGTGCCGCTGCGGAGCGAGTGAGCGGAGGGCAGAAGCCTTTCTATGTGATTGGCACCGAAGTGCCCATTCCCGGCGGCGCAATTGAAAGCTTGACCGGGCTTACTGTCACAAGCCGTAAAGCGGCATTAGAGACCTTAGCTGTGCATGAGCGAGTGTTCAAAGAGGCGGGACTTGCCCACGTTTGGTCCCGGGTGAACGCCCTGGTGGTACAGCCAGGAGTTGAATTTAATCATGACAGTGTGGTCGATTACGATCCCGTGGGTGCCGCACATTTGACCGAACTGCTTAAGAACGAAGAGGGTCTGGTCTATGAGGCGCACTCCACGGACTATCAACGGCCCGAGGCATATCGCAATCTGGTGCAAGACGGGTTCGCGATCTTGAAGGTGGGACCGGCACTCACCTTTGCTATGAGAGAGGCGCTGGCCGCACTGGCGTCGATTGAGACCGAACTGGTGGCTACGGGCGAATCTTCCCAACTTATGGATGTCGTGGATAAAGTCATGCTCGACGACCGCCGCCACTGGGAACGTCATTACACTGCAGATGAAAGAGCCGCGCGTCTTCTGAGGCGCTATAGTTACAGCGATCGCGTGAGATATTACTGGAGCGATCCGCGAGTCAAGAAAGCGGTAGAGACGCTAATGTTGAATTTGCAGCAATCAGCGATTCCTGAGACGATGCTCAGCGCGCTTCTGCCCGCGCAGTATCGTGCCGTCCGGGCAGGAACATTGCTGCCAGACGCACATTCCATCGTTATCCACCGCGTGCGGCAAGTGCTACGGGATTACGCAGCCGCTTGTTTCGTGTAAACAATTGCCTAGATTCCATTAATGAACAACTTGAAGTTGGCTGTTGAAAGCTTTGTGGTCAGTCGCTCCGGCGGTGAAGACCACAACTGCATTTAGATTGGACCGCGATCAAAGGAGCCGACTCATGACGACTAAGAATCAGATTTATACCGGATCCGGATCGGCTGTCGGTGCGGGAACTCGCCTCCATCGCACGCTGGGTCTATGGAGCCTTGTCATGATAGGCATGGTGCTGGTGCAGCCGACCGCGCCCATGGGGATCTACGGTGTAATCAGTAACAAAGCACACGGCCACGTCGTCACGACCGTCCTTATCGCCATGATAGCCATGCTTTTTACGGCCATCAGCTATGGCCGGATGGCGCGCGTCTATCCCAGCGCCGGTTCCGCTTTTACTTATGTAGGGCAGGAGATGCATGCCGCGCTCGGTTACGTCGTCGGTTGGGGTATGGTGATGGACTATATTCTGGGCCCCCTGGTCTGTATGGCTTTTTGCGCCAAAGCAGCAATGAACATTCTCCCCGGTCTGTCCTTCTATATCTGGATTCTCATTTTTGCCGTCTTATTTACTTGGTTGAACCTGCGAGCGGTCAGGACCTCAGCCAAGTTAAATGAGACCCTGTGCGTCGCGATGGTGTTTGTCGTCATCTTGTTTCTTGCTGCTGTAGTCCGCTCTCTTTGGCAGGTTCACCATAATCCCGCTTTTTTTACTCATCCTTTCTACGATCCAGAGTCCTTCCAGTTAAGCAATATCTTCTCCGGTACGTCTGTCGCTGTGCTCACCTACATTGGCTTTGACGCGGTGTCCACGCTGTCAGAGGAGGTTGAGAATCCGCGCCGCAACATCCTGATTGCTACCGTTTTGGTATGCCTGATTACCGGTCTCTTGTCCGGGCTCGAAGTCTACGCGGCACAACTTGTCTGGGGATCGAAACCCTTCCCGAGCGACCAAGTCGAGTCGGCCTTTGCCCTGTTGTCGCGTAATGTTGGCGGGGTCATCCTTTTCCAGATCATAAACTTCACACTGCTAGTAGCAAACATGGGCTCAGGAATGGGCTCTCAACTCGCTGCCGGGAGGCTCCTATATGGCATGGGCCGTGGAAATGCACTACCGAGTTCGTTCTTCGGCACAATCGAAGTCAAGCACCGTGTACCGCGCAACAACATTCTCTTGGTCGGAGCTATTGCGTGTGTCGGAGCTGGAATTCTCGAATTCTTTGCCGACCGGTTGGGCGGGGGGGCATATGAAACAGGCGCACAGACGCTCAATTTCGGTGCCTTCGTCGGTTTCATGGGTGTGAATGCCGCCTCTTTCATTCATCTTTGGCGCGATAGGACGACCAGAAAGTTTGGTAACTTGGCCATGCCGGCTCTCGGGTTCGTGATATGCGGTTTTATCTGGTTCCACCTTAACCGTCCTGCGCTGGTGATCGGCTTTGTATGGATGGGTGTGGGTATCTTCTACGGGGCACATCGAACGGGGGGCTTCCGTTCGGAACTCGTCAGTTTTGAAATTCCGTCCGACGAGGCCTAGGAACTTGTTGAAATAGGTACGTGTTTTGCGTCGGAGGTTTGCATCGATTCGTCTAACAGACATGCGTGGAGATGAGCGGGATCAGGACGGGATGTTCAGCTATATATCGTTGGAGCAGCGTGTGCCTCAGGATCATCCATTGCGTGCAGTTCGCAAGTTGACGGATGCGGTGTTGCGGACGTTGAGCCCGGAGTTGGATGCGTTGTATGCCGACTCCGGCCGTCCATCGATTGCGCCGGAGTACATTCTGCGGGCGCTTTTGTTGCAGGTGTTCTACTCAGTGCGGTCAGAGCGTTTGCTGGTCGAGCAGATCGATTACAACCTGCTGTTTCGCTGGTTTGTGGGTCTTGGCATGGACGACGCGGTGTGGAACCATGCGGTGTTTTCCAAGAACCGCGACCGGTTGCTGACTTCCGATGTGGCGCAGCAGTTCTTCGCCGAGGTGAACAAGCAGGCGAAGAAGTTCATGTCCGACGAACACTTCACGGTAGACGGCACCCTGATCCAGGCGTGGGCCTCGCAAAAGAGCTTTCGCTCGAAGGACGGCTCTGACAACGGCGACGGGACGAACTTCCATGGCCAGAAGCGATCGAACGATACGCATGAATCCACCACCGATCCAGATGCGCGGCTGTACAAGAAGAGCTACGGCAAGGAATCGAAGCTGAGTTATCTGGGTCATGCGCTGGTAGAAAACCGCAACGGTCTGATCGCCGCGGCGATGGTGACGCACGCCGACGGTTATGCGGAGCGCGATGCAGCGCTGTTGATGCTTGCCGAAAAGCAAGAGGGCCGCTCCCGCCGCATCACGGTGGGCGCCGACAAGGCTTACGACACGAAGGATTTCGTCAGCACGGTGCGGGAGTTGAACGTGACGCCGCACGTTACCAGGAACGACAAAGGCCGCACCAGCAACCTGGACCGCAGAACCACGCGCCAGCCCGGCT
>Ga0302320_10007520_pt1 | contig 23977 bp, 24 predicted proteins | sample Bog_T0_3_FD_202130 | JGI IMG/M metagenome (GOLD analysis project Ga0302320, IMG submission 202130) | Peat permafrost microbial communities from Stordalen Mire near Abisko, Sweden - Bog_T0_3 | ecosystem: Environmental > Terrestrial > Soil > Wetlands > Peat | place: Sweden: Abisko, Stordalen Mire...
CGAACGTGAGTTGGCTGAGGCCGTCTTCGAAGGCCGTGGCGAGCGCTCCCTCGAGAATTTCGGACTTTGTATGTTTATGCCCCATTGGGCTTGATTGTAGTGACCACTGCAACTACAGTTCCGTAGTGATCACTACAAATAGAGGGGTACGCCAATGACCAAGCAATTGACAGAACCTATGGAGGTCGTGGACGCGTTCATCGACGCCTTCATCGCGATGGATTTCGATACTGCGATGTCGTTTCTTTTCGAAAACGTTGAATACACGAACATTCCGATTGGCACTGTCTATGGCGCATCCGGAGTTCGAGAAATGCTTGATCCGTTTTTTGCTCCGATCCACGAGAATGAATTCTTGATTTTGCGTCGAGCTGCGTCGGGTCCGACGGTGTTCTTTGAGCGCTTGGATCGTCACCGCTTAGATTTTGGTTGGCGAGAACTTGCCGTCAACAGTGTCTTTGAGGTACACGACGGCATGATCACGGTGTGGCGTGACTATTTCGATCTCGCCACCGCCGCGAAGATTCACGACGCGAGTGCGTCATGAATATCTCCATCGAAGAGGCAGCAGACCTCTTTCGTCGCGAGCCAGACCGGCTGATAGACGTCGGCACGGGCAAGGTTGCCTACCGTGTCGTAGGAAACGGTCCCGATGTTTTGTTCGTGCACGGTTGGCCAGTGAGTGGGGCGACGTTTCGCCGCCTCCTTCCAAACTTGGCGGACCACGTCACGTGCCACGTGATTGATCTTGTGGGATCTGGATCAAGTGAGTTCTCGGCGCAAACGCCCATGTCCTTCGAGAATCACATACGTAGTGTTCGAAGCGTTGTCGACCAACTTGGGCTGAACAGTGTTGCGGTGGTCGGGCACGATAGTGGAGGGCTCATTTCTCGTCACGCCATGGCCGGCGATCCACGTCTACGCGCACTTGGACTGATTGACACGGAACAATCCACTGGCTTGAGTCGAAAATTCAAGTCATTTATTACCTCCGGACGAACACCTGGTTTTGGCGCGGTACTTGGTTGGCTTTGCGGCCGACCTCGTTTACGAAGAAGTCGGTTAGTTCTTGGCGACGCGTTTGCTGACCCATCGTTACTTGATGGAGAATTCGCAGAGTTCTTTTTGAAGCCGATGCACGACGAAAAATTACGTCAATTCGCCGCGGTCACGTTGCTTCGTAGTTTTGAATATCGCTACGTCAATGAACTCAGTGATCTGCATCAACGAATTGCTGTTCCGGTCCAACTTGTATGGGGCGAGAAGGATGCCTTCTTTCCAGTTGCGTGGGCCAAGAAAATGGTGGACTCGTTCCCCGACGCCCAACTTGCGGTCATCACAGGGGCCGGTCTCTTCAGCCATGAAGAACGTCCGACGGAGGTTTCTCAAGCGCTGCTTCCGGTTTTGCTTGGAACGGCCAATAAACGGCATTCTCCGATGTAGCATGCAGGCCCGTGACGAAGACTCGATTTGGCCCTTACGCACTACTGACGATGCTTCTGATTTTGTCAGTAGGTTCGGCGATAATCAGCGCACACAAAAATTCGACTCCCACGTCCGACGCCTGGAATAACGATATTGTTGGAACGCTCGATGGAAACGCGGCGTGCTCCAATGGCTCTTCGATAGGGCACTACGAGACCTGCGAGTCGTCGATACCAAATCTGCCGACCAAATTCAGGACGGAAAATTTGGATCTTCGTGTAGTGAATGAGAGCTCTGAACAAACCTGTTACGGCGTCAGTATCAGTTCAAGTTATTTGGCGGGAATCAATAGTTTTTGTGTTGGTGGATATGCTCATCATGATTACCGGTTAACGGGTCCGGCCGCTCATTTCAGGGACTTGAATGTGAGCCTTTTCGTGACGTCAAATTCGAACAGTGGGCCCATTGGTCCGATTCCGGATACCTCGGCGTCACCGTTTCAGATAGTGGTAACCGGTTTCGTCCGGTAAGGAGGTCGTACCTTGAGGTACGTCTTCTCGAATCGTGATCGAGAAATCGCCGTCTACTTTTCGGGACTTCGAAGTTGTACGACATTTCCCTCAGGGTCAAGGATGTCGTGGCGATCCAAACCGTTGTGAGTGAAGCTGTACTTGGTGTCGACGCCACCCGCAGGAATCACTTCTTCGAGCGCTTCTGAGAGTGATTTAACGTCGAAGGCAGGCTTTATTGGCGTTTCGCTTCGACGCCTTGGCGGGATATCAATGTTGATGTCTTTGGCGATGGCTTTAGGAATTGAATGAATGACCAGTTCGTCAGTTTCCGTACGGAGGCGAACGTCATTTCCTTCTTTGGTTGCCGTTGCTCCGAGAACCTTCTCGTAGAACGAGGCCATTTTGGAAACGTTAACGGAAAAGATGACAACGGCTCCCATGGCAATCACTCCTCATTCGTGCAATGTTCTGGCCCACATTACAAGACCGAGAGCATGCTTCTGGTGGTGCGGCCCTTACTCGTGAAAGGCCCTTGTGCCCTGAGGAACTCTAGGGGACACCCATACGGTTCTACGTAGAGAGGTGCCAAAGGTGCGTCGCTCGCACGAACTTTCTGAGTCTGTGAAATGAAAGGTAGCCGTTCTTCTAGTGAGCACATTCCTATATACATCCGACGGATCGAAGCACGAGTTCCGGACGAACCATTCTGACGAAGAGTTGCGTGGAGACGACACTTCACACGCGCTTGGGCCCGACGGTCATCATTTCGGCATTGAAAAGGACTGCAGTGCAGTTGTGCCGAAAGTGTTTTCTGGCCCTAAAGAAACGAGGCTCATATGTATATCGGTCTAGGCACCATTGTTTTTGTGCTCATCGTTGTGGGAGTGGTTTGGTTCGTTCGACACGCGTAGCGGGACGAAAAGGGTTTTTTCAAATAAGGAGATGAATCATGGGAATGGAAAAGAAAGCCGAAATTAAGGCACAAGCTCTCAAGGGCAAAATGGAACAAAAAACGGGTCACGCTTTAGGTAAGAAGCACATGGAAGCGAAGGGCGTAACCGATCAAACCAACGCCAAACTCGATGACGTGATCGAAAAGACCAAGGACACGGCGGCCAGCGTCAAAAAGGCCGCCAAGTCGTAAGTACCGATTTCTGCTCCGTCCTGAGCCCAGATTGAAAGTTGGCCTCAGGGCCGACGTTGGCTGAAAGTATTGGGTGCAACCCTGCTTTAGTAACTTCAAAGTACAAAAGTGGGGGAGGGTTTGACGTGGCTCGAATTACGTCGCAATTTGGTTACCGGACCGAGGCAGCCGAGGTTGTAGCCGGTCACGATCTTTCTGGTCAAACAGTGATGGTGACGGGTGCCGCTTCGGGCCTCGGGGTTGAGACCGCGAGAGCTCTCGCGAGTGTGGGGGCTCGCGTTGTCTTGCCCGTACGCAACATTGAACGAGGCATTACGAGCGCAGAGGATATTTTACTGACGAATCCGGGTTCGCAGGTCGAAGTCATGGAACTCGACCTTGCGAGTGTTGCTTCAGTGCGCGACTTCGCAGATGCCTTTTTGGCTTCTCACGACAACCTCGACATTCTCATCAATAATGCAGCGGTGATGGCGACGCCCCGAAGTTCGACGTCTGACGGATTTGAACTGCAATTTGGTACAAATCACCTTGGACACTTCGAACTCTTTCGTGAGCTCTTGCCCGCGCTTCGCGCGAACGGAGGCGCTCGAGTGGTAGCGCTTAGTTCCATTGGGCATCGACGCAGCAACGTCATCTTTGATGATCCAAACTTTGAACGTCGCGAATACGAAAAATGGTCGGCGTACGGTCAATCGAAAACTGCGTGCTCACTCTTTGCGCTCGGTGTTACCCAGCGTTTTGCTGATGAAGGGATTTTTGCGAATGCGGTTCACCCCGGAGGCATCATTACTGGTCTGCAAAAGAGCCTCTCCTTTGACGAACAACAGGCAATGGGGTGGTTCGACGCCGAGGGCAACATCAACGAACGATTCAAAACAGTGTCGCAGGGCGCTTCGACGTCACTCTGGGCGGCTGTGGGACCAGAACTCAGTGGTGTGGGCGGCTTGTATTTGGAGGACTGCAACGAATCTGTGGTGTTTGACGAAGCAAATCCCTGGGTTGGCTATTTCCCCTACGTCGTCGATCCTGACGGTGCGGACCAGTTGTGGGATCTCTCCGAGTCATTGATTGCATCGATATAAATCGATGCGCTTCAGTGTCACTTCGTCAACGTAAGGTGCCGATATGACCAAGCAGTGGAATCAACAACGTAAGGGCGCTGGAAGGTTGCGACGTCGCCGACGCTTCGCTTTCGCGCTGGTGGTCGTCCTCGCGATTGTGCTCACGCCCATTGGCCTGGGCGTATTTGGCACGAATGCCGCCAAAGCTGCAACGCCTCCGCTCACGATGTGGGTACTTCCTCAGTCCGGTACTGGTTTCTTGGATTCGGCTGTCCTACACGCTTCGAAATCAATTGATCTTTCCATGTACGTTCTGAGCGATCAAGCTTTTGAGGCAGACCTTGTCGCTCGAGCGAAGGCCGGTCTCTTCGTGCGCGTTGTGCTGAATTCGGCCTACGACGGTCGGAGCGAAAATTCTTCGGCGGCTTCGTATCTGAAACAGGGTGGGGTACACGTTGTCTTTGCGCCGAGTTCGCAGATTTTTCACGCCAAGTATTTGATAATCGATAACAAAGTTTTGTACGTCGGTACCGGAAACCTTGAGTCGTACTACTACTCGTCGACTCGAGACTTTTGGGTTGAAGATAGGTCAGCGTCGGACGTTCAAGCCGCGCTTTCGACCTTCGGTGCTGATTTTTCAGGGTCGAGTGCACCCTTGGCTGACGGCGCGTCGTTGCTGTGGAGTCCCGGCTCAACGTCGACTCTCGTGAATCTGATTGGCGACGCTAAACATTCGTTGCTCGTCGAGAACGAAGAAATGAACGACACGAGCATTGAATCGGCTCTCGAGGGTGCGGCCAGTCGGGGAGTTGACGTTCAAGTTGTAATGACGTATTCCTCGGAGTGGCGAACTGCGCTCGAGAACCTGCGATCTGCCGGCGTGCACGTGCGTGTGTTGCCGTCATCGGGTCTCTACATTCACGCGAAAGTTATTTGCACCGACTGTGCGAGCAGCGACGCCAGAGTTTTCATTGGCAGCGAAAACTTCTCCGTGTCGTCGCTTGTCTACAACCGAGAACTGGGTGTTCTGTCGAATTTTCCTTCGGTGGTTCATGACGTTCGCTCGGTCGTACTGAGTGACTATGCCATGGGTTCAAGTAACTTTTAGCCGGATGGCACGACTTTGTTCCGAGCGACATTGAAGATGCCAAATCGGTTGTCTGAAGCGCCGACCATTCAATGGTTGAATCATTGCAGCGCAGTGCGATTTTCGAGGGGAGGCTGAAGTGGCGACGTGGTTTCGAATACTGGCGGGGATTATTGGATTCGCGCTGCAGATCATGGTGCTCGACGCCGCCATTAGAACCTTCTTGCTGCCGCGGGTTGCACGTGTTCGACTTACCCGTTTCATTTCGCAAGCCATGGGCCGTACGTTTTACGTTATTTCTCGATTTGGACGGTCGTACGTAACGCAGGATCGCATTTTGTCGCTCGGGGCGCCGATCACCTTGTTGACCTTTCAAGCCTTGTGGCTTGCTCTTTCGGTCGTGGCCTTCGCCTTTGGTTTTATCGCCGCAGGCGCTCCTAATTTTGCGGCGGCGTTTCAACTCTCAGGATCGTCTCTTTTTACGCTGGGCACCTCCGCCGCACACGGTGGCGGACAAGTTGCACTTAGTTACCTCGAAGCGGGCGTTGGACTTACGTTGTTGGCCCTTCTCATTGCTTTCGTTCCAACGATCTACGCCGCTTTTCAACGTCGAGAGTTTTCGGTCTCACGCTTGGCAGTACGTTCCGGCATGCCAGCAACGCCGTGGGGAGTTATTGAGATTGCTCAGAGTGTCTTTTCCTACGACATTCTGGAGGAACTTTGGCGCGAATGGGAGCAGTGGTTCATTGAACTTGGAGAGACTCACACGACGCTCACGATTCTCAACTACTACCGGTCTCCGTCGGCGGAACAGACGTGGATTGGAGCTGCGTCGACGGTCTTAGATGCAGCGGCCTTATATAACGCCGTGGTGGACCTCCCTCCATCGTCACGGGCTGGCCTCTGTATTCGCTCGGGGTGGATTGCCCTTCGCCACATCTGCGATTACTTCCGCATTCCGTATCCAACGGAACCGAATCGTTCCATTCCGATTGCTGTTACGCGTGAGGAATTCGACCTGGTGCTCGATCACCTTCGAAGAAGTGGCGTACCTCTCGTGGCGGACGTGGACGCCGCATGGTGGGACTTTGTCGGCTGGCGCGTCAACTACGACGCCATGATTGAAGCCTTCTATACACAGTTCTCGAGTCCACGGACCGATTGGCGCTTGGCTCTCAGCCAGCCCCTGTATGGCAGATCGAATCAACGAGGAGTGCGGGACACCTAGACGAGAAAGTGGAAAAATCCTGAAAAAGGGAAGCGGAGTTTGAACTCCGCTTATTAGAATGGGGTGACCCCCTCTAGTTGATTGGATTTTCCCGTGTCTGAGACTCAAGGTAGAACTCATTTTCGGACCACGTTTGCGGTCATTTTGGTTTCCGTGTCGTCCTACGCACTACTGCAATCGCTGGTGCTGCCCGTACTACCGACTATTCAACATTCGCTCCACACCAGTCAAACCACGGTCACGTGGGTCCTAACGGCGTATCTGTTGTCAGCTTCCGTAGCGACACCGATTGTGGGCCGAATCGGTGACATGGTGGGAAAGAAGAAGATGCTGGTGGCGGCGCTTGGCGCGCTCGCAATCGGATCGCTGTTGGCGGCGCTCGCGTCGTCGATTGGCGTGATGATCATTGCACGAGCCGTCCAGGGACTCGGTGGTGGTGTTTTGCCATTGGCGTTCGGCATCATTCGCGACGAAGCCCCCCGCGAAAAGGTGGGCTCCAGTATCAGCATCGTCGCTGCTTTGTTAGCCGTAGGAAGTGGCGCGGGCATCGTGCTCGCGGGGCCCCTGATCGGTGTCTTGAACTTTCACTGGTTGTTCTGGATTCCTGCCTTCGTGGTCGCGGGTGCGGCTATCGCTGCGTTCTTTCTCGTTCCCGAATCAACAACACGAGGCAAAGGGCACGTGGCCGTCACGCCGGCATTGTTGTTGTCGGGTTGGCTTATTGCGCTCATCGTGGCGCTGTCCGAAGGTCAACTCTGGGGTTGGACGTCGGGACGAACCCTTGGGCTTATTGCGATTGGCATCGTGCTTTTCGTGGTGTGGATTCGTGTGGAACTTCGAGTGGAACAGCCGCTAATCGACATGCGAATGATGCGGCTGCCCGCGGTATGGACAACCAATCTCGTGGCGCTGCTCTTTGGTGCGGGTATGTACGCAGCGATTGGCTTCCTGCCCGCCTTTTTGCAAACACGTAGCAGTGCGGGGTACGGCTTTGGGGCAAGTGTCACTGCGTCGGGGCTCTTTCTTCTCCCGATGACCGTTGTCATGTTCTTTTCGGGAATGTTGTCGGCGCCGTTAGCGGCCCGCGTTGGTTCCAAGCGTGTTTTGTTACTTGGTTCGCTCGCGACCGTCATTCCCTTCGCTATTTTTGCTTTCGCTCACCACCAGCGTTGGGAGATTTACATTGCTTCAGCGTTACTCGGACTCGGACTCGGTTTTGCCTTTGCCGCCATGTCCAATCTGATTGTTGAGTCCGTTCCTTCGACCCAGGTCGGCGTTGCCAGTGGCATGAACGCGAATATCCGTACCATTGGCGGATCCATTGGTGCCGCGGTGATGGCGGTCATCGTGGCCCAAGGTGCCTCCAAGAGTGGTCTTCCCACCGACGCGGGCTATCGCAACGGTTTCGCGTTTTTGATGGTGGCCACAATTTTTGCCACCCTGGCCTGTCTCTTAATCCCCCAGACACAACAAGACGAGACCGAACTTCTTTCGTCACGCCACGTTATTGAGCATGGTGAGAGTGCTGTGGTAGCTGGCGCGGGCCTCGTTGATGCCGAGTCATGATGACGAACGGATAATTGTGGGAGCCAAGGCCATAACGACACCGGTCGTTAAGAAGAGGATGCGTCGCGACGCCCAGGAGAATCGTGAACGCCTTTTAGTCGCGGCCAACGAAGCGTTTGGAGTCCACGGACTCGATGCTTCGGTAGAGGAAATTGCTCAGATTGCCGGCGTCGGCATGGGGACGCTGTACCGGCGCTTTGCGACAAAAGAAGCCCTCATTGATGAAATGGTCTCGGACCTCATGCAACAAATGTTGGCGCTGGGCCACCAGGCACTGGAGAGCTCGAGCGGCGGCCTCGAGCAGTTCTTGCGTTCAGTGGCCTTGTTGCTGGAGTCGCACCAAGGCCTCATCAGTCGACTCTGGAGCGCTCCACTTACTCCCGTGGCGTACAAGGAGTTCTACGCCATCATCGAAGAACTACTCAAACAAGCGAAAGCAGCCAAGGAAATACGCGAGGATTGCGTCGCGAGCGACGTCATCGTTACGTTTTGGGCCCTTCGAGGGATCATTGACACGTCACACCAATTGGCTCCGGGCACCTGGCAACGTCACGTGGACATCGTTGTGGCTGGTTTTTCGCCCGACGTTCGAGCACCGAGCCATCAGGCCTTATCAGCTGCCAAGCGCCACGCTATTAACGCCACGCGTCGTCGTAACTAGAACGACGCCTTAGGCGTTAGGTGGATCCGACTTCAGAAGTTTGAAGTATTGGGCGGTGACGAGTTTCGCGATCAGTGTGTAACCAGCGGGCTGGGGGTGAATGTCGCCTTTGGCGCAGATCCACGTGAGTGTGCACACCTGAGCCACCGCGACGGGAACCGTTCCAAACGGCGCGAGCGTCGTCGTGCTCGTGAAGGGCGTCAAACTACCTGTGGCGGTGGTGACGTCAACGAAACGGATCTTCGCTGGTGCGTACGCAGCTTCGAGGGTCGGATTGATAAGTGTCTCGAACGCCTGCTGGGAAAGAGCGGCCTGCGCTTGTCCGGCGGTGCCGGTGAGCCAGTCAGCGGCAATGACGTCGGGGTACGTGATGGCGATAATTGGCACCTTCCAACCCACGGCGGCCCGAAGCTTCGCCGAGAGCTTCAAGATGTTGGATTCCATTGTTGGCATGGCGGCCTGCACGCACGAAAGAGGTGACGTGGCACAACCATCGAAGTCGTTGCCACCAATCGAGATTGTGACGAGACCAATTAGCTTCTTGTGCTTCGCAATGAAATTGAGAGCGGCTTGTGCCTGTGTGGTGTTTGGGTACTGCGGTGCGTTCTCGGCGGGGGCGGGACAACCAACCGTGTTCAAGATGGAGTTCGTCGTGGCACCACCACAGCCGAAGTTTTCGAGGAGCAGCTTCTTGTTATGCGCGAGCGACTCGGAGGCGACTTGATTGGCGAAACCCGAGAGTGTCTCACTGTTGTCGGTGAAGCCGGGTTGGTAGCCCTCCGCGTAGGAATCGCCGAGCGAAATGTAATACGAGCCGGGAAGTTTGGGACTCGCACTGGCGACAGTGGTGGCCCCAAAAGCGACGAGTGAACTGATACTTAAAACGGCGAAGAGTGTTCGCAGTCGAAACAACGATCGAAGTGACAGCACGGTGAATTCCCCCTGAAATTAGGCCTTTTTTACTTTAGCGTTAAAAGTTCTCGTTTCAAACCGCAGCGCGCACGGTCAAAAGTCCTTCGAACTAGAAGTCAGGCTCAAACGACGGTCGAAGCGCCACGTTGCTGACGCCGTTATCTGGTCGCACGCAGAGCACTTGATGAATCTGCAGATAATTCTTTGCGAAGCCGACGGCAGAGCCTTCCATATAGAGCCGCCACACGCGGGCGCGCTCGGGACCAACTTCGTAAACTGCTTCGTCGAAGCGCTTTACGAGATTGTCAACCCAACGACGAAGGGTGAGGGCATAGTGCTCGCGCAGGCTTTCGAGGTGGCGCACTTCAAAGCCGTGCGCCTGGAATAACGACACCAACTCACCGACTTCGTGGAGTTCGCCGTCGGGGAAAACGTAGCGATCCATGAACGGACTACCAATTTTTGATTCACCGCGAAAACCCAACGCCTGTTGGAAGTGCTGCTTGGCGAGGTCAGTGCGAGAAGGTTCAGGATTCTGCTCCAACGAACCGGGTCGACCGATGGCGTGGTTGAGAAAGCGACCACCGGGTCGAAGAAGGTCAAAAAGCGTCTGCGTGTAGAGGGCCATGGAGCGTCGACCAACGTGTTCAAACATGCCAATCGAACAAATCGCATCAAATGGTCCGTCGGTTACGTCGCGAAAATCTTGGACGCGAAATTCAACAAATTCAGAGACGCCTTCTTGTTTTGCCTTTTCGGTGGCGTACTCTTGTTGCGGTTTAGAAAGCGTGACGCCCACGACCCTGGCGCCATAGGTTTTGGCGGCGTGGAAAGCCATGGCACCCCAACCACAGCCGACGTCGAGCAATCGGTCGCCAGGCGAGAGCCCGAGTTTTCGTGCGACGAGATCGACCTTTCGCTTCTGTGCAATTTCAAGAGTGTCGTCGGGCGACGAAAAGACCGCGCACGAATACGTCATGGTCGGTCCCAGCACCATTTCGTAGAAGCGGTTGGAAACGTCATAGTGGTGCGAAATGGCGTCGCTGTCGCGCGACCTGGAGTGCAAGGCACCCCGTGGCCGGTGTTCGACCGACGGTGGCGCCAGAGGACGAAGTCCAGAGACTCCAAGGGTGGCGAGCATCGTTCGAACGTTGCTAAGACTCAAAAGTTTGGAAACCGGGGGAACCTCTAGTGAGAAGAGAGCACTGACGTCGCCATCTATATCAATGTCACCCGCGACGTACGCTCGTGCGAGACCGAGTTCGCCGGGTCGGGTGAGAACGCGAGTGAGTGCGTCCCGACTAAGAATCCTGAGAGTCAGGTTGTTGGCTTCCGTGACCACTGTCGGTTCGGCAACGCTGCCGTCGTAGGCCTCAACACGAAAGGGCAACTTGTTATCAAAAGCTGCGACGACGAATCCAGCGACGCTCACGACGTTCCTTTCGATATTTTCAAAAGACGTTAGAACATTTTTGACGCTAGTCCCCAAAAAATGGACGTAACACTTCGCACGTTGCCAGCCGGTTGCTGACGAAAACTATGAGGAAACTGCTGGAACGAGACCATCTTCTTGGGGCGTCAAGCTTCGCCGAAGACTGAGTGCGAAGAGACCGCCAACGAATGCTCCGCCAGCAACAAACAACGGCCAGTACTCAGCGAGGTGTCCGCCGAGAATGAGCCCGGCAAACAGTGGAGCAACGCTGCCGCCGAGACTCCAGGTGAGTCCCGAGGCAGCGTTGTAACGGCCACGCAGATGTTCGGGCGCAATTTCATTCACGATTGCCGGAGCGACAGGTGACAACAATGTTTCACCTAGCGCAAAGATAATTTGTGCGACGCAAAGAAATCCGAGTGCCAGCCAGTGAGGTGTTTGCGCGCTCAGTCCAATGACGATCCACGCCAGAGCCCAAAGTAGGCCAACGCCTGCCATGACGCGTGTACGACTACGGCCTTCAATCATGCGCAGGACAAAGAGCTGCGCCACCACGATGGTGACTGTATTGAAGAAAAACACGATGCCGATTGCTCGAACGGGAAGATGAACGTTTTGAACAACGAAGAGAGAAAATCCTGCTTCGAGCGAACCGTAACCAGCGACGAGCAGTACTAACGCCGCAAGAAGATAGTGGAGCATCCGGCGATCCTTCAGCACCTGCGTCCAACCACCCGGTCCTTCGTTCTCGTGCGCTTGCTCGTCAGGCACCGGACCGCCAAACCGGCGAAGTGTTAAGAGAGGTAGAACGGTGAGAAGCTCGATGGCGGCCATGCCTTGATAGAGATGCTCAAACGTCCACGGGCGGTGCAGATTCACGACGGAAGCGGAAATGAGGCCTCCGAGGGCAATGCCCAAATTGACCAGCATGAAATTGGTGCCGTAGGCCCTTTGGCGATGCTCAATGGCAATCATGCGCGTTAAGAGAACCGAACTCGGGCCCCACGTTCCGGCACTCGTCGAAGCGAGCACTAGCGACGAAGCAATGATTTCAACTCGGCTCGTCGAAACCGAGAATGCGAAGAGGGCGAATGCTTGAGCAACAGTGCAGGTCAGCAAGACCTTCATTGGACCGAAACGGTCGGTGAGTGAACCAATGAGGGGCGTTATCCCAAGGGCGACCACCGCGTTCACCGCTAAGAGATACGTAGCGAAAGCAATTGAAAAGTGTCGAATGTCGTGGACGTAGATGACGCTGAGTGAAAGCGTGAGGCCAAGGCCAATACAGCCAAAAATGGTCGTCAAATAATAGGTACGTACGGGTCCGTGTAACAAAGCACGAAAATCGCTCGGCATGATAGATGACACGAGCATTCACGCTACAGCGAGGGTGTCTCTTTTTGTTGGTGAACATCGGTGTTGGTTAGGGGCGTGTCACCTTTAACAAACACTTACTGCATATTCTTCGACTTTCGCACGTACTCGTCGTACGCGGCCTCGTGCATTTGCATGGCGTGTATCTGACGCAGATGCATCGATCCACCGCGAACCACGAGGTAGAGAAGGACGCCGATAAAGGGAAACAAGATGATGCCTATTACCCAGAGAGCCTTTACGGCTCCAATCATGTCGTGACTTCGAAAGATGTCGAGAATGACGTGGAACGCGAGGAAAACCCAGAAAACAAAGAGGGCTATCCAGAGCAATGAGAGGAAGAAGTTGAACAGGGGATAACTCGTGGCAATCACGGCACCGCCTCGCTTTCTGCCCAGTTGGGCCAGAGCCACGCTACCGAGGGGCGGATAATTCCTGGTAGGGGCTAAATGCCCAAGAGCTCGTTGAGCGTTGTTGTCAGATAGATTTCTTCGCCTTCGACGGAAAGGTACTTCCTTCTCGAGCGATGACCACGAAGACACGCGACTTGTGAGCGACCAACGCCGAACGCGTCAGCAATGGCTGATGTCACCGCGTCGGTGGCTCGTCCATCGACTGCTTTTTCACGAACACGTACGACTAACGCACCCGCGTAAAGACCGCCTACGCGATTGACCTTGGACCCGGGATGTACGTGAACCTCAAACGTGATCAACGAGCAAAGTCCCAGCTCAAGCCTTTTTCGTAGTGGTGCAGGACGTTCTTCGCGATAAGAATCTTGTGCACCTCGTCAGGACCATCAGCAATGCGCAACGTTCGAGCGGCCAGGTACATCTGGGCGAGTGGCAAATCATTGGAAACGCCCGCCGCTCCCCAAATCTGAATGGCTCGGTCGGCCACACGACTGAAGGCCTCGGGAACGTAAATTTTCAACGCGGAAATTTCGGTCCGGGCCTGCGGGTCGCCGCGGTCAATAAGTTCCGCGGCGCGAATCGTTAAGAGTCGAGCGGTCTGAAGATCAATGTACGAATCGGCAATGAAACCTTGAATGAACTGCTTGTCCTTCAGTTTTCCGCCGTGCACTTCTCGAGAGAGTGATCGTTCCACCATCAGATCGAACGCTCGCCACATCTGCCCCACGCAGTTCATGCAGTGAAAGACCCGTCCAGCGCCGAGACGTTCTTGAGCCGCTTCGTGACCTTGGCCCACGCGTCCGAGCACGTTTTCGGCGGGGACTCGAACGTTGTCGTAAATTACTTCGCAGTGATCCGACGTGGCGTGTCCCCAGATGCCAATGCCGCGAACGATATTGACGCCGGGCGTATTGGTGGGAACAATGATCTGAGCCATCGATCCGCTACGGCCGGCTTCACCCGAAGGGTCATCAACGCGACACATCACGATAAAGAAGTCCGCGTCGATGCCGTTACTGGTAAACCACTTGTGGCCGTTGATGACGAATTCGTCACCCTCTAAGCGAGCCGAGGTTTTGATGGAGCGAGGATCGGATCCCGCGTTGTCGGGTTCGGTCATGGAAAAGCCCGATTCCATCGTGCCTTCAATGAGCGGCAACAGCCACCTTCTCTTTTGCTCTTCCGTTCCGTACTTCACGAGGATCTTCTGGTTACCGGAATTTGGCGCCACCACACCAAAGAGTGACGCTGCTCCCACGGCGTACGCCAGAATCTCGTTCATGTAGGCGTGGGCCATGAAGTCGAGGCCCATGCCCCCGTACTCCGCGGGAAGGTGTGGCGCCCAAAGACCAGCGGATTTCACTTTGGATTTCACCGATTCTCTGAGATCCTTGGAACGCTTCTTATCGGCGTCAGTGACGGCGGTGCCACGACGTGAGGCGAAGAGGTCTCCTTCGTAAGGCAAGATCTCGTTATTTATGAGCTCGGCCGTTCGAAGACGGACGTCGTTCACGTGGTCACTAAGTGAATCCAGGGCGGAAACGTTTATTGGCATTCGCCAGTTCTAGCAATAATTGACATGAGACCGGGTCGTAACTGCCTAGGATTTCTCCAACTGTCTAGGGGAGGCGATGTGACAATCAGTGTCAGTGAAGCAATTGCGGCGATAACAGGCCCCGGCCAACCCTTCGAACTTGTTGATGTTGAGGTTGACGGTGTCACAAATCGGAGTTTCAAAAATGCGCCTCCGACACTTCGCGAGTTCTTTGCTTCGTCGAGGGGGCTGCACGAAACCTTTCTCGTCTATGAAGACGAGGAGTGGACGTTTGATCAGGTGATGCAAGAAGCCGACGCTCTCGGTTACGCGCTCGTGCACCACTACGGCATCAAAGTTGGCGACCGAGTGGGCATCGCGATGCGAAATCTGCCCGAGTGGATTGTTTCGTTCGCGGCCATTCTTTCGATTGGTGCGATTTCGGTGTCACTGAACGCATGGTGGACTGAAGACGAGTTGGACTACGCCATCAACGATGCTGAATTGCAAGTGCTGATTGCCGACCCCGAACGAATTACGCGCTCGCTCGGACCGTGCACCAGAGCGGGCGTGCCGATTCTTGGCGTTCGCCTTGACGATCTTCAACCCCTCGGTCCTGGCGTTGAGGATTGGAACCAGGTGCTCGTTCGTGGAGTTCCAATGCCCCAAGTCGAGATAACACCCGATACCGACGCGACCATTCTTTACACCTCGGGTACGACCGGCTTTCCAAAGGGCGCGGTTTCCACGCACCGCGCCATCTGTCAAGCCATCATGGCGTTTTCGTCGGGGGCCGTGCTCCAAGCGGCACGGCGCGGCACTGCGAGTGAGCCAAGCAGCGTGCCGCCTTGTTTCATTTTGATTGTTCCGCTGTTCCACGTCACGGGCTGTGTGCCGGTGATGCTGTCGTGTTTTTCATGGCATTTCAAGTTGGTGATGATGTATCGCTGGGAACCAGAGCGGGCGCTGCAACTTATTGAGCGACACAAAGTCTCTGCATTCGTTGGTGTACCAACGCAGTCGTGGGACATGATTGAAAGTCCTAACTTCTCGAAGTACGACACCAGCTCGCTCGCTTCGATTGGTGGTGGCGGCGCACCGGCACCACCCAAGTTGGTGGCCCGCGTTGAAGGTTCCTTTTCGAAGGGTCGACCTTCGATTGGTTATGGAATGACCGAGACCAACGCGTACGGCCCGGGCAACCTCGGCGATGAGTATGTTTCACACCCGACGTCGACGGGAAGGACTCCGACCATTGTCATGGATGTGGAAATTCGAAACGAACAAGGCAAAGCGGTGTCGTCGAATGAGAGTGGCGAAATTTGGATGAAGTCGCCGACGCTGATTCGCGGATACTGGCGAAAGCCCGATGCCACTGCGGAGACCATTCAAGACGGTTGGCTACGAAGTGGCGACTTAGGACGCATTGACGACGAAGGATTCCTCTACATCGAAGATCGCGCCAAGGACATGATCATTCGCGCCGGGGAGAACGTGTATTGCAGCGAAGTTGAAGCTGCCATTTACGAACATCCCGCGGTGCACGAAGCAGCCGTCATTGGTGTCCCGAATGAACGACTCGGTGAAGAAGTGGGTTGCGTCATTTTTCTAAAAGACGGAGCAACGCTGAGCGAAGACGAGATTCGAACCTTCGTGGGAGAGCGCCTCGCGTCGTTCAAGGTCCCCACGCGGGTTGCTTTCTCGAAGGTGCCGTTGCCTCGAAATCCCGCGGGCAAGTTCTTGAAGCGTGATCTTCGCGAGCACTACTTCGTTTGAGTAACGAGTCCGATTGCGTGTTGGGCGTACTCTGCGATTTCGTAGTCGCCTATTTGGTCAAGCGGCATCCATAGCGCGAGGTCGGTCGTACCGTTTACCTCGTCTCGAAGTTCTCCGCTGACGTAATCCACGGTGTAGATAATTCGAATGTTGTGTACGAGGTCGCCGTTATGGCGACGGTACGTGTCGTTCGTGACGTCCAAGAGTCGCGGGTTTTCAATCGTGATGCCGGTCTCTTCAAAGAATTCTCGAACGACGGCCGCTTCGGGCGATTCACCGAATTCAATGCCGCCACCGGGAAGCCACCACAGTGACGTTGACGCATCGCGTCGCGCGGCGCGCACCATAAGAATCTGGCCGTCTCGAATCGTGACGCCATACGCTCGAGCGGAGGGCTTTCGTTGCTTGGTCATCTGGCGTCCTTCTTCGTGTGTAGTGCGCGTGGATTACTGCGCGGTCAGATTCGCCTCGTACGAATCGCGACATCCGGTACAACAAAAATAGGCCTTTTTGTCGCCTTCGCCAGAAAACACAGCATCGGCCGTGATTTCCACGTCCATCCCGCAAATTGGATCCACCGCGAAGCGAGTGTCGTGCCCAATTGTCGACGCCCCGGAGGCGAAGTTCGTTGTTCCTTCTTGGAATTTGCTGGCACATCGTGGCGAGCAAAAGTAATACGTGGTTCCGTCTCTCACAATTGTCGCGGCCGGGGCGGACGTATCGACTTGCATGCCACAAAATGGATCGGTAGCGAAATGCGTGCTCGCGACTTTTTGACGACTCGCGACGTACAACAGCACCATGACCATGGTGGCGACAATGTTTAGCCACAATGTCCAACCCAGTGTGATGTCTCCTTGGTGAAGCTGCAAGAGCCGGTGCGAGGGAATTTCGTGGACGCCCGCGAAGAGCAACTGCACAAAGAGACCGGCGAGGCTCATGACCGACCAGAGCAGTAAGAAAAGTCGCCACGCGTTCGCGCGACCATAGAGGCGTACATAGATGAAAAGCAACGGCAACGTAATAAGGTCCGCGAAAATGAACGCGACGACGCCGCCAAAAGAAATTCCCTGACTCCAAAAAGCAGCGGCGAGGGGAATGTTTCCCACGGAGCACACGCACGACAACATGGCGAGGATTGGCGCCACCACGATGTTCTCCGCAATGGTCCAAGACCCGTGGCCCGTTACGAAAATTTTTGACCACCATGACGCGGAAACGTCTACCGCCAAAAACCCCGCGACGATAAAGCCGGCCACGAGTTCTCGCCGCAGCATGCGAAGGTCCGCGACGCTGTAACGAGCGGCGCTGACGTAATTCGATGGCGTTCGAAGACGTTCTCGCCATGGCACTGCCACCGTGACGGCGGTTGTTGGCTGCTCGTCTTGCACGTGGTCCAACAACGCTCTCTCGCGAGCTGGCGAAAAGAACCATCGCGTTTCGAAGGCGAGCAGGGCAATCATGATGACCCCGCCGACGAGTTGAGCAATGAGAAAACTGACACCGAGCAGGGCCACGATAACGATGCCCAATTCAATGACCAAATTGGTGGACGCCACCATGAATACCAGGGAGTTCGTCCAGGTTGAGCCTTTGGAAAACAAAGCGCGACTCATGCCACTCGCGGCGTAACTGCACGACGACGAGATCATCCCCAAGAGCGACGCGCGCGTCAGGGAACGAATGGATGTCGTCCCTAGAGACGAACGAAGACCGTTGCGTGGAAAGAAGCTCTGGACGAAACCCGAAATAGTGAAACCAAAGACGAGTGGCCACCACGTCATCCATAACATGACGAAGGCTTCTTTGAAGCCGCGTTCAACCCAGTGAAACGCGGTCCCCATGAAATGAATCGTTATCTCGTGCGAGGAAAGCCGAGGTCAATCTGTGAATCAGACGGTTGAGGCCATCGAGTCGTAATGACTTTGGCGCGTGTGTAGAACGAAAAACCTTCGGGTCCATAGATGTGGGAATGACCAAAGAGCGAGTTCTTCCATCCACCAAACGAATAGCTCGCCACGGGAACGGGAATCGGCACGTTCACGCCAATCATGCCCACGCTCACGTCGCGTGAGAAATGCCGAGCGGCGTTGCCGTCGCGGGTGAACACCGCAACACCATTGCCGTAGGGGTTGTCGTTCACGAGTTTTACTGCGGCGTCGTAATTCTCTACGCGAGCCACACCCAACACCGGGCCAAAGATTTCATCGTCGTAAGCCTTCATGCCCGGAGCCACTCCGTCCAACAACGAGGGTCCGACAAAAAATCCAGGTCGATTGAGAAGCGCTGTGCCGTCACGCACCACTTTGATACCTTCGGCCTTGGCACCCGTGACGTAACTGGCCACTCGGTCGCGATGTTCTTTGGTGATGACCGGACCAAAATCCGATGTCGGATCATTTCCCGGACCTACGGTCAACTTGTCCGCTCGTTCGGCGATCTTCTTCACCAGTTCGTCGCCAATGGCCCCTACCGCGACAACGATGCTGATCGCCATGCAGCGTTCACCCGCGGCGCCAAAGCCTGCGTTAATGGCGGCGTCCGCCGCGACGTCGAGATCAGCGTCGGGCAAAACCACCATGTGATTCTTCGCACCACCGAGTGCTTGGGCGCGCTTTCCGTGGGCGGTCGCGGTTTCGTAGACGTAACGGGCGACGGGCGTAGATCCGACGAAGCTCACGGCGTCAATGTCAGGGTGCGTTAGAAGCTCTTGCACCGTGGTGGCGTTGCCATGCAGAACATTAAGAACTCCTTCGGGCAGGCCCGCTTCGGTCAAAAGCTCCGCCAAACGATTCGACGCCGAGGGGTCTCGCTCGGAGGGCTTCAATATCACGACGTTGCCACTGGCGATGGCGTTCGCGACCATCCAGAGCGGCACCATCAAGGGAAAATTAAATGGCGTAATTGCCGCAACGACACCCACGGGCTCTCGAACGGAGTGGACGTCGACACCATCGGCGACTTGGTTGGAGAAGCCACCTTTCAGGTGCTCAACAAGACCACAGGCGTATTCCACGTTTTCGAGACCGCGCGAGAGTTCGCCGTGGGCGTCAGCGTTTGTCTTACCGTTCTCGGCGGTGATAATGCCCGCTAACTCGTTGGCGTGTTCGACGAGCAATTGGCGAAAGGCAAAAAGAATACTGGTGCGCTGCGAGAGAGATGAATTACGCCAAGAATTGAAGGCGTGACGCGCAGCCGCAACAACCTCGTCGACCAATGCTTCGTCGGCGAAGAACACTTCGCCCGTGACGTCACCGGTCGCGGGATTGAACACGGATGCGCTCGCGCCGCCTCGTTCATCGAGTTTTCCGTTCAAATAGTGGGGAATAACGCTTGGCGTCGTGGTCTTCATCATGTCCAAATCTAATCGGAACCATGCCACTGCCCGTTAGGGTTTATTTCGTGTCTGAGACATTTTCCACTAAAGCGCTTCTTGACGCAGCATCGGTTGAGTACGTGAGCGAGAATCTCTACGACGTTGAACTTTCGGAGTTCTACACCGTCGTGGGAAAACCGAACGGTGGCTACTTGCAGTGCGTGCTCGCCAACGCTGCCCTCGCGGCGGCGTCAAACGAAGGTGCTCCCCATATTCACGCCACTGCCATCACGACGAATTATATGAATGCCCCCGACCTCGGTCCGGCACAAATTCGCACGGATGTTCGCCGCGTTGGTCGGGGAGCTTCGTTTGTTCACGCGGAACTTGTTCAAAACGGCGTCATGACAACAGAATCGCTCGTAACGCTTGGCACCCTTCGAGAAAATTCATTGCCTCGCTATCACGATGCGACTGTTCCTTTCGTTCCACCGATCGAAGACTGCGTGGAGGCCGTGAATCCGGCTGGCGACGTTGGCATTATGACGGTGGCGGACCTTCGCCTTGATCCCGACTGCGCGAAATGGTGGTTTGGAGAAGCGGTTGAAAAGGGCGAACTGCGGGGCTGGCTTCGACTGAACGACGACTCGGGCGCGCACTGGGACGCGTGGAGTGTGCTGTTCGCGAGTGACGTCTTGCCGCCCGCGACGTTTCCCTTGGGATCTTCTGGTTGGGTGCCCACCTTGCAACTCTCGTCGTATGTCCGAGCCGTTCCCGCGAGCGAATGGCTGCGCGTTCGACAATGGTGCGTAGTTATTGAAGATGGACTCGTTGACGAACAATGTGAACTTTTTGATGACCAGGGGCACCTCGTGGCGTCTTCCAAACAACTCGCGATGGTTCGCTTTCACGAATCGAGCTGAGCGTCATGACCGGTCCTCGCGTCCTGGGCGATGGTTCGCTCTACATCAATGCTCGCCTTACGATTCCGGCGAGCGAACTCACGACGCGCTTTACAACGTCGGGTGGACCGGGTGGCCAACACGCGAATCGAACACTCAGTCGCGTCATCGTCACGTATTCAGTGGCGTCGGCCACCACGCTCAGTGCCATGCAACGTGCACGGTTGCTGAATAAGTGCGGTTCGTCCATTTCAGCGAGTTCGTCCACACATCGTTCGCAGGCACAAAATCGTGACGCTGCTCTAGAACGACTCAGTAACAAGATTGTCGTGGGCCTTCACACGGACGCCCCTCGTCGTGCCACGAAGCCGACAAAGGCGTCAAAGCGACGTCGCGTCGATGAGAAAAAGCGCCGTGGGGCGACGAAGCGAGATCGTCAGTCGCGGCCGTCGGACGATTAGCGATTGGCCTTCAATTGCAACTCCACTGCTTCAAGTGAGCGGTGAATGATTGCTTCCATACTCGGCTCGGTGTCCTCGTGAACTCCACGCAGGGGAGTGAGCGACGCGTAACCAGCGACCAATAGTGCTCCATCGTCAAAGTACGCCTCGTCACTGACGTCACCGAGTTCGGGTGTCGCTGGCCCAAGACGTAGGGGCAGTTCGCCTGACTCGCCGAGTGGTGCACCATCGGCGGGAGCAGCAGACTTCACGATGCCGGCGGTAGAGATGTGACCTCTTCGAATGCCAAGCAGTTCGCTACGGGTTTTATTGGGTACGTTGAGATTGAGCAAAGTTCGTTCAGGCGCGTGAGACATTTGTTCGAGGACGTCAATGGCAATTTCTGCCGCCAGGTCAAACTGTGGATCTTCGCCCCACTGTACCGAAACAGCGAGACCCGATAAGCCCAGTTGCGCGCCGGTGAGAATCGCGCCGATGGTGCCCGAGTGCAAGACGCTTCGACCAATGTTTGCGCCTGCGTTGATGCCCGACAAAATGAGTTCCGGACGGGGACCCATGCTGCCGAGCGCGCCAATGATGGTGCAGAGCGCCGGCGTGGCGTCGAGGGCGTAGGTAGGGATATTTTCGGCCCCCTCGAAGTGGTGACGCTGGTACTTGATGGAGGGCTGACTAAAGACGTCACCCACGGCCGAACTCATGCCGGAGTGGTTGATCATTGGCGCCACCACAATGGCTTCACGCTCTTCGCCGGGTGCGGCGTCTTCAATCCAACGGGCCACGGCCCTCGTGAGGGTAATAATTCCTTGAGCTTCAATGCCGTCGTCGTTCGTTATCAAGAGTCGCATTCGTCGTACGATACTTGGCGGAAGTAATCATTCCGCGAACGTTAGGAAAACACAGTGATGTTGCCAACCGGTGAACAAGTGGCCATCGCGCACGGCGACCAGCGGGTCATCATTAGCGAGGTAGGCGCGACACTTCGAACCTACGTTAAAGGTGGTGTCAGTGTCGTAGAGGGTTTCGCCGCCGACGAGCAGGCCACGGGCGGACGCGGACAGGTGCTTTTTCCTTGGCCCAACCGCATTGGTGATGGACCGTGGGAGTTCTCGGGACGTATGGCACGTCCACTTGTTGACGACGTCGCCCACGCTACGGCGCTTCACGGCATCGTGCGATGGCGTCCTTTTCACGTCGACGTCTTTAATCAAAATCGTTGCGTGCTTTCGTACCTCTTGCACCCGTCGCCGGCTTATCCCTTCATTGCGTGGATTGAAGTTGCCTATCACCTGGGAACGCTGGGTCTCACGGTCACGACCACGGTGATCAACCGCGACGACGTGCCCATCCCTTTTGGTCTGGGATTCCATCCCTATCTCGCTGTGACGTCACCCACACTCGAGGGATCGTGCCTGGAGCTTCCCGCGAACGCCTACGTAGCTCTTAATGACCGAAAGTTGCCGACCGGCGAAATCCTGCCAGTCGTCGGCGGGAACTTTGATTTTCGCACGAGTCGCTCACTCAGCGGCCACGAAATTGACGGGACCTTCACCGAGTTAGTTCGCGATGATTCGGGAATGGCGACAGCAACATTGACCGACGCGCAAGGCGCGAGCGTTGAGTTGAGCGTTGATCGTAATTTTCCTTACCTGCAGGTTTTCACGGGCGACACTCTGGAACAAGGTCGCAGACGAACGGCGCTCGCCGTTGAACCAATGACCTGTCCGCCCGACGCTCTGCGCAGCGGCAAAGACGTGTTGGTACTGGAGCCTGGTCAGCGTTGGGCTGGTTCCTGGCGCATTCGAAGAAAGTAGTTCTATGAGCGACGATTGGAACGATCACGTTGTTCTCGTAACGGGATCAACGAGTGGCATTGGTGAGGCAACGGCGCTGGCCTTTAGCGAACGCGGAGCCAAGGTGGTGTTTAATTCTGCACGAAGCGTTGAGGCCGGTGAGGCACTCGCAAAGCGAACACCCAACTCGCTGTACGTGCAGTCGGATATTTCAGTGACGGGCGAGCCCGAGCGACTTATCGAGAAAGTTCTGCAACACTTCGGCAAGCTCGACGTTTTGGTTAACAATGCGGGAACGACCAAGGTAATTCCTCATCACGATCTGGCCGCTGCGAGTGTTGAAGTGTGGCGAGAAATCTTCGAAGTGAACGTCTTTGGCACTTGGGCACTCAGTGTGGCCGCGATGAAGGCATTACAAGAGACGCACGGAACAATTATCAACGTGTCGTCAGTGGCGGGACTTCGCCCTACGGGTTCATCAATTCCGTACGCGTCATCAAAGGCTGCTCTTAATCACATGACGGTCTTGCTTGCGAAGGTGGTAGGACCCAACGTTCGCGTCAACGCAGTTGCGCCAGGTCTCATTGACACGCCCTGGACCGAGGACTGGGACGTCATTCGTGGCTTCGTCGAACAGATTGCCCCACTGAAGCGTTCTGGAAAGCCCGTCGACGTGGCTCAAGTGGTGGTTGCTCTCGCGGGCGCGTCGTACGTCACGGGCCAAGTCGTGGCGATTGACGGAGGCCTAACGCTCGCTAGTTGAATGGTCTCTTGCCGGCGGCACAACAAATCGAAGTGACGTGCAAAGCAGCGTTGCGGCCGGCCGCACGAGCAACGTATTGGCGAGCGGTAACTTCGGAATACCGAGTCCACGTCTCGCCCACGAAGGAAGAAGACCTACGGATCCGGCGATCAGCGTCGCGTAGGCGAGTCGTTCTTGAGGACTCCTCGCGACGCCTCGCATGACAAAGTTGCGCGCTTCGCGACCTTCGGGAATAAGTTCCAATTCAGGGCGAAATTTCTCTAATCGAACCTTGAGTCCGCGTACCGTTGTCGGAGGATCGAGCACGCCAAGGTCACGAGCCAACGTCGCCATTTCGTTCACGTACGCATCGGCAAGTTCATTGCTGATAGGCGAAGGTCCATACGCTTTGGCACCCGCTAAGAACATCCATACTTCAGCAACGTGCACCCACTCCAGTAAGCGTGGATCGTTCGCGCTGTAGGTAACGCCATCACGAGCCGTTCCCTTTACAACCTTGTGGACCGCCCTCACCTTTTCGATAGTCGCTAGAGCGTCTTTTCGTGAGCCGTAGGTGGTCACGCCGATAAACATCGCCGTTTGTTCCAGACGTCGAAGAGGTGCTTCTTTGTACATCGAGT
>Ga0302320_10007521_pt1 | contig 23977 bp, 24 predicted proteins | sample Bog_T0_3_FD_202130 | JGI IMG/M metagenome (GOLD analysis project Ga0302320, IMG submission 202130) | Peat permafrost microbial communities from Stordalen Mire near Abisko, Sweden - Bog_T0_3 | ecosystem: Environmental > Terrestrial > Soil > Wetlands > Peat | place: Sweden: Abisko, Stordalen Mire...
CCTCATCGCTGAGCCTCACGACGTACCTCTTTACAGCCAACTCCTCAGCCACGAATCGTCCCCGTCAGTTGTTACGGGGCCATCGATTCGGACATCTCCATCAGAGTCAAGGACGCCGGGCACTAGACCGACTGGACGAATTGGCTGCCTGCTACGGACAGATCGTTTGTTGCAACCCTAGGCTGCCGGGAGCGCATGCCAACTTAGGCACCGTCTTTTTCCAATTGGGGCGGTTCGACGAAGCTGCCACCTGCTTCCGCAAGGCCATCGAACTCAAGCCTGACATGCCAGAGGCATACAATAGCTTGGGCGTCGTAATGCAAGAACTGGAACTTCTTGAAAGCGCCATTTTCAATCATCAGATGGCAATTAAACTGAATGAGGATTACCCTGAAGCATACAACAACCTTGCCAACGCGCTCAGAGCCCGCGGAGACCTTGATGACGCGGTGACAAATTATCGCAGGGCGATCGACCTCAGGCCATGCTATCCGGAGGCCCATAATAATATTGGAAACGCATTAAGAGATCAGGGGCACCTGGATTCTGCGGTCACATCCTATCGCAGAGCCATTGAACTCAACCCGAACTATGCGGATGCGCAGCACAACCTGGCGCTTGCCCTACTGGCGCGCGGAGACATGGCAGAGGGATGGAGGATTCACGAGTGGCGGTGGAAGACATCAAAGGCTGCTCATGTCCGGCGCGACTTTGACACGCCGCAGTGGCGGGGCGAGAAGGCGGACGATCTGACGCTGCTGATCCATGCCGAGCAAGGGTTCGGAGATACCTTGCAGTTCTGCCGATACGCACCGTTGGCGGCAGCCCGCGGGTTGCATGTTGTCCTGGAGGTGCCAAAGCCGCTGGTGCGGCTGCTTGGCCGCCTTTCGGGGGTTGATTTGGCCGTTGCGGCTGGCGAGGAGTTGCCGCCCTTCGACCTCCACTGCCCGATGCTCAGCATGCCATTGGCGCTGGGGACGACCCTTGAGACTGTGCCTATTACCGTCCCATATCTGCATGCGGAGGAAGCGCAGGCCGAATCGTGGAGCAGACGCCTCACCGCACTGGGCAACCCAAATCCCAGAATTGGGCTTGTGTGGGCTGGGTCAGACCGCCTCAAAGCCGACCGCCGCCGCTCACTCGCCCCAGAGCGGTTAACACCATTGCTCAATCTCCCGGGATTGCACTTCCTCAGCCTGCAAAAAGGCGGCCCGGGAATTTCCGGGGGGGAGCCGCTTACCAACTTCATGGACGAGATGGAAGACTTCGCGGATACCGCAGCGCTGATCGCCAATCTAGACTTGGTCATTTCGGTTGACACTGCCGTGGCGCATTTGGCGGCTGGCCTCGGAAAACCTGTTTGGCTGCTGGACCGCTTCGACCCCTGCTGGCGCTGGCTTCTCGGGCGACGCGACAGCCCATGGTATCCGACCCTGCGCATCTACCGTCAGCCAAAACCAGGCGATTGGGATTCGGTTTTAGCCGAAGTCTCCGAGGATCTGCGGCGGCTCACGGAAGCCTGAGATGGCCACGTCCCTCAAGCACCTGCGCCGGGGAGGCGGCGCAGGTGCTTGAGGGCAGGCTCAGGCGTTTTCGCCGGACGTATCAGCAGCGCCGGGCTCTCCGGCGGCCTCATCAGGCTCCTGCGCTGCTTCGGACGGGGCGGAATCGGGCACCGGCGGCGGCTCCTTGGCGCGTTCGCGCGCCGCTGACAGAAAAGCGTATTCGAGCGGCTCACAGCCGGTGAACTCAACGTAGTACTTCACGCCAACCGTGGTATGGGTCGCGCGGTTGACCTCGGAAACCTTCACCACAGCCACGCCCGGGCGCTTCTCGACCTCCGTGCGCACGGCCTCAATGCGGGATTGTGCCACTGGGGCCTGCGCCTCGCGTCGGCCCTTCGGACCGCCCTTGGCGTGGCGGTCGCCGCCGTGCCCTCGGCGCTGGCCGTTCTCGGAGCCTGGCGTGCCGCCAGGACGTCCGGTTGGGGACTTGGTCATCGCGTTGTCTCCTGCCATTTCAGCGCCGCGAGCGCCGCGACAAATCCTTGTGTAGATGCCAGCGGAATGCTTGTCAACGCAGTACCACACCAGTGCCTTGCGCTCGCCGCTGGTAGCATTGGATTAGAATCAATGACTTGGAGACCTGGCATGCCTGTGGTGCCTGTGTATAATGTCGGCGATCTGGGCCAGCAGGGCGGGGAAGCGCTGGAAGTCTGGCTTACCGAAGACGGGCTGTCACGCCTGGCGCCGGAAGAGGCCATGGAGGCTGTCCGGAAGGATTCCGTCTGGCCGCAGCCCAACTGGCGCAGCTTGGTGGCGGATGGCATGACCCCTGGGGCGGCGGCGCTCATCAAGCTGATCCGCGACCGGATCCCGCCCCGCCCGAACTACCGGGTGCGGCAGCTTGGCACCCATCACTCGGTGCGGGCCGAGCGCGACCCCGCTCTCGTGCAGCGTGACTACGTGCGGATGCTCGGCATTGTCCGCGACCGCCTGCTTGTGTGCAACACCCAGGAACAGGTCAGGGCGGCGCGGGCGCTCATCCTGGAGGATGCCGGGTGGCATGAAGACACCGGATGGCATGAGGGCGCAGGCGCCGAGGCGAAACACCTGGTCACCTCGGTGTGGCGGGATCGGCTTGACACTCTGCAGCTCGACTACCGTGACGTGATGGCATCGGACACCATGGTGCAGGAAGGCTGGCCCGGCGCGGCATCGCCGTCCTGGAGGAAGGGCTATTCAGTGCGGGGCGACGGCGAGGGCGGTTACCTGCTCGCCCGCGGGGTGCGGATCGAGCATGACGGGTTCCTCACAGAGGAGGCGGCGTGGGACTGGCTGCGGGCAAGCATTGTAGACCGGCGCGCGGCCGTTGCGGCAGCTCCGATCCCGGCGCGCCCGGCTCTGGAGAATTTGGTGCGCGTTGGCATGCCCGACCGGCGCCGCGGGCGCAATGTGGAGGTGCTTGAGCTTCTTGACGCCTTCAGCCTGCGTGCAGTCGAATTCGGCAAATGGGTGCCGCATCCGGAGCGCCAGGAGCTTCTGAACCGCGCGTATGACGCGCTCCACGACCTTGCGGGCGCCTTCGGCCTCGATGCCGATGCCATCGGGCTGGGCGGCACGCTGGCGCTGTCGTTCGGTGCCCGTTCGGCCGGAAATGTCGGCGCAGACTATGACCCACGGCTCCGCGTGGTCGCCATGCCGCGTGTATCAGGGGCAGGCGAGCTTGCCCGCTGCTGGGGAAAGGCGTTCGACCATTGGGCCGGGGAGACGGGCCTGAGCGCGAAGCCTGCATTTCCGCGGCCCGCAACCGGACGCGCCGCCCGCGGCCGGGAGCCCGTGCCGGACACGGGCCACCTGCTTCCCAGTGAGTCCGCGGCCTGGTGGCGCGTGCATGTGGAGATCTGGCGGCGGGATCCTGGCGCGGCCGCCGAAGCCGCCTCCCTGCGTACGGACATCGCACGCCGGGAGGCGGAGGTTGCCAGGACCGAGCGGCAGCGGGACGCTTTCCTGGAACGGGTTCCCGACGCCGCGTCCACACCTGACGGCGCGGCCTACCTCAGCGACACCGCTGCCTGGCTGGCGGCGCGGAGGGACAGGGTTCTGCCAGCGCTGCACGGCCGGCTGGCCGAAGCGGAGGAGCGCTCGCTTGCGGCGGGCGAGAGCGCCTACGCTGCCGAGGCGCGCAAGCTCTGCGGGCGTGACGGCGACTTCTGGATGAGGCCAACGGAAATCTTCGGGCGCGCATTCGAGGCCTGTGTCCACGACACCATTGCCGCAGCCGGCGGCCACAGCGGGTTCCTCGTTCACGGGGTCGAGGAGGACAGGTTCTCCAACGGTTTCCGTGGCAACCCATTCCCTGCGGGAGCGGAACGCGAGCGGATTGGGCTGGCCGTTTCCGCGCTTGTCGCCGAGATGGCGCCCCGCCTGGCCCCCGAAGGACAGGAACGGGACCTGGCCGGGAAAACTGCTACGCCTGTCAAGGCAAGCATCACGCCGAGCCGGCAGGCGCCGCCTGAGCGAGCGTTGCGTGAGCCTGCACCGCACGCGCCGCCTCAGCGATCGCGCCAAGGGGCGCAGGAATCACCAGCGCCGAGAAGGCGCTGATCGACTCCGACAGTCCATCCAAGAACTGGGCGGCCCATGGATCGCCTGCGCGCACCCGCTCGACCGCCTCCGCGTTCCAGGCAGGCGGGTCCCCGGAACTTCCGGTCTTGCCGCGCACCCATGTGCCGAAGAAGTCCTTGAGCATCCGCTGGTGCCCGGCGTCGGGCAGGCCGAGCGACGCCAGAACCACGCTGCAGGCGGCCAGATAGAGAGTGTCGCGGGAGCGCGGATGGGCCGTGCAGGCGATGAGCAGCGCCACGCTGTGGACGGCGATGTACAGCGCGTCATCCGGTCCTTGACCGTACCAGTCGAGATTCTTGCCGTCCACGGGCGGACGCAGACCCGTTCCAGCGCCTCGGCGAGCGTCTGGCGCCCGAGTGTCTCGCGTCCGCTGAACACGCTCCGGTGGCCGGGAACCCGGCTGACCACGGCAACCTTCAGGCTGGCGGAGCCTGCTGGCGCCGCCACGGAAGCCAGGGCGGCCTCTATCTGCCGCACCCGCTCCACATGGACCTTCATGAGCGCAAAGGCGAAATGGGGGTCAGCGTCCCTGTCGAACCTCAGGAGCGGCATGTGGGCAGGATGGGCTACCGTGCGCATCGGGATGCCTCAATCGGATTATGAAAGGCTGTCGGCTCTTCCCGCCAATGGTTGCATTGCGCTCCGCGTGCGCGCCACCATACAAGGACATCACAAGGAAAATGTTAAGAGTCCTTGCGAACTCCGGCGCCCGTGTTATGCTCGCGGCCGCTCAATCCTTGAATGAGGCGACGGTGATGGTGACAGAAGCTCAGGACGGTCCGGCCAGGAAGCGGACACCGTCCATGTGGTCGGCGGGACGTGCCTTGGGCAATCTTGAAGATCCGTCCCCGGATCCCGTCATCGCGCCAGCGGTCCAGGACACTCCTGCCGCGGACCGTGCGTCTCCCGCTCCAGTCCACCACCACTCGCAAGGCAACGGCCCGTGGCTGCTGGTTCTCAGCCTCAAGACGATACCGGAAGGCGCGGGGGCGCAGGCGGAAGATGGCGCACCGATGCCCAAGCCGCTGCACCATCGGGTGGCAGCACTGGCGTTCCTGCGGGCGCGGATCATTTCCGGCGGCGGAACCGAGCGCCTCGAAGCCGTCGAGTGCCGCGCGGGCGGGCTGGCCACCGCTGGCGAACGCGACCTGCTGACAGGGTTCTGGCGCGCATTCGAAGAGTGGAAGCCCAAGCTCGTGACGTGGAACGGGCGCGGGTTCGTGCTGCCCGTGCTCAAGTTCCGCTCGATGTGCCATCGGCTGTCGGCCCGTTACCTGCACGAGGCCGGTGACAAGTGGTCAGGCTACAACCACCGCTATGCGCTTACCCACCATGTCGACATGATGGATGTCCTGTCGGACCAGCACGCCGGCCCGTTCCCATCCCTGCATGAGGTCGCCGAGTGCTTCGGGATCGGGCACCGCCAGGAGACCGAAGACACGGCAGCCATGCTGGCCGCGGGGCGCATCGAGGATGTCCGCGCGTCGGCGGAGGCTGATGCTGCCGCCACTTTCTCTGCATATGTGCGGTGGAGAGCCTTCACCGGCGCCATGTCGTACGCCGCGCATGATGAAGCGGTGGCGTCGTGCGCGGCCATCCCGGGAGGGCGCGGCGGACAGCGCTGAACCTTATTCAAATGGGTCGGCCAGTGAACCTGCCTGGAATACCATTGCGCGATTGCTGGCGTTCCCATTACGTCCGGCTGATGCTAGGCGAGCATCACTCGGGAGGCAGCCTGTTGGCAGGCGTGTCAACTGCAAACACGTATCTTCAACCTGCCCCGATCCAGGTCCGGAAGATGTCTTCGCTCAGCGCCGTCCGCAGAAAGCCACCATCGCCGTGTGCTGCAGCTACTGAGTGCAACCGGGGTAATTGCCCTTCGTGTCGTCGGAGCATGCCGGGCACTCCTCCGTGTGCGTCACGCCAGCAGCAAAGTTGAGCATGTAGCATTGGTGCAGATCGGTGAGCGGACGCTGGATTCCAGTCACTTCGTCCAGGGAGTAGTCCGCCGGCGCCGGTATGGCGTCCAAGTAGTTCAGCGTCACGAGGCTGGCGAGGATGTCCGACGATGTTCCGCTGGGGTAGACACCATTGTCAGCGTAGTAGAGGCTCAGCGCGGTCTCGATCTGGGCGGCGCCGTTTTCATAGGTGGCAAGGTCGACGCGGCCAGAGTTGTTGACGAACGTGGAGCCGCCGAACCAGATAGCAGCGATCGCCAGCAACACCATGATGACGATGGCAATAACGGCGGTGATCAGCTGCGTCATCTTCCACTCCGTCGAGTTTTGAGACATGCCAACAAGACTGTGGGCGACCAGGGCACCCGGTCAACCGGATCCTTGGCCGCCCACCAATCCATTCTACCCGAAGCCGGGAGGGCCACAAGGTTTCCTTGTGGCCCCGGCCCGCCTTACAGGCTGTAGGCGAAGTAGACGTTGGTCGTGTCGTACAGGATGCCGAAGGTCTCGCCGCTGGGCAGCTCGGCCGAGGAGATGGACGTCACGGAAGTCGGCGCCGCAGTGTCCTTCACGACGCGCGCGACGGTCGTGTTGGTGCTCAGGTTGGCGACGACGTCGAGAGCAACGTAAGCAACGTCGTTCTTCGTCGTGGTCTGCCAGCTGCCGGTCAGCCCGGACGGAAGGGACGGCGAGGACTGCAGGTAGGTGGTCACGCCATTGCCAGCCACCAGGTCGGCGATTTTCGCGTAGGCGCCGGCATTGTCGTTCTGGTACAGGATGGACGCGCCGGCAATCTGCTGGCCGCCGTTGACCAGGGCCGCTTCCGCCGTCTTCGCTGCGGAGTTCGTGAACGCCGAACCGCCGTAGAAGATGGACGCCAGGGCCAGGGCCACGATCAGGGCGATCGAGATGATCGTCACAATGAGCTGAAACATGAGGATGCCTTCGTCTGCGCCCCGGCTGGCCGGGACTGGTGGAGGAGCGGGCAGATGGGGTGGAGGCCACCCCGTTCCCAAGACAAGGATAGGCAGTTCACATTCCCGAGATCAAGGAAATCGCCGATTAAATCTGAAGAAAAATCTTGAGCGCGCCGGCGCGGAAAAACTGTTTACGTCGTGCCGCCTGCGACGCCGGCGGTGGGTGACCGAGGCCGCCAGGAGCCATTCCCAATGCTATGGCAGGAAGATTTGGTATGTGTTTTCCTTGACAAAAGACCGAAGTCTGACTGCATGGATTAGATGGGCCGTCGCCTGACGGGGCGATACTCTCGGAGAAGCAAAGGCGCCGTGGCAGACGCGGTCTGCGTTTCCCGAGGGGCGTCAGCGCGGGCGTGTTCCCGGCCCCCGGACGGCAATTCTTGCCAGGAAAGCGTCTTCCGGGGACGGATGGCCACTTCGGCGTGCCCCGTTTGCCACCGCGGCGATTGCCCGGATCGCCAGAACACGCTGTATCTTCCTGGGCCGCGCTCGACCGACGTCAAGCATATTGGCGAGGACAGCTTTTCTTGGATTCTAAATGTCCGTCGTGATGTGCAGAAGGCGATTGTCGAGCGCTCCGGCGGGATGGAGAAATGTTCCCTGACATCGCTGGAGCCGCCTGGCTTACCATCGCGGTATTGCTGCTGCGTCCGTTGCCTATGGCTGGAGAAGGTTCTGCACAGGTCACTCCGGCCTGGAGGTTTGTACGACGGGTTCCCGGCAGGAACAGGCTTACCGACAGGGCAGATGTCCCGCCAATAGCATCAGAGACCCGCGTGCCACCAGCGTTTGCAACGCCCGGTGCGCACGCACCGGGAACTTCACATGGACATTCCCCTGGACATCTGCAACATGGGCAGGATTGTCATGCCGAACATGATGCCGCCTGCGACGGTCATGAAAACGGCTGCGACCATCTGCATCGCCGGCGCGAATGTCGCCATACGCTGGACGTAAAGGTCGCGGTACTGGATTGAAAGGATATCGAGCGTCCTCGCAACGTCCTCGCGGTTCGTCGCGCAGGACAGCGCGGCGCGGTCGGTCGCATGGAGCGTCTTGTCCATCACCACGGCCCACGACTTGCCGGTCTTGACCGCATGCAGCGCCCGCCGCAGGTCGTCGCGGAGCGCGCCGCGTGGAGCGCCCTCATGTGTAAGCGCGATGGCCTCCTCAATGCGGACACCGGAGCGGATGAGCAGCCCCAGCTTGTAGAGCGTCGCGTAGTTGTTCCTGGAGAGCACCAAATCCTTGTAAAATGGCACCTTCAGGATGAGGCTGTCGGAAAAAACCGGGATCACCCGGCGCCCGACCGTTGCCAGGGACAGCAAGCCAATAACGAACACAAACATGATGCCCATCATAACACTGACAACGTCACCAATCTGGACAACAAAACTAACATCAACGGCCTTGTTGTTTTTGAACAGATCCGAATTAAGAACCTGTGGGCCGAAATACTGGGTTGAACCGATGGTGATGACACCGGCGATCAGGAAGCTTATGAGTGCCTGTATGAGCTCCTTGCCGGCCCCCTTGCGGATGGACTGCATCTGGTAATCGAAGTCAGCGGCATCCTTCAGCGCCCGCCATGTCTCACCCGTGTGCACGCCCGCTTTGATCAGGGCAACCATGGTGATGGGAAAGTTCTTCCGATCTGCCGCCATGGCGCTGGGCAGGTCCATGCCCGTCTCCACGCGCGCGAGCAGCCCGTTGGCCGCCTTGCGGACGGTCCCGCCAAACGTCGCGGCGATCAGCCGGAGCGACTCCGCCACGCCCATCTTGGCGCCGACCATCGACGACATGCGGATGAGGAACGTGTAGCGCTCTCCGGGCGACATGCCGGGCACAATGTCGAATGTGCGGACCTTCCGGACCGACAGCACCTTGCCTCGGCGCCGGACGATGGCGGTGACGGCATCCTTGTTCGCGGCCTCGACGGTGATGCTCTGGGTCTTGCCGCCGGAGCCGAGGACGGTGGCCTGAAACTTCGCCATGCCTGGCTCCTAATTGAACACCTGATAGGTGAGCGCCGCGCTTGCCGGGAACGCTTCAGGCGGTTCCGGCGGAACGGTTCCATCGGAAGGCTCGGGAACGCGGCACGCCACATCGAACGCCGCCGTTCCGGACGGGCGCAGCCGCTGGGCGGCTGCGAGCCCCGCCCACTCGTCAAGACTCGCCACGGTGCCGGACAGGCAGACCCAGAGGGAATGGCCAGGATTGGCGCTGCCGTAGCTCCACCCCATCCCGGCCGGTGTCATCGGTGTTTCGCTGTAGGCGGGGATCAGCGCTGACGGCGGGCCGCCTTCTGTGGGGGCAACCGGCGCCCGGCCGTGCGACAGGCGGTAGGACACGGCCGCCAGGTCCAGAGTATGGAAACCGGAGTCGGCCAGGACCGTCGTCGCGCGCCGCAATCCGGCATTCGAGTTTATCGATGGCAGTCCGGTGCCGAGCAGCAGCGACGCGAGCGCGATGGCGAGGATGACATAGATTATCTCGAGCATGTCACCCGCCTCCGCTGCTTTCCGTACCGTCAGGCTTGCACGCGTCCAGCAGCGGCGCCACCTGCGTCTCCATCACACGGCGGAGCTCGGCTTCGGTTGTCTCGCCGTTCCGGTATTTGAGCACGGCGTCCTCGGCCATCTCGGGCCACCAGCGCTCGCCGCTGATGGCCCGGTTTACGTCAGCCTCCGTGACGAATGACTGGCACTCGGAGATGACGGTCCGGCTGCCGTAGCCGCTGCCGAAGCAGCGCTGGCAGGTCATCCCGTCCTTGTCCTTTCCGCTGCCGCCGCATTCCCTGCAGGTCGTGCGGACGAGCGACTGCACGAGCACGGCGCGGAGCAGGAAGCGCAGTTCGTAAGGGGGCACCTCGAGGTCGCGGAGACGGGAGAGCGAGCCGAGGATCGAGCCGGTGTGCAGCGTCGCGAGCACAAGGTGCCCCGTGTCGGCCGCCTTGATGGCGTTGCGGGCGGTCTCCGCGTCGCGCACCTCACCGAGCACGATGACATCAGGATCGGCGCGCATGAACGCGCGGACCGACCGCGAGAAGTCGAGGCCGATGGCGGCGTTCGTCGAGACCTGGCCGGTGTAGGGGATGCGGTACTCGACCGGATCCTCGACCGTGTAAATCGCCTTCTTGAAACGGTCCATCTCCCGGATGGAGGCGTTCAGCGTGGTCGTCTTGCCCGAGCCGGTCGGTCCGCAGATGAGGCACAGGCCGTGCATGTTGTTGATGCCGCGGCGCCAGTGGTCGAGCCGCGTGATGCCGAGGCTCTCCAGCCGAGGCCGGACGCGGTCAGGGTCAAGGATGCGGATGACCATGATCTCGCCGTCGGCGCCCGGGAGCGATGCGACCCGGAGATCGACAAGCTTGTTCTCATGCTCGACCTGGAAGCCGCCGTCCTGGGGAAGGCGCTTTTCCGCAAGGTCCATGCGGGAGCGGTCCTTCGCCTGGGCCATCATGACCAGGTATTCCTCAAGGCTCCCTTCGCGGACGATGTGCCGCACGCCCAGCAGGCGGAACATGACGGTGTAGGACTTCAGCCGGGGGATGATGTGGATGTCCGACGCGCCGACGTCGATTGCCTGCGCGAGAAGGCGGTCAAGCACCTCCTCACGGGTCGCGGCACTCTCGTCGCTGGCGGACTCCGCGGCAGTGCGCGAGATGCGCTCGACGAACTCGTCGACGCGGTCCGGGAAGAACGCCACGGCGCGCACCTTCTTCTCCGGGTAGTAGTGCTCGGCGAGGGCCGTCGCGATGCGCTCGTCGCCCAGCGTCGAGACGAAGATGTCGTCAATGGTCTCGGCGGCGATGATGATGCTGTGCTGGTCAAGCAGGGGGGCCGGGATGCGCGAACGCGCGACCTGCTCGGTGACGATGCGCTCCGGGTTGATGCGCAGGATGACGTCGACCAGATCCTTGTAGGCGAGGAATCCGTTGCGGACGAGAATGGCGCCGACGCTGTCCCCGGTCACCCGGAACTCGCGCATGGCGGCGCGCGCCGCATCCTCGCGGACCAGGCTGCGCGCGAGCAGCTCCTCGACCAGCCGGTCCTGCCAGCCCTCGGAGACCGGGTTGCCGGCCTCCCGCATCTCGAAACGGCTTTCAGTGTGGGTCATGACGGCGGCAACTCGCAAGTCCACTGCGCCCGGTTCAGGACAGCCCTGACCGCTGGCGGGCTGTCCAGGACAGCATACTTGTCGGCATGGTCGCCTGTCAGGAACGGCGGCGATGACGGGGCGACCGGGTTGGTTGCCGTTGGAACCGCATCGAACAGCGCTCCTGAGAAGCAGGAGGCGGCATTGACGAACACCCCGGAATCCCCGGACAGCGACGCCCCGCCAGCCGAACCGAACGTGCCGTCGGCAATCCCGTACAGCGGATGGGATGCCGCGCTCCAGAGCACCGCCGCCGTGGAGCCCGTGCTCCGCAGGTCGAGCCTTCCGGACGACAGGATGATGCCGTCACCGATCACATCGCCCGGTGCCGGCTTCGCGACTGACGTCCCGTAGAGCCCGAGCAGCTCGCCGTTGGCCACAAATGCGGACGCCATGCTCCCGGACGTTGCCAGGGCGGCATTCCAGGCGGTCAGGCGGCTTCCGGAGTCGATGTAGACGCCGTTCTGGCCTGAATTCTGGGCCACCAGCAGGATGCCGGCCCGGCCCACCGCGGCGTTGGCGTTGTTGCCGAGGCGGATGCCGGACGCGCCGGGGCCGGCCGATGCCGGTATGGTGACGCTGAGCGCCGCGCCCGATTCGACCGCCAGGCGACCGCCGCCAATTCGCAGGACCGCGCCGCCGGACGGCGTGCCTGTCCCGCTCAGGGCAGTCGTGCCCTCGATCAGAACCTCGGCCTCATCGGCGCTGATGCGGGCCAGGGAGCTCGACAGCACCCGCAGCCTGGTGCCCGTCATGGGATGCACGTCAATGTCGCCGCCGACCGTCAGCGATTCGAACGCCGTGTCAACGGGCAGGTAGAACACTTCGCCCGCGGCGGCCGGGACAATGGACGCCGCGCCCTGGCCCACAAGCCTGAGCCCGCGTCCCGGCGATCCCCGCGCAGCCTGGACCGAGTTGAAATCGGACTGCGCGAGCTGGTACGTGCCAGGCGCCATCATCATCGTCATGGAGCGCGGCATGGACGCGCTCCACATCGCCAGCGCATCCGGCAGATCCATCGCCGACGACGGCAGGAGCCCGGACCCGTCCCCCGTCGCCGTTGGCGCCACATATAGGACCGGCGCGAAGTCGGACGACATCGCCGCGAAGTTCACCGACCGCAGCGTGACCGCGGTGGCCGTGCCGCCGACGGTGGCCGTGTCGCTGATCTGCACCCGTCCGCTGATGGAATCGACAACCACGTCCGAGCAGTCCGGCGGCTGCGGCTGCCCCGGCAGCGGCGACAGGACAAGGGCGAGGGGCGCCAGTTTGGCGACCGCGGCGGGCGGGGCGTCGCTCGAGACGACATATTGGTTTCCGGTGCTGCCGGGCCAGCTGGCCAGCCCGACTGCATACCCGGGCCGTCCGTTGCCGTAGGTGACCGAGCCGGCGGTTCCGGACGGCACAGCCGTCACGGCGTACGGACAATAGGCGTAAGGCGCGCCCCACGGCGTCACCAGGCTGCCTGCGAGCCAGTTCGGCAGGGTCGTGACGCTGATGGTGCCCGCAGACGGGATGGTCACCTGGCTGCCCATGGGGGCGGCGACGGAGCCTCCGACGGTGCGCAGCGAGGAGCGGACCAGATTCACCGCCACCTCCATCTGCGCGATGTTCCGCTGCGTCATGGTCACGGTTTCGAACGCCCGGATCGTCGAAAACGCGCCGTAGCCGACGGCCGCGACGATCCCCATGGCGATGATGGCAATGACGATGACGCTGAGCATGGACTGGACTCCGCCTCCCTGTCAGTTCCGGCGGAACGCGGCGTTGAGGCTGCCCTGCAGGCGGCCCATCGGGCGCCACCACGCCATGGCCGCGCCGAACACGGCCATGGCCAGCCAGAGCCAGCTCATCAGGTAAATGCCGACCGCGAGGGACAGCGCGGCAAGTCCCCAGTCCCACAGCTTGACGGATCTGGAGTTCCAGTCGATGCGGAGCAGCGTTCTCAGAAGCGGGGGCATGGCAACCTCAGTGTGAAAGGCGGAAAAGCATGGACACGGAATCCGGCTTGGCGCCGGGGCAGTCTGACCCCAGGCAGAAGTAGGTCAGTTTGCGCATGGGGCAGTAGCCAAGCGCCGCGGTGGCGTCGCCGATCGCAATCCTCGGATCAGCGATGTCGCCGAACTCCACCCGCAGCTCATCGCCCACAGGGCGCACGGTTGCGCCCTGCATGCCTTCGAGCTGCTTCTGGCAGAGCTTTTCAGCCCGCACCTTCGCGGATTCGAACCGCTCCTGCTGCGTGGATGCCTGGACCAGGACGTAGGTGCCCAGCCCCCACATCACCGACCCGATGAGAAGGCACGCAGCGCCGACGATCCGGAACGGGGTCGCTTTCATCGCTGGCCTCCATTGCGCGGGCCGTGCGGGCGCGCGGCATGCGCCTGCGGTGCGTCAGGGGCAGCCTGTGGCTGTGCCGCGGCCGGAGGCGACGGAACCTGCACCGGCGGCGAAGCGGGTGCCTGGACCACAGGGGTGGGGGGCGACGGAACAGGAGGCGGGGCAACGGGCGCTTGAATGATAACAGGCGGAGCCATGACTTTCGGCGTGGCCGCCCATTTGCCGTTGACCATCTCGAGCTTGCTGACATACCCGCCGGCATTCGCGATCTTGGCGGCATCCGTCCAGTGCCGGTGCGGCATCTGCTCGACCGCCGCGCCATGAGGCGCCTCAGCCATCACGTTGACGGAGGCGCTCTGCAGGGCGGCGGCGCAAAGAACGCCAATTCCGCTGATGAAAACGAGCGCCCCGAAGGCAAACAGTATCTCGCCCTTGGTGCGCAGCCGCGTCATCCGGCTGGAAGCGCTGGCCTGCCGGCCCTCCCGTCCGCTCTTGCGGAGAAGTTCCACCTGCTCGTCCGGGAGCATCAGGCCAAGCGGCCTGCCGTCGCGCATCAGCACCTCGAGTGTCCGCGAACCGCTCGGGAGCCAGATGCGGGCATCGGGGTCAGCCTTCAGAATGCGCATGACGTCCGGCAGGTAGGAACGGCCTCCGCCGCCCTCATGGGCCTCCCAGAAATACCCCTCGTTGAACCGCGCCACGCTGACGAAGGCTTCGTCGTGGGCCTCGAAGCGGCGCTCGGCGAAACCGCGCGCGTAGGCATTGGCATCCTTCGCCCGCCCCACGTCGAGGTATCCGACCACCAGGGTCAGCGGCTTGGCGGCGGCGGCGGACACATCGCCATCTGCCCGTGCGCGCCTCCGCCGCAGGCGCGGCTGCTTGCCGCCGGTGTCAGCATCATGGCGCGCAGTCAGCGGCGAGCGCCTGTCCGGGTGACCGGCGGCGCCATCGGCGGAACCGGACCCGCCGGCATCATCATCCGGGGACACCGCAGCTTCGGTCCCGGCTTCGGCCACGGACGCATGTGAACGCTTCCATGGCAGCAGCGGAAGCTTGGCCGGGAAGTGCCTCCATGTCCGCAGGGCACGCGGTCCGTCGCCGGGCCGCACGCCAGCATCGGCAGGAGTGTCCCCGCCCCGAGCCGGGCGGTGCTTCCGGAAGAAGGCAGACCGCTTCTCCGGCGGCGCTGTGCCGTCACCGCTGACAGGGGCCTCACCGCCATCGGGAGCGGCGGCAACCGGAACGCGCCGCCAGCGCAGCAGGGGACGCTTCGGCGGCAGCGGAGGAAGACCGCCCCCGCAGCCGTCTGCGCCGTCTGATGGCAAGGCGGCGCTGCCTGGCACCGGCGAATTCCACGGCAGCCGGAAGCGTTTCCGCGGCGCCGTCAGCCCGCCGCCCGCATCGGCGCAACCCTCGGCAGGCAGCACAAAATCACCGTCCACGGGGGATGCGGCCCGCACACGCCGCCACCGCAGCAGCGGACGCTTCTGGCGTGGAGCAGGCGGCTCACCGCCATGCGGCACACCCTCGCTGACGGCACCGCCAGCCGCCGGAACGGCTGGCCAGGCGGGCGCCCCGATGCCGTCGTCCGTCCCGCCGGCAGGAGTGGCAGCATCATCCATCAGCGCTTGCCTCCGTGGCTGGCCGGGCGTGCGGCGGACTGGCTCGGCGCCGCGGGCGCGGGACCCGCCGGCACCGGCGCGTCGGGCACGCCCTGCGAGGTCATGGAGGCCGTCGGCGCAAACACCGTGATGGACGGCCGCATGATGACGAACAGCGCGTTGCGGGACACGTTCATGCTGTTGAGGCCGGTGCGCGCGGTGGTGCTGCCGTCCTGCCTCAGGAATGCCGGGTCGTTTCCGTTCCGCTGGTCGCTGTCGTACTGCAGCCCGCCGATGACAACAGTCTGGCCGGCGCTGAGCCGGACGATGTCCGTCAGCGACTGCTCCTGGGTCTCCGGCTGCGACAGGCTGCCAATCTGGTTGCCCGCACTCAGGTTGACGAAGGCGATGATCGACTTGACGTTCAGCTCGATGTCCACCGTCACCGTCTGGGTGTCGGCGTCATAGATGGGCTGCATCTTCAGTGTCAGGCCGGTGTCGACCGACGACGTGTTCGACGACCCGAGCAGGTTTGAGTTGCCGTTCGACCCGTTGTTGGACGTGAAGGAATCACTGCCCGAGTTTGAGTTGGAATTGCCGCTATTGTTATTATTGTTATTATTATTCGAACTGTTCGAGTTGCTGCTGTAGTTGTTGTTTCCGGTGCCGCTGACGCCGACCCCGGTCACGTACGGGACGTTCTGGCCGCTGCGCAGTTTGACGTCGGCGCCCGACAGGGTGTGGAGCTCGACGTTCTGCCCCACGTCCGTCTTGCCGAATTCGGAGAGGAACTGGATGGCGCCCGCGACGCTGAGCGCCGTTGTTGCCCCGAACATCTTCCCGAGGTTCGTCTGGCCGTACTGCAGGCCGGTGCCGGTAAGGTCGGCGACTGTGCCGAGCACCGGGGTCAGCGCGGATGCGACCGTCCCCGTCCCGGTTGTGCCGGTTGTGCTGGTGCCGCTCGTTCCGGTGCTGCTGCCACTGCCACTGCCACTGCTGCTGCTGCCCGTGCCGATGCTGCTGCCCGTGTTGGAGACAGCATTCCCGCCGATGCCCGTCAGAATCCCGCCGACGGAACCGCCGGTCGAGGTGCCGGTCGAGCTCGCGGCGCCGGCCGTCCCGGACGCGCCGCCTGCGATCGGGGTCTTCAGGGTGGCGATGGCGGACCTGGACGAATCGAGGCCAGCCGAGAACTTCGACCAGTCGAACCCGGCGGCGCTGTTGTCGGTGACCGAAACGCTGACCACCGCGACCTGCAGCGTGATCATGGAGAGATTGCGGATCAGGCGCGCGAGGTAGGGCCCGATGGACTCGTCCTGGACCCGGGGGCTGGCGCTGTAGAGGATCTTGCCGCCGCGCAGCGACGTCACGATGTCCTTCGCGCCAAGGTCCTTGAGTTCCTTGCCGACGCTCTCGATGACATCCTTGTTCTGCGGCAGCGTGATGGCGTAGCGGTCGCTGTCGGAGATGAAGATGCTGCCGTTCTCAAACCAGTAGGCCAAGCCCATGCCGGAGCGCAGGGTGCGCATGAGCCCGTCCAGCGTGCCGTCATAGCGGCCGAACGGCAGGTGCCGCTCGGCGAGCGACTCGTTCTTCGGATCGTCCCAGCGGTACACGATCTGGATGCGCTTCGACCCCAGCGCGCTGACAAGGTCGTTCAGCGTGCTGCCGGGTCCGCCCGGAAACTCGACCGTGATCGGCGTGTTGGCCAGGGCAGGCGGCAGCAGGTCGCGCGCCAGCCGGATCTCCAGCGCCTCGGCGGGGACCCGGACCACCTGCACGGGCGGCAGCGCACTTGCCCGATCGTCGATCGCGGCGATGCCCGCCTTGCGGACGTCGTCAGCCTTGATGGACGGCGGAGCGGGCAGGGTATTGCACCCCGCGAGCACGCTACCGAGCGCAAGGATTGCGTAGCGGTGGCTTGGGCGTCGCATTGAAAACCACTCCAGTTGAGAATTTCGCCGCGCTCGCCGCTGGCGCCGCAGGCGCGGCAGGTGCGCCATGCGGGATCTGGCCGCCGGACGCGGCGCTCCCGGGAAGCGCGCCGGGCGCGGCCGGATCGCGCCAGCTGGCAACACCGTTGAAGCAGCCGATGAACATGGCGCCGACAGTGCGGTCCTCCGGCACTTCCCTTGGCTGCTCCGGCGGCGCGGCCAGCGCCCGCTGCCGGAGCACATCTTCGACCACCTGCTTTGCGATCGCCTGAACCTGCTGCACGTCAACCGCCGCCGGCGGTGCGGGCGCGACCTGGACCGGCGCCGGTGGCGGCGGCGCGAACGGATTGGGGTCGCCGACCGCGGCCGACGCCAGGGATGGAAGCAGCGCGGCGGACACCGCTGCGGCGAATGCCGCCACTCTCCTGTTCATGGGCCGCTCAGCTCCTGGGTCTGGAGACCAGCCCCATCATCTGGAATCCTTGGGTAGCTTGTCAAGAAATCATTAACGTAAACATTCGGCGTTCGCCCAGGCGCCGATAGAATGTTGACAGGATTTTTCCGGCGGGGATAATCAATTCCGGATCCCGTGGATCCGATGGAGTCCCCAGGATGCCGAGGTTCGCCCTGACCGCCGCACTGTTTGCCGCGCTGGCCGCGCCGGCCCTGGCCGCGGACGGAAGCGGTCCCGCCGACAGGATTGTCATCAAGGTCATGCCGGGCCGCCATCCGGCTGGCGCGGCCGTGCGTGGCTTCGACGTCGACCGGTCGCAGCCTCACCAGGTGGAGGCGGTGCGGCACGGGACCCTGCGGACCGCACCGCAGATGGACAGTGAGGCGGCAGGCCAGATAGCCCCCGGCGAGAAGGTGCTGGAGACCGGCGAAGTGGCGGGCGGTCAGTGGCTGGAGCTGGAGCGCAACGGGCGGCGCAGCTACGCCAGCGTGGCCGTGTTCGGCGTCCAGCCCGGCGGGCCGCCGCACTCCGGGGATGCTTCCGCGCCCCCGGCCCCGGAAGCCCCGGCCGTCGCGGGCGAACAGGCTGTCCAGGGCGTCCTTGACCGCCTGGAGATACTCAAGCCGCCGCCCGCCGCCCCTGTCCATGTTCCTGCGCAGGACGGCGAGCGCTGAGGCGGGGCGCCATCAGCCTACGCGCCGCAGTCCCACCGTTCAGGGCAATCGCCGCACCCGCTGTCGCGCGCAGGCCGCTCCATCCGGCGCGGGCACCGCAGGCAGGGATTTCTCCGCCGGATGAGCCAGCAGGCCGCAAGCGCGGTCACGGCCGCAAGCAGCAGCCATCCCGCGAGAAACTCCATCACAGCCGTCATGCCAGGATGCCGTCCGGGGACTCATGCATCGGCAGGTTTACTCCTGGGGCGGGAACCGGACCGGGCAGACGCTGGCGGACGCTTCCGCACCGGGCAGCACAGCAGGTCCGCCCGCGGCGACCCGGAAGAAAAGCAGCCGCCCTTTCCGCTGCACGCCGAACCATTGGGTTCCCGTGACGCGCCCGAAAACCTGGATCTGCTCGCCCGGCAGCAGCGCATCCGCGATGGGCGCCGCGTGCGACGGCGCCGTGCGGAGCACGAAGCGCCCGGGAGCCCGCCATGCGGACGGGGCGGCGTCCTCGAACTCGGTGACGCCAGTGGCATGCTCGCTGCTGGCGAAGGCCGGGCCGCCGCACAGCATGGCAACCAGCAGGCACGCTCCGGCGGAAAGGGGATGTCCCTCCATGGCCAACTCCCGGTCAGATCGGCATCCGCTACACCCGGGCCTGCTCCATGTCAACTTATTTGGCCAGCATCCTTCACTGCAGCTTTCCAGCATCCTTCACTGCAGCTTTATGGCCTCGGAAGGGTCAGGCTGGCGTGCGGGTTCCTGCCGCGCGGCCGCCACGGGACGCTGGCAGATTTCCCAGATCTTCGATGCCCGCGAAAGCGCGACGACATGCTCGCATGTCTCGGTCCTGCCTTCGGACTGCTTCTTGGCGGCGTTGGCCGAGAAGAATTCCCAGGACCTGCTCACCTTGATCTGGAAGTCCCTGTCGGTCGGCGCGGGCATGCCCGTGACCAGGTCCCACTTGTTGAGGATGAGCATGGCGCACTGGCGGACCAGCTCCGCCTCGTCCGGGCTGCAGGCGGAAACCGCGCCATGCATCGTCGCCCACTCCTCCATGAAAGAGATGATCTGCTTGCGCGAGTCCATCTCGGTGGGCGGGGCGGCAGGCTGCCCGCTCCGTGTCGGCGCCTGGGCAAGGGCGGCGGAGGACAGCGCCAGGCAGAGCGCGGCGGCCAGGGCAGGGCGGCTTGGCGCCATCGGCGCCTCCTTGTGCACGGGGAACGGAACCGGCTTGCGCCCGGAACATGCGCCGGGAACACGGGGAGTTTGGCATGGGGCAGCAGGTGCGGCAAGAAATCCTTCGGAATCCTTGAGAAACGCATCCGGATCGGTCAGGAATCTTATACAGGCCCTGACAGGATCCGCACCATGCCGGAAGTTTGGCAAATGACCCTCGCCAGGTTCGTCGGCGACTTCCCGGTGGACGACACCGATGCGCGCGATCTCGACCTCACGTTCGGGTACGAGGCGGACGGCTACACCGGCGGCTGGCTGCCGTTCTCCATGCGCCCGGTCGGGGGGCATGAGGGCTTTTTCTTCGCCGACATCGGCGGCCAGCCGCTTGACATCGCCCTGGTCCAGCGGGACGACTTTGACGGCGACTACACCGTGGTCGGCTACTACTGCGACGAGCAGCTTTGGCTCGACCGCGGCGTGCGGGGCAGGGGGCTTTCGGCCGAGCTCGTGCTGGCCAAGGCTGACCGGCTGAACGGCCCCATCCCGGCCGTCACCTACACGACCGCCGGCCTTGAGGCGACGAGGTCGGCGCACCGCCTGGCCGTCCAAAGGGCGCTCCGGAACGGCTGCCGGGTGCCGGACGCGGTGATGGCGGACTACGCGTACCTCGCGGGCGGGATGCAGCCGCACGGCGCGCCGCTGGACCGCCACGGCGCGCCTGAGATGGCGCGCTGACGGTCAGCCGCCGCCGCGCGACATCAGCCGCGAACGGCCGGTCGAAACCGGAATGTCATCCCCGGCCGCCGCCGTCGGATCGAAGGACCCGAGGCGGCGCGCCGGCGCTGTCCGCACGGGAGCCAGGGGATGCGATTCCACCCTTCCGCGGGGCGCCGGACGCGGGCGTGCCGCCTCTGGCCGTGCCCGTGTCCCCGGCGACGGCACGGCGTTGACCTGTCCGAGCAGCTGCTGGACGGCCGCGTCCGCCTGCGGGCCTCCCATCAGGCCGCCATCCTTCCCGGTGACCCGCGTCTGGAGGTAGGTCCCGTCCGAAATGGTGACGGGGCCGTCGCGTCCCGGCATTTTCGCGCAGCCGGCCAGGCAGGCCGCGGCCACCAGGGAAAGAACGGCTGAACGGCGCATGCTGCGCTGGCACATTGGCCCACCCCCTGTCCACAAGGCCAGCGGCTACTGGCCACCCCGATCCGGCCGGCCGGCCTGGTCGGTGAACTGGCGGAACCGCTCCTCGCTGCCAAATCCCTTCAGGATGCCCGCGCCGGCCGCGGCGAATGTCGGCGTTGCCGCAATCCCGAGCTCCTGAAGCCCGCTGACGTCACGGACGGCCTTCAGCGCCGCAGCGACCGGGCCGTCCTCCGCGTCCATGTCGCGCCGCATGCGTTCCGCATCCAGCCCCGCCGCCGCCGCCGCGGCGGCGATCCTGTCCCGGTCGAGCGGGACAGGCTGGCGCATCAGCGCGTCATGCATGGCGAGGTATCTGCCCTGCAGCCCGGCGGCGGCGGCGGCCCTGGCCGCGAGCACGGAGGACGCGCCCTCGATGGGCAGGTCGCGGAACACGATCTTCAGTTCGGGATCCCGCTCCACCGCCTTGCGCAGCAGCGGCTCGGCCATCCGGCAGAAGCCGCACTGGTAATCGAAGAACTCCGCGACAACCTTCCGGCCGCCGGGGTTGCCGATGAATGGCGCGTCCGCCGGGAAGATGGCTGCCGCGTTTTTCGACACGGAGGCCACCGAGGCAAGGCGGCCGGCCTCCTCCTGCTGTTCCTGGACCGCATGCGCCGCGGCGACCAGGATGCCGGGATGCTGCACGAGGACCGCGAGCAGCGCCTCCGGGTCGATGTCCCTGGACACCACCGGGGGCAGCGACGGCGCGCCATGGTACGGGGTGACAGCCGCCACAACCGCCATGGCGACCCCCGACAACGCAAGCGACGCCGCTGATATGGCGATGGATGCTGCCGGGAGAATTTTCATGGGTTTGCCTGTCAACAAGGAACCCTACCGATACAAGCCGCAATTATCCTTGTCAACTTCTGATTGGCCAGCACGGGCCGTCCGCGCCGCCGCGCCCGGGCTCCGGCCCGGGATGCGGCAGCCATCCGAGGAACAGGCCGAAGGCCAGGCTGGTGTCCTCCTCTGTCGGCCAGCCGCCTTCGGCCGCCCAGTCCATGAGGGCATCCCATCCGCTTCCCGGCGGCGGCGGCCATCCGGCCCGGCCAAACGGGAGCGCGGCGGCGCCGGGCATGTCCCTCTGGGCGGACGGCGCCTGGCGCGCGGCGGCTGGCGCCCGCTGCTCCGGGTCCGAGGCCGCGCTTGCCTGCACCATCCCCATCCGGCGCCCGGGTGCGGCCCGCCGTGGCGGTGGCGGGGTGGCAGGAGCGGCCCCGTGCGCCGCGGGCGCGGCCGCTGGCCGGTCCTCAGCGCTCACGACGTTGACCCGGGGGGCTGCTCACCAGAGTTGACCCACTGACTTTGGTCCTACGGTCGGCTGTCCGATGGGCGGCCGGAATGTTGTCCTCGGCTGACGGTTCTTTCCACGCTTCGCGCCGGTTTTGGGCGCGGAGGCGCAACCATGGAGTGGCGGCGGTGCGCGGCCTGCGAGCAGGCCTTCCGGCCGCGTGCGCAGGTTCCCCAGCAACAGTTTTGTGGGAAGGCGGCGTGCCAGCGCGAGCGCCGGCGGCGCTGGCAGCGGCGCAAGCGGCAGAGCGACGAGGACTACCGGGCCAATCAGGCGCAGGCGCAACGGAGCTGGGCCGGCGGTCACCGCGACTACTGGCGTGACTGGCGTGCGGCCCACCCCGACTACACCGAGCGGAACCGCCAGGAGCAGCGGCGGCGCGACCGCCGGCGGCACGCGTCACGTCTTGCAAAGATGGACGCGTCAACGCCGGTTTCGCCCATTCCATCAGGGACTTACCGCTTGGTGCCGTGGACGGGTGACGATCTTGCAAAGATGGACGCGTGCACGGTCAAACTGACTGTGATTTCAGAGGGATATGGCCAGAACGGCGGCGCCGGCGCGATCTTGCAAAGAGAGGACGTCATAGGGGCGAGCAGGCCGCCCTGATAGCGATGGCGCCATGGACAGCCATCGTCTGGAGCTTGATCTGCACTGCCTGGATCTGCGCTTTGCCGGCAGCCGCCTGGTGGAACCGCAGGCGGTGGCGCGGATCGCCCAGTCCATCGAGCGCTGTGGCCAGATCGTGCCCTGCATCGTGGTGGCGGTTCCCGGCGGTGCCGGCCCGGGCGGTGATTCACGGGTGCTGGTCGACGGCTATCGGCGCGTTGCCGCGCTGCGCCGGCTCGGCCGCGACACCACCAGCGTCGAGCAGTGGACGTGTGACCTGACCGAGGCGCTGCTGGGCGTGCTGGCGCGCACGCAGGATCGCCGGTTCGCCAGCATCGAGGAGGCCTTGCTGCTGCGCGAGCTGATGCAGGGCCAGGGTCTGTCGCAACACGACCTGGCACGCCGGAGCGGGCGCGACGTGAGCTGGGTCAGCCGGCGCCTGGCTCTGCTGTCGGCGTTGCCCGACGCGGCGCTGGCGGCGGTGCGCGCCGGCAAGCTGTCGAGCTGGGCGGCCAACCGGATCGTGGTGCCGTTGGCGCGCGCCAACCCCGAGCACGCCGATCGGCTGCTGGCGGTGCTCGCCGTGACGCCCCTGTCGACCCGCGAGCTGGAGAGCTGGTTCGAACACTACCAGCAGGCCGCGCGAACGGTGCGCGAGCGCATGGTCAGCGATCCTCGTCTGTTCCTCGACGCCCGGCGGGCGAACGACGAACGGCGCGCCGGGGAGCGCCTGCGCGCCGGCCCCGAGGGCGAATGCGTCGCTGACCTGCGCTGCCTCGAGGCGGTGCTCGCACGCCTGAACAAACGCGTGGCGGCGCTGCCGCTCGTGCCGCCGGTGCTGATCGCGGCGGTGCCGCGTCTGTGGGCGGCGATCGAGGCCCTGACCATTGCGATCGAGCGGGAGGACATGCATGACCCCGACCGAGATCCGCAGCGCAGTGCGCACCCTACAGGCCCAGGGGAACAGCCTGCGCGAGATCAGCCGCCTTCTGGCGCTGTCGCGCAACACGGTGCGACGCATCCTGCGTCAGCCGGCTGGCAACACTGCCGAGGCGCCACCGTGTGACGAAGCAACGTTGCTGCGGCTGAAGGCGGCCTTCGAGCGCGCCCGCGGCAATGTGGTGCGGGTCCGCGAACTGCTGGCGGACGACGGTGTGCCCGTGCACTACAGCACGTTGACCCGTTGGGTCAGGGAGGCCGGCCTGCGCAGTCCGCCGCGACGCGCCGGCGAGTACGACTTCGTGCCGGGCCAGGAGATGCAGCACGACACGTCGCCGCATCGGGTGACGTTCGCGAACACCGCCAAGCCTGTCACCGCGCAGTGCGCCGGCCTGGTGCTGGCGTACTCGCGCCGGCTGTTCATTCAGTACTACCCGCGGTTCACCCGGTTCGAAGCCAAGGCGTTCCTGCTCGATGCGGCGCGCTTCATGGCGGGGGTCTGTCCGGTGTGCATCATCGACAACACCAGCGTCCTGCTCGCAAGCGGGGCCGGCGCCGATGCTGTCATTGCC
>Ga0302320_10007523_pt1 | contig 23969 bp, 17 predicted proteins | sample Bog_T0_3_FD_202130 | JGI IMG/M metagenome (GOLD analysis project Ga0302320, IMG submission 202130) | Peat permafrost microbial communities from Stordalen Mire near Abisko, Sweden - Bog_T0_3 | ecosystem: Environmental > Terrestrial > Soil > Wetlands > Peat | place: Sweden: Abisko, Stordalen Mire...
CGAGAATCCACGGGAGATTGTCCCGGTGAACAATCCGGAAAATCAGGGCTTTGTCGGGATTGAGTGTCATCGCCATGGCGTTGAAAATTCACGAATCAGTAGATCGCCAATCGAAGTTGAGCGCTGGGGTAGCTGTTTAGGTGCCAGAAAACGCCTGATTTACGATCCGATCACAGTTACGGGGATGAGTCCCTACCATTCTATCGGAGCGGGCTAGGGCTCAAGAGCCCGATGGGCCGCTTAGGCGGCCTCATCCAGGTCATCGGGCTCGTCCGCTGGCTCATCGTCACCGGCTTCAGTAAGAAGCTCCTCTTCATCGTCCGCATCCGGCGCGGACAAGGGAGCTGACGCTGATGCCGGTCCAATGTCAAAGAGGCTGGCATTGCGCGCCGGCTCCTGCTTCCTGGGTTCGGCAGGCTTGGGCGCCGCGTCCACTGGCTTCTTTGTTTCCGCCCCCGCAGGCTCGGTCGGGACCGGCGCAGTCTTCGGTGTCACCTTCGACCGGGCCTCCGCCTTTGCAGCCTTCGCTGCTGCCGCCATCTGGTCTTTGGCGGTTTCAAGCGTGTTTCGCAGTTCGAGGTGGGCTCCAACAAACTGGACCAGCGCGGAAGGCAGTTCGGCGTCCAGCTCTTCCGCCGTTCCTGCCACGCTAAGAGGAGTGGTGAGCGCATCGTTTTCGCTTTCTTTGAGCTTGCGGGGAATGACGTTGACGCGGATAGTGTCGTCCTCCAACCGCGTCAGGATCATGACGACGGTCCTCTGCCGGAGCAGCGGACCCAGTTCTTTGAACATGGATTCACCTTCCTCGTTAGTGAGAATCAGTTGTTGGGATGGAGCTATTGGTCAGGATCGTACCAGTTGTGAATGTTTGGCAGCACCCGAAGGACTCGGTTGAGGCCGGATGAACTACTTTCGCTCGGTCTCGCCCAACAGTGCTTCAAGCCGCTCCACTTCGAGCCGCCGAAGTTTGGCGGTCGCGGCCCACTGTTCCTCGGAGTCCCTGTCGGTCAAGTATTCCTCGTGCATCTCCCGCCAGCGTCTTTCATTTTCACGGGCAGCCCGGAGCGCAGTCTGAAGCTCCGAATTCTTTGCCTTTGCAGTCGGGGTCATGACGTGGATTTTACTATCTTGGGACTGGTTCAAGATGAACTCCTCGGTCGCTCAACATGTTCAGGGCTTCGGATTCGCCCGCCGATCGCGCCGCCGCATCCTCTCCCACATCCGCGGGTCAACGGGCAAAGCCGCCATTCGCCCTGTCTGGGCGTTGTAAAAGGCTCCGTGATGGGTGAGCGTGCCGTAGCGAAAGAGCCTCGCAAGCACAGCGAGTGCGCTTGTCGCCAACACCTGGTTGATGAATGGTTCCTGCCGTTCAAGTGCTTCAGCCGCGCTGCAACTAGGCAATGGATCCTCGCCCGCTTCCGCGTCCACGATCTCCGGATAGAGTTCCGCAACTGTTCTGAGCCGGGCCGCGGAGCGGCGGTTTGCGGCGTTCAACGGCTGGCCGAGCACATACTGGCCGCTGCTCGCGTTGTTGCCAAAGTCAAGCCAGTACGTGGTGCTGTCATTCGCTCTAGTAACAGCGGACAGGATGGCTTGCCGCGCCGCCCGCGTAGCGGCTTCGTGGCGTACGGGGCTGCGCCAAGTCATCATCTTCAGGGATATGGCCTGATGCTTCAAACCCGCCGCACACCGAATTTGTCGAGCACAACGCCCATCTGCAGCTGGCATAGGGCATAGTTCCAGTTGTAGGCGCCGAGTAAGTAGCCAAATGTGATATCCGAGATTCCAAAGTCGACGTTGAGTGCATTGTGAGAGACAGAAAGATTGACCCGATCGAAGTAATTGATCAATACTCCGAGCCCTAACAACCACGCAATTCGCCACCGGCGCCGTGGCGTGGGGATGACGTCTTTCTCGACTCTTTCGAAATTACTGCCGATTGACCGTATCTCCACTTTTCTCTCACTTTATGGAAAGTCCACAACTCAAATTTCATTGAATCATTTCGCAGCGCTTGCTCGAACGCGAACCCCTCTTCGAAAGTTGAAAATGACGTTCGTCGCAGACAGTGATTGATTGCGGCCCGATGTATGCACCAGCGAGATTAGTAATATTCTGCTTATCTGGTTGACTCAGCAAGGCCCAATATCTTGGGGTTGAAGGTCCTTGGCTCCTCGGATGCGCTCGTACTCGGTTGATTGTTGAGCAATTCCAAGGCCAAGAAGGGTTTGAAAAGCGGCTGCGGGTGTCTTGCGGCGGTTGTGCCGAAAGACGAATTCATCAAGGTAGACCTGGAGTTGAGGCTTGCTCACCCCGTGGTAGGTGCCGATTAGCCATTGCTGCAGGTTTCCAATGGCGCGATCGGCAAGTGGAACGGTCGACTTCGCGCCCTTTCGGAGTTCGGTTCGCAGCGGTTGAGTGCGGGCAATATGTTTGTAGCCCGCTTCGCTGAGGCCCGCAAAGCTCTTGAGACCCTCCGTGTAAATGGTCGAGCCTGGAGAGACGTTCTGCTGGAGGAAGGGAAGGATGGTCTTAGCCTTGAAATCTTGGATCACTTTCATTCGAACACGACCTGAGCCCCTGCCACGCTTTTCCACGGCAACCAATACCAGCGCCGCTTTTCGCCCCTTGAGTTGTCGGCTTCCGCGCAGACCTGCCTGCTCGCCGCCAACCCACGTCTCGTCAACTTCTACCTCGCCGTGCAACGGTTCCCGAGCCACATTTACCATGGCCCGGCGAAGCTTATGGGGCATCATCCAGGCGGTCTCGTAACAGGACAAACCAAGTTGCCTCTGCACGAGCAAGGCAGACACGCCGCGCTTGTCCTTCGTCATCAGATAGGCGGCCCAAAACCAATAGGTCAAAGGAATCCTTGTCCCATGAAGAACCGTCCTCGCAGTTAGCGAGACTTGATGCCGGCAGCCGGCACACTGCTGCCGTCGTTGATTCAACAATTCGTACGCTCGCTGATGTCCGCATCGGGGACAAATAAAGCCGTCGGGCCAGCGACACGCGGCCAGGTATTCTTGGCAGGCTTCCTCGGTGGCGAAGTCCCTTTGAAACTGCCGTAGCGTCTGGGGAAATGACGGTCTGGGCACCCCTCCACACTACCTATTGGCGCATGCTGAGTCAACCAGATAAGCAGAAGTAATCTAGTGGCGCTTTGAGGGGTTCAAGAGCTGATCCTCGCAGTCCAACCGTAGCGTGAATCAGTTCATGTTCATCTGCCCGTCGCACCTCTCGCAGGCTTGGCATCGAAGCCTCCAGGTTCGTAGGAACCATTGAGCCACGCTGCCGTCGGCTTTTCCTGCGGTACACTCCTAGGGGTTGGGCGATGGGCCAGATCTTGAAATCTTAACCTCCTCATCATCCATCCCGCGGAGTACAACGGGCAGTTCGAACTCGCCGGAGGATTTCACCTCTACCTTGAATGATCGAGCTTCGCCCTCCGTTACTTTGTACGTTCCCGAGTGAAGCCCTTGGATCGAGAGCTCAGTGGTATGCTCAGGCGCGTAGCGGGATTCCAGAAAAATTTCCAGGGATTTGGCATCGTCGCTCACCTTCAGAGACCTTTGTCCGGAGAAGCCATCGCGATCAAGCTCAATGTGAAGAGGCTGAGCGAGGTTCATGATGTGGAGGCGTTGCCTGAGACCGTCGTGGCATGTTATCTCGATACCGCCGCCATTTCTAACGACGTTGCCGCCGTATGCGAACAGGCCGAAGACCGGATCGTCAACCACGACGGTTGATGAGGAACGCAGCGCTCCTGAAAACCCGCTGTCGATTTCTCCGTCGTATGGCCAGAGTCCGCGCGGCAGCATCTTGATTCCCGGAATCCAGGTTGAACCATATTTTGCCGGGTTAAAACCCCACCCGGCCGCACCGTCGTTTCCCTCGCCGGGATACCACGCGCCAAAGTTGCTTTGTGCAGTACCCGAGTTTACGAGTGCCCATCCGGCCAGATACGACGCATAGCCCAAGCGTAGCGCATCATCTCGATCCGATCCTTGTGCGAAGTACAAACCATCATCCAGGATCGACCACCCGCCCATTTGTGTCATATAGCTCAGAAGATACTCGGAACTTCCGGACTGACGAATATCGCTGCCAAGCTGGTAATAATTCGTCTCGAGCCAACCTCGCGCGGCAACGTTCGCACCGATCTCTTTCTTCATGAATTCTGTAACATCGCTTTGAGAGACCTGCGGATGTGAGTAGGTTCGCCCGCTATTCTTATCGGTCCATAATCCGCTATCCGCGTGCAAAGGATGTTCCATCGCATACTTCGCAATCGCGTGCGTTGATTCGAAGGCTGTCGTATCGAACCACATTTCGCTGCCGAACGGATGAGGATCGTCGTAGATGAAGTATGTTACCTTCTTATTCCACTCGGCGCGCAACTCATCGGCCTCGGCTGCGCGGCCTTCAGATGTCAGGCTGCGTATTAGGTCGAGAATGAATATCTCGTGGAAGTTGCCCTGCTTGTAGGCCCAATCGGTCCAGCCCCGGAAACCCCACGGCGCTCCCATCCGAATGGAATAGGGCACGCGGAAATAGGCTCGCGCAGTCTGAAGGGCCCTGTCGAGATAGCCATTCGCATCTAGGTAGTGCACCTTGTTCGGATATAGCTTCGCGATCCTGTACATTTCGTAATAAAGCTGAATCAGATGCGTGTAATCAAAGGTCCGCCAGAGATGTTCCTGTCCGTTTCCACCGGAATTGACGCCGACGTCACTGTTCCTGTTTGCCAACCAACCTGGCGAACCATAAATCCCATAGGGAAAAGGTGACTCATCGCCTGTACGCTGCAGCTTGCCCCAGACGAAATGTTGAATGTAATACTCTACGGACGCAATCTCGCGATCGTCGGGAAATGCAATATTCTTCGCCGCGATATACGGTGCCTTACTTAAGTCGGGATCGTCAGAACCGCCTACCATATATGCGTCGAGGCCACCGGTATCGTCAGGCGTACGCAACACTTGCGACCGCATATCCCAAAGCGAAAATAGACCGTCGTACCACTTCGAAGGATCCTTGACCTGCTGATGACTGACCAGAAAAGTCGCTCTCTTTTGAATAAGAGTCTCGAGCGGTTCCACCGCGTCGTACTCTAGCATGGTCTTCTGTCCATCGCCATACGAAACTGTCAGTTCGTTCTCTCCCAGGCGGCGAAAGCGAATCCGATAGATACTCGTATCGATGGTTCTCGATGTCAACGGCTCAATCGTTGTCTTGTCTGGAAATTCCGCTTGAACGGAGTGAATTGGCTGCATGGTATGCAGGGCTAGCAGTATGGAGAGATCGGATGGGACAACCATTCCGGGTGCCACTTCAACATCGATGAGTCCATTGTCGTAGAGAATTTTGCGAATGTCGTTGTAATCGCGCGCCCATCTGAATTCGAAAGTGTAAGTGACTGAGTCTCGAGCAACACCCTGGGGTTCAAGCCGCTTTGAAGTAAGCGGCTGTCGCCATGTGCCCTGCGATTCAATCTCTCCCGCATCTACCGCTGCATGAATGTAGGCGGTGTACAACCCTTCCCATGCGTTCCGGGGCCGGAACACTGGGTCGCTAGAGTCGGCCCCGTTGCCTGCGGCGGTAGGCTCGAAGAATTCGAGATGGGTACCGCGCGCCGGCGTCATCAGCAGATAGGGACCAGCGCCACTCGTCCTCGTCCAGAATATGAACGAATTGTCTCCGGCGATGTCGCTGTGACGAATCACGCGCTTCTGATAATTAACGGCCTGATCTCTTTCGTACAACGTGTTGAACAGTAGGGGGATGCCCAGATCTCCTATTTCGAGAGTTTCTGGACTTCTATTCTGAATCGTCAGTGACCAAATCAGCTTGTCCGGATGCAGTTCGTACACCTCACTGAAATCGAATCCACGGATCCCATCTGCGTTGCGCGCGTCGCTGGGGTAGCGGAATTCCATTCGTTGTATTTCGCCGGACAAACTTTGCGTAGTGGTCCGGGCGCTTCGAGAGTGGGCCGTGCTGGCGTGCTGCCATGCGCCGGTTCCAGCTCGAAACCGGAATACCACATCACCAAACCAGCGCGAATCCACCACCGCAAATTCCGGATGGTCTGCCTTTCCGATGACGTAGTTAGTGCTAAACATATCCCCGGGCTGTTCAAGTTCCATCACGCCTGCGCTCTCGTCGTCAAATACTATGCAGAAATTGCGGTTCTCGAGGTGCGTTCCGGCGCACTGCTGGGCCACAAGCTGCGCGGTAGATATTAAAACCAGCAACTGCGCTGCCGCAGCCAAAGCAATGCGCACACCGAGGCGCCTTCTGTCATCCACTCCATCCGATATCAATCCGTTGAACATGATTTCTCCGTCACGCTTCGGCCACGTTATATCGGTCGACCGCCAATTGCTCTATGCGATGACGATTTCCTTTGCCATGCGGGAGAATTCCTCGTAGTTCGGGCTCAGTTCAACGCCCCAACCAGGCTTCTCCGGTACGAACCACTGTCCGTCACGAAACTCATAAGCCGATGTGTCCAGCGCAAGATCGTGGTAGCGGTCATCCTCAATCAAGGGAATGTTGCGACGGATCTTCGCCGCGTGCAAGCACGCGATCTTTCCAAGCTCGCTCATCCAGTTATGGGGAACCACATTGACCCTCCAGGGATCCGCCAAATTTGTTGCGTAAAGTACCTTGGAGAAGCCACACGTTCGCATATCCGGCTGAATGTAGCGATAGAGCCCGGCGCTGAGAAACGGAGTGTACTCATCCATATTCCTCACGCTCTCGCCGTCAGCCACCGGTGCATCTGCATTTAACTCCTGCAATTGGTGGTGAAGCGTCCGGTAATCCTCCAGTGTCTCGGGAAAGATCTCTTCGATCCAGGTTAGGCCATACGGTGAACATTCTTTCAGGAAGCGCACCGCCCAATCGTGGTGGTCTTGGTATCCATTGTTCGCGTCGGCCATGAGATTCATGTTTGCTCCGACCGCTTCGCGTGCTGCGATGACAGCTTCAACATCTCTCACCACACCAACTTCGCCCAGCATCCATTTCCATGGGCGCCCCACTTTGATTTTTAGTCCACGATAGCCGTCGCCGCGGATGGCCTTTGCTACTTCTCCCACCGCCTCAGCGCCCCTGCCGCTTGCCACATCGACAAAGTATAAAGAGCCGTCGTAGGCGTCGATTCCGGTCCGCAAACCCTCCCCAAAAAGCGAATAGACCGGCTTGCGCCGTAATTTTCCAACCAGGTCCAGTAGGGCCAGCTCGAACCAGCAGTTGTTCTGATCCTGCAGCTGGTCGGCAAATTCCGGTGCGTGCCCGGCAATGCGATCACCCTGCCAAAGAAACATTGATTCCGGACTGACACCGATCATCTGTTTTAGAAAGGCCATCCCCGGGTCGCGGATGGGAGCATAGCCTTCCACGCCGAGGCCAACTGTACCGTCGGATAGAAACACTCGCACCAGCCGGATATGCCCCGATTTGCCGACGGGTCGCTCGTCGTATGCGTTCTGGGCTACTGGACGAACAAAATCGCCAGGAACCTCAAGAATGGTGATCTTGGAAATGACGGGACCGGCGGTGGCACTAAGTCTGCCCGCCGGCAAGATCGCTGCTGACCCTACTGCCATCAATGCGCGCCTTGAGAAATCTCTTCGGCTTAAACCATTCGGCTGTGTCATCGACTTTCCTTCAATGCGTGGAAAGTTCATTTGGCGCTTGATTTCCGCACCAAACTTGCCGCCCTTATCCGCCAAGCCTGATGCGCGATCGAGTGCCGCGTCCGCGACCCATCAGATATCGGGGTAAGCACAGCAGTCTTCCCTGCTCGGCAATCAGGTGGAATGACTTTCCCTGAATCCAAATCCTCTGAATCTCAACACGCGTCCACCCCTCAGGCAGGCCTACTGGGTGGGTGCGCTAATCACCTTCAGAGATTCGCGGACCGGTAAAGCCATACATCGCCGCCATCAAAATGGGCACTTCCTCGATGGGCACTTCCTCGCGGACTTGGTCAGAGGCAGATAAATTCACGTGCAGCCATCCACCCTTGAGTGGCTGCACGCTTTGAATAAACAATTCACACGGATCAGGATGTCGGCGTGGCGTCTATGTGAGCACTCTTCGGGTTCGGAGTACTGGTTGACGTCCGAAAACGTGTTCCGCCTGCAACGTTTGGATCCGCACTTTGTAGATTCGCTCAATTGAACGAGTTGAACAGTTCGACCCGCAATTCGAGATCAGCCCCTTCAGAAATGAGGCCCCAGGAAAGGACCCCCTCATTGATTCCCTTTCGTTCCCGCCCCGACTTCGAACGCAATTCCCGAACCGCAATAGTATCGTCATGTCAGGGAACAATGTCAACTATAATTTATAATCGATGATCTTGTGGCTTAGCGAGCTGCAGGTCATGATTTTGAGCCCGAAAACCACACCGGGCAACGCTTCTTTTTGCAGGGAGCTCACCAGTTTAAGGCAAAAGCATTTCAAATGTTTTCTTGCAAATAACTATAGATGATCTATAGAATTGCCGAGGCCAGAGTATCGGATACGGAGGAGATTATGGATTTTTCAAGGCGGGACTTCATGCGTGACTTGTCGACCGCTGGCGCGTTTGCAGTCCTAGCGTCGCGGGCAACATGGGGACAAAAAGTGACGAATTCTATGCCAGGACAGGGCGCGCCATCTGCGGAAGCGCTACATTCGTTGAATCCGGTACCGATTGAGCAGGTCGTGATCGAAGATGAATTCTGGTCACCAAAGCGCAAAGTCTGGCAGGAAGTCACTCTGCGCGATTGCCTGCGCAAGTTCGAAAGCGATCGAGGCGGAGCCTTCAGCAACTTCGACAAAGTCCGCGACGGGCGGCGGAAGGGACATGCTGGTCCCCCTTGGACGGATGGTCTCGTTTATGAAATGATCCGTGGCGCTTCCGACTTTCTGATTGCGCATCCAGATCCCGAGTTGGAACAACTGTTGGACGGTTATGTCGAGCGAATTGTTGCTGCCGCTGAGAAGGACCCTCGGGGTTACGTCAACACCTACACGCAACTGGAAGAGCCTGGGCACGATTGGGGGCTGAATGGTGGGCTTCAGTTGTGGCAACACGAGATTTACAACCTCGGCGCGCTTATTGACGCCAGTATTCATTACTACCGCGCAACGGGAAAGACAACCTTGCTGACGGCAGGCGTCAAAATTGCGAACTATATGTATGACTTCATGGGGCCCGAACCCAAGAAGAATATTGTGCCATGTCATCCATTGCCGGAAGAGGCTTTGATAAGACTCTACGAATTGTTCCAGGAACAGCCCTCGCTCAAAGAAAAACTCTCGCTTCCAGTGAACGAACAGCATTACTTAAGCTTGGCAGAATTCTGGATTGAAGACCGCGGGAACAACATCGGGCAGCCCGACTGGGAGAAAAACCACCGTGCCGCTGAAGAGTATGTACGCAATCAAGAATACGGCAATGGTCGCCCGTCATGGGGGACCTATGCCCAAGACGACGTGCCGGTTTTTGAACAAAAAGTCATCGAAGGTCATGCTGTAAGGGCAACATTACTGTGTGCCGGCATCTCTGCGGCGGCCCGGGTGAACAAAGATGAGCGATACTGCGAAACCGCTGTGCGCCTTTGGCAAAATATGGTCTACCAACGGATGCACATCACAGGTGGGGTGGGCGCGTTCGCTGAAGAAGAGAAATTCGGTCCTGACTATACGTTGCCAAATAATGCGTATCTTGAAACCTGTGCAGCCGTGGGCGCGGGATTCTTTCACAGGAACATGAACTTGGCCTTTGGCCATGCCCGGTACGTCGATGAACTGGAGCGAACGCTATATAACGGAGCTCTGGCGGGAGTTTCCCTCAAGGGTGACACTTACTTTTACCAGAATCCGCTGGAAGCGGACACCACGCGCACTCGATGGATATGGAATGACTGTCCATGCTGCCCTCCGATGTTTGTCAAATTGATGGGGGCGATGCCGGGGTATATTTATGCCACGGACGGCGATAGCGTCTACGTCAATCTCTTTGTTAGTAGTCGTGCTAACGCCGTCATCAACAATGAAAAAGTTGTTCTGAGGCAGACCACCAGGTACCCGTGGGATGAAAACGTCAAGATAGCGATCGAAGCTGCCCCGTCAGGCTCGATGAAATTGATGCTGCGTGTTCCAGGTTGGTGCCGCGGGGAGAGCCTGACTGTAAATGGAAAGCGCGTTGCAACAGATCAAAGGGTTCGTGGGTATGTCCAGATCGACCGGGTATGGAAACAAGGGGATGTTGTCGAGTTGACTCTGCCCATGCCTGTGGAGCAGATACACGCTAGCCCGGAAGTGCAGGCCGATGCTGGCCGGGTTGCAATCACGCGCGGACCAATAGTTTACTGCCTTGAATCCGCCGATAACGGCGACGAAACAAGAAACTTGGCCGTGAAGGGCGCCACGTTTAGCGCGGAATCACGTCCTGATTTTCTAGGCGGTGTGGTGGTGGTAAATGGAACTGCAGTCGCTGGATCATCTGAATCATCCTCGATTCGGGACTTGTACCGCCCGACGGAACTAACCTCATCAACATCAGTACAGATCACGGCGATACCGTATTTCGCGAACGCAAACCGAGGGCCGGTCGAAATGACGGTTTGGTTACCAATTGAGACCTAGCCACCCAACAGTCTGCAATTGTAGATGGCGCCTACATTTCCGTTTCGAGTCGTTATTGGAAACCAATCTCGACGACGAACGGGAGTTGACGGAGAGTTATCAGTAAACGGATCCCGAATCAGGCAATTCATCCGCTCTGCTGGGCTGGCGATCGGAAAATATACTCCCAAACCGCGAAGTTTCGGCAAAGATGAGAATCGCATTGATCCCTGAACCCAACCGGTAAATCAGAATGCTGGCGATCTAATCCGCCAAGCAGGACTAGAGATCTTTCGGCACGTATGGACGCGTGAAGTCCCAAATCTAAGTCGGCGAATGAGTTCCGGCAAACTGTGATGGAGGAAATGTGAATTCGAGAAACTCAGTGACATTTGCGGTTCTATTGTTTGCCCTTTGCAGTGTGGCTTGCCCATCCTATGGCCAGAGTTCCACGTCTAATTTCGGACTGCACGATGGCGACCACGTCACATTCTATGGCGACAGTATTACTGATCAGCGCCAATACACCGAAGACGTCGAGGAATACGTGCTCACTCGTTATCCCACGTGGAAGGTAAGCTTTCACAATGCCGGTGTGGGAGGCGACAAGGTCAGCGGCGGAGGTGCCGGTCCGATCGATTTAAGGTTGGACCGTGATGTTTTTGCGTGGCACCCCGATGTCATCACGATCATGCTTGGGATGAATGATTTCTATTACCGAGCTGATCAGCCTGGTATCTACTCGACTTATGTTGAAGGCTACCGGCACATTATCGAGTCGATACAGAAGAATATTCCCAACGTGCGAGTTACCCTCATTCAGCCTTCGCCGTATGACGACATCACGCGCGCCCCGTCTTCTGGTGGAAACAACAAAGTCCTTTTGAAGTACGGTATGTTTGTCGCGCAGCTCGCCCAGGAGCGCGGCACGCAAGTATCCGATTTCAACGCTCCGCTGACCGACGTCCTGAAGACGTTCAAGGAACAATCGCCTGATCTCGCGCAGCAGGTTATTCCCGACCGTGTTCATCCACAGCAGGGTGGTCATTGGGTTATGGCGGAGAACCTGCTCAAAACTTGGAATGCGCCAGCGCTGGTCACCTCCGTCGTAATCGATGCTGGAGCAAAACCGAGCGCAGATTCTACGAACGCCGAGGTCACCGGCCTCGACCGCGCCAAGGGGAAGATCACCACTCGAGTCAGTTGGATGCAGGCCGACAAGGCCTTGCCCCTTCCGTTTCCGAATCCTGACGTCGATCCTGTGCTCGCGCTCGTCCTAAAATATTCCGACATAATATTGGCGCTTGACCAGGAAACGCTGCAGATTCGCGACCTAACTTCGGGGGTGTACGACTTGCTAATCGGTCGCGGTAGGGACAACCATCACTGATCGCCCCCCGCGCGGATCCGTACGAGCGGAACTACCGCATACGGCTCTTGCCTAAGGTATGTGACGCGAAGAAGCGCTCTTCCGGGTAAGGATGGAGCTTTCGGCATCGCGGTATGTATTGGAGCACTGTTCGATTGAAGCGATCCCAGTTCATCCGAGTTCGCTGGCTGCGCCGCCGAAGTGCATGCCGCCAAGTACGGCAGACTTCGGCTCGGAAGCCGTCCAGTCGAAACAAGTTGGTGGGCACGGCATAGTAGCGGAAGTAGCCCTCTACTACCCGATGCAGCCAAGCGCCAACGACAGGCACGGGTTCGTGCCGTCGTCGGAGAAGCGATTCCCGAATCGCAGTCAACGTTGCTCGCATTCGCTTCTTCACCGTCAAGCGAGTCACTCGAAAGCGACCCTTACGGTCCTGTCCGCAGCAGTGGGTGAACCCGAGGAAGTCGAAGGTTTCCGGTTTGCCGTCGCCCCGGCCGCGCCGACGTTCAGCTGCGAAGCGACCGAATTCAATCAGCCGCGTTTTATCCGGGTGCAACGATAAACCGAACTTGCCCAGCCGCTCCCGCAACTGCACCAGGAACTGCTGAGCTGTCTCCTTCTTCTCGAACCCCACCACGCTGTCGTCAGCATAGCGAATCGCGATCACACAGCCGCGTCCTGGTGCTTTACGCCAGGCGTGTATCCACTGATCGAAAACATAATGCAGATAGATGTTCGCCAGTAACGGCGAAATCACCGCACCTTGTGGCGTTCCCTTCTGCGAGGGTTTCCTGCTTCCGTTTTCGATCACTCCTGCTTTGAGCCAGCGGCGAATCAACCGTAAGATTCGCTTGTCGGCGATCCTGTGTTCCAGAAACCGCATCATCCATTCATGATCGAGTTCATCGAAGAACGAGACGATGTCGGCGTCCAAAATCCAGTCCACCTTCTGGCTCGTGATTCCTGTCGTGAGAGCGTCCAGCGCATCGTGCTGTCGGCGCCCTCGCCGGAATCCATACGAGAACCCGAGAAAATCCTCTTCGTAGATCGCGCTCACTACCGTCGTTACGGCCTGCTGCACGACCTTGTCCTCGACCGAGGCAATGCCTAGCGGGCGCTGACGACCATCTGCTTTGGGGATATATACCCGCCGTGATGGCTGCGCTCGGTAGGCTCCGGTATGAATCTCCCGGTGCAACACCGGAAGCCGGTCCCGAAGAAGCTTCTCGTACTCTCGCCACGTCACTCCGTCCACACCCGCCGCAGCTTGTCGCTGAAGAGCATAAAAGCTCTCCAACAAAAGCTCCGGTGTAATGTGGTGAAGAAGTGCCGTGAACCGCAGCCGCCCATCCCGGCGTGCTGCTTCGCGTACACCTTCAAGACCCATCGACGCACAACTGGTCCGGCACTGCGTCCGGGGTGCGGGAGCCTTATCGGTGTTCCCCTTGGCTACGCCCCTTCCCTCCACCGCCTCCGTGGAGTCACCTCTTTTGTTCGGCGGCTTCTCCGGTAATATGGGCGTATCCGACTTCTCATCCGTGTCGATGGCAGGATTACGGCTCTTAGCCTTCCCCGCCCCGCCCGCACCACGTGGCGCGGGCACGGATGAGACCTCCCAGCTTCTGTGCAGGAAACTTCCCGACGTGCGCAGGGTCTCCGACCGCGCGGGATCGTCGCAGGACTGGCGATTAACGCCCTGCGACATATTGCCTTCCGCTTCGCTTAACAGCGTCGGCATCCCGGATTCCGGATTTCGCGGCTCAATACCTGGCCTGCCGGTTTCCCCTGTCAACGCTTCAGCTATGCCCTCACGGGCATCACCGCATGACTCGGGGCCGGAATGATTCGCCATTTCTTTTCCGTATCGAACTTTCATCGACTATTTCCTGCCAGCTTTGCTGGCGCACTAAGCGTCCCGTCTTCCCCTCTGGCATGGTGTCTGGTTTGGGGACGACGATGTCGTCATGGGTGATGAGCGGGAGGCAGGAGCCACGCGGCCGATTAGGCGTTGGCGGACGGTGTCGGAGAAGCGTTGGATAGCGGAGCTGACGTTTGCGCCGGGCGCGAGTGTGGCGCTGGTGGCTCGTGCGCATGGTGTGAACGCGAACCAGGTATTCAAGTGGCGTCGTGCGTTGAAGCGTGGTGAACTGAGCGAGTGCGGGACTGCGTCGACTGCGCTTCTTCCGATCGTTGTGTCTGCTGCCAGCATGACGGCCGATCCTTCAGACCGAGCTGATGCTAAGGAACATCCGGGGCCAGGCGGCTCGATCCACATCGAGTTTCCTGGCAGGGCCATGCTCAGCATTGAGCATGGAGCGGATGCGTCGCTGCTGCGTTCGATCCTTGAGAGTTTGCGCAAGTGATCGAACTGCGCACCGGAACCAAGATATGGCTGGCCGCCGGTGTGACCGACATGCGGCGAGGATTTGATGGCTTGAGCGCGAAGGTGCAGACCGTTCTCGAGCAGCAACCGTTCTCTGGACACGTGTTCGTTTTTCGCGGTCGCAGAGGCGACATCGTGAAGCTATTGTGGTGGGACGGAGATGGGCTATGTCTTTTCGCCAACAGCGCCGCCGAACGGGCGCTGCGGGCTGTCGCTCTTGGAAGAAAGAACTATTTATTTGCCGGTTCCGACTGCGGTGGTGATCGTGCCGCAAACATGTACAGCCTCATCGGATCCGCCAAGCTGAACGGCCTCGATCCGGAACTCTATCTTCGCACTGTCTTGGCCCAGATCCCCGGCCACCCCATCAGCCGCATCGAAGAACTCCTGCCTTGGAATCTGGCCCTGTCCTTACAGACTCAATCCTCTCGGGCCGCTTAGACACACTCATCAGGTGCCCACCAAAAAGGTAGCTGTTGAAAAACTAGTGGACGCCTGATGGCGATGGGCCGAAGTCTAAAGGAGTAGGCGCGCTGCTCTTTTTGCAGCTTTGAGGTTCTGTTGTTGCTGCCCGAAGGTCCCGATGCGAGGTATCGGACCAGGCGTTTGAGGTTCTGGGCGGCAGCAGCCATGAAGAACTGTTCGCGAACGTGCTTGAGTCGGCGCAGCCGAACACGACGCAGACCGATTCGGTTCTTCAGTTCGCCGAACAGTGCTTCGACCTTTCTTCGACTACGTTGATGTTGGAAGAACGCTGCTTCCCGTGTTCGCTCTCGGGCTCGCTGCCGCACGGCTTCTTCCACATGGATCACGATCTGCTTGTATCGACCGGAAGTGCATTCGTTCTTCACGGGGCATTCGCGGCATTTCGCCGGAGTCGATCTGTAGATGTAGCTCCTATTCACCGCGGGCTTAATTCCGATGTACTTTAATTCCTTACCTTCAGGGCACTCGAAGCTGTTCGACTCGGGCCGATAGGTGAATCGGTCCAAGTTGAAGAGCTTGTTGCCAGATGTAGAAGCGAAGTGCTGCCTCAGTGGGATATAGGAAGTGATTCCCTGGCTTTCAAGCCACGCTAGGAAATCAGCTTTTCCGTAACCAGTATCGGCGGCAAGAGTTTGGGGAGTGAGACCGAACTTGGTGACGCAGTCAGCGATCATCTTACGAGCTGAGGAGATCTCCCCACTCGGTCGCGCGTCTGTCGCTTCGACACCCACGATTACGCAACTCGCGTTGTCCATCAGATAGTTGTCGAAGTAACCGAGCGTCGGAGCTCTATCCCCTTTGCTGAAGTACGCCGCATCTGGATCAGTCGTTGATACCTTCTCCTGTTCGTGAGGCTCTGGTTGGACGGGATTCTCGTTCTCGACGTCCTCCAGAAACTGCCGTACAGTTCGATTGACCTCTGCGACTTCGCTGAGATTTTCGCGAGGAATGCGGCTCGAATTGCTCGCATCGGCTTGTATAAAGCTTCCGTCAACCGATAGATGATCGCCTTTGACGAGACCGCATGCAATGCATTGGGATACGATCTCGTGAAAGAGCTGTTCGAAGATGCTTGATTCCTGAAATCGACCGTGGCGGTTCTTGGAGAACGTCGAATGGTTCGGCACTTCCTGATCGAAAGTGAGCCCGGTAAACCAGCGCCAGGCAAGATGCATTCGAAGCTCTTCGATCAGCTTGCGCTCGCTCGTTACTCCGTACAGGTATCCGATCAACAGAATTCGAAGCAGACGCTCGGGATCGATCGACGGTCGCCCAGTGTCGCTATAGAAGGTTTTCAGCCTCTCTCGCACAAAATCGAAGTTGACGTACCGATCGATGAGGCGGAGCAAATGATGCTCAGGTACATGATCTTCGATTCGAAAGTAGTAGAAGAGCGACTCCGAACGGCACTGTTGACCCATCATGCGACCGGCCTCCAAAGCGGAACGACAAGATCATCATGCGTGGCGTGCGAGTGCGATTCAAGTAGAAAATGCAGAAACGGTGCTGAGTTTTTCAACAGCTACAAAGGTGGTGGACACTTCAGGGATCATTCCTCGCATAAGGTCAAGAGGGAAGATTAGGACGCTTACTGCTAATCGATGGTCGCAAGATTGGCAGGTACACATCGCAAGAGCTATTGACCGGAATCAATCTTGCCACCATGGAGACGCCCATGATTGAACAAGCTCGGTTGGTCGCCTTTGACACAGAAAAAGTAAACGGGTTGGAATCGTCTCGCTTCGCAATCATCAACGGCGTGGTAACAGACGAGCAATCGTTAACTGCTAAAGCGCTAGCTGCTGCTTACTTGAAGGGAGTCGATCGCCAGCGCCAAGATGCCCAGCCGCTCCCTCATCACTACGAGCTGTCGCTGGTGAGCCTGGGGCCCGCGGTTACTAGCTCAGCGACCAAATAGTCAAGCTTACACAATGCTCCTTCGGATGATTGCCGCACGTAATCGCACTTCAGTATTTTCAAAGGTGGGCTTGGCAGGAATCTTCTTACTCGAGTCAGCATTAACTCTTGCATTGCGGGAATGCAGTGATGCGGAGTTTGGCGGCTGCGTAGGGAATGAGAGTAATGTTTTCTTCCGGCCCATCGCCGTCGGTGGGACTTACCGGCAAGGGATTGGCGGCACCGTCGACTGCTCGCCAGTCGTTCAGCTTACGCGCTCTTACACTGAGCCGCACCGGAGCGTGGTCGCGTGCGAAAGGGACTGCGCCCACTTCTTCTTGGGTAACGGATATGCTCTCTGAGGGCGTGGCAATATCCACGTTGAGTGCGTAATTCCACGCTGTCTCGGGAAAGACTTGCCAATCTGCGGTCATACCGCGATCTCGCAGTTTGACCCAGCTCTCACCGATTCCGTAGGAAAAGACCAACGGTCCGCGCTCAACGGCTATGGAATTGTGGAACCAGCGGGAGAAGCGCGGAGTCATTGAGAAGGAAATCTCGACGCGGTCGCCGGCGCGCCAATCGCGCTCAATTCGTGCAAAGCCACCTGCGTTTGGTGCAGGCTCTGGATGGCCATTGACGGCAATCGAGCTGACCGCTGACCAGCCCGGGATGCGGAGCTGGAGCGGAAACCGGAGCGGCGAAGCGGGAGTGATAGTGATTCGGACGGCGCCATCGAACGGGTAATCAGTTTCTTCGACGATATGGACGGGGGTACCGCGCACAATTGTGTTCACTTCGCAGGGAGCGTAGACGGTTGCAACCAGGCCGTCGTGGGCGTCTGTATCCTGTGCGCCGGAAAGCATGAATAGGCTCGAGGCAAACTTTGGCCATCCCTGGTGAAAGTTGGCTGTGCAGCAGCCAAAGTTGGGCTCAAGGCCAAAGAGATTCGATTCCGGTCCGTCGGTGGTCCAGGGTTGGTGGTGCAGGCTGCACTCTACTTGGTTGGGCTCCTGGTTGTACTGGTGGGCCCACATATCGTCGGTGAAGGCACCAGGCAGAGCGTTGAATGCGAGCTTTTCAAGCCTGTCGCCAAGGGTGGGAGCGCCCGTAATCGCGAGCGCGCGTTCCAGCGAGAACATGTACTCAACTACCGTGCACAGCTCGGAGCCTTGCGATGGATCAAGGCCGGCAAGATGCTCGTCGCAGGAAAACATGCCGTTTGGCAAGCCGTGGTACTTGTCCAGTTCGGCGATCATTTTGAGCACTGCCAAGCGATCGGACTGCGCGCCGGAGATCAACGACCAGACGGGGCCGGTCTTGACGGCTTGTCCATTGTTCACACCGTGAGTTGCAAGCGCCAAGTCTTTGAGACCGTTGCCTTGGTCGAGCTTCAGGAAATCGGAAGTGATGCGCTCGGTGTACTGGAAGTTCGCATATTGGGCAAGCCAGTCGTAGCCCTGCTGATGCAGGAGGCGTGCAAGATCGAGAAGATACGCAGAGCCGGTGCGATTGTAGAGCCACAGAACACTGAGCAAATTGTCCTGCCAGCGGAACTTTCCCCAATTGCGAAGTGGGCGCCCAGGCAGCGTGGCTAACTGATGTTGGAAATACCTTTCCATGACCGGGATGACGCGGGGATCGCCCGTGACTTCCTGGTACTGAGTCAGAGCCTTGAGCATGACGATACGCGGCCACCAGTCGTCGTTGGACGACGGGCCGATCATGCCATTGGGAGCCTGATGTTCGAGCGTCCAGTCGACGAACCTCTGTGCCTTGGCCTTGAGCTGGCCATCGTTGAGCAGGTAAGCAAGGGGAATTAGGCCGTCGAGAAAGTAAGGGCCACGCTCCCATGATTCGCCGCTTCCGCCCAGCCAGCCACTCTTGGGGCCGACATCCTCCCAAGTTTCACCCAGGTGTCCACCGAGCCCGTTGGCTTGAATCTCAAGCTGATTCCGAAGCCAACCGCGGGGCCGGACGGAGCCAAGCGGCAAAAGAAAAAATGCGCTGGGGGCCAGCGGGACACGGTCCTTTACTGCGGAAGGTGATGGTGCTGCAGGCGGCGTTGCGACCGCTGAGACGGAATTACGGAAGGCGAACAGAGGGCGTTGTGCCTGCAGACCTGCGCCGAGGCCAAGAAGACCAGTTCGGTTGAGAAACTGGCGACGAGTAGAGAAAGTCGGGGGAAACAGCTGCATTCTATTACTCCTTAGCCGAGAATAATCATCCTGGGACTCAATTTCGCCCCCCAGTGCGCTTTCCGCTCGGAGCAATCTTAGTCAGAAGCAGCGGTTTTCCCTGCTCCGCTACCAGGTGGTACGCCTGCCCACGAATCCATATCTGCTGCATTTCGATTCGCTTCCAACCTTCTGGCAGGCTTATTGGATGTTTCCGCCAATCCCCGCCTGAGATGCGAAGTCCCGTAAATCCATACATCGCCGCGAGAAGCAGCGAAGCATCATTCGTGATGTACGCCCCATCGTGGTAGGGGCGGTATTCTTTCGGAATCATGAAAGGGCCAGTTACGTATTCGGTTTCGGCCAGATGAAAAAGCTCCGCCGCCTTTTGGCTGTCTCCAAACATCGCCGCGCAGGCGGCGAAAGGTGGAATCGAGAACCCAGGAGAACGAACACTGCCGGGGACACTTGGCGTTGGTGCTCGCTTCTGGCGAAGTGTTTCTTCGTAGGCCCAGGTATTTCGATAGAGCGCCTCTGAAATAGGCGGATCGTGATAAATCAGGAATTGAGGGTTACCCAGCGTGTATGCGTCGGGATGATCCTGCAGCTTGACCTCTTCGTATCGATTTAGGGGTTCGTTGTAGTAGAGCAGTGGCACATCTTGGCTGAAAGGCTCAATCACATGCTTAATGGGATCCACTGGGAGGTAGATTGCCTCTTCCTCTTGACCCCAGGCAAGAGGCGGTATAACGCCCATCTCGTGCGCCGCTGCGATTGCGTCCTGTAGCACCATCTTGCACAGTAAGTTGACCATTGAGTCGTTAGATACGTCGGCCACCCATTCATTCGGGCCCATGATGTGCTTTATCTCAAATCCTCGGGCAGTAAACTCGCCGCGACTGCTGATCCACTTTGCTACTTCGCGTTCGATCGGCCACACTGCCTGCCTGAGCGTCTCTTTGTCTCCGGTTGCTTCGTAGTATTCCCACGCACCGACTGCGACGTCAGGAACGATATGCTGCTCGGCCCACCCGGTTTCAGCCGAAGAAGGAGTAACCTCGGAGCCATCGAGACCGGCCTCCCATGGAAACATGGCACCATCAAAGCCGAAATCGTCGGCCTTACTCATTGCTGCCTTCAGCCCGGAGGCCCTGTACAGCACCATGGCACGAGCTGCTGCCGGGTTCGCGGGCACGACCGCCGGTAGATCCCAGCTGTCCATATCCCAGAACACATGGCCCGCATAATCCGACCATTGGCTCATGCCGAAAGGAGGTACACCTGTGGTTAGAGCACCGTGTGCGCTTGAGTGCAAATAAAAGAAAGCAGCATCGAGAGCCGTTTGCGATTGATCGTCTCCATCGATGACGATCCTGGACTTCCACAGTTCTTGCCAAGCTTTCGCGTTCTGAGAGCGGAGTTCGTCAAAGCCGAGCATATCGCCCCAGCTGGCGGTACGAATGGCTTCGAGTTCGGGATCAGGATGATAAGCACTCGTGACTACCGCTGCAATCGTGCGAAAAATCCCCGGAACACCCTTTTTGAGGCTTACCGCGTACACGCCATTCGATTCAGTTTGTATTCCGTCTCCCTGAGGAACCAGCACCGCCACGCCAATCTTGCTTCCGCGGTCACTTTCGATCCCCAACACCTGCGCGATTTTCGTCCGCGGCCCTGACGGCTGATCGCGGTAGACCGTGCCCGGAATCCCTTCGTGCTGAATCTCAGGTGTGACTTCAATCTCTCCATCTTCTGAGGCATCGATTTCAATCTGCTGGCACATGAGTGCAGGAGTTGACCGAACTAGAAATTGTGTCACCTTGAGATCAAGTCTTGCGCCGCTCGCGGCTGTGAAACTCATCTCCGTGACCAACTCGCCGGTCTGAAGGTCTAGAGTCTGTGTATGGACCGTTAGCCCTTTCGAATCCTCAAGCAGCGTTGAACCGTCGAACCGAATCTCTGTTCCCAATGGATACGGTGCCGGCGCAAGCATCTCGAATCCGCCTGTAGGGTTCGAGAAAACGAAGCCTGCAGCGACTGTTTCCGACTGCGAAAGAGGATTCGGATTGGGTCGGATCCCCAGAAGCCCATCACCCAGATAGGCCCGGGCGAAATGGTCTTTGGTATAGACCGGAATATTCGGTTGGTGCAATGCAATATAGGGTTGGCTTGGATTCGCATCTCCGAACGATGTTGTCACAAGCTTGCTCGGTGGGGCCGCTTGCGCAAACGATGCCACTGCAGCGTATCCCAACGCGAGAAGTATCACGCAACAATGATTTGCGTTCTTAGCGCACGCCATTGTCCACAGAGGACGGGCAAGGAATCTCTTTGGTCCTGAGTTCATTTCTGTGAAATCACCTCAATCAATCCTTTTTCGCCACCGGGGAAAGTGATATGAACTTCGTTTCCGTTTACTTGATAGGCGTTAGCTGTCAGGGTTTGCCCATCAAGTCGAACCTCTTTAGGTGGGCGACTTACCGGAAGCACCAGCTCAATCTGCATTGGATCGGGCCCAGCTTCGTGCGCGCGAACAGTTGTTGTATCTCCGATCTGGTCGTAACGGTACCCAATCTCGTCTCTTCCTATTTGCAGGTGTTGCACTTCAAACCATTTCCATCCCTCGAACCAATGTGGGGCGATTAGGACTTTTCGATGATCCGCATCCGGCTGAATCCCGGCGACCCAGCGCGCGAGGTAATCGTTAACAGCTCCACTCCAGGAGTAATCAGATACACCAAAGGGCATTCCAGTCTCCGAGTTATATTGCTCCGTTGCTTCAGGAAACCCATCTGGCTTTGACATCATATTCACTGTGCTTTGTAACAGTGCATTCGAAAGATCGGTTCGTCCTGCCCGCGCGAAGCTTTCCATCACGAGCCAATTGGTAGGAATCCACGACGGTCCGTTCCATCCCCAGATTGTGGGATCGTACTGTGGATCGTCCTTGCTCACGCTGGGTACCGGCGCGCCGGTGGCGAATTCGCTCGGATTTTGCAAGTGCGCCGCCAGCGCCTCCGTCCTTGACGAAGATACAATCCCGGCAAGAAGAGGCACAAAGCCCGCGGGAGATTTTTGTTGCCTGCGCCGGTCGTCCATGTTCAGGTCGTAGTAGAAACCCGTGCTGTCGTCCCACATTCTCTCGTTGATGCTTCGCGACGTCACCTCAGCTCGTTCGGAATACTTGAGGGCCTCTTCTTCGCGCCCGAGAACGTGCGCCGAATCGGCAAGTACTCTGCGCAGCAAATATGCAACGGTACTTCCGTCCACTGTTTTGACCGGCAGTGGCAACAGACGCGATGCGTTGTCCCAACCGCTTTCTTCTGGGTTGTAATACACAAGTAGGCCATCCCCAGTGTTTCGCCGGCGCCAAAGCCAGTCGTCGTAATGGCTCAGCGATGTGTAGACCTCTGCAAGAAAGCTGCGGTCTCCCGTCGTCAAATACACTTGCCAGGCTGCCAAACCCAGAATCGGCAGCATGGTCTTCTCCTGCACAAGAATTTTCCCTGTCTGTTGCACCACGCCCCACTGATGAGGCTGCGGTGAACGGTATTCCAACTCGCCAACAAACGGATCCGAAGTCTCGGTGTAACGATAAAAATCGTGCGGGTCGAGATCGTAGGTGCCGTCGTTTGGAGTGTTGACTTCAACATCATCCGCGCCGCTGTTGACAGGAAGGAATCCGTTAGGATACTGGATGGATAGAATAGCGCGAATTGTATTCTTGGCCACATCGGGATCTCGCAGATGCATCTGTCCGAGTGCATGGAATGCTGAGTCCCAGATATAGCAGCCCCAGTATCCAAACTTGGTCGGAACAGTAAAATCCGCCTGAACCGCATTCCCGCGTCTCACGGAATTAGAGCGAAGCACATACCAGATGTAATACCAAAGGCGGTTTAGCTTTTCGTCCGGTGAATCGAACTGTGGAGCGTTATCTTCGAAATACTTGTTCCACTCTGCTGCCTTTGCGGCCATCAGTTCATGGGCACGCTTGATATCGTCCTCATTCGTAGCTTCATCCGCATCAGGAGTGGTACCGAAAGTGGTAGCCAGCGTCAACTCCTGCGTAGCTCCTTTGTTCAGGGTCACATTGATCTGAAACGCATACTGGAAGCGGTCTCCGGCGTATGCATTTACGTATTTGCGCAAATTGGCATCGTTGATGAAAGCGCCCATGCCCAGATCGCGGCCGTAGAACTTTTCGAGGTCGCCGGGAAAAGTCCCCAAGGCCCAGCCCGCAATAGGAAGCGAACTGCCAATCCACTGGTCAACGACGATCCTCCCCTGCAGATAGTGCTGGCCGTAGTCTTTTTTCTCGGTCAGCAGCAAAGCATTATGTGCCTGGTTAAAGGAGATAGCGAGCGCGTGACTGTCTGGGTTGCCCGGTGCATACACATCGGGCTGGCCCGTAAAATATAGCTTCAGTTTTCTGTCTTGCGCAGATTCATTCCGAATCTGAAGCATCTCCACCAGAGAATCGCCGAGTACGCTCTTGTCCTCAACGAAAGTGATCCCGTTCACTTTGGACTCCTGATGAAGATGATCCGGCGACCATTGGCGATTGCCGCCTTGCACGGTGATGACCTGATGGGTCGTTTCGTCGTAGAAGACCAGGCGCGCTACCTCGGGACGAACCGTTCCCCAGCCGGCATTAATGCGGTGCCACCACCACATCCACGGAATTCCAAACTCCCCGCCCGTAGCTGCGACGTTGCTGTTTGCATCGGTGAGTTCGGTTTTGTCTGGGCGACTCAGCAGATCTATCGCCGAGCCAAGGCGATCCGCTTGTGCATGAATCGCGTCGGCTGACCCGCCAGCTCCAGAAAAAGTGCAGATCGCCAGGCCAAAAATCCAGACGCGGCGGAACATATACGCTTTCATCGTTTTCTCGGATTCCGTTTAGTGAGCGGTATGTGAAGTACAGGTGCTACGAAGGCAGGCGTGCCGCCTGAATCCGTTTCCACTGGTCGGGGAGCCAGTTGGGCAGTTCGCTTTTGCGCACCTGCGATAGGTTCGTCAGCAACTGCGT
>Ga0302320_10007524_pt1 | contig 23969 bp, 20 predicted proteins | sample Bog_T0_3_FD_202130 | JGI IMG/M metagenome (GOLD analysis project Ga0302320, IMG submission 202130) | Peat permafrost microbial communities from Stordalen Mire near Abisko, Sweden - Bog_T0_3 | ecosystem: Environmental > Terrestrial > Soil > Wetlands > Peat | place: Sweden: Abisko, Stordalen Mire...
GATGATAGAAAGGGAAGACGCTCGCGGTAATTCCCTCCCGCTGGTAATTGATGGCGGCCAGATTGTCATCCCGATCTCCGGTCAGATGAATGATCTGCAACGGGAGTGATTTCAAGAACGGCGCGGCGCGGAAGAGGAGCTGATTGATGCCGGAAGCCCCTTGGCTTCCCCCCATCACCAGGAGGGTCGGGGTGTCAGCGGCGAGTCCCAAGGCGGCGCGTGCGGCGGCCTTGTCGAGAGGCACGCCAAGATCGCGCCGAACGGGTGTTCCCGTGACGAGACACTCCCGTTCCGGGAAGGAAGATTCGCAGGCTGCCAGGCCGAGCAGCACCTTGTCGGTCCAGCGGGCGGAGAGCTTATTGGCCCGACCGGCGATGGCGTTGGACTCATGCAGAAAACAGGGAATTTTCTTCTGACGGGCGGCAAGCAGGGGAGCGGCGGAGGTGAATCCTCCCATGCCGAGAACGGCGGCAGGAAGATAACGACTGTAAAGCTGTCGGCAGGTAGTGAAACTCTCCCAGCCCCGTTTCAGGAAACGAGGGAAAGCCGGCGAGAGAATCGCAGGCATCCCGATGGAGGGAAGCTTCTCGCGGCGAAATTCGGGATGAGAGTGCAAGGCCACTGTGTCGATTTCCTTTTCAGAAACCAGGAGCAGGACTTCATGACCGCGCTCGTGAAGAGTCTCGGCAACGGCGAGGCCGGGGAAGAGGTGACCTCCCGTTCCACCACAGGCGATGACAAATTGTTTGGGTACAGACATGAGATGAAACTAGATTCTGGGAACGGAACGACTCGTAAGCACGAGGTGCCTCTCGGGGGCAGGCCCGATTGGGATTCCGATGCGGTGAATGTTGACGAGAATTCCTACCATGAAAAGACAGACAGCCAGATTGCTCCCCCCATAACTGATGAAGGGAAGTGGCATGCCCTTGTTTGGAAGCAAGGAGGTTGTCATGCCTATATTGACCGCAGCTTGCAGAGAGATCAACAGGAGGATGCCGACAGCGAGTAATTTTCCAAAGCGATCCTTGGCATTGGCCGCAATCAATCCCCCCCCGAGAATGATCAGGATGTAGCCCATGACCACCAGCCAGGTGAAGCGGAGTCCGAGCTCCTCTCCGATCATCGGAAAGATGAAATCAGTATGAGCATAGGGCAGATAGAGCATTTTTTGCCTCCCCTCTCCGAGGCCGAGGCCGTCAAAGCCCCCGGAACCAAAAGCAATCAGGGCCTGCCATTGCTGCAATCCCTTGCCTAATTTATCCCCCTCAGGATTGAGAAAGGTCATCATGCGCGCGGCCCGCTCCGGGATGAGCATCGCAATTCCGATCAATCCCCCCAGACCGACGCCGCAGAAGGCTGCAATCACCCCCCAATTTGCCCCCGCGACAAAGCAGACGGCCAGCGTGGTCGCCCCGATCAGGGCGCTCGTACCGAGATCGACTTCCTTGGCAATGAGTCCGATCAAAATCGAAACCACGGCAAACGGGATCACAAAACCATGCAGCAATTTCCGAGGCACGGTCTCCTCTCGGGAGAACCACCAGGCCAGAAAAAAGACGGCTGCAATCTTGGCTATCTCGCTCGGCTGGAAGGGGGTAAAGCCAAGTTTGATCCACCGGTGCGATCCATTGATCCTCATCCCGATATGAGGCACGAAACAGAGGGCAAGCAACACAGCGGCGACGCCGAACCAGATTTTCCAGCATCTGCGCCAGAAATGATAATCAATCAAAGCCCCCCCGACGCAGGCCCCCACGCCGATTACCAGCCAGATGACCTGTCTTTTGAGGAAATAATAGGGGTCGCCGTGACTATCCTGAGCAAAGGCGCTCGTGCTAAAGAGCATCACCACCCCAAGGGTGACAAGCCCCACCACGGAAAGCAGGAGAAGATAAATACTGCTTCGCTGCATGGCAGGGGCGCAAAATAACAGTGACGCTCTCTCTGCCTACTTGGCAGCGGGAGCCTTGACTGCCCCTTTCCTGGTAGATGCGGGGATTTTCAGCTTCTGGCCGATCTGGATTTTCTTGGGATCAGTGATGCCATTGGCCTTCATCAGCTCATCCGGCGTGATCTTGAATTTCTTGGCAATCTTGTAGGGATTGTCTCCCTTGACCACCGTGTAGTTGGCCATATCAGCGCTGGCAGCATTGGTTGCCTGTCCTGAAGCCAGGGCCGCAGATGCAAGGGTGGAGGGGATTTGCCCGGTCGCTCCTGCAACTCCTGCCGTCTGGGTCGCCTGAGCGCCGACTTCAGCCGCAGCCTGGGCTACTATCTTTTCAGGAACCTGGAGGGTCTGACCGACGCGCAGGACGGAATTTCCGACCATCCCGTTTGCCTTTTCCAGATCTGGAATGCTCACTCCAAGGGAGGCAGCAATCTTGGTAATCGTATCGCCAGCTTTGACGAGGTAGGTCTTGGGCGCACTCGCCTCGGGAGAGGCAACAGCAGGAGTGTCCACAGCAGGCAGATTGGGATCACTTCCCTGAGCGGCGGCACTCGCCACCACACCACCACCGGCACCGAGTCCTGTCAGTCGCCCAATGGCGGCCTTGAGCCCGGAGAGTATTCCCTGGTGCGGCTTCACACTGGAGATCTTGGGAGCTGCTTGCGCGGCTGGAGCTTTCTCGGCTGAACTCTCGGCATTTTGAGCGGCCTTGGGCCCTTGAGTCGTCGGCTTGGTTGTCTCGCCACTCTTGGTCGCGAGCGGAGTCTTTTCGGCAGCAGTCTCTTTTTTGGGATCCTGATCATCCGGCGGTGTCCCTGTGGCGGACTGTTCGGAGGCGGGTGCAGCTGCGGTAGAGGTAGCGTTAGCGCTAGCCGCAGCCAACTTAGGAGCCTTTCCCGCCTTGTAGGTGGTGAAGGCATAGATTCCGCCGATGGCGATCACATGAAGCAGAAGCACCACCAGAAAGGCGTGCGAGAGCTTCATGTTGGGCTCCGGTCCGTAGTCGTCAAACTCGGCATCCTGTGAGCTCATTGCCGCGGCGCGGGCGCGAAGTCGGCGCGTGCTTTTGGTTTTCATCGGTTTCATGGGTGTGATGGTGGAATGTGTCAGTCGGTGAGGTGTGATCAGTGGATACTCGTCAGGGGCGGCTTTTCGGAAAGTTTCTGCACGCAACGCCGGAAAGATTCTCCGCGCTCGATGTAGTTGGTAAACATATCATAGGAGGAGGTTCCCGGCGAAAAGAGGACGGTTGTGCCCGGCGTCGCATGGCTCGCGGCCAGGGCAATGGCTTCTTCCAGGCTCTCGACGGGGAGGCAGGCAACCGGAGTCCAGTCGCGCGCAATGCGGTGACGCATCTCTCCGATCAGGATTGCCAGGGAAACCCGCTCCCGCACGAGCGGGGCAATCGGTGCAAATTCAAATCCCTTGTCCTTGCCTCCGGCGATCAGAATGAGTGATCCGGGCACGGAGCTGATGGCCTTTCCCATGGCATCCAGATTGGTCGCCTTGGAATCATTGATCCAACGCACGCCACCTGTTTCCGCAATGAATTCACAGCGATGCGGGGGTGGAGTGTATTCCCCCACGGCGGCAGCCATACGGGAGAGATCGGCACCCAAGGCGATACCGCAACCGAAGGCGGCCATCAGATTGGCAGCATTGTGCGGCCCACGCAGCTTGGTGGCTGCCAGATCGAGCAGCAGCCCACCGCGGTACAAAATCTCCGTTCCTCGAAGGGTGAGATCGGCTGCCGGATCGGTCACGCTAAACGAGATCGTGCGGGCTCGGAGCGCAGGCAATTCCTCCCCATAGGGAACGACGGCCCAATCCTCACCGGTCTGATTCTCAAAGAGGCGCAGCTTGGCCTCACGGTATTCCTGCATGGAGGGATAGCGGTCGAGATGATTGGGGCTGAGGTTGAGCCAGACGGCGACCTTGGGGCGAAAGGTTCTGATAGTTTCCAGCTGGAAAGAGCTCACTTCTGTCACGAGCACATCCCATGCTTCGCTTGTCACCATCAGCTCCGACATCGGCGTACCGATATTGCCACAGGCGGCATTGTGCAAACCGGCCGCCTCAAGCATGAGGCTGGTTAATTCGGTCGTCGTTGTCTTTCCATTGCTACCCGTGATGGCCACGACAGGGGAGTTGCAGAAGCCGAAGGCCATCTCCAATTCGCCAATCAAGGGAATTCCTTTCGCGGTGACATTGCTCACCAGCGCCGTTGTCTCCTCGATCCCTGGACTTAAAATACCAAGATCGTAATGCGCTGCATCGCGCACCGCTGACTCTCCTGTCAAAACCGTGGCCCCTTCGCTCCGCAACAATTCCGCGCGCTCCATCACCGCAGAGGATTCCCCGCTGTCGCAGACCGTGACACGGGCCCCACGATGCAGCAGCAGACGCGCAGCGGCGATGCCGCTCCGTCCGAGACCGAGCACCACGATGCTCTTGCCTCTGTAAGGATTTGCCGAGGTGGTCATGAGAATACTGATTTAACGCAGTTTGAGGGTGGCGATTCCAAGCAGGCCAAAGACGATGGCCATGATCCAGAATCGGGTAGTGACGGTGCTTTCCTTCCAACCGGAAAGTTCAAAATGATGATGCAGCGGCGACATCTTAAAGATCCGTTTGCCAGTCAGCTTGAAACTCGTCACCTGGAGAATCACCGAGAGGGCCTCGGCCACAAAAACACCGCCAACGATGGCAAGGAGCAGTTCCTGTTTGCAGCAGATTGCGAGCACTCCCAGGATGCCGCCGATGGCGAGCGATCCGGTATCGCCCATGAAGACACGGGCGGGATGACAATTCCACCAAAGAAAACCGAGGGAAGCTCCCACCAAGGCAAAGCTCACCACAGCCAACTCGTCGGAAAATCTCCAATAGGGAATTTGCAAATACATCGCCGCTTTGTAATTTCCCGCCAGGTAGGTGAAAATGCCAAAGCAGGTTCCGGCCATGACGGTGCATCCCGAGGCGAGCCCATCCAATCCATCGGTCAGGTTCACCGCATTGGAGGTTCCAACGATGATGAGGAAGTAAAAGATGAAGGTAAAGGCAACCCCCATGTGCGTGATCAGAGGCCCCTTGATGAAGGGGGCATAAAGCGTCTGGGCCTGATCTTTCAGCGTGGGCGAAAGCAGGAAGAAAGCCGTTATTCCTCCGGTCAGCACAATTTGGAGGGCAAACTTCAGACGACTACTGATGCCGGCTGAGCTTTTTTTGGTGACCTTGAGCCAGTCGTCGTAAAATCCGAGCCCACCCAGCAAGAGCGCAGTGAGGAGTACCAGCCAGACAAAGGGGTTTTCTGGCTGAGCCCATAGGAGCGTTGAAATGACGAAGGCTCCGAGCAGAAGCACCCCACCCATGGTCGGAATTCCTTTTTTGCCGCCATGCAGCTCATTGAGACGATGCACCTCATCGGCGCTGCGAATCGGCTGGCCGAATTTCAGGGAGATCAGTTTGAGAATGACGGCATTGCCAAATATCAGACAGAGCAGGAATGCCGTGAGTCCGGCGCAGAGAGCGCGAAAAGAAATGTACTGGAAGACATTCAGCCCTTTGAGCAAGGGGATGCCGTAGAGATGTTCCAGTGTTGAGAGATAGAAAAGCATAAAGAGGCTAGTTGAAATGGTTGAGGACTTCCTCCATGTGGGCGCTTCGGCTCGCCTTGAGCAGCACCAGATCACCGGGCTGGACGAGAGAAGAAAGTGCGGTGGCAGCCGCGAGCGCATCGGCCACAATCCTCACATCGGCAAGCCCCTCCCGTTTTGCGATTTCGGCCATCACGCCAGCTTCAGGGCCGACGCAGATCAGGGTCGAGAGCAGCAGGGCGGCACTCTTGCCGACACGCTCGTAACCAGCGGCTGCATAGCGGCCCAGTTCTCCCATTTTTCCAAGCACGGCGATTCTGCGTCCTGCGCCCGGCAGGGCAGCGAGCGTCTCCAGCGCAGCCACCATGGAATCAGGGCTGGCATTGTAGGTGTCATCCAAAAGAGTGATTCCACGGCGCTCTAGTAAGCTCAGTCGTCCACCCGTCAATTCCACCCCTGCAAGCGCCGCAGCGGCATCCGTGAGGGAAATTCCAGAAGTCACTCCGGCAGCGAGAGCCAGCAATGCATTGCCCACCATATGCTTGCCCGGCACGGGCAGAAAAGCCTCAGCAGTCCCAAAATCTCCCTCAATCACAAAATGACTTCCCGTCAGTTCGGGTCTGATTTGAGTCGCCCTAAGATTCCCTTGTCCGAAGCCGACTTCCAGGATGGAGGCGGAAGTTCTTGCACGCAGCTCCGTCAGAAAATCGGTATGGGCAGGCAGAATTGCACATCCCGTTGAGGGGAGGCGCTCCAGAAGATCCCCCTTTTCTCGCCCGATCTCTTCACAGCTTCCAAGGTATTCGACATGAGCTGTTCCAATTCCTGTGATGATGGCGATGTCGGGTCGTGCAATGGCGGCCAGCATCGAGATTTCGCCTCGGTGATTCATCCCGATCTCCCAGACCGACACCTCATCATCTGCATTGGCGGCCAGAATGGAGAGAGGCAGTCCGATATGATTATTGAGATTACCCTGCGTCGCCGTCGTCTTGAAGCGACTGCTCATCACGGCCTTTGCAAAATCCTTGGTCGAGGTTTTGCCATTGCTGCCGGTGATCACGACGGAGCGGAGTCCCAGACGAGCCCTCCAGGCTGAGGCAAAAAGCGTCAGGCTGCTCAAGGAATCACTTGTGGAAAGCACGCCGAAACTAGCAGGCAGACCGGTCGGCGCCTCCGTGTCGCAAATCGCTCCGACAGCCCCCTTGGCCGCCGCTTCCTGAAGATAGTGATTTCCGTCAAAACGCTCTCCCCGAATCGCCACATAGAGATCACCGGGCAGAATGGTCCTCGTGTCCTTGCAGACACGAAATGCCAGTGCGTCGGGATTCCCCGCCAGTAGCGAGGCCTGACTCATTTCTGCAATCGTCTGGAGCGAGAGTGGGTTCATTGATTAACGCGATTCGGTAAAGGGTTTCAGCGCCATGGCACGCGCGGTGACACTCTCATCATCAAAGGGGCGTCTGCCCATCAAGGTCTCCTGATAGGTCTCATGCCCTTTGCCTGCCACGAGAACGATGTCATTGGGCCCGGCTAATTCCACAGCACGAGTGATGGCCGTTTCGCGATCCACAAAGGTCTCGTGTCCCGTCCCACGAAATCCCTTCTCGACAGCTCGAATGATGGAGAGTGGATCTTCGCTCCGAGGGTTATCAGAAGTGAGAACGACGAGGTCGGAATGTTGCTCGGCGACGGCGGCCATGAGAGGCCTCTTACCCGCATCACGATCCCCTCCACATCCAAAGACCGTGATAATCCTGCCTGGTGAGAGCTGACGCAGTGTTTTGAGCACATTTTCCAGAGCATCCGGCGTATGCGCGTAATCGACATAGGCCTGAAAGTTCCGGTGTCCCTGGACTCGTTGCATCCTGCCGGGCACCTGCGGAATGGTCGCCACGGCGGCGACGACACGCCGGAGTTCCAATCCCATCGAGGAGGCGGCAGCCATCGCACCAAGTGCATTGTACACATTGAAGAGTCCGATCAGCGGAGAGCGAACGAGGTAGCTACGCCCCTTGGCATCGAGCCGGAAGGTCGTTCCCATGGAGCTATAGCGGATGTCGCTTGCCCGGAAATTGCAGTTACTTCCCTGGCCAAACGAAATGACCGGCGTCGATGTCACTCGATCCAGCAATCGACGCCCATAGCGCTCGTCAACATTGATGATAGCGCGTCCTTTTTTGCGTGTCTGGGCTGTAAGACGGGTGAAGAAGAGGCTTTTTGCCTCAAAGTAATCATCCATCGTCCCGTGATAATCGAGGTGATCCTGAGTCAGATTGGTGAAGACTGCGGCATCAAATTCAACTCCGCTCACCCGATGCTGCACGAGCGCATGACTGGAAACCTCCAGGGCAGCGGCCTTGAATCCGCCGTCGCGCATCTGTGCGAGCATCCGCTGAAGATCGACCGATTCAGGGGTCGTCCGCGTCGCCTCCTCCCGCACTCCGGGCAGCACATACTCGATGGTGCCAATCAGTCCGCATGCCCTGCCGACAGTGTCGCAGAGATGACGGATGATCCAGGCAGTGGTCGTTTTTCCATTGGTTCCGGTCACGCCAGCCACGGCGAGAGTCGCCGAAGGGAGATCATAATAGCGAGCGGCTATGTCAGCCATCGCCTTACGCGCGGAGGCCACCCTGATCACGGGAATTGGAAGCGGTGGCAGTTCCGTCTCGGTCACGACTCCGATGGCTCCACGCTCTACGGCATCCTCCACAAAACGCGCCCCGTTCTGATGCGCTCCGGGAAGGGCAAAGAAGAGATCGCCCGCAACGACAGTTCTGGAATCGTAGCTCAGACCGCTCACGCTTCCCTCGGCCAGTCCCATGACGGAAATGACCTTGGTGCTGCCAAGAAGTGATGCGAATGACGGAGTGTTGGAAAAGGAGTGATTCATCGGGTTTTTGCCGTGGCTGATGTGTTAAGGGCATTTCCCGACTGCGCCATAACAAGGGCAGATTCGGGTGGCAGATCAAGATAACGGGCAGCCTTCCCTCCGATTCGTGAAAATACCGGGGCAGCCACAAGGCCCCCATAGTTTGCCTCAGACCCGACCCTCGCGTCATCTACAATCACCAATCCCATCAAACGAGGGGTTTCCGCAGGCATGAATCCTGAAAAGGAGACGATGTAACGGCCTTCCAGATAGCCGCCGTGGGTGCCGATTTTCTGAGCGGTACCGGTCTTGCCAGCTACCGTGTAGCCATCCACTTTGGCCAAGGGAGCGGTTCCCTGGGCACTCACCACACCCTCCAGAGCCTTGGCGATATAGTTCGCAGTTGTTTTGCTGACCACTTCTCGGACGGGAGCTTCCTTCTCCACGGCATTCTCCTCCCCATCGCTCAGGACGAGTCGCGGTTTCATCAGCTTTCCCCCATTGGCAATCGCGGAGGTAGCCATCACCATCTGGATCGGCGTGACAGCAATCGATTGGCCAAAGGCCATGCGAGTCTTGGTCAGTTTATCCCAGCGGTGGGGAGGATTGACCATGCCGGATATTTCCCCTTGAATCGGGATGCCGGTTTTCTCACCGAATCCATAGGCCCGCACATAATCATAGAAGCTCTGATCGCTCATGCGCAGCGAAAGCTTAGCCGCACCGATATTCGAGGATTTCATCAGGATCTCAGGGATGCTCAGATCGCCGTACCCATGGTGATCCTTGACGATTTTGCCGCCGTAGGAAAAATGGCCGTTCTCGCAATAAATGCGGGTGTTCTCGTTGACAATCTTTTCGTTATAGGTCGCGGAGGTGACGACGATCTTGAAGGTCGATCCAGGCTCGTACATATCGGTGATGAGTCGGCAGCGCCTCTGTTCCGGTTTTGCATCATTGTAGTGATTCGGATCAAAATTGGGACGGCAGGCCATGGCCAGGATCTCGCCCGTATTCGGGTCGGCCAGAATCGCACTGGCGGATGCAGGATGATATTCCTTGAAGGTATCATCGACCTCTTTTTCGACAATGGCCTGAAGCCCCATGTCAATGGTGAGGCGGATATCCGATCCGTCCGTGGGCATCTTTTCCTGTCCGCGATAGACGACGATTTCACGCCCCTTGCGATCATGCTCGATGAGACGATAGCCATCCTGACCACCGAGCTCCTTGTCGTAGCTCTTCTCGATCCCCTCGATGCCATGCCCGGTATAATCGACGAAGCCGAGCACATGGCAGAGCATTTCGCTATTGGGATAGCTACGAATGGCCCCCTCCTCCAGGTAGAGTCCGTGCAGGTTGGCCTTGTCCATCGCACGCATCAGATCCTGGGCCTTTTCCTCGCTGACCTCTTTGCGAATGACGACATACTGGCGTTGCGTCGAGAGCTTTTCGGTCAACTCCTTGACGGGCATCTCAAGGAAGGGAGCGGCCAGGGCGGCGAGTGCTGCGGCATTGCGAATATGCGTCCCGTCAGCGGTCACCGTTCGTACTGGGATATTCACGGCAAGTTCCTCGCCATTGCGATCCAGAATTCGTCCACGCTTGGCTTGAATGACAATGCGGATGGAATGCTTCTCAGCAGCCACGCGCGAGAAGTAATCATGTTGCGCCACCTGGAGATCAATCAAGCGCCAGGCAAAAAGGGTGAAGATCATCGTCAGCAGAGCACAGATCACCCCGATGCGGGTGCCGGTGCTGCTCACCTGCTTATGGCACGCAGGGGAGCCCCAACGCCGAACCGGCCATCCGGATCACGCGAGGCGGTGCGCAATACCCCGTCAGGTTCTGAAGGAAGAGCCGGTGCGATTCTGGCGATAGCCGTGTCGGGAATCGGCTCCAAACGAATATAGCCTTCCTCAATGCGACGCTGAAGCGCTCCGCGTGAAGTCATCGCCGTGATATGGGCCTTGAGCGCCTCATTCTTGGCCTCAATTTCACGAATGGCAGCCTCCACCGCGCGAGCCTGATCACCCACGGCATGCTGCTGATTCTTGAGATAGACAAAGAAGAGCCCAGCCAGACCGACAAAAAAGACGGCGACAAGCCAGCGGGCGAGCACATTGACCTCAATGGAGTTGGTGGTACGGCGACGGTTTCCGTTCATACTCGTGGTGGGGTTATGGGCTGTACTGAGAGCCTCTCAACAACACGCAAACGCGCACTGCGCGAGCGGGGATTGGATGCAAGCTCCTCCGGGGATGCCGTGATGGAACGGGGCGTCAGCAATTCAAAAAGTCGCTCGGGATTTGGTCGAGGGGCAGGCCATGTCGGATCATCAACCTCGACAACGGAATGACGGCGAAAGAAATGCTTCACGATCCGATCCTCTAACGAATGAAAGGTGATGATCGCCATCCGGCCACCCGGCACAAGCAGAGCTGCCAGCTCGGGCAGTGCCCGTTCCAGCGAGCCGATCTCATCATTCACGGCGATGCGCAGAGCCTGAAAGACCCTTGTTGCAGGATGACGAGGCCCCTGCCGACCGGCGGCAATCAGCTCGGCCAATTCCAAAGTCGTGGTGAAGGCCTTCTTCTCCCGCGCGCGGACAATCCGCGCGGCAAATTGGATCGCGCGCGGCTCATCACCATACTGGCGGAAAATTCGGGCAAGCTCACTGGCGGGTGCCGTATTCACGAGATCCGCCGCCGTCTCTCCGGTGGAACCCATGCGCATATCGAGAGGGCCTTCCCGCTGGAAGGAGAATCCGCGCTCCGGTGTGTCGAGCTGATGCGAGGAAACTCCAAGATCGAGGAGGATGCCATCAAGGCGGCTCACGCCGATTGTCGAGAGGGCTGCGGCTGCTTCGGAAAAATTCCCTTCCAAGGCAACGAAGCGATCCCCGTAGGAAGCGAGCTTCTCGCGTGAGTGCGCAAGCGCCACGGGATCACGATCCGTACCGATCACGCGGGCCCCAGCCTTGAGCATCAGTCCGCCGTGGCCACCTCCCCCGAGAGTTCCATCCAACATCGTCTTACCCTCTGAGGGGCGAAGAAATTCGATGATTTCCTTGGGCAACACAGGCTCATGACGAAAGGCGGAAGTTGCTGCGGCTTCGCCGGAGGAAAATTGCGCGGCGCTATCGAGATCGTGCGGAGCGCGATAAAACCGATTCAGAAAGAAGCGTTGGAGGCGCGGAGACATAACATTACAGGCCAAACTGTTTGGCCTCCTCCAATGCGGTTGGTGCTTCCTCAGCGCAAACAGCGGCCCAGCGCTTGGCATTCCAAATTTCAAAACGGCTATAGGCCGCCACCAGGACAACATCCCCCTTGAGGTGGATCGCCTCGCATTGATCCTCGGGCAGCAGGATGCGTCCCTGCGAATCGGCGGAGACAGCGCGAGCCTTGCTATAAATCTGCCGGATGATCCGACGCTGCTCTTCAGGGCTTTTGCCGCTCTGCTTAATCCCCTCGGCGATGGAATCAAACTCCTCTGGAGGCATCACAACCAGGCAATCGCCGGAGGAATGAGGAATGGCATGAAACTCGTCCGGCCCGTCATTCAGCCAGCAGGCGGGAATCGTGACACGATTCTTCGCATCCATGGACCTTGGAAAAGTCCCGGCGTAGCTGATTGATTTTGAAGAAGATTTGGACATTTTGCGAAATGGAGATTCCGACCACTTTTCTCCACTACGCCCCATACTTACCCACTTTTCGAAAAAACAGCAATCGCCAAAACAGGATAATCTGAGTTTTTATTGATAAGTTTCCCTGATATAAGAATAAGAAACAGAAACAGAAACCAACCAATTAACAGCGACTCCTATTGCGCCGCCAACTTTTGCCACCTGCTTCTCTCTTGATGCTTGCCAGTAAAGCGACTGAAATCTAATAAGGTGCTGCCCGCACCTCTCTATGGATTACAATCCCCCCTCCCTTTCCCCTGAAGTTGACACCATTTCTCTGAAACCGGATGAGTTGACGACACAAAAGGAAAAAACCTTCTTCATCTTTCTCTTGGTAATCTCTCTTTGCGGATGGGCTTTCATTATTTTGAGTGTTTTGGGTCTGATCTACGCGCTGCTCATTTGCCTGGCCGCTTGGATGGCGAGCGGTCTTCTAGCGGCGAAACTGAAATCCGAATCGGTCGAACTTACGCAGGAACAGCTACCCACCCTCTTTCGAGTCTATGACGAAGTCTGCACCAAACTCGGCATTCAAGAACGCCCCTCATTTTATCTTCTTCAATCAAACGGCCTGCTCAATGCCTTTGCCACCAGACACAGCGGGCGTAATTTTGTCGTCATCTACTCCAGTCTGTTGGAGTCCTTGGGGCATGACACCCCGGAAGTCCGCTTCCTGATCGGTCATGAGCTTGGTCACATCAAACGAAACCACCTGCTCAAGAGACTGTTGCTTGCCCCCTCCCTGATTGTTCCTCTGGTTGGCAAAGCCTATCATCGCGCCTGCGAAGCGACCTGTGACCGTTTTGGCGTCTTTGCGGCGGGAAGCCTTGATGGAGGAACTCGGGGATTGCTCGTGCTAGGCAGTGGTCGCGAGGCGGCACATCAACTCCACGCCAAACTCTTCGCGAACCAATATCATCATCATCGCGGATTTTTTGTCTCTTGGCATGAACTGGCATCCAACTACCCAACACTCTCACAACGAGTATCGAATGTCCTTTCTCTAAAATATCCTGAATTTGCAAGGCGCGCAAAACGCAACCCGCTCGCCTATCTTTGCGCCCCAATTTTCACCTTTCAGACACTGATCATCATCTATTTTTTGGCTATCTTTGCGAGTCTCGCTCTGCCCACAGTCACAGCAGCACTGAAAAAAGGACAGGCCGCTCAACGGAACGCTATCGAGCATCAAAGACTTTTTCAGCAGCAAAACTCTCCCAATCCGACTCCATAAAGGAGGGGCTGCGATTTTGAGGAGGTAGCAAGGCGGACAAGCGTCCCGTAGCGAAACCTACGGCAATCGCAGGTCAACGCCGCTATCCGCCAAACTCCCAAGCCTCAAACTCCCAAGCCTTATTCGCCGTCGAGTTTTTCGCAGTCGAGTTTTTTGAGGATACCCATCGCCTTCTTCGGATCGGTAACTCGGAGGATCAGCAACCCCTTTTTGGCCGAGGGCATGGAGGCAAGGTAGCCGTAGTCGATATTGATCTTTTTTGCGGCGAGGGCGCGGGCGATCCGGGAGAGACTGCCGGGCCTGTTGTCGTTTTGAATCATGAGGACATCGCTCTCGACAACCAGCGCCCCATGTTCTTCAAAAATCCCGATGGCCTTCTCCGAATTACTCACGACCATCCGCACGACGGAGTGATCCGTCGTATCGGAAACCGAGAGGCCAAAGATATTGATCGTGGCGGCAGCCAGGGCGTCGCAAACCATTGCGAGCGCCCCTGGTTTATTCTCCAGAAAGACTGCCAACTGCTGGACGATTTTGGGAGCAAGCTGGTCGGCCTTTGTCATAGAGAGATCGGTTAAGCTCTTTCTCAGGCTCCCTTGGAGGCGGTGATGGCCTCAGTGATGATGGTCTTGCCGGCATCCTCCTCACCCTTCTTTTCCTCGATTGGCTTGGCCGCCGGGACATGCGGGGTGACTTTCCAGAATCCTGCGGAGGCAGTGGCCCAATCAGCAAGGAGGCGTGCGGCCAGAGGGCTGGCTGTCTTCTCCGCATGCCTAGTGACAAGGTCCTTGAGGATGGCCTCATCGGCTGCGCCGGAAAGGGCTCCATCAACACTCGCTAAACGCTCGGCTCCGACAAGCTGGTTATTGTAACGCTCCAGGAATTTACCCTCGGGGTCATAGACAAAGGCGATACCGCCCGTCATTCCGGCTCCGAAGTTTTTGCCCGTAGTACCAAGGACAACAACCGTGCCACCGGTCATGTATTCACAACCGTGATCGCCGATCGACTCGACGACCGCCGTGCCGCCGGAATTGCGGACACAGAAGCGCTCACCCGCACGGCCATTGGCAAAAAGAATGCCGCCCGTGGCACCATACATGATGGTATTCCCAAGGATACTATTGCGCTCGGGAGCAAAGCGGTGATCAGGCAGAGGGCGGATGATGATCTCGCCGCCGCTCATGCATTTGCCGACATAGTCATTGGCCTCACCAGAGAGGATGAGTCGGACGCCAGGTGCCAGAAAGGCTGCTAAGCTCTGTCCTGCGGTGCCGGTAAGCTTGAGCTCGACCGTGCCTTCGGGCAGTCCTTCCTCGCCATACTGGTAGCCGATCTCACCACTCACCTTGGTTGCGATGGAGCGGTTGGTATTGTCCACCTTGTAGGAGAGGGAGACGGGCTTGGCATCGCGAATCGCCTCTTCGGCATCCTGAAGGATGATGTCGTCGATTGGCTGGTCATGCTCGGGATCGTTACGGTCGCGCGTGGCATAGCGGATCGCGGTCGGATCATCCTTCACGACATCGGTGATGAGTCGGGAGAGATCGAGCGTGTTGGCCTTGGGATGATCGGGGATCTCTCGCTGGCGCAGGCATTCGGTACGACCGACCATCTCGTCGATCGTGCGGAAGCCTAGTCGTGCCATGATCTCGCGAACTTCCCCGGCAACGCCGTTGAAGAAGTTGACGACATTCTCCGGCTTGCCCTTGAACTTGGCACGCAGGTTGTCATTGAGCGTGGCAACACCGACGGGGCAGGTGTTGAGATGGCACTGACGGACAAAGACGCAACCCATTGCAATCAGGGCGGCGGTGCCGAAGTTGTATTCCTCGGCTCCGAGCAGGGTCGCGTGAATGATGTCCTCACCGCTACGCATACCGCCATCGGTACGCAGGGTGACGCGATTGCGCAGGCCATTGAGCAGGAGTACCTGATGGGTCTCAGCCACGCCGAGTTCCCAGGCGCCGCCTGCATGTTTGACGGAGCTGAGCGGTGAAGCGCCCGTGCCTCCCTCGTGTCCGCTGACCAGAATGATGTCGGCGTGGGCCTTGGCCACACCGGCGGCAATGGTTCCCACACCCGACTCGGCCACGAGCTTCACGGTAACGCGAGCGCGGGGATTGACCTGCTTGAGGTCATAGATGAGCTGGGCCAGATCCTCGATCGAGTAGATGTCGTGATGCGGCGGTGGCGAGATAAGGGTCACACCGGCCACGGCATGACGGAGCTTGGCAATATAGGCGCTGACCTTGTGGCCGGGAAGCTGACCGCCCTCACCAGGCTTGGCACCCTGGGCCATTTTGATCTCGATTTCCTTGGCGCTCGCCAGGTAGGCGGCATTGACACCGAAGCGACCGGAAGCGATCTGCTTGATGGCGCTATTGGCCCAATCGCCATTCGGAAGGCGCTTGAAACGACGGGGATCTTCACCGCCTTCTCCACTGTTGGATTTGCCGCCGATGCGGTTCATTGCAATCGCGAGGGCCTCGTGAGCCTCTGGGCTGAGTGCGCCAAGCGACATGCCTGCCGTCGTGAAACGGCGGCGGATGTCCTCGACGGATTCGACCTCATCAATTGGCACAGGGCCGCTCGGGAGTGCGACAAATTCGAGAAGATTGCGCAGGGAATGCGGAGTCGAGGCCATGACGGCATCGACATACTTTTTGTAATCCTCCGGCTTGTTGGCCTTCTCAGCTCCCTTGACGCCAACAAAGGTATGGAGGTTCTGGATGACGGGAGGCGTGACGGCATGCAGCTCGCCACCACGGCGAATGCGGTAGTAGCCGGGGTCTTCGAGTTTGCCAGCTTCGACAGGAACAGCAGCGGCGTAGGCCAGCTCGTGGCGGAAGAGGCTCTCGCGGGCGATTTCCTCAAAGCCGATTCCCTCAATCTGGGAAGGGGTGCCGGTGAAGCATTCCTCAATCAACTTGGAGGAGATACCGGTTGCCTCAAAGATCTGTGCGCCACGGTAGCTGCCAATCACCGAGATGCCCATCTTGGACATGATCTTGAGCAGTCCGCTCTCAAGTGCCTTCTTGTAATTGAGCAGGGCGGTGGCATAGGTCAAAGCCTCTGCCTCCTCAAGGGTGGCCTTAGCTTTTGCAATCTTCTCCTCGGAAACTGGCGTAGCGGCTTGAGCTGCGGCCAGCGCAGCCTGGGCAGCAACAAGATAATTCTCGATCATCTCGCGGATGGTCTCGATGGCCAGATAAGGATTGATCGCACTGCACCCGTAGCCGATCAGACAGGCCAGCTGATGGACATCGCGAGCCTCGCCGCTCTCGCAGACAAAACTGACGCGCATCCGCTTGCCGACGCGGCGGAGATAGTGATGCACGGCACCGACCGCGAGCAGGGCCGGAATGGCGATATTCTCGTGATCGACACCCTTGTCGCTGAGAATCAGAACGCGGGCGTCTTCGTCCACGGCGGCTTCAGCAGCAGCGCAGAGAGCTTTCACTGCTGGAGCGAGTCCAGCGGCACCGGCTGAAGCTTTCCAAAGAGTCGAAATCGTGACGCTCTTATGCTCGCCACCCACGGCACGAACGGCCTCCAGCTCTTCGTTAAGCAGAATCGGCGAGTCGATGGAGAGCTGTTCGGCGTGCTCAGGGGTCTCAGAAAGGAGGTTGCGCCTCCAGCCAAGCGTTGTGAAGAGCGACATCACCAGGCGTTCGCGGATCGGATCAATCGGAGGATTGGTGACCTGGGCAAAGAGCTGGTTAAAATAGGTGTAGAGCAGGCGAGGACGAAGCGAGAGCACCGCCAGAGGCGTATCATCGCCCATCGATCCGACTGCCTCAGCTCCATCTTTGATCATCGGCTTGAGGATCATGTCGAGCTCTTCGCTGCTGTATCCAAAGGAGATCTGGCGCTGGGTCAGATCAAGAATGTCGAGATCAGCGCCGGGAACCTTGAGATCATCGGCCTTGGCCTTGGCCACGCGGACGAAATGATCATCGACCATCTTGCGGTAGTTCTGACGGGTTGCCAGATCCTGTTTGATCTCTTTGTCACGCAGCAACACTCCGGCCACCGTATCGATGGCGATCATCTCGCCGGGTGCCAGACGGCCTTTTTCGACAATTGTCTCCTGATCGAGCCCATCCACACCCATTTCCGATCCGAGGCTGAAGATGCCATCCTCGGTAATCTGGTAACGGGCGGGGCGGAGACCGTTGCGATCGAGGCAGGCACCGATGGTGAGTCCGTCGGTGAAAACCAGCGCGGCAGGGCCATCCCAAGGCTCGCAGAGGCAGGTGTGATACTCGTAGAAGGCGGCCAGTTCCGGCGTGATCTCCTTGTCACCGCGCCAGGCTGGAGGCACCAGCATGGTCATCGTATGCAGCAAGGAGCGGCCCGACATGGTGATCACCTCAACGACATTGTCGAGACTGGCGGAATCGGAACCGCCGGGCTGAATGATCGGCTTGAGCAGCTCAATATCTGGGCCCCAGAAATCAGCCTTCAACTCGGATTCGCGAGCCTGCGTCCAGTTACGATTGCCACGGACGGTATTGATCTCACCGTTGTGCGCAAGCATGCGGAAAGGATGAGCCAGCGGCCAGGTCGGGAAGGTATTGGTGCTGTAGCGCTGGTGATAGACGCAGAGAGCCGTCTCATAACCTGGATTGGAGAGATCGGGATAGAATTTCTCTAGCGACGAGGAGACAAGCAGGCCCTTGTAGACAATCAGGCGATGGGAGAAAGAAGGGATGTAGAGGCCCTCGATTTTGTCGGCGGCGGCACGATCCTCGATCTCGTTACGGGCCAGGAAGAGACGGCGTTCGTAATCGTCATCGGCCATCCCCCAGGGGCGCCCGATCAAAACATGCTCAATGTCAGGCAGGGTCAACAGGGCCTTGGTGCCCAGAATCTGCTTATTGGTCGGCACGACGCGCCATCCAAAGAGACAGAGTCCGCGCTTGGCGATCACCTCCTCGGTGATGGCCTTGGCACGGGCCTTGGCATACTCGTTGTCATTGGGCAGATACATCACGCCAACGCCGAGATCGGAATCGCGGTAGAGCTGATGACCAAGTTTTTCAACAATCGGCTTGAAGAGCTTGTAGGGAATCTGGGTTGAGACGCCGGCTCCATCTCCCGTGCGGGCATCGGCGTCGAGAGCGCCGCGATGCATCAGATTACAAATGGAACGAAGGCCGATGCGCAGGATCTCGTTGGAACGCTGACCGCTGATCTTGGCGACCATACCGACACCGCAGGCATCGTGCTCGTTTGCCGGATCATAGAGCGAAGTGCTGCTCTGATGGTGGGGCAGGGAATGATTCATGGAATAAGGAGTGCTGGTGGTGGTGTTCGCGAAAGCCCGACGCGAGTCGAGCTTCATAATGTTCGTAGAGCGAGCCTTCCATCGCAAGCAAATGGCGTTCCAAATGCGGAAAAAGTTTACTTGGATCAAAACTCGAAAACTTGAAACTAGCGACTGGCGGGAGATGGTTGGACTGCGAAGCAGCCCCGTCAGGGGCGAGCGGCGTGGGCACGCCCGAGTTCAAACTTGAAATACCGAATCCACATCGAAACTTCTTCAAACTCTCCTCTTTTTAAGAGAGCGCTGATTTAATCCCTTCAATGATTCTCGCCTTTCATAAACCGTACGGAGTCCTCTCGCAGTTCTCGCCCGATGGCTCTCCGAATCAGACGCTGGCTGATTTTGGATTCCCCAAAGGAGTCTATCCGATTGGTCGTCTGGATGCCGATTCCGAGGGCCTGCTTCTGCTCAGTGATGAGCCGGGACTCAATACCCGCCTGCTTGATCCCGAACGGGGACATGCACGGCGCTACTGGGCGCAAGTGGAGCGAATTCCAACCGTGGAAGCTCTCACCAAACTCTCCTCGGGTCTTGTCATTGCCGATTACAAAACGCGCCCCTGCCGCGCCTGGCTGCTCGATCCCCAGCCGGAAGTCCCGCCACGCATCCCGCCGATCCGCGTCCGCAAGAGTGTCCCTGACTGCTGGATCGCCCTTGAACTGACGGAGGGAAAAAACCGCCAAGTGCGCAAAATGACAGCCGCCATCGGACACCCCACCCTCCGACTTCTGCGTGTCCAGATTGGCGCGATGGAGCTCGGCACCCTCGCCGCCGGCACCTGGCGAGAACTGTCCAAGGAGGAGTGTCGGTTGATATTCGATTATCCGTCAGAGCGCTTAATTTGATGGTTCTCTTGAATTCATCCCCCCCTTGATTGATCAGAGAGAAGGGGAAAACTCGCGCAGAGACGCTGAGGCGCGGAGAGCTTTTGGAAAAAGAATGGACGGGGGAGATCGCCTCCCCTGCCGCATCCCGTTGCCCTCGTACACTCCTGTGAAACTTGTCTTATTTCCTCCGCGCCTCTGCGTCTCTGCGCGAGAAGTTTCTCTTTTGCCTAAAAACCTGCCCTCTTACAGGCTCTTATGCGAGCCGTCGCAGAGGGGGCCGTTGCCGCTGTGTTTACAGCCACAGAAATAAACCGGGCCATCCTTTTCAGCGGTGTAGGGGGTCGGGGCAAAGCCGCTTCCCTTGTGGGCGCCGTCACAGAAAGGTTGTGTAGCACTCTTACCGCAGGAGCACCAGTAGTAGGTTTTACCGGCTTCGACGGTAACGGGGATCGGGGATTTTTGAGCAATGACGGGTTCGGACATGGAATGAGGTAGGGTTGATGTGAGAGCTAGTGTGCTTATTGGTAAATAGCTATACATTTGCCGGAGGGAATTTTGGTGTTTTTCAAGGCGCGAGCGCAGCGGCAGTATCCGTTGCGATACTGCCCAAGCAAGCAACGCAGAAAAACGCCAAAAGTCCCCCGGCCCGGAGGGTTGCGATGAAAATGGCCCGGCGCCCGCGTTGCTCCTCGGTTACGATACACATCGGTATCGCTCCCTCGTCGCGCCTTGGCGGCGGCCCATTTTGATCGCAACAAATACATAGATATTTACCAATCAGCACACTTTGGAAAGAATCATCTGATTCGATTCCGCACTCCCTGCTGTAACGATTTTCGTCGGATTTGGGAAAGACGATCTTCCACTGCTGACAATACCCACGAGGTATGGATCGATGATAAAGATTCTGTTGGCGTATCAGGGAACCGGTGCCTCGATCTTTTCCACCGCTTGGACCGTTTCGAGAAAGCGCAAGGCCGCCCCATCCGGCAGCTTTCCTTTCCAGACCAGGCCCAAGGAAATCATCATCGCCGGGGGATGGATCGGTCGGAGCTTGAGCCTCGGTCCGGCAAGCTTGCTCAGACAGGAGGCGACAAGCGCCACACCTCGCCCCGATTCGACCGCCGCGATGAGGGAAGTGACGCTCTCGTGTTCCTCTTGAAGCGGCGATGTCGCGCTCACGGGACAGCCAAGTTCACGGATGAGGTAATCATGGTATTCGGGATAGCTGGCACGGGAATAGCCGATCAGAGTCTCCTGCCGAAGGTCTTCACACTGCACGATGCGGCGCGAGGCAAGCCGATGGTTGAGAGGCAACGCCACACTCAGTCCATACTCACGCAGCTTGAGCGCTGAGAATTCCTCAAGTTGCTTTGCTTCGGGCATCGGCATGAGCGCGAGGTCGAGCGTCTCTTTCTGCAATCCTGACATCATTTCTTCCGAGCTGAGATCATGCAGGGTGACTTTGATTTTCGGGAAATCGGCCTGAAATCTACGGAGGATATCGGGGAGTAATTCCACGGTCAGCGATGGCGCAAAGCCCAGGGAGAGTTTGCCCTGCACTCCTCCTGCAACCGCTCTCACCGAGTGGATAGCCGCCTCGGTCTGCTTGAGAATCTGTCGTGCCTCTTCCAGAAAATGCTCACCCGCCGGAGTCAGTCGGATGGTTCGCGCCGTGCGCTTGAAAAGCGAAATTCCCAGCTCCTCCTCCAGATCCTGAATCTGCCTGCTCAGCGGAGGCTGCGAGACATGCAGGCGCTCCGCCGCCCGGGTCACATTTTCTTCTTCGGCGACAGCAACAAAATAACGCAGGTGTCGGAGTTCCATGAGCAAACTATACCTGGAAGGTATTCTCAGCCAAGGAAGATGATCTTTCCCTTTTTGGCAATTCCAGGCCTAGAGTGCGCCCATGATCACTCTCAGACCCGCCACGGCACGAGGCCATGCCGATCATGGCTGGCTCGATACCTGGCACACCTTCAGCTTTGCCGATTACTACGATCCGCAATGGATGGGCTTCCGCAGCCTCAGGGTGATCAATGATGACAAGGTGGCGCCCGGCATGGGATTCGGCACACATCCCCACCGGGATATGGAAATCATCACCTATGTCATCAAGGGAGAACTCGAGCACAAGGACTCCATGGGCAACGGGCGTATCATCCGCGCCGGAGAGGTCCAGTACATGGCCGCCGGAACGGGAGTGCGCCACAGCGAATTCAATCCCTCCAAGAGCGAATGGGTACACCTGCTCCAAATCTGGATTCAGCCTGATAAACAAGGCGTGGCTCCACGCTACGCCGATCGCGCTCTGGACATGACGCGTGAGGGCTTTCAGCTTGTCGCAAGCCGCAAGGGACGCGACGGCTCCTTTGAAATCCATCAGGACGCCGATCTCTGGTTGGGTCGCTTCGAGCCCGGCAGTCGGGCCGTGCATGCTATCGCTCCCGGACGCCATGCCTGGGTTCATGTCGCCGAGGGAGCACTCCTGATCGACGGCATCCTGCTCACTTCAGGAGACGCGATTGCTGTGAGCGAGCAGTCATCCCTCGAATTTCTCGCGGAAAAAACCTCGCAAGTGCTGCTGTTTGACCTCAACTAATCCACAACAACCAAGAGTCGAGAGTCGAAGGACGAGGGTTCGGAGCCATGAGTCTCGACCTTCGTATCTCAGCCCTCGACTCCCCTTTTGACCTAACAGCCTTCAGTCTAAACCGCTAAACTCCTATCAACATGAACCACACCATCCCTGAACCGCAGCTCCTCGAAGCCCTCAACTGGCGCTACGCCACCAAATCTTTCGATCCCTCACGGAAAATCCCGTCTGAACTCTGGAAGACACTGAAGGAAACCCTGATCCTCACCCCTTCCTCATTTGGTCTTCAACCCTACCGCTTCGTTATTGTTGAAAATCCAGCCCTCCGGGCCGATCTGCTTCCCCATTCCTGGAATCAGCGCCAGGTCGTTGATGCTTCTCATCTCCTTGTCTTTGCAGCGCGTACTACGCTCAGCGATGTGGAGATTGACCGCTATCTCGATCGTACCGTCGAAGTGCGAGGCGTCACCCGGGAATCCCTCGAAGGACTCCGAGGCATGATGGGAGCCAGTCTCACCGGTCCCGGCAACGAGACGCGCATCCCTCAGTGGAGCGCCCGTCAGGCCTACATTGCCCTGGGGAATCTCATGACCTCCGCCGCACTGCTCGGTATCGATACCTGTGCCATCGAGGGATTTGTTCCTGCGGAGTACGACAAGATTCTCGGCCTCAAGGAGCAAGGCTTTGCTTCCGTGGTCGTAGCTGCCATCGGCTATCGAAGCACCGAGGATAAATACGCTTCCTTGGCAAAAGTCCGCCTCACCACGGATGAGCTGATTAAAACCGTATAACCTCTCAATCCATCAATAACTCAACCACCTGAAATCATGAACCTCATCAAATGCATCGTCTCCACAAAATGTAATGTCGGCTCGCTCATTGCCCGACTCACGCTCGGTCTCGTCATGTTCCCTCACGGAGCACAGAAGGCCCTCGGCTGGTATGGCGGCTACGGCTTCCATGGCACGATGGGCTTCTTCACCGGCATGATGCACATTCCCGCACTCTTTGCCGTACTGGCCATCGCGGCAGAATTCCTCGGCTCCCTCGGCCTGATTGTCGGACTCTTCAGCCGCATTGCCGCATTTGGCATTGCCGTCAACATGGTCGTTGCCATCCTGACCGTACATGCCGCCAACGGATTCTTCATGAACTGGTATGGCAAACAGGCGGGCGAGGGATTTGAATACCACCTGCTTGCCATCGGCCTGGCACTCATCGTCATCATTCAGGGGGGCGGCGCCCTCTCCCTCGACAGGATTCTTTCTTCCGGTTGTGAGAAATCCTCCTGCTGCAAGGGACACAATCACGCGTAGTGAGCGAACCGATTGAACGAAATCTCGGCGAACAGCCCCTCTCCGCTCTGCTGGTGGAGCTGGGGCTCAAGTCGCATGATCTCGTGGCCGCCTCCACCGAACAGATCACCCACAAGATGGTGATGCGTGGTTGCAAGGGCCGACTCCTGACCAAGAATGTACAGGCCAAACTCCTGCGTGCGCTCAACACCGCCTCGGGAAAGAGCTACACGCTTGAGGAGCTGTTCAGTTACTGAGGGAGAAAGGCTGTAGGCTTTTAGACTGTAGGCTGTTAGGTCAGAGAGACAAAAGGCGTTAAGGGCCTGACCCTCGAGTGACCCAGACTCTTAATACAGTGTTCGATAAAAGCGTATTGCTCCTGAATCTGGTGAAAATACTTCTCAAGCCAGAGTCTTCCTACTATTTCATAGAGGTTTCCCCCCATGAACAAAATCACCGATATTTTCCGATCCCGCGACGGGCGAAGCCTCCTCGTCACCTTCCTGCTCGTCACCTCGCTCTTCCTCCTGTGGGGGTTCTGCAACGGGATGATCGACATCCTGAACAAGCATTTT
>Ga0302320_10007526_pt1 | contig 23963 bp, 21 predicted proteins | sample Bog_T0_3_FD_202130 | JGI IMG/M metagenome (GOLD analysis project Ga0302320, IMG submission 202130) | Peat permafrost microbial communities from Stordalen Mire near Abisko, Sweden - Bog_T0_3 | ecosystem: Environmental > Terrestrial > Soil > Wetlands > Peat | place: Sweden: Abisko, Stordalen Mire...
CGGCGGTTCGCTTCGGCCCATTGTCACGGCATGGCATTGCGTTTGCTTCTTGGGAAGTCGCTCGAACTTTTTTGGCGCCTGGTTACCGCCGTAACGACTGCCGCGATTTCTCGCTTCGGCCCGACTCCTATGCATGCACGAGAACTTGTCGAACTGGCCTCTATCCTTTCCGCCCAGGGGCCCACGCTGCTGCACGGCGCGCCGCGGCTCTCCGACCACGGCGTGCAGGAGTATTGGACCGCCTCGAAATGCCGGCTCGACCGCTGGGCCAGAAACCTGAAGAGCTTCGCCGCCGACGCCAGCCAGTTGGACGCCACGGCCGTGCGCGTCCAGTGGCCGCTGATCCGCGGCGTGCTGGAAGAGATCCTCACGGGCGAAGTGCTCACCCGCGTCTGGTCGGCCGTGCTCTGCCTTTACGACCGCCGCCGCGGTAGCCACGAGTTCGAGTCGCTGGCCCGCAGCATCATGATCGGACACCTGGAGGCGCGGCATCGGGTGCTGATGCTGTTGGTGAGCGGGCCGGGCGTGGATGCCGAAGGGGCGGTCAAGCTGAACCATCTCCGCCGCCGCGCCGAACGCTGGACCGATCTGCTGGTCGGCCGCCTGGCGCGGCTGGGCGACGTGAGCGAGTTCGCCATCGACGCGCAGCGGGCGCTGGAGTTCTCGCACGACCTGGAGTTCCAGACGGACCAGCCGGGCGGGCGGCAGGCCTGGCCGCTGTTGCAGGCCTCGCTCCGCGCCGCTTTCCAGCGGGGCATGGTGCCGGTCAGCCCCAACGAAGATCTCAATGCGCAAATCGCCTCGGCCATTCTCGCCTGCTTCCCCGCCGATCTGTTCGATTCCACCGGCCTGTTCCGCTCCCTCTGGATGCACCGCATGGCCAACGTCACCAGCGACGTGCAAGGCATGATCGATACGCTGGTGGGCAGCGAGCCGTCGCTGCCGAGCGGAAACGAGGGATTGCGGCGATTCAGCCGGTGACTTTCCCTTGACTGGTCGGCGAGAAGGCGGTATGATGATTTGTCATACCAGGAGTGGCTCATGTCCGCCGTGAAAATCGCCGTCAGCCTTGATCGAGATCTCGTTGCGCGCCTCGACCGGCTCGTAGCGGAAAACAAGTTTCCCAGTCGCAGCCGGGCCGTGCAGGAGGCCGTACGCGACAAGCTTGAGCGTCTCCAGCGCAGTCGGTTGTCACGCGAGTGCGCCAAGCTAGACCCGGACTTCGAAAAGTCCTTGGCCGAAGAAGGGATGGCGGAGGACTTCGGAGAATGGCCCGAATACTGAGAGGTGATGTCGTTTGGGCAGACCTCAACCCCATTCGTGGCCACGAACAGGGCGGCGTTCGCCCTGTCGTTGTCATTAGCGAAGAAGTATTCAACACTCGCTCGGGCACAGTTATCGCGATGGCGATCACAAGCCAACCGCAACGCAGTGGTTTTCCGTTGACCCTGGAGTTGACCCGCGTGAATCTGCCCAAACAATCTTGGGTTAAGATCTCGCAAGTGCGGACTCTATCCATCGAGCGGGTCGGCAAGAAGATCGCGCAGATTCCGTCGGAGGACGTAGATCGGCTGATCGAGGGGTTCGATGAAATCTGCGGGGCATAGCCATGCCCGCACTCTTCACCGGTGTTAGGACCGGCGCGGAAAAATGTGTCGCCTTTCGCTCCGCGAAAGAACGCGACTTTCGCGGAGCGAAAGGCGACAATCCGACAGTTATTGATTCCACAGTTCTCACTCCGATCCACGGCGGCGGCGATACTCGCGGCTGGCGTTCTCCATGATCCGCCGCTCCTTGGCCGTCAGGCTGTGCTCGCCCTCGCGATGGATCTTCGTCAGGATGCGGTCCACCTCCTCGTCGGTCACCGCCTCGTCCGCTCCCTCGTCGGGCTTAAAGACCTTCAGCGACGGCCGGCGACGGCCTTTTATCCAGGCGACCAGCGGAACGAAGATGCCGCCCAGGTTCCAGTGAAAATAGAAATACGCCAGGGCGAAAGCCGCGCCGCCCAGGTGAGCGACATACGCGACCTGCGGATTACCGCCGCCCAGGGAGCCGAATATGTCGAAGGCAATCGCCATCGCGCCCAGCAGCCAGGCCGGCAGCGGCAGCACGAACATGAACAGCAGCGTCCGCTTGGGAAAGAGCAAGGCATAGAGCACGACCACTCCGGAAATCGCGCCGGACGCGCCGATCAGCGGGGCCGAATCACCGTGCAACAGCCGCGTCGTCACCGCCCAGACCAGGCCCGAAAAGGCCAGCATCACCAGATACAGGCGGATGAATTCCCGCGTGCCATACCATTGCTCGACGTCCCGCCCCAGAAAGAAGAGTGTCAGCATGTTGAAAATGATGTGCTGGACATCTGCCGGGCTATGCGTGAAGCCGTAGGTCAGGAACTGCCACCACATCCAGGGCCGGGTGAGCGTATCGTCTTGCGGATGGCGAGCGTCAACGTGGGTTCCCAGCAGTTCGACGACGCGCCCGTGGCCGCGCGCTGAGGAGGTCTCGACGATCTCCACGACGTAGACGGCGACGTTGATGAGAATGATGGCGACGACGGCCGTGCGCGGCGCCCGCAGCCGGAAACCGCTGCCTCCCTGGCGGTAATAGTCGCGATCGTAGATGCCCACGCCGTCAGTTTGCCCCCGCCCCGATTCGAGCCATGTCGCGCGTGCGGCGATCGATCTGGTCGGCCGCATCCTTCTGGAGCTTGGCGATCCGCTGAGCAAGCTCCGCATTCGCGGCAATCGCCGCCTTGACGGCCGCCTGGTTAAGGCCCAGCATCGTCTTCAATGCCTCGTAGTGCGCCGCGGTGGCATCCCGCTGCTTGTACTCCCATTTGTGCTCTTCGTCGGCCTGGGTCCTCTCCCGTTGCGCAAACGTGAGCTGCGCTTCGGCGTCGGCGTTGGCCGCCTTCAGATAGGCATCATCCCGGTCCAGCGCATTGTTGCGGTCGACGAACAGCGTCCGCTCCACTTCGCAGACGCGGTAGAACGCCAGGTAGTCGCGGAGCTTGCGCTCGAAAAGCTCGCCACCGATCGTCTGACCGTCCTTGAGGTACTCTTCGGCAAAGAATGTGAATTTCTTCTTGGGGTCGTCTTCCGGGAACCACGTCTTCTTCTTGTCGTCGGACATCGTGACGAACAACTCGTGCTGGTCGGCGGGCACCTTTTCGTAGCACACCCAGGGCGTCTTGCTGTCCTGCACGAACTTCTGCTGCAGGGTCGTCGGTTGCGTGGTGCTCGAGAGAACGACGTCTTTATCGCTCACGGCCTTCACCGCATATTCGCCCAGGTAGTTGCCCGGCGACTGCTCGTCGCCCTCTTCGAAGACATAGAGCAGCTTCTTGTCGAACTTGTCGGAGAAGCCGTCCTCGCTGCTGACGGCGATCTCCTCCCGGCCATCCTTGGCCATCTGGACGCTCTTCTTTTCGCACTTCGTCCAGATGCGTCCGCGGTTGGCCAACAGGCGGCCCAACTCGAAATGCAACTGCTCGGTCCCGACGCTCTTGTCTGGCAGCGGATGCTCGCGATCGGCGGTCCGCAAATCGACGATTTCCTGCTGCGTCGTATCGATTTTCTTTACGATCCGATCACTCAGGTCGGACCAATAGTAAAACGTCTTAACGGTCCGCACTGCGGCGTGAAGGAAGACCAGCGCCGCGGCAGCGAGACAACCAATAAGTAATTTATTCCATACGCTCATATGTTAGATGATATTCAGACAGAAATGGGGTGTCAAGCATTAACATTGCCTGACTTTCCGGCCCACATTACCACCCAGCCACGCGGGGGGTGGCATGCTATTTCAAACCGTTCTTCCGCAGCAGCTTCTGCCGCTCACCTTTGCTTTTGCGGCCATTGCGGCAGTCCACGGGAGCCTACACCAGATGAGGGGCCTATCGCAGCGGGTGTGCCGGCGCTCGCAAGCTCGCTTGTCACACCCTACGGCAGCACGATTTCCAACGGAGGATCGGTCAACTCGACCAGGCCGTAGTGCATGCTGCGCGAGAGCGGCCCGAATTGCGGCGGCTCCGCGCCCTGCAAGCCCAGCTTCCGCAGCGGATCCGTCATGCGGTCCGACATGTACCAGCAAGGCTTGCCGTCCTCCTGGCTGCGGACGACCAATCGGCCGGCGTCCAGGAAGACCTGCCCACGCGCCGGCACGCGCTCACGCACAGCCACCGGCCGCAACTCGGGAAACCCAAGCCGATACAGCGTCCCCTCGGTATTGCGCGGCGGGACCAAGTCGTCGATCCAGTAGAACGATCCTTCCGTCTCGCACAGCACGCATGCCCGTTGGGCATTGATGGCCGCAGAAAGCACTTCGACGTGTTGCCGCCGCGGATCGATCAGCAGCGGCCGCGCGCGCTGCTGCGGACCGAAACTGCGCGCGACCAGCACGCGCTGTTCCGCCGGGCCGGCGGCCGTGGGTGGTTGCGCGAGCACGCAGATTGCGCTGCAATGAAACGAAACGTCCGCGTCGCTCGATTGCCGCGGATCGTTGCCCGCCGGGAGCCGCCGCGCCACGTGAATCACGCGGAACGTCCTGCCGCCGGCGCGATCGAACTCGGCAAGCGCGACCCAGGTGCGATCTTCGTTCTGCCGGCCTTGCCGCTGGCCGCCCGAGTTGCCCAGCACGCAGGCCCTGCCCTGCCCTAATGCGGCCAGCGCGGCAACCAGTCCCGTCGCGGGCAAACCGTCGGCCGCGGTGAAGCACGTCGCTTGCCCGTCCGCGGGATCGATGACGGCCAGCAGCGGGCCGTCGCCGTGATGGCCGAAGACCCAATCGAAGCGTCCGTCGAACACCGCCTTGGGACCGTCGATTGCCAGGTCTTCCGCGATCGGCGCAGCCTGTCCGCGTTGCTTGACGAGGAAACAATGCCCCTGCGATATCAACAGGTCCTCACTTGGTCCGGCGGGCAGCCAACGATCGATCGGCGAGGCCAGCGGCACCGCCTGCCGACCGGACTCGCCGACAGCCAGTGCGATGGGCCGCACGACGACCGCGGTCTTGAGTGTCGATGGCTCGCCGGCCTGGTGCCCGCGCGGCGTGTTCGTTGCCGGTTGATCGGCGCGACGGATGGCCACCACGGCGGTGTCCGGCGCGCCGCGTTCCAGGAGCTCGCGAACACGGCCGATTTCCACTCTGGCCACGGTTTGCACGGTCTTGTTCGGCACGCCTTGCGCACCCTCCAGAAACTTGAGATAGGCTTGCAGTTGCCCACCGCCGGCGGTTCGCGGCGGCGGAACCGGAAAAATCTTGAGCCATTGCGTGGGGAAGAAAACGGGGACAGTCCCCATTTGTGCGCAGCACCCTGCGGGCCGTTCCGGCAAATGGGGACTGTCCCCGTTTTCTTCCCCCAGATAGGCGAACCGGCGGCAGAGGTCCAATTGCCGGCCGCAGAGGGCTTCATAGCGCTGGAGCCGCGGTTCGTCGTCCGACGCGAAACTCTTCTCCCAATAGTCGGTCGGATCGCCGCCCAGGCAAAACAGCGCCGCGTCCTGGACCAAGGCCGCAGACTTGGCCCGCAAGACCCGCTGGATCATGGCTTCTTCGTCCTCGCGACACGACTGCCAGGCCGCAACCACGTCGGGCGGGAAACGGCGGCCGGGCTGCGTCATCTGTGCGGTATGCATCGCCGCGTGGAAGCGGCGGAATCGGCCGCGAAGGAAGACCTCGGCGCTGGCGGCGTCCAGCTTCGTCTCCAGGACGAACGGCTCGGCGTGCCACAACTGCCGCCATCGCAGGGCGATCGCCTGCCGCGCCGCATCGCCCGGCTTGCCTTCGAGCAGCGTGTTGTCGATCAGATAAGCGAGTGCGGCCACCGCGTGGCCGTGCAGTTCGGGCTGCCGCGGCTTGAGCATCAGGCTGGCCTCGATCTGCGCCAGGGCCTCGCTACAGTAGCCCACATCAAGAAATGCCTTGGCTCCCGCGGCAAGCTGCCCTGCCTCGGCCGCTCCATCGGACGGGACGAGCGGAAACGTGCCTGCTTTGCCCAATAGCGCGACCGCGGCCTGCCGCAGTTCTCCTGCGGCATCGGCCGGGGCAACAGCGGCGCGTTGCCAGGCCCCAAGCGTCTTTCCGTCGCGCTGGGCGGTCAGGCTGAGCGAAAGCGTCTTCCGGCCGCCTGCAACCCCGGCGCGGTAACGTCCCAGGAGAACGATGGGTTGCGGCCGCGCGGCGCCGCCGCCTGCGATGGCCGTCTCGCGAGCGATGGCTTCGGCCTCTTCCAGGGCGACGACCACCACGCCGGGCCGTTGCAGGAGCGTCTGTTCGATGAGTCGCGCGTAGGCGGGCATGAGATAGTTGTCGTCGAACGAGAGGCCGTCGTCGACCAGCGGCGGCACGGAGACGATCGTCGTGACCTTCTCGCGGGTCTTGCCCAGCGAGCGGCGGACGATCGCGGTGACGGCCCGAACGGCCGCGTCGGCCGACTGGCCCGCTAGCGGCTGCACATCCAGACGAAGGCCCCGGCCCGTTTCGCATACCGAGACTTCCAGATGCGCGCGGGGCTTCGGCTGTTTGCGCAGCATGACCAGCAAGTCGGCCTTGAGCAGTTGGCCCAACGCTGCCCGCTGTGCCGTGGCCGCCGGCGCAAACATGGCTTGAAGCTGCTGTTCCTTGAGCACCTGGTCCACCGTCGTGCGGTCCAGCAACACGACATTCTCCACGCTGCCCAGCGATATCTCCAGCAAGGCGGCCAGGTCCTTCAACTCGGGCGATGGCGACGCGAGCACGGCCACACGCGTCGTTTCCGGCGCAGCCTGCGCCGACGGGCCAAGTCCCGCGATGGTCAGGCAGAGGGCTGCCGCGCAGAGTTGTTTGCTTACGTTCGACATCGGAAATGCAACCGGCCTTCGGCGCCGAATATGGGACAGGAATCACGAAGAGCGTACGCCCGCTATTGTAACAAGACGCAGGGCGGAATTCACGCATGAGGCGGCGCGGTGCAGTTGTTGGGTGGGTCAACGGGCACCGTCGGGACACCCGCGCGCGGGTCGGCATGGTCGGCTTCTAATAGGCTCCGTTCGGCAGCAAGAGCGAATAGGTCGTGCCGGGAATGCGGGTCCACTGGCAAGCGTCGGGCGGCGCGTTTTCGGCCACGATCGCGCGGACCCCTGCCTGGCGAAAACAGGCGACCGCTTCGGCCTGCACCGAGGGCGTGCTTTCCCAGAAGGTCGCGGCCGCGGCGGGCGGGATATCCGCCACGATGTGGTAGCGGCCCATCCGAGCCCAATTGGCCGCAAACGAGTTGCCGATGAAGCCTACCGCCGCCTCGGGCCCCACACCGCGTTGCTGAAGATGGCAGACGACGACGAAGTCGGCCTGCGCGACGGGCTGGATGCCCAGCACATCCGCGACGCATTTCCGGCCATCCTGGACGAGATCCGCGCCGATCGTCACCGCGAGGCTCAGCAGCACCGCCGCACTCCACCGCCGCAGCGATTCCATCCGGGCTGGAGCCGCCTGCAAATCCAACAGCAGTGCCAGGAATAGCAGCGGCAAGAAAGGCCCCACGTAACGCTCTTCCACGATCCCCACCGCCCCATAAACCCCCAGGCAAGCCAGTGCCGGCAGCAACAGGGGATACTGCCGCGTCAACAGCCCCCAGAAACCGGAAAAGAATTCCGCGAGACGCACCCTGCGCTTTGACCGCGCCACCGCGTACAAGACAAGCATTGCCAGCGTGCAAGGCATAACGTACAGGCCCAAGACGTTGACGTATTCAAGCAGGGCCGTACGAATCGCCGAGAACTGTTTGGTCAGGCTGACCCGCACCGGCACGCCCTCGTACCAGTAGCTCGGGTCGAAGTGAAGCGGATACGTGCCCATGCCGGCACGGGCGAATTCAAAAACGGGGGGGGTGACCAGGAGGACTCGCGGTGTATTAAGCGGCCGCCGACCCGAGTTGTCGCCAAGAAAGTGGTCGCCCGGTACCTTCTCCACCCACCAGAGATAATTCAGCTTGCCGCTGTCACTGAAGGTGAGACGCCCCTTGCTTGCCGAGAGGACCGCGACGAAACTGCCCGCCACCACCGTAAACACCAGTGCCGCGGGCAACAAGGCGCGCAGCGCCTGGCGCAGGCTGCCGGCAGCCAACGCTGCGGCCGTCAGAAAAACAAACGCCAGGGGGAACATCACTCCCTTGGCCAGATAACCCAACGCGAGCACCAACCCCAAAAGGGCCGAGGCCAACGGCCGCGGCCCTTGGCGGTGCAGCCGCAAGAGCAACGCGGCCGCCAGGTACACGGCCAGCGCCACGCACATGTCGGGCGTCACCAAGGAAACCTTGATTAATCTCAGCGTGATCCAGATGAAGAAGCAGTAGGCAAGCCCGGTTAGAGCCCACTCGGGCAAAAAGCCGGTCGTGCCGCCGGCCGCCCGCCGCTGTTGCCGCTGGCAGAGGACAGCCTCGTGGAGCAGCCACTCGAAGGCGGTCAGCGCCAGCAGAAAAATGGCGAAATTCAAGCCATGGACCGCGGCGAATTCATAGCGCGGAGCAGGCCGCAGCAGGCCCAGCGTGCCGGCAATGAGCCAAGAATACAGGGGGCTCCAGTGGCCGTTGACGGCTTGGGACCACGGGCCGTTTCGCCAAGCGTCGGCCAGGTCGAGGTAAGAAACGCCGTCCGGGTTCATGTAGTGGCGCGTCAGCCAGGCGTGCAGGCCGCACACGACAATCGCCAGCAGCCGCCAGAAATGCCTGCACCGCGGAGATTCCAGCGCCTGCTGCATCCGCGTCCAGGTTGCCGCAATCCTCGCCCCTGCTCCGAGCCAACTGTCCACGATGGAAACCACTCCTGTCCTCGATCCTCCTTAACGGCAAGTCCGCGTCCGCCGGCCGTTGGCAATCAACTCTTCGTACAACTCCAGATGCCGCAGGGCGATGTCGCGCCAGTCGAATGCCCGGACAAACTGCCGGGCGGCGTTGCCCATCGCATCTGCGCGGACCGGGTCGCGGACCAGCCGCTCGATCGCCTCGGCCAGACGCGGGGGCGACTCGGGCGGCACGAGCCCGCCTGTCACCTCCGGCCGTACGAGATCGGCAAGGCCGCGCAACTGCGTGGCGATGACCGGCCGTCCGGCGGCAAAGCTTTCCACCGCCACGACGCCGAAGGCTTCGTAGGTCCGCGAGGGAACGACCATGCACAGGCTGTTTTGCAGCAGCCAGAGTTTCTGCAGGCCGGCGGTTTGGCCGACGAAGTGAACTTGCCCTGACAGGCCGAGCCGCGAGGTCAGGGTCTCCAGCGCCGGCCGTTCCGGCCCTCGTCCCGCCACCAGCAGTTCGAGATCGCATCGGCCGCGGAGCAAAGCCAGCGCCTCCAGTAATACGTCGATCCCCTTTTGCTGTACGATCCGGCCCAGGAAGAGCAGATACGATTTTGGACGGATCGATACGGGGAGGCACGCGGGACGCATCGCCGGCACGGTAAAGGACACGACGTCGACGCCATTGGGAATCCGCACGATCTGCCGCAGGTCCGGACACATCTCGCGGAGCCGCCGGGCCGTATAGTTGCTGATGGCCACCGCGGCGTCGGCCCGCTGCAAGGCCAGGCAGTATCGCCCGCGGACACCGGGCTTGCGCTCGTAGAGGCCCTGCGGCGCCAGGTCGTCGCCGTGGCTGGTGATGACCAGCGGCAGATGGCGGACGGCCTTGCAGCACGCGCCCACGTAGCCTGCCGGATAGGTGCCGTGGCAGTGAATCACGTCAAAGCCGTGTTCGCGATGCAGCCGATCCATCCAGCGGCCATACCACGACAAAAACCAGTGCGTCGAGAGGTAGCGCGGATGCCAGGCCACCGGATAGGGCACCGAGGTCGCGTCGAACGGGCCCTGCGACCCGCGCCAGGGAGCCAGCACAACCGGCTCGTGCCCCAGTGCCAGGAACTGCCGGGCCAGAGCATCGACGACGATTTCTTGTCCGCCCAGCTTGGGCAGCGCCGTGTTCGTGTACATGCAGATACGCATAACCCGGCCCTCGTCATGCCGCGCGGAGCTTCTGTCCGGCAATCTGCTGATAGATCGACAAGATTTCGTCGCAGTTGCGGTCGAGCGTATGTTTCAAGGCCAGCTTGCGTGCCGCTTCGCCCATCCGCTGGCGCACTGCGGCGTCCAGCAGCGGGCGCAGCGCGGAGGCCAACTCGGCGTCGTCGGCCGGATCGGCGATCACACTGCCGTCGACGCCTTCGGTGAGCAGTTCGGCGGCGCCGTTGAAGCGGGTCGTGACGCTGGGCAGTCCGCTGGCCGCCGCCTCGGAGATGCTCAGGCTGCACGGATCGTAGAAGGTGGGCAGCACGAAGACGTCGGCCGCGGCGTAGTAGGGCACCGGGTCGTCGGCCGCGCCGGCGTGGATCACGAGGCTGTCGGGGGTTTCGGCGGTGGTGGCCCGCTGGCGTCGCTTGCCGCCCACGACGAGCAGCCGCACCGGGGCGCCTTCGGCCGCCAGCCGCCGCGCGGCCCGAACCGCGGTCGATAGTCCCTTGCGCTGGTAATCGTGGCCCACGAACAGCAACAGCACCTCGTCGTCGCAGACATGCAGGCGCTCGCGGACTTCCTCCCGCCAACGAGCCCGGTGCGCCGGCGAGAAACGCTCGTTGTCGGCGCCGTGGTAGACCAGGCGGATTTGTTCGTCGGACACGTCGTGATAGCGCTGGTAGTCGCGGGCGCACATCTTCGAGACGGCGATCACGATCCGCCGGGGATCGCCGTACTGCCGGGACATGAGGCGGCGGAAGTCGCGGTAGCGGGGCAGCAACCGCAGCATGGCCCGCTTCCAGGGCCGCTGCCAGGGCGGCAGCAACAGCAGCTTCTGCTCCCACTGCGCCAGCCGCGAACCGTCTTCCGACTGCAACACGTGATTGTGCCAGCCCAGGCCGATGTCGTGGACCATATCGACGTTCAACCGCCGCAGCACCGCTTCGGCCGCGGAGGCCTTGTGCAGCACGTTGCGGATCGGACCGAGCGCGTGCGGCACGACGTCCAGCGCGGCCGCCGGGCCGTTCACGCCCTGCGCCACGACGTGTACCTCGTGACCCCGCGCCAGCAGTCCGCAGGCATGCTGGTAGGTCCACTGTTCCGCGCCGCCGCGGCGCGGGTCCAAATGATCGATGACCAGAGCGATTCTCATGGTTCCACTCCTGAGGGCAAAATGTCCAGCGCGCTCGTAGTCCCGGCTTCAGCCGGCGCCCCTGCGGGATTCCGGCTAAAGCCGGTACTACGAGCGCCATGTTCCGCGCGCATCCGTCCGGCGAACACCTGGTAACCGTGGGGCAATCCGCCGCGGCGATCGAGGATGTCGCGATAAATCTCTAGAATCTGATCGACGTTCCGCTGGAACGTATGTTGCAATATCGTCCGCCGGGCGGCCGCTCCCAGCCGCTGCCGCATGGCATCGTCGAGCAGCGTCCGCATGGCCGCGGCCAGCGCGTTGTCGTCCGCCGGATCGTCGATCAGCAACACGTCTTCGCCTTCGACGAACATCTCGCTGGCCCCGTTGTAGCGGCTGGTGATCAGCGGCAGTCCGCAAGCGGCCGCTTCCAGCACGACGAGGCTGCACGGGTCGTAGTAGGTCGGATGAACGTAGCAGTCGGCTGCGGCGTAATAGGGCAGTGGATCCTCGACCCGGCCGGCGAACACAACTTGTTCGCCGAGGCCGCAGCGTGCGACCTGCCGCTGCCAGGAGTCGATGTGTTTGCCGCCCACGATCACCAACCGCACGTCGCGCCCAACGCTCCGCAAGCGGCGCATCGCGCGCAGCAGCGTGGTCACGCCTTTGAGGCGGAAGTTATGTGCGACGATCAGCGCCGCGACCGTGTCGTGCGCCAATCCCAGCCGCCGCCGGGCGGCATCGCGATGTGGCCGGCAACGCTCGGGCGAGAATCGCTCGCAATCGACACCGTTATAGACCAGGCGGATGCGATCGGGCTCGACCCCGTGGAAACGCCGGAAATCGGCCGCCGACGTCCGCGACAAGGCCAGCACGATCTGCCCGTGATCGGCATACTGCCGCGCCATCAAGTCGCGAAACGTGCGGTGCCGCGGCAGCAAGCGGTTCGCCATCCGCTTCAGTCCGCGAAGCCAGGATGGCAGGAACAACAGCTTCCTCTCGGCGCTGGCCGCCATCGACCCGCCGTGCGGATGAAAGACGTCGCAGTACCAGCCCATGCCCATGTCATGCACGATATCCAGGGCCAGCGGCTCAAGCACGCTCCGCACCGCTTCGGCGAAGACCACGGGCGAGGGATCACACTGTACCGGATGATAGGCGATAGGCAATTGCCGGGCCTTGGCCGCGCAGCTCCGGGCGACGATGTGGACCTCGTGGCCCAACTCCAGCAGACGCTGGGTGAAGGCCCAGGTCCACTGTTCGCGCCCGCCGCGGGCCGGATCGAATTGCTCCAGGACCAGCCCGATTCTCATGACTTATGCCTCGTTGCGGGGAGCGGGGTGCCCGGCCCCTTCCTTCCCATGAAAAAACGGGGACAGTCCCCATTTGCCGGAACGGCCCGGAGGGTGCTTCGCACAAATGGGGACTGTCCCCGTTTTTTCATACGACGACGGATCGCAGAAAGTTTCGCAAGCACCGCGCGGACCAGCCGCTTGTCTTGCCAGCGGAGCTTCTTCACTCCCAGGTATGTCCGCAGGAACAGGATCTTTTCGCGGCAGCCGACCTGCTCGTCGGGCGACATGCTGGCCAATTGGGCCAGGTCCTTGACGATCCAGCGCCGGCGGAACCATCGCCGCCGCTGCACCCGCTGCAAATCGATCAGGCGGACGTCGAAGCAATCCGGCGACGTTTCCTTGGCCAGGAAGTGGCAGCAGTAGAAGTCGCGGTGGTTGAATCCGGCCGCGTGGAACCGCCGCGCGATATCGGCCACTTGCACGATCAGGCGGCGCAGGGAGGCGTGAGGCGTGAGGCGTGAGGCGTGAGGCGAACCACGGCCTACGCCCCACGCCCCACGCTTCACGTCTGCGAACCGCCGCGCGATGAGGTCCTGAAGCTCGCAATAGCCTTGCAGTTCCTCGCTGAGGAGAAACGATTCCAGGCGGCCGTCGGCGTGCAGTTTTTCGCCAAAGGCGGTCAACGGCATGACCTCGATGCCCAGCGACCGCAGCGCGATCGCGTTTTCCGCTTCGACGCGGCCGGGGCTTGCCGGCGGGACGAGGCCCAACGCAGCAGCCATCCGCGTCCACCAGGTCCGCGCGCGGTGTTTCTTCAGGTACATGCCGATGGTAGCAGGCACGCTCCGAGTGCCGTCCGCCTTGCCGTCTGCCTCTAAGCGGACGGCACACAGAGTGTGCCTGCTACTTTCCAGATACCAGTTCTCGCGGTCGGCCAGCACGCGCAAACATCGCCCGGCGGTGGTGGCCATGACCTGATCGAAAGTCGCAAGCCCTGCCTGCTCCAAGCTCGCACCGCAGCGATCGTCAATCCACATCGTTGTCATGCGAGTTTCCCCTTCATGCGGCCTTGACCGTCGTCGTTTGCAGCAGTTCGGCCACTTCGTCCAACACGCGGTCCGGCAAGAGGTCCCGCATGCAGCGATGATGCCCCAGCGGACAATCGCGTTGGCCGCAGCCCAGGCAATCCAGGTCCGTGCGCAACATGCAACCCTGGACGCTCGGGTTTTCGATCCACGCCGGCAGCGTCGGTCCCAGCAGCGTAACCACCGGCAAGCCCAAGGCGGCCGCCATGTGCCGCGGGCCGCTGTCGGTCGAGACCATCAGCCGACAGCGGGCCAGGCAGCCTTTGGCAAGCCCCAGGCCCCCGGCTTGCGCGGCCAGCGAAAAAACCCGCGATGAGCCGCTCTGCGCGGCGATCTGGCGGGCCGCGTCGCGCTCGCCCGGACCGCAAAACACCAGCACGTCGTGATCGAGTTTGGCGACGATCTGCCGGGCCAGCTCCGCACAATGCTCGGCTGGCCAGAGCTTGGCTGCGCCGAAGGCCCCCGTCGAGTTCAAGGCCACGACCCGGCCATCGCTCCGCAGCCCCAGGTCGCGCCACACCCGCGCCGCTTGTTCGCTTTCGGCCGCCGTGACCGTCAATTCCAATCGCGGCGATTCATCGGGGCAACCGACCTCGCGGGCCAGCGACAAGTAACTTTCGACCATCGGCATGGGCCGCCAACGGCGACCATGCAAATGCGGCGGTACGCGGTGGGTCAAGAACCACGAGCGGCCGTCGCGGGCGTAGCCCACACGCTGCTTCGCGCCGCCCAACCAAGCCAACACGGCCGTGTGCAACGAGTTGGTCAGCAACAGGGCCATATCGAAACGCTCGCGCCGCAAGCGGGCGAGCAAAGCCAAGCGGCTGTATTCCTTGCGGCCCGAGCGGGGATCGAAATGGCATTGCTCATCGATCCAGAAAGTTCCGGCTAATAATTCGCCCAGTTGCGGGCGCAGTATACCCACGATCCGTGCCGCGGAGCCGAAATTCCGCCGCACGGCCCTCAATGTGGGAGTGGCCATGACCATGTCTCCCACCCAGTTAGGGAGGAAGATTGCGATATTCATCGCGGGAAGATACAAAAGCTGGCGATTCGACGCAATGTCAACCGGCCCGGCTTACTTCCCCTTGATCTGCTTCTCCACCCACGTCTCATCCTTCAGATAGTGCTTCGCCCGCAAGATGACCTCGGGGTCCTTGCTGAGCGCGATCACCTTGTCGAGGGCCTTGCCGAACTCGGCCTTGTTGGGCTGCCGTAAGACCTTGTGGTGGGCCAGTTCGACGACCGTCTCGCAGGCGATCTGCGTGAACTTGGGCTGGTCCATGTAGGGCGCGACGAAGCGGAGCGTCTCCAGCGAACGGACCGCGCGGGCACGCTTGATGACCGCCGCCCGCTGCTGGTCGCTGGAGGCCAGTTCCATGGCTTTCTTGAGCATCTCCAAACGCTCGGCGTCGCTACGGCCGTCGGGCAAGGGAGCGACACGGATCAAGGCCCCGAGGAGTTCCTTCCGCAAGTCTGCGCGGTCCAACTTCTCCGGCTTTTCGTGGGGCTGATCGATCCCCTGGATAAGTTCGACCAACTGCGGCGCGACGCTGCCGTCGGGCCAGTTGCACAGCGCCATCTCTGCGGCCAAGTGATGTACAGGGTCAGTGTCGGCCAGGGCCGCGTCAACGACTTTCAGTGCCGAGGGACCGCCGATCCGGCCCAATGCGGGAAGCAGTAGCGTCTTGTCGTTTTCGCTCATGCCGTCCATGACCTTCAGCAGCGGCAGCGCCGGGTCGGTATTCTTCGGGTCGCGCCGCGCAATCACCGCCAGCGATTTCGCGGCCTCGTCATAAGAGGCGGTATCCTTGGCATCAAGGATTTCGCGGGCCAGCTTGGCGATCAACTCGGGGCCGGCCAATTGGCCCAGGGCCTCCAGGGCGGCCGCGCGGACCTTGGCGTCGCTGTCCTTGGAGGCTTCCAGCAACGTGGGCACGCTGTCGATGGCGTGCCGGGCGACGAACAACTGCAAGAGCTTGACGCGCACCGCGGGCGGGGCCGACTTCATGGCCGCCGCGAGGGCCGCATTCACGCCGTCGCCGTGCAGCCGCGTTAGCGCATCGACGGCGTCCTTCTGATGTTTCTCACCGGCTAGCAGTCCAACCAACCGCGGCACGTCTTCCTTGTCACCAAGCGATCCCAGGGCACGGATCGCCGCGCCGCGGACCTCGCCCTGCGCATCTTTGAGCAAATCGAGCACGGCCGGCTTGGCCGCCGCGTCGCCGCGTCCGGCCAGCGCGCCGAGCAGGCCCACCTGGGCATCCGCGTCGAGCTTGGGTAGCAGGGCCGCAAAACGCCGCGTCGCCTCCGCGCCCTTCGCTTCGTCGCGGACCTGTTCCAGTCCCACCGCGCGGACGTCCTTGTCCTTGTCGGAGACCAGGTTGATCACGGTTTGCACCACATCGTCGTCCGCACGGGCCGGGGCGGAGAGAAGCGGGACGAAGGTCAACACAAAGGCGAGGGACGAAACGAGTAGTGCGTTGCGGTTCATGGTCTTGTGAAAATGCGTTCGACGTAATGGATAGATAAACGACTGGGTACTGAGTACCCGGTACCCAGTACCCAGTCTTAAAAGTCTGCTGCTCTTGGTTTATTTGCCACTGGCCAACAACAGCCCGCGGGTGGCGGCGAGCTTGATGCTCTTCACGGGGCAGGCCAATAGCGATGTGTAAACCGCTTTGGCTGCCGCATGATCGCCGGCGGCCAGAAGCCGCTCCGCGGCGGTCAGGCGGGCGTCTGCCATGCGCATCTTGACGGTCTCCGCTGCCGGCTTGGCGTCTTTCAGGGCCTTGGCCGATTCGGCGGTGCCGATGTCGCCCAGGGCGGTGGCTGCGGCCAGCGCGACGAGCGGATCGCTGTCACCCAGCAGGGCGGCCAGATCAGCAATGCTCGCCACGTCACGGCGGGCACCGAGCGAGCCGACGACGCCGGCCTTCTCCGTGCCGCTGGTCTTGGACAAAGCCTCACGCAGGGCCTGGGCCGCTTCGGGCGTGGAAATCCGCTCCAGGGCATAGCGGGCCATGTGCGAAAGCTCCTTCTCCGGAAGCAGCGCTGCCAACGCCGGCACCGAGGCGGCCGTGCCGATGATCGTCAGCTTGCGGCAGGCGTAATCCTTGGCCGCGCGGGGGGCCTTCGTGGGCAGCACCTCAGCCAGACGGGTCTCCAGGTCCTTGCGGGCGTCCGTGTTGCCATAGCTGGCGGGCACGGCATCTTCGATCGCGCCGAGCATGTCGTGGAATTGCTTGGGGTCTTCGCCCCAAGTGAAGGTCTTCAGGGTCTCAAAGGCCTTGTCCAGCGCGGCCGGATCGGGAGCGCCCTTGTACTGAAAGACCGGAGCCTTCGGCCCGGCCGGCTTCTTGGTCTTGGCCTCGGCGACAGTCGCTGCGCCCAGCACCGCGGCCGCCAGACCCACTTGCGTCAATGTTTGATTCTGCATGGTTATTGTCTTTCTATGTGTTGGTTGTCTTGGGGTGGCCGGGGTTGCCTACAGCGTCCACGGCTCGCGGCGGGCGCGATCGACCAGGCGGTTGGCTTCCTCGTCGCCGGGGAACTCGTTCTTGACCCCGTCCCACTTCAGCGAACGCTTGAGCTGATAGGCAATGTTGCCCAGGTGACAGACCGCGGCGGTGTGCGTGGCCAGTTCGACGTCGCGGAAGGGCTTCTCGCGGGTCTTGACGCATTCGATGAAATCGCCGTAGATGCCGCCCTGGCCCTTGTAGGTCGGAACGGTCTTGGGCGCTTTCTTCTCGCCCGGCGTGCCTTCGACCTGGAGGTTGCCGCAGCCCGGCTTGTTGTGGGTCAACTCGATGCCGTTGGGATAGCGGTAGGTCAGCCATTCCTTGCCGTCGTCGTTATGGTAGGTGACCTCCGCGGGTTCCAACTCGCGGCAATCGATGGCGAAGACCGCGCCGCCGAAGTGGTGCGCGCCCCAGTCGGTCATGCCGCCGCCCGAGTAATCGGAGAACGAGCGCCAGCAGGTGCCATTGATGTTGTAGCTGCCGCTGCAACGATAGGGATGGTACGGCGCCCACGGCGCGGGGCCGAGCCACATGTTCCAATCGAAGCCGGCCGGAATGGGCTCACTGCCGATGTAGGAAAGCATCGGCAGCGGACCGACGTTGACGTTGATCGACTTGATCTTGCCCAACTCGCCGCTCCAGCACTGGTTGACGACGCCACGATAATCTTCCAGCACGCGCTGGCTGCCGCCGGAAACAACGCGGCCATAGCGCCGCGCGGCCGCCACCGCCAATGGGCCTTCGTGCAAGGTGCGGGTTTCGGGCTTCTGGCAATAGACGTCCTTACCGTGGCGGCAGGCCTCGATCATGATCAGGATATGCCAGTGGTCCGGCGTAGCGATATGCACCGCGTCGATATCCTTGCGGGCCAGCAACTCGCGAAAGTCGGTGTACGGCTTGCAGTCCTGGTTGTGGTAATGACCGTTGGCCCGATTCAGCGCGTTGTTGCGGTGCTCCGGGTTGACGTCGCAGACGGCCACGTACTGCACGTCGCCGCGGCCCAGGTATGCGCCCTGGTCGCCGGAGCCTTGGTTACCGATGCCGATGCCGCCCATCACGATGCGGTTGCTGGGCGCGGGGCGGTCGGGGGCGCCGAGGACCGAGCCGGGCACCAGATAGGGGCAGGCCACCGCGGTGACCGCCGCAGCCTTGAGAAAGTCTCGCCGATTGGCATGTTGTTTCATGGAAGTCCTTCCTTTGTTGAAGCACGCAAGAGCCGGCCCGCGGGCACATGTCACACGACGGACCGAAGAAACCAGGTTGGCTAAAGGTGGGCCGAATCCGACGGAGGTCAACGCCGGGTGAATCGCGGCATCGCGGCGGCATTCGGATATGCTACAAGATAGACAGAGGAAGGAAGGTTGTCAACTATATCAGCAATTCCACCACCCCTAGCACCAGCAGGCCCACGCTCACCACCGCGTTGACGTGAAAAAAGGCCCGATTCACGCGGCTCAAGTCGTCCGGCCGCACCAGCCAGTGCTCATAGACCAGCAGCAAACCGATTGCCCCCACACCGGTCAGATAGATTGCGCCGAAAGGCGGAAAGACCCAGTGCAGCAGGACCAGCAGCCCGAGCATGGCGAAATGGCACCCGGCCGCCAGGCGCAACGCCGCGGGTATGCCGATCCGCGCGGGCAAGCTGTGCAGCCGCATTTCGACGTCGAAGGCATAGTCCTGGCAGGCGTAAATAATATCGAATCCGGCCACCCACAGGGCCACCGCCGCGCTGAGCACCAGCGGCGGCAGGGCCATCTCCCTCCGCAGCACCACCCATACCGCCGACGGCGCCAGGGCCAGGGCCGCGCCCAGCCAGAGGTGCGCCAGCGACGTGAAGCGTTTGGCATAGCTGTAGCCGAAGAGGAACGCCAGCACCGGCACGGAGGCGGCCAGCGGAATCCAGTTGGGCAGGAAGAGCAGCGTTGCCGCCACAAAGCCCAGCGAGCAGGCGATCGTGAAAATCCACACACCGCCCACGCTCAGCACGCCGGCAGGCAAATGCCGCTCGCGGGTCCGCGGGTTCAAGGCGTCGATCCGCCGGTCGGCCAGGCGGTTGAAGGCCATCGCCGCGCTGCGGGCGGTGACCATGCAGACGAGAATGCCCAGCAGATCGAGCCAGCGGAAGCCGATCGGCGGCATCGCGTGGAGGTTCAGCGCCCAGGCCATCGCCGCCGCCAGCAGCGCAAAGGGCAGCGCGAAGAGCGTGTGGCTGAAACGGATCATCTCCAGAAGGTGGCGAAGGTGGCGGAGCATGGGAAACCGAAAGAAGAGATTCTCAAAACTTCCGCTTTCTCCAATAACCGGGTCGGCGACGTCCGTGCGCGACTGCCATCAGTCGAATCGCGACTTCGCCTTCCGCATAGAAAACAACGAAGGGAAAGCGGCGGGCTACGACGAAGCGGAATTTGGTTCTTCCGTAGCGGGAGCCCGCCTGGGGATTATTCTGAATTCGCTGGACAGCGTCCTCGATCGCGGTCCGAAATTCCGCCCCTAAACCACCCTTACGTTCTTCGTACCAGGCAGCGGCCTCGTCAAACTCGGCGACAGCCAGATCGTGAAAAACGACCGGCCTCATGGGTACTTCTTTCGCATCTCAGCGAAGACATCTTCGGCAGGAACGCCGGTAACGGTTCCGCCCTCCATGTCTTGCCACCTCCGCTCCAACTCGGCTTCCCATGCCGTCTGGACGTCGTTTTCGTCCTCGTCATCCAAGGAACGAATAAGATAATATGCCAGATCGGCGCGCTCTTCCGCCGCAAGTTGCGAGAGTTCCGCCTTGAGTTTTTCAGCCATTTCGGTCATTCGCATTGCTACCTTTCTGAAACACTATACCCCTGCCAACTGCACCGTCAATTCCGGTGATAAATCCCGCCGCGAGCGGCAGGGCGAAACCGTCTCTTGCCGCCATGCTCTTTACTCCGCTCCACCCCAGCGGTGGATCAGTGAGTTGCGAATGCCAAGCTGATCGAGCACCCGCGCGACCACGAAATCAATCAGGTCGCTGATCGTCTTCACGCCGTGATAGAAGCCGGGCATGGCAGGCAGGATCACCGCGCCGTATTCCGCGGCGCGCTTCATGTTGTCCAGCACCGTCAAGGAGAGCGGCGTCTCGCGCGTCACCAGGATCAGCTTGCGGCGCTCCTTGAAGTGGACCTCGGCCGTGCGGTGGATCAAGTTGGCGCTGGTGCCGTGGACGATCGCGCTGAGCGTGCCGCTGGAACAGGGACAGATCACCATGCCGTCGGTCAGGAACGAACCGCTGGCGATGGCGCCCATGTAATCGCGATAGTGGTAATAGGTCAGCTTGCCTTCCTCGCCCGAGCCCACCGCCAGCACGTTGCTCTCGTCGCTGGCAATGCCGGACATGGCCCGGAGCACCTGCAACTTGCGGTCCTTGGGCTTCGAGCCGATGTCCATCATCAGCATCGAAGGCGAAAAGTTGTCCAGATCGACGGTCAGGTCCAGTTCCTGCTTGAAGACCGTCTGGGCGGCAGGGCTGATGATCAAGTGGATGTCGCAACCGGCAGCATGGAGCACCTCCAGCAGCCGCGTGGCATAGACGGCGCCGCTGGCCCCGGTAATGGCGACAACGATGTTCTTCTTCATGGTGCGTCACCCCTGCTTGTAGCCCACGTACAACGTGGCGATTCCCAGCGTGAAGCGGTGGAACTCGACCCGCGACAGTCCGGCCGCCTGCATCCGCGCAACCAGTTCCTCGCCCTGCGGGAACTGGGTCACGCTGGCCGGAAGATAATTATAAGCTGACTGGTCATTTTTCGCCAATGCCTGACCCACCCGCGGCAGCACCCGGCGAAAATACCAGCGATAGATGGTCCCCAGCGGCCAGAGCGTCGGCATGCTGAACTCCAGTACGGCCACGCTTCCGCCGGGGCGGCAAACGCGGACCATCTCCGCCAGCCCGCGGTCGGTGTCGCTCACGTTTCGCAGCCCAAACGCCACGCAGACGATCTGGAACGTATCGGCGGCGAACGGCAACTGCTGCGTGTCAGCCTCCCGCCAGGAGATGTGTCCTTCGGCCCCGGCACGGCGGCCTTTTCGCTCGGCCAGCACGAGCATCGGCTGGCAGAAGTCGGTGGCCACAACCTGCGCCGTTCGGCCGCTGGCCTTCCAGTAGGCCAGGGCCAGATCGCCGGTGCCGGTGCAGACATCGAGGATCGGTCCGCCGTCGGGCCGGGGCGGTACCAGCCGTACCGTCCGCCAGCGCCAGTAGAGATCGGTCCCCAACGACAGCAAATGGTTCAACAAGTCGTAGCGGCCGGCGATCTGGCCGAACATCCGCCGCACGCGCTCGGAAGACTTATCGACATTGCCGGGAGAGTTCTCGCTGTCGTCGCTCATAGGCTCGGCTCCGGGCCAAGGCCATACTCGGCCCAGCGATCGCCGACGAGTTTCTCGATGTCATCGTCTGTCGCCGGATGAGCGGCGTGCGGCGTGCGGCCCTCGCCGGCAAGATTCCGCGTGGCGTCGACCGCCAGGCGGCGGTTGAGCTCGCCCCAAGCCGAAGTCGGGTCGAGCGGATCGCCAGGACCGGCCAACTCCCACACGTCGTCCGTGCAGTGCGCCTCGCGAGCAACGGCCGCCAGCACCTGTTCCGCGTCGCGCACGTCAATGTCGGCATCGACCACGACCAACAAGCGCGCAAATGCAAAGGGCCGCATGCCCCAGGCCGCGGTCGCTACCTGTCGGGCCTGACCCGCGTAGGTCTTGCGAATTGCCAGCACCGCCACGTGGCGGGCGCCGCCCGAGGGCGGCAGATCGACATCGACCAACTCGGGGATTCGCAGTTTCAGATAGGGAAGAAACAGTTGCGCCGCCAACCGGTCGCGTAAGAAGCACTCGTTGCCGACGCCCGGTACCATCGCCGGGAAGACGCGATTGGCCCGGTGCGTCAGGGCCGTCACGTGCAGCACATGGCCGGGCCGGCCGCTCAGGACCTGGCCCATCAGCGAAAGCCGCGGTCCCGTGGAGACCGCGGGCTCGGCCGGCTCGATATGGCCCTCGATGATGAAGTCCGATTCGGCCGGCACGAGCAGATCGATGCTGCGGCAGCCGACCGCATCGAGCGGCTTTTCTCGCAGCAGTCCCGCCAGCCCCAGCGGATCGACGGCCGAAGGCAGCGGGGCCGCGGCGGCCAGTTGCACGGCCGGATCACCGCCGAGCACCACCGCGACCGGCATCCGCCCGCCGCGGTTGCCATATTCGCCCACGAGCCGGGCCGGATCGGCCATCTCCGACCACGCGACGACCGCGGTATCGCGGCCGGTGACTTGCAGGTCGCCTCGCAGGAAAACCTGGGCGTGCGTATCCGGCGCGGCGGAGAGGATAACCGCGGAGTGAATCACGGGCGAGGCCGCTTGCGGTAGCGGGAGTTCGAGCAGATCGATATCGCTGCCGATGCGGACGATTTGCTGGCAGGCCGCCGACTTGACGCGGTTGGCCATGGTCGCCATGTGCTTGCCGCCGAAGCCGAGGCGTTCCAGCCAGCCTTCGCCGCCGCCGGCATGGATCGCGCGATCGACGCGCGCGGCCGCCTCTTCCATCGACTCCGCGCCCAACGCCCGCAGGACCCGCGATTCGCTGCCCAGCAAGTTCGTCAGCAGCGGCACGTCGTGTCCGCGCACGCTACGGAACAGCAGCGCCGGGCCGCCTTGGCGGGCCACGCGGCGGGTCACCTCCGCGGCCTCTCCGCAGGGATCAACCTCGGCATCGACAGCGGCCAGCTCCCCTGCCCGCCCCAGGTCTTCCAGAAAATCGGCCAAGGTTCGATGCGGCATTACTCCTTGCCCTTCATCGGATGCCGCCGGAAGAATTCCCACATCAGGTCGTTGGCCGAGATGTTCTTCGTCGCCTTGCCCAGGAATTCGCTCTTGATATCGCAGCCGGGCCAGTTATGGCCGCCGCCGTGGATCACGAACAAGACCACTTCGGCGCCGTCCTTGCCGGGACCGTAGGTCTTGCGCTCGACCCGCGTGCCGTCGTCGAACTTCTTCGGCTCGTCCGCGACCTTGGGCTTCTTGGGACAGCCGTCGGCCTTGACCCACGCGGCAATGGAATGATCGACGGAATAGAAGTTGACCGCGGCCAGCGTCCGCACGCCGGGACCGCCTTGGAGCGGCACGAACTTGTCGTCCGTGCCGTGAAAGTGCATCACGGAAACCGGCCGCTTGGGATGACACTTCACCAGGCCCATCGGCCCCGACACCGGGGCGATCGCGGCGATACGGTCGGAGAGTTCGGAGGCCAAGCGGTAGCACATCATGCCGCCGTTGGAAATGCCCGTGGCATAGACCCGCTTCGCATCGACGTTGAGCCGCTTGGCCAGGTCGTCGAGCAAGGCCCGCGTGAAGCCCACGTCATCCACGTTGTCGGCCTCGGCCGAGCCGCAGCAGTTGCCCGCGTTCCAGGTCAACAAAGGCGCCAACTGGCCCGTGCCGTTAGGATAGACGGCGATGAACCCCTCCTTGTCGGCCTTGTCGTTGAGCCCGGTCAAGCGGACGGTGATCGCAGCGTCGGTCATCGCGCCATGATAAACCAGCACCACGGGCGTCGGCTTCTTGGCGTCGTACTGGGGCGGGACATGCACCAGGTAGGTGCGGTCCAAGCCGCCGTACTTGAGTTTTTGCACGTGGTCGCCCGCGGCAAGCGGACCGGCGGCGAGCACGGCGGTAAGGGCCAGATATAGAAGATTCATCACCGAATTATACCCTCTCGATCTATGTTGCGAAACATGGTATGATGGGGGCTCGCCGGGCGGAAGCGACGGCGATACACCTCCACCCCAGAACTTGCGAGCATTTCATGGCCGAAGAACCGTTGATTGCCGTATTCGTCGATTTCGAGAACCTGGCCATCGGTGTCCGCGATATGAAGGCCGGAAGGTTCCAGATTCAGTTGGTCCTCAAGCGACTGCTGGAGAAGGGCCGCATCGTCT
>Ga0302320_10007530_pt1 | contig 23957 bp, 11 predicted proteins | sample Bog_T0_3_FD_202130 | JGI IMG/M metagenome (GOLD analysis project Ga0302320, IMG submission 202130) | Peat permafrost microbial communities from Stordalen Mire near Abisko, Sweden - Bog_T0_3 | ecosystem: Environmental > Terrestrial > Soil > Wetlands > Peat | place: Sweden: Abisko, Stordalen Mire...
CCGGCCGGGAGGCCGGCGCTACAAATTCGTTGACGCGCCTTGTGGGAGGTGTGGGCTAGATCTGATCGTGCCTTTCCACGACTACGACGTTGGGGTTTTGGCGTGCGGCTGCTTCATCCGCTGCGTTCGATGCTCTGACGTTGGCCTGAACATCGCGGGCGGCATCTTTCGTTTTGCCCCAGGCATTTTGAACCTTGCCCTTGACCTGTTGAACGGCGCCTTCGACCTGGGTCCTGGTGTCGCCGGTCAAGTTGCCGACATGCCGCTTGGCGCTTCCCACCGCTTCGTTGATCGTACCCTTCACTCTGTCCTTGTCCATGTTGTTTCACGCTCCTGATTTCCAGTTGCTCATGGCGACGGGCCGGGCCGCAGTATCAAAAGGAACACAACGAACGCCGTACTCCATGCTTTCAACCTGCCTGACGACCGCGATCTCCAGCGTCACTTCTTTTGAACTTCGCGAGGAGTTTGCGTCTGTCGCTTGGTCCAGCTTGTCTTGATCTTTTCGTAGGTGGCCTGCATCTCGTCCAGTTCCAGATCGCTGAGCCGTTCGATATCGATCAGTTGATTCCGGGCTTTATCCATGGCTCGAATCAACTCATTAAGCTTCAAATTGATGGCGCGCGAATCGCGATTCTGGGTGCTCTGGATCAACAAGACCATCAGAAACGTCGCAACGCCCGTCCCTGTGCTAATGGCCTGCGCCCAAGTTTGCGAGAAATGAAGTCCTGGCCCGGCGGCGGCCCACACAATGACCAACAGTCCAGCGGCAGCAAACGCCCATGTCGATCCCAGCCAGCTGCTGGCAGCCGCGGCGAATCGGCCGAAGTGATCGTGTACTGTCCGATCCTTTGACCCGGTGGTGACGATTGGTGCTTCTTTTTCCGATTTGTTCACGCGATTTGCCTCCGCAATCTGGGTGTTCGTTGACGATACGCCTGCGCTGCTGAGCGGGTCTGTCGCAAAGGGAGCAGAAGATGCGCCCAAAGGTGGGGAGCTGGCTGCGATACACTTCAAGTTTTGGAGGACTCTCTTGTTGCCGCTCAGACTCAGATTGCCGGCTGCTCTTGCCGCTTGTACGCTCTTTGTTTCGCACTCGGCCTGGGCGCAGGCAACCCCACCAGCCGGACAGCAGGGCGGAACGCAGACGCCCAGGAGCGGCATGGCCCAGGACGGAATGTCCAATGCCGGGCCTCATCAGGCTGAATTCGACAGCGAGCACCGGCCAATCACCGCGGGCGGCTTCGTCAAGACAGGCCCCGTTGTTTTCATGGATGTTGCCAAGGCGGCAGGGCTTGCAGGCTGGCATCACACGGCAGGCACGCCCGCCAAGCGCCTTATTCTGGAGGCGAAAGGTCCAGGCGTCTGCCTGCTGGACTACGACAACGACGGATGGCTGGACATTTATCTGGTGAACGGCTCGACCTACGACGCCCTTGCGGACAAAGCCACTCCGCCGCAGGCGGCTCTCTTCCATAACAATCATGATGGAACGTTCACCGACGTAACGCAGACGGCCGGCGTTGCCAACGACCGCTGGGGCTACGGGTGCGCGGTTGGCGACTACGACAACGACGGCTGGCCGGACCTCTATGTAACCAACTACGGGAAGAACCGCCTTTACCACAACAACCGTAACGGCACCTTTACGGATATGGGCGAGGCGGCTGGCGTCGGCATTGGTACATGGTCCACCGGGGCAACTTTTGGCGACTACGATGGCGACGGCAAGCTGGATTTGTTCGTTGCCGGCTACGCGCACATTGATCTGGACCACCCTCCTCTTGTCGGGACAAAGGAGGCCGGTTCCGCTGGCTGCCAGTATCGCGGCGCTCTGGTGATGTGCGGACCGCGCGGCCTGCGGGGCGAGCAGGATCATCTCTTTCACAACAATGGGAATGGCACGTTTACGGATGTTAGCAAGAAGCTGGGCGTGGACGATGCCAATGGATACTACGGCCTGGGCGTGTTGTTTGTAGATGTGAACGGGGACGGGAAGCCGGATCTGCTGGTGGCGAATGACTCCACCCCGAATTATCTCTACATGAACAAGGGAGATGGCACGTTTGAGGATCAGAGCTACGAGAGCGGTTACGCGCTGAATAAAGATGGCCGCGAGATTGCCAATATGGGCATCGCGGCCGGAGACTACGAGAACAACGGCCACCTTTCCCTTGTGAATACGAGTTTTGGCGACGACTATGTTGTTCTTTTTCAGAACGACGGCACGGGGAATTTTACGGATGTGAGTTATCAGGCCGGCGTGGCCACCGTTTCAATACCGTTTGTGAAGTTTGCCGATGGATTCCTGGACTACGACAACGACGGGTGGAAAGACCTGCTGATTGTGAATGGGCATGTGTACCCGGAAGTGGATCAGCATCCCTCGTGGGGCACAAGCTATGCCGAGCGCCCGCTGCTCTATCGCAACCTTGGCAACGGCAAGTTCGATCTGGTTCCCGCAGTGGAGGGAACCGGGCTAGCTGTGGTCACGGTTGGGCGGGGCGCGGCGTTTGGCGACATCTTCAACGACGGCAAGATCGACGTGGTGATGAACAATATGGATGGCGTTCCGGTGCTGCTGCGCAACGTGAATCCAGACCACCACCACTGGGCGGAGATAAGGCTGATCGGAGGGCCGAAGAGCCCGCGCGATGCGGTGGGAGCGACGGTTTATTTGAATGCGAATGGAATGCGCATGAGAGACGATGTGCTGAGCGGCGGCAGCTATCTTTCTTCCAACGACATGCGCGTCCACTTCGGCCTGGGAGACGCGATAGACGCTGGAACCGCCGAGATTCACTGGCCTTCCGGCGTGAAAGAGACATTGAAGCTGCCCGCGGTCGACAGGGTTTACACCATCACCGAGGGGCAGGGAATTACCGGAGCGCTGTGCGGGGGGAAGCCGTGCGCAACGGAGATTGCGCCAAGGGCGGAGCAACCGCAGAAAACGGCCAAGCCGTAAGGCTGCCGCGCAAACGCGCGCTTACTTCAAGAGAAAACCCGCACCATCCGTCAGGAAGTGGGCGAGCATATTGGACGGCAGATCGCGCCGCCAGACGTATAGAAGGGCGAGGATGACGGCAGAACCGAAGACGGGAATGAGGTGGACGAGCCCCCATCCCGCAAAGTGTGCCAAGGTAAACGTAAGCACGGAGAGAGCGATTGCCAGCAACCCGCTGCCGGTGAGCTGGCAGACCTTCTCGATGATGTAGCCGCGGAACAGGATTTCCTCGACCACGGCCGCCCTCAGCACCAGGATCACGCGGAACCAGTAAGGGCGACTGAGGACGATCCGCTGCTGCTCGATGGCGGCGGCCGCGTCCAGGTGGAATACGCGGACGATCACCCCGAAGTGAATTGCGAACACAAACAGGAGCGCAACAGCCCCCAACACAGCGAACGCCAGGGATTTCCATGTGGGGCGGCGAAGGCCGATTGACTTCATCGGGAGCCGCTCGACACTACCCAGCCAGAGTAAAACCGCCGCCGCGTAAAGCCACCAAATTCCTTCGCGGCGCAGCAAAGCCCCAATTGAATCGCCGGGCGCGATCCATTTGCCGATCGGCAGCAACGGAAGGACTACGGCGGCGGTGAGGCCGCATAGAGCAAGCAGATTCGCTCGCCGAGAGTCGAGTTGCCCAGGGCCAATCATCGTCCCACCGATCTCCTCGATTAGTTTTGCGTTTCAATGAGATGAGATACGGCGACGCGGGATATGAAGTTCCACAGCCGCTGTGGTGTATGTTGGCGGCCAAAGACTTTGTACTGCGATGCTTCTCAGTCTTGAGCGACTCTCCAACAGTAAAGGGGCGTGCTACCCATTCAAGTCACCCGCCCCCCACTGGATGGCGGACGGGCCGCAGCCCGCCCTTCCGCAGTTTCACAACATCTCAGCAAGCTCTAGAAGACGCCGGCCAAATAGGCTTCGGACGGACGAGGTTTGGTTGCCTTCACCCCGCATACGGCCAGCACGGCCGGGGAGAGTGTGATCACCGGGCAGTGCGAGTGAGCCAGCAACTTGTAGACCACGCCGTAACGCGTGATGGCGGCAAAGGCCGATGCGCCCTGCGCGCCCAGTACGATTAGATCGGCCTGCTGGGCTCTGCTCTGATAGAGCAACTCCTCGGTCGGTTCGCCGGGCACGACGATGGGCTGCACGGCAATTTTGCCTTCCAGCTCAATCGGAACCAGCCTGAGCAATTCGGTCTCGATGTCAGCGATGGAGCGGCCGGCGAGGACCTCGGCACGCTCCTGGGGCCGGATCACATGCTGCAGGATCACGCGCGCGTTGTGCTGGGCTGCCAATTCCGCGGCAAAGCCCGCCACCACATGGCTTGCCTCTTGCAGGCTGACGGCGCAGAGGATGGCTCGGGTGGCAAATTTGCGATAGCTGCCGTCCACTGTATCGGGGCCGACAATGTAAACCGGCACCTTGGCGGTGCGGAGGACAGCCTCGGCCACCGAGCCCACCAGCAGCTTGCCAATGGGGCCGGGAGAGTGAGTGCCCATGACGACGCGGTCGATCTCGCGCTCGCGCAGGAAGGCGAGAATCTGGTCGGCGGGCAACCCAGGGCGCGCGATCACTTCACATTGGACTCCGGCAGCGCGCACGCGCTGGGCCAGAGGCTCGAGGCTCTTTAATTCGGCACGGGCCGCGGCGGCAAAGTCGTAGTATCGGATGCCGGAGGTCTCAGATGCGGCCACGACCAGCGTGTCATAGGCGTGAAAGACGATGAGATTGGCGCCAAACTCCACAGCTTGCGCAAGGGCGAAGGCGAATGCCTTCTCATTGGCGGGAATCTCGGAGGCGAAGAGGATGGTGGAGGGTTTGCTCCAACCTGGCTTGATGACGGCTGCCATGGGAACCTCCTGCTGTTGCGGAAATAAAGGTTAACAAGTCAGAAATCGGTTTGCCGTGCCCGGCGATACTTGCCGCTGTGACGGAAAATCGCGCCGGATAGGCATAGAAACCTGTTTCCGGCGTTCCGAAAAACGCTTCTCTTTCCATACAAGATGCAGGAATCGGGAGAACCGCCGTCCAGCATTGATAAAATTGTGCGCTCTTTTCCCGGAATCCGTCCGGCGAAACTGAATTTGCCCGAACCTTAGGTAATGTCCTCGGTGTCGTAAACCGGGGCCACGCGCTTTTTGCGGACGCCGTGGACGCTGCTGACCAGGTCTTCGACTACGTCTTCGAGCTGGCGCTGGCTTTCGATGACGGCGCTCATGCTCTTGAGGCTGTCGGGTTCGGCAACGCGCTCGACCAGGGCAACGGCGTGGCACTGGGCCACGTGGTCGAGGTTGAGGCCCTCGGGGGTCTTGGCCTTGATGCTTACCTGGTCGATGTCGATTTCCAGCAAGTCGGCGACGCGCGCGCGCATTTCGCCGGCGATGGGAGAGATCTTGGGGGCAGCGAGGATGAGCGTGGTGTCGATATTGACGATGCGGAAGCCGGCATTTTGCAGCTCTTCGAGCGCCAGGTTGAGGAAGATGGCCGAATCCGCATCCTTCCAGCGCGGGTCGCCGGGGGGAAAGAAGCTGCCGATGTCGCCGGCGGCTACGGAGCCGAGCAGAGCGTCGGTGATGGCGTGCAGCAGCACGTCGCCGTCGGAGTGACCGGCCAGACCCTCCGGGTGGTCGAGCGTGAGTCCGCCAATGCGCAGGGTCACGCCCGGTTTGAAGACGTGAGAGTCATAGCCAAATCCGATGCGTGTTTCCATGGTTACCGTGCCTGTTCTTTGAAGCCTGCCAGCGGCAATCTCAACTTTTTTGAGCCCAGCCTGAATCAGCGGGTGCGCTGGCGGAGATAGAATTCGGCCAACTCGAGGTCGCCGGGTTGGGTAATCTTCAGATTAACCTGAGAACCGTGAACCACGGCTACGGGATGGCCGGCGCGTTCGACGACCGAGGCTTCGTCGGTACCGATGAAGCCGTCGGCCGTGGCCTCGGCAAAGGCATTTTGGAGCAATCCGTAGCGGAAGCCCTGCGGCGTCTGGGCCAGCACTACAACCTCGCGGGGAATGGTGGAGGTGATGAGTGCGCCGTGGGCGGTGCGCTCGACCTGCTTGATGGTGTCCACCGCCGGCAGGCCAACAATGGCCGCTCCGTGCTGGACTACTGCATCGATGGTCCGGTCGATGGTGGCTGCGTCGATGTGGGGGCGCACGGCATCGTGGACGAGCACGATGTCGTCGGGCTGGGCGGGCAGAGCGGCCAGGGCGTGGGAAACGGATTCCTGGCGGTGGTCGCCGCCCTCGACGACCAGGATGCGGCCGGCAAGGGCGAACTCGGCTGCGTACTCCGCGATTTGGGCCTGGACGCGCTCGATCTCCGGCTTGCGCACGGCTACATAGATTGCCGTCACACGCTGGACCGCGGCAAAGGCGCGCAGCGAATGGATCAGGATGGGCAGGCCGTTGAGGGCGAGAAACTGCTTGGGCTGCGGGCCTGCCATTCGCGTACCCAGTCCCGCGGCGGGAAGAATCACAAATACTTGCATAACGGGTGGAGTATACAACGGCGGGGCGTTGCGCGCAGCAGGAATTGCATGAAAGGACGCAGATGGGTTCATAGGTTCCCACTGTTTCGCCAAAAAGGAGGCGAAAGGGTGGGCCATGGAGATTTTGGGCCATGGCGCTGGGAACGTATGATTTTGGGATGCGCAGGAAGCTCCCGGGACCGAAGCCCGAAACATTGCCGATCGAAACGACTCTGCTGAAGCCGGGTCTGCGGCTAGCCGTGGGCCTTTCCGGCGGGGCGGACTCGGTGGCACTGTTGCGCGCTCTAGCCGAGCGGAGCGCGGAACTGGGGCTGGTGCTTCATGCCGCGCATTTTCATCACGGTTTGCGCGGAACAGAGGCCGATGGCGATTTGGAATTTGCCCGCGCTCTGGCGGCGGAGCTAAAACTGCCGTTTCACGAGGCGCGGGTGGAGACGGCTGCCGAGGCCGCGAAGCATGGGGAATCCATTGAGGAAGCGGCGCGGCGGCTGCGCTACCAGTGGTTTCGCAAACTTCTCTCCGAAGTTCCGCTCGATGCAATCGCTACGGCGCATACCCGCGACGACCAGGCGGAGACGGTGCTGGGAAAGTTCCTGCGCGGAGCATGGACCGAGGGGCTAAGCGGCATTTATCCGGCGGTCGAGTTTCCCGAAGGCAGGATTCTGCGCCCGCTGCTTGGGGCGACGCGAGACGAAGTGGAGGCGTACCTGAAGGCATTAGGGCAGGGCTGGCGGGAGGATTCGTCAAATGCTGACTCGGCTTACACCCGCAATCGCATCCGACATGAGTTGCTGCCGCTCCTGGAGGGGTGGAATCCGCGGCTGCGCGAGCATCTGGCGCAGATGGCTGAACTGGCTCGGGATGAGGAAGCGTGTTGGCAGGGGGAGATGGCCCGGCTGGCGCCGCAATTGCTCCTCGCGGGGCGTCCGGTGAGGGGCGGAGGGCGCGCCTACGACAACGGAGACGGTTTGGCACTGGAGGTTACGCGCCTGGCCGCGCTGACACCGGCGGTGCAGAGACGCCTACTGCGATTTGCGGCGGAGCAGTTGGGAGCATCGCTGGATTTTGGCGCAACCGAGGCGCTCAGGACGATGGCGCTGACAGGCAGGGCAGGCCAGAGGCTCCAACTAGCCCAGGGATTGCGGGCCGAGCGAACGCCGCGCGAGCTGCGGCTGACTTTTGGGGGTGCGGCTGGGGCTGAGAAGATGGTTCCCGAGTACAGCGGGGCGATTCCGGGCGAGATACTAGCTCCCGCCTTCGACCTGCGACTGCGAATGGATGTTGCGGCGCGCGAAGGATCTGCTGAGATCCGTGCAACGGCTCCTGGCGCGGTTGCTACGCTCCGAAACTGGAAGCCTGGGGACCGGGTGAGGCTGCGCTACTCAAGCGGCGAGCGCAAAGTCAAGGAAGTGCTGGAGCGGCTGAGGGTTACAGGCAGCGGCAGGGCGATTTGGCCCGTGCTCGAAGTTGGCGGACGCATCGTATGGATGAAGGGCGCGGAGCTGGAACCGGAGAAGGGAATCGCGGTTGTGGCAATCCCTCTGGAGGGAGCCGTTCGGGAGTCAGACGGCTCAACGCCTGAATAGCTCAAAGCTTCCCGAGATGGGTGATGACCCAAATGAGGCGAGACCGCGGTTGAGATAGTCCAGTTTTCCGCAGCTTGGGAGTACAATTTGAGCTACTGCTCATCCGGGCGGCAGGACACCCGTGTCTGCCCTCAGGGCGTCGTGTACTTTCTGTGACTTTCAGCAAGTTTCAGGCGTCTAAAGGATGAAGCGGGCGGTGCTGGAGACGAGCGAGTCGTTTCTCCCCCGCCGGGAAAGAGGAATCCTGGTGAATTCGACCGTTAAAACGATCATGTTCTGGGCTGTAATCCTCGGCTGTTTGGTGGTTCTTTTGACTATGTGGCAAAAGAACAGCAGCATGGGCAAGGATACGGAGATAACCTACTCCGATCTGTTCGACCAGGCTCAGGCGGGGAAGGTGCAGGACGCGACCATCGAGGGCGACGAACTGCGCGGACACTTGAAGGCTACGCCCAAGGATCAGTTCCACACCACGGTTCCCACAAACTACGAGGATCTGGAGAAGGCGTTGCGCGCCGACAAGGTCTCCTTGTCGATCAAGCCGCAATCGAGCAACCTGCCGTTGCAGGTCTTGATCAATGTCGGTCCCTTCTTGCTGCTTGGCGTGGTCTGGTTCCTGTTTATGCGGCAGATGCAGTCGGGTGGCAACAAGGCGCTGTCGTTTGGCAAGAGCCGCGCGCGGCTGCTCTCGATGCAGCAGAAGAAGATCACCTTCAAGGATGTGGCCGGTGTGGATGAGGCTAAGGAAGAGCTGAAGGAGATCATCGAATATCTGCGCGAACCGCAGAAGTTCCAGAAGCTGGGCGGGCGCATTCCCAAGGGAGTTCTGCTGGTGGGGCCTCCCGGAACCGGCAAAACGCTGCTGGCACGCGCTGTGGCCGGCGAAGCCAACGTGCCCTTCTTCTCGATCTCCGGTTCCGACTTTGTTGAGATGTTCGTCGGCGTGGGCGCAAGCCGCGTTCGCGACCTGTTTGAGCAGGGCAAGAAGAACGCTCCCTGCATCATCTTCATCGACGAAATCGACGCTGTGGGCCGTCATCGCGGCGCTGGCCTCGGCGGCGGACACGACGAGCGCGAGCAGACATTGAACCAGTTGCTTGTGGAGATGGACGGGTTTGAATCCAACGATGGTGTGATCCTGGTGGCTGCAACTAACCGGCCCGACGTGCTTGACCCAGCGCTGCTGCGGCCAGGGCGCTTCGATCGCCGCGTGGTCGTGGGCTTGCCAGACATTCGCGGCCGCGAAGAAATCCTCCGCGTTCATGTGAAGAAGGTTCCGGTTTCGGATGACACCAACCTGAATGTGCTGGCTCGCGGTACGCCGGGCTTCAGCGGCGCAGACCTGGCCAACATGGTCAACGAGGCTGCGTTAAGCGCGGCGCGCATGAATCGCAAGCAGGTTACGATGTACGACTTCGAGCTTGCCAAGGACAAGGTGCTGATGGGCGCCGAGCGCAAGTCCATGCTGCTGACCGAAGAGGAGAAGAGGGTAACCGCCTACCACGAGGCCGGACACGCGCTGGTGTCGATCCGCCGCGAACACTCCGATCCTATTCACAAAGTGACCATCATTCCGCGCGGCATGGCGCTGGGCGTTACCATATTCCTGCCCGGCGACCGGCACAATTACACGAGAGAATACCTGGAAGCCAATCTGGCCATCTCGTACGGCGGGCGCGTGGCAGAGGAGATCTTCCTCAACCAGATGTCCACAGGCGCAGGCAGCGACATTGAGGGCGCAACCGATCTGGCCCGGCGCATGGTGTGCGAATACGGCATGAGCCGGCTGGGGCCGCTCACCTTTGGCAAGAAGGAGGAGCAGATCTTCCTGGGGCGCGAGATTGCGCAGCATCGCGACTTCAGCGAAGAGACGGCCAGGCAGATCGATCTGGAAGTGCGGCGGCTGATCGACGAGGCCTACCAATCGGCACATGCGATTGTCGAGTCTCATGCGGATGCCATGCACCGGATTGCAGCAGCCCTGCTGGAGCGCGAGACGATCGACGCCGAAGAGGTGAAGATGCTGATCGACGGCAAGGAATTGCCGCCCATCCGCTCTATATTGGCTTCGCCCACCGACAAGGGCGGCGACGATGTGCAGCAGGTCCTCAAGCCGGAAAGCCGGGGCGGCCCGAACTACCCGGAGGGTTCGCCTTCTCCCGCGTAACGGATGACAACTTTGCTTGAACCAGCTGGGCCACTCGATATCGAGTGGCCCAGCTGTTTTGCAGGGAATATCCCTGGATCACATTGTGAATTCCAGTTCAGTCTCGATTGCTTGGGCTTTGCCGACTCGATTGGTCGCTTGCTCTCACAACTGTAAGGCTTATGACTAACTCGCTCAACCAGGCCTGCCGTGGCTTCATGTACTCTATCCCGGGAAGTTTAGACGCAAAAACGATTGAGCAGAGGGATCAGCACAAATCCGGGAAATGTAACCGTTCAGACGCTAAAGGCAACTTAACAATACGGTTCTGTTTTTCCTGGAAAGATTTCCATGAGGCCCCACCGAAGCGTTATTGACACTCGCATGGGCGCAGATGGATACTGGTTCGGCCTGAGAGGTCTGACCAATTGTCCCCGCACTTGGCTCTCATGGATGGGCGGACGCCTGTTCTACCCAAAATGTTTTTAGCTGACGTCATTTTCTGGAGATGGTCCATGCTGCGTCGTTTAGCCTTTGCCGTTGTGATTCTGCCTGTAGTTTGCCTATTGACGCTACTGAGCGCCGATGCGCAAGCACCTGTCGCGCTGCCTTACACCATGACGACGATCGGCGGACTTACGCCCATGGCCGCGACAGCTGGGACTCAGTGTCCGGGCTTGCCTGCTGGCATTGTATCCACGGATGCTTATGGAGACGGCTGCCTTGCCGTCAACGGCATCTTTGGAGCGGCCGCCTATGGCGGCACGCTGGTGGACTCGAACGGCAATATCTACGTCGTCGATGACACCTCTTCCACGCCCGTTGTGCACAAGATCAATCCGGCTACAGGCATGATGACCTTGGTGGCGGGCGGGGGGCATACGGCGTGTTCGGGCAAACATTCTTCTTACGGAGATGGGTGTGCGGCCGCTACGGCAACTGCGCTTGTAAGTGAGCGCAGCGGGAACCTCGACTACTACGGCAATATCCTGCTGGGTGGCTACGGCAGTCACTTGGTGCACATGATCTGCATTAATGCCTCACCGCTCTGCGTCAGTGGAACGCCAGCGCCGACGGCGGCCAATCCGCTCCAGATTCCTATCGGCAATATGGACGTTGTGGCGGGATGTGCGGGCAACGCCGGCGGTCAGGGCACATCCGGTATTGGCATAGAGAACTCTCCGGGTTTTTCTTACCCGACCTATCCGCTGAGCACATTTCAGAACGGCAGTTCATGCAACACGACGAATCTTAACCAGGGTGAGGTTGATAAACCCGAGGGCATCACAGGCGATGTTTATGGAAACATCTATTACACCGACAGCGCGGCGAGCCGCTGGCGTGTAGTCCTGGGACCGGCTTCGTACAACGGTGTCGCGAACCCGCTGTATGCCGTGCTAGAGAAGAACACGGCCTGGACGACAGTGACCGCCGGTTATGTCTATACCATCTCTGGATTCCCCTCCACTGTAGCGACGACGAAGGGAAGCAGTTGCGGTGGTACGGCCACGGACGGATTTGGCGACGGCTGCCTGTTTACGAGCAGTTATTCGATGGGAGTGTCTGGCTATCCGACCGGCATGGGTGCCGACGCCGCCGGCAACATGATTTATACCGATTTGGACCGCGGTCTGCGAGTCTTCTATGTGAGCGACGGAACCAACTTCGCGGCCGGAACTCCGGGCTACGTTGCGGGGCAGAGGATGAAAAATGCGATCCTCGCGAACGTTGCAGGCTACGCAGGCTGGACGGCTGTTACTGCGCCTCCAACGGGGTTCAACTATATGCTGGCCGGCGGCGGGGCCACGGCGATCGGCACCTCGACCCCCGCGACCTTGGGCTCTCAGTTGTCTTTTACCTCGGATAACAAGATGTTCAAGCTGGTGGTGAGTCCGCAGGGCCATATCTACATCGGCGACAGCAACGGACCTGCAAGAGTCTATTTCTACGACATCAATACGGGGTATCTGAGGACCCTGTTTGTCGGCAGCGCAAACATCGCGGCCGGCAATTTCTGTAGCGGCACTTCGGGGCCGAAGTCGCTGAGCGCCTACAGCGATGGCTGTCCGGCATCCAAATCCTTATTCTCAAATAGCAATAGCATGAGCGTGGCTGTGGACCCGCAGGGCAACCTCTATATGTACGACGGCACTGAGCCTGTCATTCGCAAGGTGCTGGCGCAGGGCTTCTCTCCGCAGACGATTAGCACCCCCGGAACCGCGCTGACTCAGACCTTCCAGGTCCACCTTCCAGAGTCGGCAACCGCATCGGTGGCCGGAGTGACCGCAACTGTGACATCGAGTCCGGATATTGTGGCATCGGGAACTAACCCCACAACACCGTCGTGCTCGCAGAATGGCGATAAAACCGTCGATTGTACCGTGACTGTTACGACCACGCCTACCGCCGTTGGCCTACGGTCGGCGGCGTTGACAGTTGCTTTGCCGAGCGGGAGCTGGGAGAACGCCTCTGCAACGATTAATCTAAGTCAGAAAGAAACCGGTTCTGTGCTCGCCGTTGATAGCGCAACGATCGGTGGCGCGCTTATTCCGCTCAATTCCAGCACGATATTGAGTGGCCACACACCAGCGAGCGTAGCCGTCGATGGGGCAGGCAATGTGTATGAAGCAAGCGGCACAAGCATCATCGAGTTGGCGAGCGGAACCACCTACACACTATCTTCTGCGTTGCCTGCAATCCCCAGCCAAATTGCCGTAGACACAACCGGCAATATCTTTACCGTGAACGGCGGCGCCTCGACGATCGCCGAGCTTCAAATGACCGCTGCGGGCGCCCCGGCGACCTACTCATCGGCCTCGGTTTCTTATTCGCCCGCCAGCGGCACGGCCGCTCCACAGGCCATCGCCGTCGATCAGTTCGGCAATCTCTATGTGGCGGATTTTCAATCGGGCGGTTCCTCGGTCTACCGGTTGTCCATGTCGCCCACAACGCAGAAATATCAGAATCAGGTTACGGTTGCCAGCGGCCTGGAGAATCCCGTTTCGCTGGCCGTGGACAACTCCGGCAACGTGTTTGTAGCAGACAGGGGGGCGGGCGCGGTCGTCGAGTATTCTCCGGCATCCGCTGCCACTTATACGCTGGCGAAAACGCTGTCGGTAGCTTCGCCGGATGCCGTGGCTGTTGACCCGGCTGGTGACGCCTACGTGCAGGCCGGCACGACGGTGACAGAATTTCCAGTCAGCGGTCCAGCAACCGCCGGGGTCGTCGTGCTTACCGGACTGAGCAGCCCTGTAGGGCTTGCCGTGGATGGCCAGGGCAACGTCTATAGCGCCGACGCCAGCAATACCAGCATCACGCAAGTGGTGCGCAACGCCGCTTCGGGAAATTTTGGCGCCAGTGAAACTACGGCTTATACCGCGACGCTGACCAATGTGGGCAATCTGGCAACGACGAGCGCCAATGCCCTGGGCAATGTCGATTTGATCGGTGGCAGTGGAGTGGCATGCAGTGTCACCAACAGCATCCTCGGCGCGATGAGTGCCGGACAAGCCTGCACCATCTCCGCCGAGATGATCGGCGCTTATTCTTCGACTTCGTCCGGGCCAATGCCGCTCGCAAGCAATCTCCTTCAGCTTATTCCCGGCGCAAGCACGCTGGGAAGCCTGCAATTCAGCGGTACATTGCCGCTAGGCGTGGTGTACGCAACAACCACAACCGTCAGTGCTCCCACGCCAACCTCGCCGGTCTTCTCGGCCAACGGTACAGAGGCTACTTTTACGGTAACCGTGGGCGCAACAGTTCCGCCGTCAAATACCGTATCCGTGACTGTGGATTCGACCACCACGAGTTATCCATTGAACGCAAGTGGCATCGCCACCGTTGCCCTCACTGGACTCAAAGCGGGCAGTCACACCATATCGGCACAGTATTTCACCAACGGTTTCTACACAGGTTCCACGTCCGGCACACCGCTGGGCTTCTCTGTCGCACAGGCGACCACGTCGGCGAGCTGGACACCGGGCGCGAACACGCAGCAGGTCAGTCAGGCCATCGGAACGGGCGTGCTGAATGCAACCTCGGCGACAAGCGATACCAGTGTGTCGACCATTGCCGGTAGCTTTGTCTATACGGCGACGCCCTCTGGCGGTTCGGCGGCGACTGTTGACGCCTCCAGCTATTTGGCTATCGGAACATACTCTCTTGCCGTGACCTTCTATCCAACGGACTCGATCGACTATTCGCCAAGCTCGACGATTTCGGGCGGAACGTACAACGTCACGCAGGCCAGCACCACTGCCGCGGTGGGCGTATCCACCAACGTGGTGGCAGCCGACGGAAGCGGAAACTACACAAGCCTGTCAGCCGCGCTGGCGACATTGCCGGCTACCGGCGGAACGATCTATCTGAAGCCTGGAACCTACACCGGCCAGAACGCAATCAGCTATCCCAATGTCTATCTGCGTGGCTTGGGCGGTGACCCAACTAAAGTCATTCTTACTGGCTCGAACGGCAACTTTTCCCTGGGCGCTTATCCGCAGAGCTCGGGGACTCCCTTCGGACCGGGGCCCGCTGGCAAAGCCGGCGATGAGGGATCGGCGGTTCTGGATGTCAGCAAGAACGGCTTTATGGGCACCACGGCAGCCAGCGGCACATACTCGCCGGCCGGTTTCTATGCCGAGTATCTGACCATTCAGAACACCTACGACACGGATACGGTTACGACCTCAACGACCACGGCGAGCGGCAATGGCGGAACTTGCATCTTCACAGGCACAACGCCATATACCCTCCAGTACCTTTACAACAACAACTTGCAGTGCGGCTCGCAGGCGCAGGCTTTGTTTATGAACGCCGATCAGGCGATTCTGAACAACGTCAACCTGATCAGCCAGCAGGACACGCTGTACGCCGGCTATCAGGGAACCGCCGGTAGCACCTACGTTCCCGCCCGGCAGTATATGTGGAAGGGTCTGATCGTCGGCGACGTTGATTACATCTACGGCGATGCGGCGCTGGTCATGGATCACACCAATATCTTCACCACATGGCACGGCACCACAGCCACCGGGACTGAGACCATCGAGGCGCAGAACAAGCGCGTCCAGACCGGCGGTTCGGGCGATTACCTGAGCGGTTATGTCTGCAACGCCTGCACGCTGATGTCGCAGACTTCAACCGCCAATGGCGGCGCCATGACCAATCTGTACTATGGCCGTCCGTACGGGGTCTATTCGACCTTTGTCCTGCTGAACTCCTTTGTGGATCAGGTGAACCCGAAAGGCTGGGTTGGATGGGACGGTGTGTCGGAATACCTGAATACTTCGACGTATGCCGAGTACAACACGCAGACCTACACTGACCCGGCGGTGGGAACCGCGCCGTATCCTTCGATCCTGTTCTATCCCACGGCAGGAGCAGGCGGTGTGATCCCGGGCGGCGGCAACATCGGCTACGGCGTTGCATCAACCAGCACACCCGCTGCCGCGCGTGAATCGAGCGCGCTGAAACTAACGGCGCCCCAGGCAGCGCAGTACTTCCCTGTGAACTTCCTTTCCACGCCCGTTTTGACGACCGGCGGCTATTCCGGCATGCCGGTCACTTGGAACCCAATCACGGCGCTGGCTTCGGCGGTGAACTCATTTGCCTCGACCGGCACATCGACGACAGTCGCGCTTGGAACCAGCGTCACCATTCTTGGCCGGCCGCAGACACCGGGCGCAGGCCTTATCCCCACCGGCACCTATCAATTCCTGGACGGCGGCACACCGCTGGCATCTGGATCGCTCGACGCAAGTGGCGAAGCCTATTTGACCACATCGACGCTTACGGCTGGGACGCACTTGATCACCATGGTCTACAGCGGAGACAGTAACTTTGCCGCCTCTACTTCGGCCCTGCCGTATATTGTGGATGTCACCAGCGGCGCGACGACGCTGCCCACCGTGAACATTGCGCCGGCTGCCAATGCAACGTATGGCTCCTCCACCACTGTGACTGTCACGGTCGCACCCATCAGCGGAAGCACGATCCCCACTGGCACGCTCTTGTTCAGTGTGGACAATGGATCCCCGCAAAGCGTTACGCTTTCCGGTGGGGCGTATACCTTCACACTATCTTCTCTCACTGTGGGCAATCATTCCTTCACCGCTCTCTACGAAGGCGACAGCAACTTCCTGGGTGCCGGGGCGACCGGACACACAAGCGTCTCCCGTGCAGTTCTGCAAGTTGCGGCCAACAACGCATCCATGATCGTGGGCGGCAGCTTGCCTGCCCTGATCTACTCCATCACCGGCTTTGTGGCAGGGGACACGCAGGCCAGCGCAGTCACGGGCGCGCCCTCGCTCGCAACAGCCGCGACGGGCGCTTCCATCGGCGAATATCCGATTGCGATCACTACGGGAACGCTCGCGGCCAGCAATTACACCTTCACCTTCACCGGCGGCTACCTCTATGTCACCGGGACCGCGCAAGCCCCCGCGGTGGCCACAGGCGATGCCCGCACAGTCACCGAGCCGGTCTTCCCGGCTGTCTGCACCGCGCTCACCGCGGCGCTCACCTCGGTCAACGACGACCTCCCAGCTTCGGTTGATGCCACTGTCACCAATCCCGACGGCGCGCGCATTCAGGCAGCGCTCAATAGCTGCTCGGTAAGCAATCCCGGCCAGGCGGTCGAGCTCTCGGTGGACGGCGCTGGCCACAATGCGTATCTCACCGGGCCGCTCTCCATGCCTTCAAACGTGACGCTGCTCGTCGATCCGGGCGTTATCGTTTATTTCTCGCGCAACGCGCAGGATTACGATAAGGTTGCCGGCACGCACACTTGCGGCACCGTCAACTCCTCCAGCGCCACGTCTTCGTGCCTGCCGCTCATCGACATTCCTAAGACCTCAACGAACGTCGGCATCATGGGCTACGGCAAGTTGGACGGCCGTGGCGGCGACACGCTGATCAACGCGATCGCGCCTTACGCGGGGCAGAGCTGGTGGGGCCTATCCTCCATCGCCAACAGCGGCGGCAATCAGCAGAACCCGCGCTTCATCCAGGCAGACACGGGCGCCGGCAATATCACGCTCTACAAGATCACGCTGCGCAATTCGCCTCTGTTCCACGTATCGACCACAGGACACGTTGCAGGCTTTACTGCTTGGGATGTCAAGATCGTTACGCCCACCAGTTCGCGCAACACAGATGGCATCGATCCCGGCAGCGTGACGAATGCTACGATTACCCGCTCATGGATCTCCGACGGAGACGACAACATTGCGGTGGGCGCATCGGGAACTTCGCCCACCAATGCATCGGCGAACATCTCCGTCATCAACAACCACTTCTTCGCCGGGCATGGCGAGTCCATCGGCAGCAACACCAGCGCGGGTGTGAGCAATATCCTCTTCGACGGCAATATGTCGTCGGGCAACGGGGTTGCCGGCAGCGGAAGCTCCATCAACAGTGTGGCCGACAGCAACTCAACTGGACTTCGCATCAAGTCCGGCTATGATCGCGGCGGCTTGGTCACCGGCGTACAGTACTCAAACTCGTGCTTCCAGGACCACAAGGCGGAGATCGTTTTTAGCCCCAACTACGAGGGCACAACTGGAACTGAGTCGCCCAACTTCAATAACATCCTGCTGCAGAACCTAACCTTCCTCACCGCCGGAACGGCGCAATTCACCGGCACAAGCAACAACGGCACGGTCTTCCCGCTCCAGGCAACACTGGACAATGTGAGCTTCCCCAGTACGTATCCTTCTTCTGAGTTCAGCCCGGCGGCGACGAATGCCGCGCTGACCTATGGTCCTGGGCAGGTGTCCGCGGACTTTGTTACTGACTACGCAACGTTTGCCGGTGCGAACGGCAACACAGTGACGAATAACATCACAGCGAGCAGCCTGCTTCCGCCCACATGCAGTTTTACTTACATTGCGCCTGAACTTACGGGTCCGTTGGGTCAACCGCAAACCCTTACCTCTGGCCAGAATGCGACGGCAGTTGTCATTCTGACGCCGACCGTCGGTGGCGCTGCATATCCAACCGGCACGGTCACGCTGACGGATGCACTCACCAGCAGTACAACGACGGCAACGCTGCCGGGAACTACAGACACCATCTCGATTCCGCTGGGTGTGCTATCGGTGGGTACACATACCTTCACCGCAACGTACTCCGGCGATGCCAACTACCCACTGCCTTCCGGCCAGACGGTCTACACGACAGCAGGACCGTATGTGATCGCCGTCAATGCCGGCAGCCTTGGCAGCACGACGACAACATTGTCCGGCGTTCCCAGCTCTACCAATTTCGGAACATCGTTCACGGCAACGGCCACGGTCTCGGGCAGCAATCCCACCGGCACGGTGCAGTTCATCGTGAGCGGCGGCGGCGCAGTGGGCGGTTATGTATATGCCACTGCGGCCTTGGCCTCAGGCACGGCCACGGCCACCATCAACCTGCCTTACAGCACCACCGCTTATTCCGTCACCGCCGTCTATAGCGGCGATGCCGCGAATGCGGGCTCTACTTCGTCAGCTTCCGCGGTCGCCATCAGCCAGGGCCTTACCGTTACCGCGCTGTCTGCGAACACAACGACCACCACGCTAGGCCACCCTGTCTTGCTGACTGCTTCGGTCTCATCGCTCGCAGGAGTCCCAGCGGGAACGGTTAACTTCACGTATTCCATCACCAGCGGAGGCACTCAGATATCGCTTGGTTCCGCCACACTGGTTTCCGGTTCGGCCACTGCCTCGGCAGACCTGCCGATTGGAACCAGCTATGTAACGGCCACCTTTGTTGCAAGCGGAAGCTTTGCCGGATCCGCTTCGACACCCATGACGATCACAATCAATGCGCCAACCATTGTTGGTTTGCCGGGCAATCCCATCGCGCTGCCTTACACGATCACCAATATCGCGGGCGGATCGGGGCTTTCGATTCCAAGCAGCGGCAATATGGCTTGCGCCGGGGCCACCGATAAATACGGCGACGGCTGCCAGGCTACCGCCATCGGCTTGACTGCGAGCGACGACCTGCGCGCTGTGGTCGCCGATCCCTTTGGCAATGTCTACTTCTCTGACATCAGCGCGCTGCTGGTGCGGCGCATTGCGCCCAACGGAGTCATCACGAACTTTGCCGGCCGGGTTACCGGCACGGCCTGCGTTCCCACGGCAACCGCAGGCTGCACGCCCACGCTGGTTAGCATCAGCAAGCCGCGCGGCATTGGAACCGATGCAGCGGGCAATATCTACATCGCCGACTACAGCCTCAACAAGGTGTTCGAGGTCAAGGTCTCCACGGGCCTCATGTATCTCGTTGCCGGCACCGGCACAGCGGGTACGCTTGGAGACGGCGGCCCGGGCACATCTGCCCAGGTCGATGCACCGCGCGGCGCATGGGGTGACACCATCGGCAACATCTACATCGCCGACACCACAGCCAACAAGATTCGCGTTGTCGATACCGCCGGCAACATCCATACCTTTGCCGGCAATGGAACCGCCGGTTCGATCGGGGATGGCGGGCCGGCCGCATCGGCCGAGATCAGCAATCCGCAGGGAGTGATCGCGGATGCGAACCTGAATGTTTTCATCGCCGACTCCAGCAGCGGAAGAATCCGCGTGGTCTGCGTGACCTGCGGAACGAATTCGCCGCTCGATGGGCTGCTGGCAAATCTGGGCGTCGCCACACCGGTGAACGGTGACATCTACACCGTTGCTGGCAGCGGATCGACCTCGGCATTCGCTTACACTGCGCCGGTGCTGTCCACAGGCGTGTCGATGTCTCCGCAGAAGCTGGCCTTCGACACCGCCGGTAACCTCTACATCTCCGATGGCAACGGCTTCATCTGGTTCCTCGATTTCCATACCGGCTACCTGCGCGCCGTCGCGATCAACGCCACATCGGTCTGCTCCGCCGCGACAGATAGTTTTGGTGACGGCTGCCCCGCCACCCAGGCCAAATTTGGCAGCGGCGGTAACGGGATGGGTGTCGGTGCGGACGCACTGGGCAACATCTACATCTCCGATACAACGGACGGGCTCATTCGCAAGGTGATCACCGGTCTGCAGTCGCCTTCGACCGCAACCGCCACCACGAATTCGCATTCCGTGCAGATCCATTTCACGGCTGGCGATACGCTGGCGTCCAGCAACGGGCTGGCCTTCACATCGAGCGAGTGGACGCTGGGCACTCCAAGCTGCACGACCAATGCAGACACGACAACCGACTGCCTGCTCGCTTCGAGCTTCACACCAGCCGTGCCCGGCGCGCGTTCCACGCCGCTCACCGTCAACAGCTCGCTTGCCAACACGGCTAACCTGGCCCTCACGGGAACCGGTCTTGGCGCGGGCTCAACGCTTGACCCGGCAAGCCACCTCAGCTTCGGTGCGAGTCTCCAGGTCGCCGGCCTTGCCACCGACAACGCAGGGAATGTCTACGTCTCGGATGCCAACAGCAAGAAGCTCCTGCGCTTTGCTCCATCGGCTCAATCGCAGGGCGCAAGCGCTGCTTCCACAACTCTGGCCACGCTCACCGCGCCAGGCCCGGTCGCTGTCGATCCACGCGGCTACGTTTACGTTGGCGATACTTCCACGGGCCTGATCACGCAGGTCGCGCCCTCGGGCACAACTTCAACACTGGCGCTTACGCTTACCACGCCCGCCGGTCTTGCCGTCGATGCGTTGAACAACCTCTACATTTCGGATTCGGCTGCAAAGGCCATCTATCAGCTCAACCCCATCACCGGAGCGGTGCGCACGCTTGCTACCGGAACGCTCGTCGCTCCCGCCGGCTTGGCCATCGACCCTGCTGGCAACCTGCTCATCGCCGATCCTGGCGCACCCGCAATCTATCGCTTCAATCTGCAAAGCGGCGTGACCACCACGGTATCGTCCGCAGCTGTTAAACCCTCGGCCATCGCCACCGATGCCGCAGGCAACCTGCTCATCGCGGATACGGCAACGATCCTCGCCGCGCCGGCCAGCGCCAACAGCTCAGCCTTCACGGTGGCCAGCCTTGCCCCCTCGGCGCTGGCAATCGACGCAGCCGGCAATCTCTACACCGGCTCGGGAAGCTCGGTTCTCAAGCTCGTGCGCACGCAAGGCTACGCGCAGTTCGCGGGAGCCCTGGCCGCGCCGCAAACCGTCTCATTGCTTGAGTCGGGCAACCAGGCGTTGCATCTCACCTCAGTGAGCCAGAGCGACACGGCAGACTACAGCCTGGCCGCTGCCGCTTCAACCGACTGCACGCTCAGCGGATCGTTGCCATCAACGCTGGCCGTAGGCGGCGTCTGCGCGATCACTGCCACTTATACGCCCACAACGTTCCTCACCACCACCGACACGGCAACCTTCAACGGCAACCTCGTCAATGCTGCCCTGTCCACACCGTCGTCGGTGCAGCTTGTGCTCACCGCGCCTGCCACCGCGCCCACGGCGACCATCGCGCTTGGCGCCTTCTCGCCGGCGGCGCCGGGATACGGCCAAACGGTTACGGCAACCGCAACCGTCTCCGGCCCAGCAATCACACCGGCGGGTACGGTTGTGTTCACCGTCGATAGCTCAACAATCAGCGCCACCGTGGTCAACGGCGTCGCAACCGCCTCGCTCACCGGGCTGAGCGTCGGAGCTCATACTGTTTCCGCCGCGTACACCAGCAGCAACGGTTTCACTTCGGCAGCATCCTCCACGGCGACTCTCAATGTGGGGAAGGGAGTTGCTACCGTCACGCTGGGCAATCTCTCGCAGACCTACAATGGCTCACCCCATGCTGCAACGGCTGCCACAACGCCGACAGGCCTCACTGTGAGCCTTACCTACAACGGATCGGCGACTGTGCCGACTGCGGCCGGCACTTATGCCGTGGCCGCAACCGTCAACGATCCCAACTACACGGGCACGGCGACCGGAACGCTGGTGATTGCGAAGGCAGCGGCAGCGGCGAGCGTAACCAGCAGCGCCAACCCGGTGTTTGCGCAGATTGCGATCACGCTGACTGCGACGGTCTCCTCCGCGGCGGGTACGCCGACCGGCACGGTGACGTTCCTGGATGGCGCAACGCCGCTGGGTACGGGTACACTCACCGGCGGCATAGCCACGATGACTACATCGAGCCTTGCCGCAGGGCCTCATAGCATAACGGTGGCCTATGGCGGCGATACAAACTTCGCCTCCGCTACTAGCAGCACGCTAACGCAGGCAGTTATAGACTTTACCTTCAGCATCACTGCTGCCAACGTCACGGTACTGCCCGGAGGCACGGCAGTCTTCAATTTCACCGTAGCTCCCGGCGGCGGAAACAGCTTCCCGGCAGCCATTGCGCTGTCTGTCAGCGGATTGCCCGCTGGGGCCACTTCCACCTTCTCACCGGCCTCGGTGACCGCCGGCCAAGGCTCAACACCAGTCACTCTTACGGTGAACATTCCGCAGACAATGGCCAGTACCAGGCCAGCCACACAGCAGTCCGGAGCACAGCTTGCCGGAAACGGCAGCGGCGGCACAGGCGGCGGGCTGGCGAGCAGGCTGGCGCCGTTATCGCTGGCGCTGGTGCTGCTTCCTTTCGCAGGCAGGCTGCGGCGCACGGGCAAGCGGCTGGGCCGCATGATGTGTGTGCTGCTGTTGCTAGGCGCGGGTCTGGCCGCAGTGGCAGGTATCAGCGCCTGCGGCACCACGACAGGTTTCTTTGGCCAGCAGCCGAAGACTTATACAGTGACCGTGACCGGAACCTCGGGTGCCTTGTCGCACTCCTCTACAGTCACCCTAACGGTTGAGTAACAAGGAGACGGATGAAAATGCATGGATCGATTTGCGGTAGCGTACTCCTTGCGGGCACGTGCATCTTGGTTGCAACCGGAGCACGGGCGCAGCAGGTCGCCAGCCCTCGGCAGCAATCCGCAGTTTCTGCCGACGTGGCGGTAACTTTCACAGCGGAGCGGGGGCAACTGGCCGGCGTCGGCGGAAACAGCTTCTGGCTCAAAGGCGGCGGCGCTGACGCGGCCGTGGCATTTTGGAAGGGCCTGAGCCTTGCGGCCAGCGTGAACGGCGGCCATGCCGCCAACGCCGCGCCCGGCGTGGATGTGAACCAGATCGCAATTACAGGCGGCCCGCGTTACACCTTCCCGGTGTGGACTGGAAACTCCGGAATTACCGATCAACGCCAGTTGCAACTCTTCGCCCAGAGTCTCTTCGGCGGCGTTCACGCCTTCCATGGGGTCTTTCCCGGCGCTTCTGGCACCACATCTAGCGCGGGTTCGTTTGTGGTCGATGCGGGCGGCGGTCTGAATCTCTATCTATCGAGATGCCTCGGCGTGCGCCTGCTTGAAGCCGACTATGTCAGGACCTCACTGCCCAACAATGCCTCGAGTGTTCAGAACGACATGCGTCTGTCTTTCGGAGTCACCTACCATATAGGCAAGCGTTGAAACGAGGCAACAGGCAGCGATCAGGAAAAGTCGTCGATGGTCGGCTTGATCACTAACTCCGGAATGTGGGCGCGCGGGGGCAGTTTAACCAGCAAGCGCACCAGATCGGCAATATCCTGAGCTTGCAAGATCGATTCGCGGCGTCCCTCGTTGACCGTCACTCCCACTCGCTCTCCGCGTGCCTCCAGAAGCGGCGTATTGACCTCGCCGGAATAGATTACGGTAGAGCGTATGCCTCGCCCGCGTTCCTCGCGGCCGATACTGATTCCCAGGGCCGATTGGGCGAATTTAGCCGCGGAATAGGCAGCGCCGGTGACGGTATTGGCGCGCAAACCCGCAAGCGAAGAGATC